>Ga0210406_10000013_pt1 | contig 314846 bp, 291 predicted proteins | sample IncBWC30MmetaG_FD_155454 | JGI IMG/M metagenome (GOLD analysis project Ga0210406, IMG submission 155454) | Forest soil microbial communities from Barre Woods Harvard Forest LTER site, Petersham, Massachusetts, United States - Inc-BW-C-30-M | ecosystem: Environmental > Terrestrial > Soil >... | reverse complement strand
ATTGGTTTCTTCGCCTGAGCTGTGGAGGTGGAGCAGCTATCGGGCGTTTGCTTTCGGTGAGCAAGGAGTGGTGAAACTGAACTGGCAGCCGGAGCGCAAGAAGCGAAACGCAAATCCAAATCGGGAAAGGGGCGTCCCCGACATCCTCGCAGCCCACCCTTCGAAAACCGCGAAGGATGGGGCACCCACATTCTCGACCCATCAGCGAAAACCGAAATGAAACATGGGGCACCCGGCCTGAGTCCGTTGCTCGCCACCCGTCTCAGAAACGGGAAAGATGATGAGCCGTCCCTAGCCACCCATCCTCGCTGATACTCCGGGCCTTTAGTTCACCCCGTTCTTCGGATCCCACGAGCCTTGTTCTTTGCGGACGTAGATGATCTGACCGATGTGGTAGGCGTTGTGAGTGCTGATGTGGGTAAGCGTCTGGGCAGACTCCTTCAGTTTTGCTTCGTCTGCGGTTTCGACCCACTTCTCAAGGTCGGTGAGAACCTGATCTAGCTGTTGTACGGTTTCATTCCAGGACTTGCTGTCGAACTTGTTGAAAGTCTCGTCGTTGTTGCCGCTGAATTTTTCTGGCGTCTCGCCTTTGAGTTTGGCGAGGCTTTGCCGATTCCAGAACACCAGGTGATGGGCAAGCTGGCCAACCGAGTGATTTCCTTTGCCGTCGGTCCAACTGGCCTGCTCAGCAGTCAGTCCCTTTACTGCGGTGTTTGCCGGGACGAACCATTCCGCCTTGTTGTGTGTCGAGCGCAGCTCGGACAGTAGTAGGTCGCGAAGAGTCGTGGGTTTCTTCTCTTGCGCATAAACGGCAACAGCCAACAGCAGAAACAACGGCAAGCGTTTTGTCATTCGAAAGATTCCTCCGCGGTGTTAGACGTATCCGGCAGCCGAAGGGTATTCAGAAATCCCGTCAGGGAGGCTGGGTCGAAGCGAAGCCGAAAGAGGAAGCCTTCCGAGCCAAAACTCGTGTTCAGCAGTTACGCTGGTAATCCGAGAGCCGTGGGGCAGAATTTACTTTGCTGGCAGTCGCTGGCAAAGTGCGCTCATGCCAGTCACAGTCAATCCTTCTACTCCTCCGCAAACAAGAACGGCGGGTTCCTCGAGCCGATCGGCTGGATTCATGCCGGATATCGAACTACGCCTGAGCGGGTTGTATGCGTGGATTGTCATTGTGTCTGGTCTGGTGTTCTTCTTCCTCAGTTTGCTGTTTATGGCACCGCAATCGAAGGGTCGCAATGTTGGGCTTGGGGTCTTCCTCTGTTTGCTGTCGATCGGCGCGGTGATCGGCGGTAATTATTGGCGACACCATATGCCCGTGATGGTACGGATGAGTCGGAGCCATCTTTCTCTGCCGGGCATGTGGCCACGGAGGCTGGTTATTGGTTGGAGTGAAATCGAGGCGATCGATAAGAAGACTGTGAGTGTGCTGCGCCACGGTGTGCGGCAAAGTTCTGAGTTCGTGTGTATCAAGCTGCGAAAGACTCCTGCCGCCACTGATCCGCTCAGCCAGGCTTGGCCAGCGTATAAGCGCTTGAATGAAGCGCTGGTAAAAGGCGTAAAAACGCTGGTGGGCGGTTACGACGTATTTATCAATCCGGCGCAGGACTTTATGCGCGATACGGATTGGTTCATCGCCGAGTGCAGAAAGCGCATGCCTGCCAATTCTGCCCAATCGTCCTGACGCGATGTGCCAGCCTTGCTGCACACCCCCGGTTGGCGGCCTCCTTTCGTAATTTGCCTGCTCTTGGCAAACCGGGTGACTATCCGCAGACGGGCACTCCTTTTTAGGTTCGTCATTATCAGGCACTGATACCAGGCTCCTCCCCCGAAAATCGGTCCAATTGGCATTCCGGTCAATGTTGCGAGCGTCCGCCGGATCGCCGTTACCTAGGTAATCACTTTCGTCCCGGAACCCCCCCGCAACAGGCGGGGTCGTTCGGGGGTTGTCACCAGTGCAGGGCAAAAAAAAGTCCAGAGGCAGTGATTGGACTGGAAATTGGAAGGGAGCTTGGGGCACATGCAAACTTTCCGCAGATTCGCATTTGGAACCATCGCAGCATGGTTGTTCACCGCCTCGTGTGCGGTGATGGCGTTCGCCGACGATCCGCCGTCGCGCGTTGCCCGCCTGAAATACATCAGCGGCGAAGTCTCGATGCAGCCGGGCGGAGTCGACGATTGGGCCGCCGCAGCCATTAACCGTCCGATGACAACCGCAGATCGTCTATGGACCGACAAGGATTCGCGCGCTGAACTGCATCTGGGCAGTGCGGCCATGCGGATGGACAGCGAAACCAGTCTCACGCTTACCAATCTCAGCGACAACACAGTGCAGCTCGAACTCGCCCAGGGCACGCTGAACATGCACGTCTCACGGCTGTACGACCAAGAAATCTACGAAATTGACACGCCCAACACGGCGTTTACGCTCTTGAAGCCGGGCGACTACCGCTTCGACGTTGATTCCAACGGCGACGTTACGCTGGTGACGGTGTGGAAAGGGAAGGGAATCGCCACGGGTAGCGGCGACGCTGTGCGTGTCGATTCGAACCGCCAAGTTCGGTTCTTCGGCGGCATATCGCTGGCGCATCAGAGCTTCAACGCTCCGAGACTCGATGGGTTCGACGAGTGGTGCCGCGTCCGCTCCTCTCGTGAAGGACGTTACGTTTCGGCTCGGTACGTTTCTCCCGACGTCGTCGGATATGAAGACCTCGATGACTACGGTGCGTGGCGAGAGGTCGGCAGTTACGGAGGCGTGTGGTTTCCGACCCGAGTCGAAGCCAGCTGGGCGCCTTATCGCTACGGACACTGGGCCTGGATCGAGCCCTGGGGATGGACATGGATCGATGATGCAGCCTGGGGATTTGCGCCGTTCCATTATGGGCGGTGGGTATTCGTTACAGGACGGTGGGGCTGGGTACCGGGACCTGTACGCGTGCGTCCGTGCTATGCGCCTGCCCTGGTCGCGTGGATCGGCGGAACTGGCGTTGGCGTCAGCACTGGATGGTTCCCGCTTGGATGGGGTGAGCCTTACATTCCTTACTACCGCGTGAGCAGGAACTACTTCAACACGGTGAACGTCAGCAACACGCGCATTACCAACATCACGTACGTCACGAACACCTATTACAACGTCAACAACGTTCGCATTAACAACATTCGCTACGTAAACCAGACGACTGCGACCACGATCGTGAACAACAACGTGATCATCAACTCGCAGCGGATTGATCACAACGTTTACATCAATAACTCGCACGATCACTACAACTCGCACGATCGTTGGGTTACAAGCGGCCCTGCCTGCCCGCCTTCACACGATTCAGTACTCGGCGGCCGTCGCGACGATCACGTGCCACCCGCGCGAATCATGAACAAGCGTGTGGTGATGAAGCTGCCACCTCCTGAGCGTCCGGTTCCATTCGAAAGCAAACGTGCCGACCTTGAGGATCGTCACGGGCGTCCATTGGACAGAGACGAAGAAGACCGGGTGCGCAGGCGCATCGCGGCTGGACATGACGACCGCGACGATCATGGCCGCTCAGTTTCAGACGGCGGGCGGAACTATCCAGGACCGAAACAGCGTGACGAGAATCCTGGCAACCACAACGGCGATCGCGCGGACAACCACGGCAATCCGAACCGCGGCACAGATCGTGATGACGCCAAGCATAACGATGACTCGTCAGCGCGACAGCAGGATCCGCGTCAGCCGCATCGGCAGGATGGTCGCGATGATGATCACGGCCAGTCGGCCTCTTCAAGCGGCAACTATCCTGGGCCGAAGCAGCGTGATCAGAATCCGCGTGGCAACGATGGCGATCAGGCTAACGGCCGGGATTCTCAACACGGTAATGGCGTAGCTGAAGGGCGATTCCCGCGTCCACCACGTCGCAACAACGACGATGGCAACAACGATCACGGGCAGTCCAATTCGGGAAGCGCCTATAACCCTGCTCCTAAGCAGCGCGATCAGAATCCTGATGCTTCTGGAGATCGTGCGGGCAACAACAACGGCCAGCGCAACGCTCCTGACTCACAGGGCAATCAAGGTGACGATCGGTCTGCCCGATGGAGAGTCCTGCGTCCGCCGCGCGGCAATGACGGCGGCAACGGCAACAACAACGCCAGCAACAATGCTAGCAACAATGGCAACAACAGCGCTAGCGACAACCATAGCCAGCCTGCGTCGGCCGGCAACAACAATCCGGCTCCGAAGCAGCGCGAGGAAAATCCGAGCGTGAACGATGGCGAGCGCAGCAGCAATGGACGAGGATGGCAGCGCAACAATCCAACTCCTGAACCGGCGCAGCGGGACGATGCGTCGAACGGACGGCAGATTCCGCGTCCGCCGAGTCGCAATGACAATGGCAACAACAACGCGAATAACAGTGCCAATGACAATCGCGGGCAGTCGCCTTCGACTGGAAGCTATTCTCCAGCTCCGAGGCAACGCGATCAGAACCCACGCGGAAACGATGGGGAGCGATCTTCACCTCAGATAGACGCCATGCGTGACCGCCGGCCTAGCCCCGCAGCAGAGCGGCCGACGCCAACGCCTTCGCCGTCGAATAGCGATCGCGGCGCCGGATCTCCGCCTCCGCAGCAGGACCACACGATGATGCGGCAAGCGCAGGTCGATCGCGGCAACAGCGATTCGCATCCATCCCAGCCGGCGCCACGGCAGGCGGAAGCGCAGAGAGCTCCTGAATCGGCGCGCGCTCCGCAACCTGAGTCTCGTCCCGCACCGAGCAAAGACTCAGGATCGAACGGCAACTCAAAAGGTAGTTCTCAATACCAGGACCGAGGCCACGGAAAAGACCACGATCCCGATCCCAAATAGGGAATCGCGGATCTGGATGAGAGAGGGCGCGGCAAACCATCCGCGCCCTTCTTTTTTGGAGATTACGCTGTCAACCGTCCGGCGTTGGCTGCCGCTCCTCTGGCGAGAGCTTCATGGTGTACCTGCAACTGCACTCTCTCCGGCTTGGCGCCGACGGGAGACTTGGTCAGTTGATAGGCGATCATGTCGTCACGGCGCAAACGATCTGATTCCGTCTCGGCTAGGGCTTTCAGCAATGCCTCGCTGTGCGTCGTAATCACGAGCTGCAGTCCGTGGGCAACCGCGTCGCACAGCATCTTTGCCAGGTCGCGCTGGGCCTGAGGATGCAAGCTGGCTTCCGGTTCCTCAATCAGGATCACGCTGTTGCTTGGAGCGGCGAAGATTTGCGTGATGATGGGAAGGATCTGTTGCGCTCCGCAGCCGGCAGATTCGAAGCCCAGCGGCGTCTCAAATTCGGAATCCAAGTACCCCGCGTGTAGCAGCTCTTCCATGACCCATCCGCTGGTCAGCGATCCCAGGCCGAAGACTTCGGCCCACTGCTGGATTTTTCTGGATTGTGCCAGATGTCGCGGGCTGGCGAACATCGCCGACAGCACTGTGATTGTCCGCTCGCCGCGTCTCCCTACGTTCAGCGGAGCCGAGTCGACACGCGGAGCTTCCCGCGTTGGGACCCGATTTGGTCCAACCATGAACACGCGGCGCCTGAGATAGCCAGCGATGTAGGAAGTAAACAGCCCAAAGTTGAGGAAGCGATGGTGGGTGGCCTCGTTCACCGCCTGTCCGCCGATCGCCTGCGTGCCCATGAAGAGCTTTGGAGACAACACTGCGGGTCCGCTCACCACCGGCTCGAACATGCGGTCAGCGAGCTGCGAGGGCGCGCACTCCAGGAGCGCCCCATGTCCCCTCTTCAGGAGACCGCGTCCTAGCGGCATGGTGGAGTTAGTCGCGATCGCCTCGCCATTCACAATCAATTCATGCTTCCACTCCTGGGTGCCGCGGCGATGTCCGACGCTGTATCCCAGAGTCGTTGCCTCGGCATCGGTGTCGTGATTGTGCTTCTGCAGCCAGTTTCGGAAGTAATCGCCAGCTTCGACTTCAAGCGACAGTGAAAGATGCAGATCGTGATCGGGCTTGTGAAAAGCGGAACTTCCCGTTGTTCCCAGGTCAACGTGCTGGTCCTTCCACTTGAACTCAGGACCACTCTCAGGAGGGGTAGCATTCTGGGAGAGCAGCCCAATTGCGTCCAGAACCGAGCTCTTGCCGCTGCCATTGGGGCCGATTAACACGGTCAGAGGACGCAGGTCGAAGCTGACCCGCTCTCCAAAAGCCTTAAAGTTTTGTGTCTCCAGTTTGGTTAGCATGTGGCCCTCCCCCGGTTCGGCCCCGAACTAAGCTGTTTACGCACTCTGTCCTGTTTTCAGGGATCTTGGGCCGACATCATAGCCCAAGTTTGCCCAAAAGATGGGTCTTATCTCGCCATTATCTGGACAGACTGCGGCCGGGACGGTGGCCGTGCATCACCTAGGACTGTAGCTTGTTTTGCTCTTGCTTTTAGGCACATTTTTCGTTTTGATTCAGATTCGATAGAGCAAAACTTTCGACCTCTTCACATGTCAATTGTGCCCACAGAGAATTTGCGGCCTCCGAGTCGGCTGGCTCGGTTCGGGATCTTCCTTGCCGGCTTTCTGACCGCCGTGCTCTTGTTGTTCGCGCTTGCTCATCCTTCTTCCAGTGGCTTTGCCCGCTGGCTGCAACGCACTCTTAATCTCGATATCGATCAGCCTGCGATCGTGCAGCGCATCCAGCGGCTGCAACGGCTGGAGTCGGTGAAATACACGCTCGAGAAAGTAGTCACGGGAGAAAAGCAGAGCCGATTCCTGCCGCAGTCGCTCGCGGGTGAGCGCCTGCTGCTGATTGTGCGCGGCGAAGTTTTTGCCGGCGTGGACTTGGGAAAGCTGCAGTCCAGTGACGTGCATGTGAATGGAAAGCAGGTGAAGATCACGCTGCCTCATGCGGAGATCTTCTCAACACGTCTGGATAACAATCAGACGCGAGTCTATTCGCGCGAGACTGGACTACTCGTGCCAGCAGATCCCAATCTGGAATCCGAGGTTCGTGCCGAGGCGGAGCGCCAACTGTTGCAAGCTGCGCTGACAGACGGCATCCTGAACAACGCGGCTACGAATGCCCGTGCCACCGTTACCACGCTAGTCCAAGCGCTCGGCTTTAGCGATGTCGAGGTAAATTGACCAATGAAAAAGTGCAAGCGGGTGAACTCCTGCTGCGTTGCTGTCATCATCATTTTTTTGGGCGCTACCTACCGTGGCGAAGCCCAGGCCAGTGCCGAACCAGGGTGGCCGACTTACGGCAACGATCGCGGAGGCATGCGTTACTCGTCCGCAACTCAGATCGACCGCACGAATGTCGCACGGCTGAAGGTCGCATGGACTTATCGCACCGGCGCCAATGACACTCCGACGCCGCTCGTCAAGAAAGCTGCCTTTGAAGCTACGCCGATCCTTGTGAATGGTGTGCTCTTTCTCAGCACGCCGTACAACCACGTAATCGCCCTCAACGCTCAATCGGGCGCCAAGTTGTGGGAGTACGATCCGCGGGTTGATCTCCAGCGCAATTACTCGGAAGTTGCTTCGCGCGGCGTTTCTGTATGGCGGGACTCAAAAGCCAAATCAGGACAGCAGTGCAGCCTGCGCATCTTCGCCGGCACGCTGGATGCGCGTCTGCTAGCGCTCGACGCTGCATCAGGAAAGCCATGCGCTGACTTTGGCACGAAGGGCGAGATCGACCTCAATCGCGACGCGGCAACGCAGACGGAGTGGACCGGCGGCTATCAGGTGACCTCCGCACCAGCAATCGCTGGAGACTTGGTGATTGTCGGATCGTCGATCGCCGACAACTGGAAGGTCGACACCGGACGCGGCATCGTGCGTGCTTTTGACGCTCGCACCGGGAAACTGCGCTGGACCTGGGATCCGATTCCGTGGGCGCAGACCACGCATCCACGGACAGGCGGCGGGAATGCCTGGTCAACGATCTCGGTCGATGCCGAACGTGACCTCGCCTTCATTCCCACCAGCAGCGCCGCTCCTGATTATTACGGTGGAGGCCGCAAAGGCGACAACAAATGGGCCAACTCGGTCGTTGCATTGCGCGCCTCCACCGGCGAATTTGTGTGGGGATTCCAGGTAGTGCACCACGACCTTTGGGATTTCGACGTTGCAGCGCAGCCAACGCTGTTTACCTGGAAAGACGGAACTCCGGCGGTAGTGGTCAATACCAAAATGGGCCACGTCTTTGTCCTAAGTCGTCTTACTGGCGCTCCCTTGCTGCCCGTGGAGGAACGTCCGGTTCCCATGTCGGACATTACCGGAGAAGAGAGCTGGCCCACACAGCCTTTCTCAACTATTTCGCTCGTGCCGGAAAAGATCGATACTTCCGATGCCTGGGGCCCAACTCCGGAAGACCTGAAGTGGTGCCAGGACAAGCTCAAGGCTTCCCGAGCTGAAGGAATCTTTACTCCGCCGAGTTTGCGCGGTACAGCGACTGCGCCTGGCAACGTTGGCGGTGTGAATTGGGGAGGAGCCGCCTACGATGCGCAGCGCCATCTCATGTTCGTGAATACGAATCGGCTGGCGGCCTGGGCCAAACTGATTCCGCGAGCAGACTACGCGTCGGAGACGAGAAAAGATCAGGACAATCGCATCTACGGCGAGTTCGGCGACCAGGATCCAGCGCCTTTCGGACTGTATCGAACGTTTCTCTTCTCTCCATCCAAGCTGCCCTGCAACGCTCCTCCCTGGGGTACCGTGACTGCAGTCGATCTCTTCGCGGGAAAGAAGTTATGGGAGACACCGCTGGGCACCTTCATTCCGGGCAAGAACACAGGGACCATCAATCTGGGTGGCCCCATGGCCAGCGCGGGGGGTCTGGTATTCACCTCCGCGGCGATGGACAACTTCTTGCGCGCGTTTGATTCTGAAACGGGAAAGGAATTGTGGAGCTTCGAACTTCCCGCTGGAGGTCAAGCTACTCCGATGACTTATTCCATCAATGGCAAGCAGTATCTGGTGATCTGCGCTGGCGGCCACGGTAAGCTCGGAACCAAGCAGGGAGACTTCGTAATGGCATTTGCCTTGCCTTGAACGAAGCAAACGACCCACTTTGGCGTCGTTCTCGGTGACTCCGTGTCTCCGTGGTGAAAAAACACCCCATTCCGCTACTCCGCTTTTCGGAAACTATTGCGTGTCTTACCCGCCTCCAGTCGGTATCCTTTAGCTTAAGAATTTGCGGAGGTAGTAATAATGAAGAGCACTGCAGTTAGACAAGTTCAAAACCACAGCTCAGACGTTGCGCGTCTGCCGGTAAAGGTTGTCGAAGAGCTCCGCCGCACGGTGGACTCGGCTTACGACGATGTTTCCCGCAGCATCAAGCGGGCGAAGCACACAGCCACAGACGCGATTGACGACAGCCGGCACCAGATTAAGCGCCATCCGCTTACAGCGGTGGGATCCGCAGCGCTGGCCGGATTGGCTGTGGGTTTCACGCTGGGGTGGTTTGCGAGGCGTAGCAAGCGCCTGTCCTAGACATCCCGGAAGAAAAAGATAAAAGGCAACCAAATGGTTGCCTTTTATCTTGCCCGCAGGTAATATGCAACCCGGAGGTTGCATAGCATGAGTGATCGTATCGAAAAGACGATTGAGCTGAAGGCGCCGGTTTCGCGCGTCTGGCGGGCGTTAACAGACTATCGTGAATTTGGCGAGTGGTTCCGCGTCAAGATCGATGGCCCATTTGTGCCCGGGCAGGTTTCAACCGGACAGGTTACCTATCCTGGCTACGAGTACCTGAAGTGGGAGGCAGTTGTGAAGAAGATGGAGCCTGAAAAGCTCTTCTCGTTCACCTGGCATCCCGCTGCAGTCGATTCCAAGAAAGACTATTCGAAGGAGCCGTCCACACTTGTGGAATTCAGATTGGAGAAAATACCGACCGGTACGCGGCTGGTGGTGACTGAGTCTGGCTTCGATAAGATTCCCAGCGAACGCCGTCTCGAGGCATTCCGTATGAACGAAGGTGGATGGACCCAGCAAATGAAAAACATCCAGAATTATGTCGCAAGCAAGCCATAGCAGCGTCGCCGCCAAACTCCGTACACGCGCGCCGGTCTTTGCCGCGCTGGGCGACGAGACGCGTTTGATGTTGGTGGGGAAGCTGTGCCGCGGCCAGCCCTCTTCGATCTCTGAGCTTACCGATGGGTCGAAGCTCACGCGGCAAGCGATCACCAAGCACCTTCGTGTTTTAGAAAGTGCGGGGATCGTGCACGGCGTGCGCACAGGCCGCGAAAGCCGATTCAAGTTCGATCCCCAGCCTCTTGATGAGATCAGGGAATATCTGGACCTTGTCTCCGAACAGTGGGATCAAGCGCTGTTGAGGCTGAAGTCGTTCGTAGAAAAGTGACTGTGTGGACTGCGATGGAGCTGTGATCTGCTGCCTGAGCCACGGAAGGCAGCAGGGAAGACGGCTCGCACTTCAACTGAGCTTGCTATTTGGATCTAACTAAGGCGGAAGCCCGCTTGGTTGAGAAGGTGCTGGTGTGCTGCGTCACGCGATCTGCAGCTATCTGCTGCGGAATTCCGCCGTACCCAGCGCGCTGCGCTTCCGAGGCGCTTGCACTCTCATTTTCTTGTGTTTTGCTGGCGTTCAAGCCGCTGCGCTGCGGAATCCCAGCATATCCACCTCGATCCGGAGCATCGGAATTCTGACCCTTCTGATTGCGAGCGTCGACTGATGCTGGTTGGGGAAGTTCCGTCTCGTTTTTCCGACGCGGAAGGCTTGGATAACGCTGCCCGGCAAGGATGCCGTCGTGCTGGATCAAGCCCCGATTCAGGCCATTGCGCACAGGAATACCCTGATAGCCAGCGTGCTCGTCGCCCGGTGAGCCGGCAGCAAAGAGCATTCCGGCCGAGGACCCTACGAACAGAGCTGTTGCAAGTAGCCTCAGAGACCAATCGCCGCCATTCTTCATTCCCTACTCCTCGAAAGACCGATTGGAACGATCAGAAAAACGAGCACAAAATTGATTTTCAGAATCGGTATCGTTGCTTAATGAAAGCGCATCTGAAGGGAGGGCCCTGTGCGGATAGTGAGCTTCTTTTCTAACGTCAGCAAATTACGGAAGGAGGCCCGCCAATTGGGGTTGACTGCGCCGACTGGCACTTCTGGCAGTGGAAGTTCCGTGTCTCTTTAGCTGCAATGATTTGCAGCGGTTTTGACACACAGGGATTTGCTTAACTGCCGAAGAATCCTGTTTTTCGGGGTGGTTTTCCGGGTTTTTCCGGATCAAGTCGGTGGGCATTTGATTGCAAATTCGGTCGCGGGAGTTACTCGTCGTGAGGATTACGGTCAAGGGGATGTTGATTTTCTGCTCTCTGCTCGCCGGGCTGGTTGCGGCGGAAGTAATGGCGGCACCAAGTCCGACCGACAACGCGGGTGCAGTCGCTCCAGACGTGCTGTGGATGGCTCCTGTCGCTTAAGTAACGTCGCGCCTGCGCCTGTCTGGTTGTTCCGAGCTTCTACTTCGCCGAATACATCGCCACGAAGTATGTGCGAAATTCCTTAAATGACAGCTTTATAGTCTTGCCATGCGGATCGTACAGCTGAACGCCCGAACTGGTGAGACCCAAGACGGCATAACCGTGCCAACCACTTATTTTTCCGCCGGAGCGCGTCTCGATCCGGTCCTTCTCCGGCAATTCCATATCGTCCCGTGAGGCTGAGATCGTCGGCACCTTGCTGGCTGCGGAAGCTACCTTTTTGATGTCCTCATCTTTCACGTTATCGATATACAGAGGTTGAGGATCCGAACCTACTAAAGTCTTCCAGGTTTCTTCAACCTTCAGCGATTCGATCCCGGGATAGCCGTTCTTTAGGTCCGCATAGCCTTTTTCGATCACAGCAGGCCAAAGAACCCTTTTCTTGGACTCCGCTTTCGGACTAGGCGGCTCCTGCTGCATATAGATCAGGTTCCAGGTGTCCCGATCACCGGCATCGGTGTAGAGCACGTCACTCACTTCCGTTCCCTTCAGGATCTTTACCGTGAAATAACGATTCGACTTGATCCGTCGCTCCTGATTCGCCTCAGGATCATCGTCAAGGTCGCTGAATACGCTTGCCAGGTCTGTGATCACAGGCCTCAGGTGCTCTTCAACTATGCCAAGAATCCGTTTGCGTCCGACTTGCGTGTGAGCCATTGCCGCCAGGATTGAGGCGACCGGACAATTCGCCAGATCTCCCTGGCGCACATCGGTCGCGGCCGGATCGCCATCAAAGAGCTTCCATTTCACCTCATGCGCGTGCTTGGTCCGGTCATGGAGGGGAGGTGGCATGTCAAAAGTCTTGGAAGGTTTTGGCGCGTCAGCCACACGGACCAGCCGTCGCCGCACCGGTCCTGGAGTCCTACCACCAAGCCCAGTGTGGTTGCCGAGTGGGCCTGGGAGTCGCATCGAATCTTGCCCGCCGATTGTCATGTCGTCCCCCTGTTGAGCGTCCTCAACGAGATTGGATTGTCGGTCGATAAGTGTACGAGATGGACAAGAGTTTGGCTTTCGCTACTACAAGATCATCGAGCAGGCGCCCTCTACAGCAAAACATCGTCGCGGATCGACAGAATTTGGTGCAAATAAGAATGCCGTCCCAATGTGGGACGGCATTTTGCTGCGAGTGTGGATGAACAACTAGTTGCCGGATGCACGACGGGCTTTTTTCGCGCCCTTGACTTCCAACTCATTCACAACTTGAGTCACGTTAGGAATCTTGGCGGCCATCTTCTCGGCAGACTGGCGTTGAGCTGGGCTGTCTACATCGCCTTTGAGCGTGAGGACGCCATTGTTTGCTTCGAAACGGATGTGCTGGTTGTCCATTCCGTTCTCGGTCAACGCTGCTTTGAAATTATCTTCGATGCCCTTGTCCAGGTTATTGTCTACCTTCTTGGCATCCCCTTCGGCGCCTTCCGGACGTACACCGATCTCATTCGCGACAACCAGACCGCCGGCGCTCTTCCTGGCGATGTCTTCAGCCTGAGCCTTTTGTTCTTCCGTCTTCACGTCGCCGGAAAGGGTTACAACGCCCTTGTCACGATCTTCGCTGACCTTTACGTCGTTGAGGTTGTTGGCTTTGAGCGAGTCTTTAATCTGATCAGTGACATCAGGTGTGTTCGCCTTCTGTTGTGAGCAGGCGATGGTGAACACCGCGGCCATCAACGCGAACAGGGCTAAAATACGGGTAATGCGCATGGGGTTTCTCCTCCCGAAACGGGTTTGTTTTTAAAGAAGTAGCGCGCTGCGGAACCGAGGATCGGTTCCAGAGCTGCGTCACCCGGGAGAGTCTCCCGGCAGTGCATTCTCAAAGATGCGAGATGCACTCGGCGGGAGGGCTTAAGGTCCGAGGAAAGAAGTCCTAGCCCTGAGAGCAATTCAAGAACTCTGCTGGACGGCTTGTGCTGAAGACATTTGGATTCGCTTCTCTGGACCATCCACTCGCCCGATTTTCTTCTTCCTCGCTGCACTCGAAGAGCACAACGTTGCACCATCGCTCTGTAAAAATTTTATGGCGCAAGCATTTACGCGCTTCTCCGGCCAGAGTTGCCAAGGACTTCGCACAACATGAGGTTCGTAACCTCATGAAAACAAGAATCGAAGCTGATTAGGTTATGACGATCAACTTGGCAGCGGCATTGCTCATGCAAGAGATAAGAGTATTTGCCAGCGGGCTGCTGGCCACCGTCTTGTCCCACGCTTAGTAGTTCCGGGGTGTAGGGGTTAGGGGTTAAGGAGCCAAGAAATGATGTTAACGAATCGCTCATTGCTAGTTCTTGTAGCGGGCGCAACCATGGTTTTCAATGCCGGATGCGCTACCAAGAAGTATGTGCGCAACGAAGCTGCGCCTGTAATCAATAAGACCAACGAACTCGACGACCTGACCGCGAAGAACACGCGCGACATTCGCGATGTCGATACGCGCTCACAGCAGGGAATTCAGGGTGTAAACGACAAGATCGCATCGGTCGATCAGAAGGCTCTGGCCGCGGGCCAGGCAGCCGATCAGGCCAATCAGGCGGCCAGTCAGACGACCACCAAAGTCGACACGCTTACCAACACCGTCGCCAACCTCGATAACTACCGTCCGGTGGCCGAGACCTCGGTGCACTTCGCTTTCAACAGCGCTGTGCTTAGCAAGAAGGCAAAAGAGGCTCTCGATCAGCTCGCCGCCGACATTCCGAACACTAAGGGATACGTGCTTCAGTTGATTGGCGGAACCGATTCCGTGGGCAGCAAGCAGTACAACTACAAGCTCAGCGAAATGCGTGCGTCAGCGGTAGTTCAGTACCTTGCCACTCAGCACAACGTACCGGCTTACAAGATTTACCTGGCGGGATTGGGCAAGGATAAAGAAGCTGCCCCCAACGGTACGTCTAAAGGACGCGCCCAAAATCGCCGCGTCGACGTGCAGCTCATGACTAACGTGCAGGAAAACGCGGCTGCGCAAAACGTTACTCCGGCTGCCCCCAACAGCCGGTAAGTCTTCCTCGACACCCCGAGGAAGCCCCGGAAGGGCCGTTCCGAGTTAGCTCGGGATGGCCCCTTTTTACTTGCTGTGGTTGTCGCTGATGTATGCCAAAACCAAAACCCAACCCGAAAAGCTCACGCAGATGAACGCAGATTTTTGGGATTCACGCAGATTTCTTAAGGATTCTGTAGCAAGTGCACCATGAACTGCTCGGCCTACTAACATCCAGTGAAGACTCGTTCGTAGCCACTTGGACGGCCCAACCCATCTGAAGCAGTAGGGTATTTAGCATCTAAAAAATCTGCGTCAATCCCTAGAATCCGAGTTCATCTGCGTGAGCTTTTGCTCTTGAGTTTGCTAGAGGCTAGGCTCGCATGGCAGCGCCATCGAAAACCAGAGCGACCACTTCGTCGACGTAATCGTCAGTCAGTCCGGTCTGCCGAATCAGGAAGCGCATGTAGAGTGAGCCGTAAAGCGTGTCGAGCGTCAGATCGAGGTCAAGGTCTTCAGGCAGTTCTCGGCGGGCAATGCCGCGGCGCAGAGTCTGGTAGGCCTCTTGCCTGCGGGGCAGCATGAAGCGATCGCGGAAGGCCTGGATCAGCTCAGGATCGGACTGGCCTCCCCCAATCAGTGCGGCAACGATTCGTCCACGACGGCCACGCAGAACGCGCACCAGATGCTTCATCTGAATACTGACGTCGTCGCGAACTGATCCCGTATTAGGAAAGCGCAGCTCTTCGTCGGCGCTGCGCGAGAACGCTTCGGCTACCAGCGAGGCTTTGTTCGGCCACCAGCGGTAGACAGTTGCTTTGCCCACGTCGGCGTCGGCAGCGATGGCTTCAATCGAAAGGTCGGGGAACCCTGTCTCCTGAAGCAGCTTCAGCGTGCTGCGAAGAATCGCTTTGCGTGCGTCCTCGCTGCGTGGCCGTCCCGGAGCCCTCTTACCGTTGCCGGCTTTCTCCTCGGCGTTCTCAACCGGAGAGTAGGTTTGCGCCATGCGATGACGGTAACATAAAATTAAATCCGATACGTTCTGTTTCGGAATTAAGATAAGGAATCTACTCAATCTGGTTGCAGAATCAATAGTTAGTCGGGAGTCTCTGGTTCGATGTGGATTGTTTCGTTAGCGTTGCGGCGTCCTTATACCTTCGTGGTGATGGCGCTGCTGATCCTGATTCTTACTCCCATCGTCATTCTGCGCACTTCCATTGACATCTTTCCTGACATAAATATTCCCGTCATCAGCATCGTGTGGCAGTACTCCGGCATGCAGCCGCAGGAGATGGCAGACCGCTTCCTCAGTAACACGGAGCGCGGGCTCACGACGCTGGTCAACGACATTCAGCACATTGAGTCCGTGGCTCTGCAGGGCCGCGCTATCGAGAAGATTTATTTTCAGCCAACTGCGAATCTGCAGATGGCGGTCGCGCAGGTAACCGCAGTTTCGCAACAGATGGTCCGCCAACTGCCTCCGGGAACGCAGCCGCCGCTGGTCATTGTTTACTCGGCCTCGAGTGTTCCGATCGTGCAGGTGGGCATTAGCAGCAAGAGCATTCCCGAGCAGGAACTGAACGATCTCACGCTGAACTTTGTTCGTTCTCCGTTGACGACGGTGAAGGGTGCGGCGATCCCGTACCCCTATGGCGGCAAGTCACGCGTGATCGCGGTTGACCTGGATACGCAGGCTTTGCAGGCACACGGGCTCACTCCCGTGGACGTGGTGAATGCGGTCGATGCGCAGAATCTGATTCTTCCTTCCGGCACAGCGAAAATCGGCAGCCTGGAAATGAACGTGCGCATGAATGCCAGCACGCAGACGGTCGCCGAGCTGAACGATCTTCCGATCAAGACAAAGAACGGTGCGACGATCTACGTCCGCGACATCGGACACGTGCGCGATGGCTTCACTCCACAAACCAACATCGTGCGCCAGGACGGCGTGCGCGGCACTCTGCTAAGCGTGATGAAGAACAGCGGCGCGTCGACGCTGGATATCGTTGCTCAACTTAAAGCTCGTCTTCCAGTCATCGCTGAAAGTCTGCCTGAGGACCTCCAGATCAAAACGCTGTTCGATCAGTCGCTGTTTGTCCGAGGTTCGATCCAGGGAGTCTTGCGAGAGGGCGCTATTGCGGCAGCGCTTACCGCGCTGATGATTCTGCTGTTCCTTGGCGATTGGCGCCCGACGGTGGTGATTACTGTCTCCATTCCACTCTCGATCTGCGTGTCGATCATCCTGCTCAGTGCGCTAGGCGAGACCATCAACATCATGACGCTGGGAGGTCTGGCGCTCGCCGTAGGCATTCTCGTCGACGACGCTACGGTTGCGATTGAGAACATCGAGCGCAACCTTGCGATGGGCAAGGACATGAAACAGGCCATTCTGGATGGCTCGCAGCAGATCGCGCTGCCGGCTTTCGTCTCGACGATCTGCATCTGCATCGTGTTCGTACCGATGTTTTTCCTGACCGGGGTCGCCAAGTACCTTTTCGTGCCCTTGGCCGAGGCCGTGGTGTTCGCGATGCTGGCATCGTATTTCCTTTCGCGAACGCTCGTACCAACGATGGTGCTCTACATCATGCGGGGCCACGAGCATAAGGCTGCGGCGCCGAAGACGATCCTCGGAAGGTTTCAGCGTGGCTTCGAGAACGGCTTCGAACAGTTTCGCGAGACTTACAGGGATCTGCTCGGCAACGCTCTGGAGCATCGGAAAATATTTGCCATCGCCTTCCTGGGGTTTTGCGTTCTGTCCTCTGGACTTATCTTCTTCCTGGGTCAGGACTTCTTTCCCGCAGTTGACGCTGGTGTCTTCCGTCTCCACTTACGGGCTCGCGCCGGCACGAGAATCGAGGAAACAGCGCGCCTGTGCGATGAAGTTGAGAAAGTGCTGCGGCAGGAGATTCCCAGAAACGAACTGGTCACGATTCTCGACAATATCGGCCTACCCTTCAGCTCGATCAACACGACTTACAGCACAAGCGGAACCATCGGCACGTCTGATGCCGAGATACTGGTTTCACTGAATCAGGACCATCATCATCCGACCGCGGACTACGTAAAGAAGCTGCGCGAGGATCTGCCGCTGTATTTCCCGGGGACGGAGTTCTTCTTTCAGCCGGCGGATATCGTGAGCCAGATTCTGAATTTCGGCCTCCCATCTCCTATTGACGTTCAGGTCGTTGGCCGCAACCTCAACGCGAACTATGCAATTGCGGAACAGATCGCGAACCGGATGCGCCATGTTCCCGGCGCTGCGGATGTGCATGTGCAACAGTTGATGAACGGTCCCGCGATTGACTTGGACATCGATCGCTCGCGGGCAAAAGAAGTTGGGCTCAATCAGGAGGATGTCGCGCGCAACCTGCTGGTATCGCTGAGCGGCAGCTTTCAGACTGCGCCAAGCTACTGGCTCAATCCTGAGAACGGAGTCACGTACAACGTCGCTATACAAACTCCCGACTACCGTCTGGATTCCATGCAGGCTCTCATGAATACGCCCGTAAGTTCGTCGTCGGCTCCCTCGCCACAGGTGCTGGCAAATCTTGCCACCATTAAGCCGAATACGACCCCGGCAGCAATCTATCACTATGACATCACGCCCGTGGTGGACGTGTACGCTTCGGTGCAAGGGCGGGATCTGGGCGGCCTCGCGAGTGACATACGCGAGGTATTGAGGCAGTTCGAGGGCAAACTGCCGAAAGGCACACACATTACTCTACGAGGTCAGGTGGAGACCATGACCTCGTCGTTCGTCGGGCTGGCGTTCGGTCTGATTATGGCGATCGTGCTGGTGTATCTGCTGATTGTCGTGAACTTCCAGTCGTGGCTCGATCCTTTCATCATCATTACTGCCTTGCCGGGCGCGCTGGCTGGCATCATGTGGATGTTGCTGCTGACTCACACCCGTTTGAGTGTGCCTTCACTGACCGGCGCGATTATGTGCGTGGGTGTTGCGACTGCGAATAGTATTCTTCTGGTCTCGTTTGCTCGGGAGCGCATGGATGCTGGACTCTCGGCGTTTCAGGCGGCGATGGAAGCCGGATTCACGCGAATTCGACCGGTCATCATGACTGCTCTGGCAATGATCATCGGCATGGTGCCGATGGCGCTGGGAATGGGAGAAGGCGGCGAGCAGAATGCTCCGCTTGGACGGGCCGTGATTGGCGGTCTTCTTTTTGCCACGGTAGCGACTCTGTTCTTTGTGCCAGTGGTCTTTACAATGATTCACGGTAGAAGAGCTGGACACGTGCTAGAACAGGCTAGTCCAGAATGGGTACACGAAGAGTAGGACAAGGATTGAGAAAGGAACTGCAGGAAGACGTGAGTTATCCGGAAGTCATCAATTTTCCGCCCGAGACGGAGCACCCTTCTCCAAACCGGCCATCGCGCGACAGCTCAGCGCGCAAGGCAGGATGGGTTGTGGGCGGTCTCATCCTTATTCTGCTGATTGCGGGCGCGGTTACGATTGCCAGCAAGTTGGGGGAGAAGAAGGCGTTGGCGGCTGAGACTGAGCGTCTGGCAACCCCGAATGTTTCGGTCATTCATCCCACGCAGGAACAATCGCACGAAGAGCTGGTTTTGCCTGCGACAGTGCAGGCTTACCAGGAATCGCCGATTTACGCGCGCACCAATGGATACGTCTTGCGCTGGTACAAGGACATCGGCTCACATCTAAGTAAAGGGGACCTGCTCGCCGATATCGACACGCCTGAAGTCGATCAGGAATTGTTGCAGGCTCGGGCCACGCGTCAGCAGATCCAGGCGCAGTTGGGATTAGCGAAGAGCTCGGCTGAGCGCTGGCAGAATCTGAGCAAGAGCGACTCCGTCTCGCAGCAGGAAGTTGACCAGCAGGTAAGTGGGTACCAACAAGCCGAGGCCAATCTTGCCGCGGCGGATGCGAGCGTTCGCCGGCTTCAGCAAATGGAGTCGTTCAAGCACGTGTACGCACCCTTTGCCGGGGTGCTGACCAAGCGCAACATCGATGTCGGAGCGCTCATTAATGCGGGCAACATGGGCTCGAACAAAGAATTGTTTGACGTTGCCCAGGTCGATCCGCTGCGCGTGTACGTCAGTGTGCCCCAGACCTACAGCCCGTTCATTCATGTCGGCATGAAGGCGTCTTTGGAGCAGAGAGAGTATGCCGGTCAACGGTTTGAAGGAAAGGTCGTACGAACCTCTGAGGTAATCGATCCTTCGACGCGGACTTTGCTTACTGAAATCGACGTTCCCAATCCGGGAGGAAAGATTCTTCCCGGAGCTTATGCACAGGTGCACTTTGCGGCGAAGATCGACGCTCCCAGATTGACGATTCCGATCAATACCTTGCTCTTCCGTCCGGAAGGTCCACGGGCCGCTGTGGTCGATTCGGATAAGAAGGTCAAACTGCGCGCTGTAACCATCGGACGAGACTACGGCAGCGCCGTCGAAGTGCTTGGTGGGCTGGAGCCGAGTGATCAAGTGATTGTGAATCCTGCTGATTCTCTGGAAGACGGCCAGCGGGTGAATGTTGCTCTGCCCAAAGCGGGAACGCAGAAGCAGGGGAACTAAGCCATTTTCATGCTTGCTATGGACATAGCTTGAGCCGTCTAAAGCGCATGTTCCGTTCTTGCGCGCTTTAGCGCCTGCGATAAGGCACTCATTTTGGAATAAACGCACTTACTTCAGCGGCTGAAGCCGGCGACGGTTCAGCTCGCTTTACGACACCGATGAATCCGTGCCCTTCCCTAAATCACACCACACCAACTGTGCAAATGCTGTAGACAAGACCGGGAGCAGTAAAAAAGGGCAGCCACTTCTGGCTGCCCTCTTTAATTTGCACTGTGTTTCTTAACGCCAGGCTGAACTGGCAAATTGGATCCAGTCCATGGTGCGCTCATAACGGTCTCTTTGGGCCGTCTGTGAGTCGTACCAGGTGTCGCCATATCGATCGCGCATCCTTTCGCGCTCGCGTTGAGCTGCGCGATAGTTGTGCTCGCGTTCGTACTGACGGAGTCTCCAACGATCGCGTTCCAATTGCCGCTCGTCGCGACGGATGTCGCTATAGACGCCGCGGTTTTCGCGACAGCCACGATTTTGATCGTGGCGGACGTCGTCACCGCGTCGCCAGTTCCGGTCATGGTCATGGCGACCATAATCAGCGCGTCGCCAATCGCTGCTGCGATGCGATCGCCAATTGTGATCTGCCGCCATCACCGTGCCGGTACCGGCAAGTGTGAACAGCAAGAGCCCCACTGCTATTCCTTTCATTTGATTTTCTCGCTTGATCAGAATTCGGCTTCAGGGGTTAGCCGTTATCGTCAGCAACCCGGATTCAGGAGAGAGTTGCGGTGTGCGGCGAAATTCTTTGTAGAACCGCGACGCGAGTCAGTCCAAATCGCCCGCCGGCCAACCAAGATGATGATGCAAGAAGTCTGAGTGTCTCGAATCTATAGGAACACTGTCATCCCTCCGGCCACCGCGAAAGCCGCTAAAGGGGTCATCAAAGCTGACGCGGCCTGGGGGATCTGCTTTTTGCCGAATCGAACCGAACAGTAGATCCCCCGCGCCGCAAACCAGATTCTCAGCAAACTGCGGGATGTAGTTGCGGCGCGGATGACAGTTCCAAAAAGGACTGAGCTAACAAAGAGAAAGGGCAGTCCGTCACCGTGGACTGCCCTCTCTACTTGGCAGAAGCTTTTCAGCAAACGTGCTGGCTTCCGCAGTTAAAACTTAGCGCCAACCCCAATTGCGGTCGTGACGGATGTCGCGGTTGTCACGCCGAATGTCGCCTCGATCGCGAGACAACTCGCGGTAGTCGTTCCGCAATTCTGCGCGCTCTCGCTGCACTCCACGCCAATCGCCTTCACGGTATTCCTGGCGCAATTCGCGCTGATCCCGCGCAATTTCGGCGTTGTCGCGGCCAATATCCCGACGGTCTGAGCGTCGATCTGCGTAGTCGTGGCGAAGGTCCGATCTCCAGGGCCGTTCTTGTGCCATCAGTGAGCCGGCGCCCATGATTCCCATAAGTACTATGCCAACTAACGTGCGTTTCATGATTGTTTTCTCCTCGTCCTAAGCCCGCCGGCGGGCCTACCAGTACTAACACCCGGCCGGAAAAGAGTTGTGGTGATATTCGCTAGGGAAATCAGCACGCTAGGGGCAGAGTCGTCGTGGGGATGCCAAATGCTTACAGCCCTGCTTCAATCCGCGAACGTGGATCGAGGTAATCACGCAGCGCATCGCCAATAAAGTTAAACGACAATACCGCCAACATGACCGCAGCAGCAGGGAAGAGCACGAGGTGCGGCGCGTCGAACAGATGAGAGCGGCCGTCATTCAACATCGAGCCCCAGCTTGCTGTCGGCGGCGGTATGCCTAATCCAAGAAAGCTCATGGTCGCCTCGGCGAGCACAGCTCCGGCCATGCCGATCGCTGCCTGCACAATCACCGGCTGAATGATATTCGGCAGAATATGACGCGTGATCACGCGCCAGTCGCTGGCTCCTAAGGCTCGAGCAGCTTCCACAAATTCCCGTTCCCGAACCGAGAGCACCTGCGCGCGCACCAAACGCGCGTAGCCAACCCATCCGCCGATCCACAGAGCCAAGATCAAGTTGAAGACTCCGGGCCCGAGAAAGGCGACGAAGGCAATGGCCAGAAGAATCCCAGGGAAGGACAAAAATGCGTTCATCACCACAATGTTGAAGAAGCGATCAATGCGTCCGCCGTAGTATCCGGCGATCGATCCAAAGATCAGACCGAGCAACAACGATCCAGCCACAACGCTGATTCCCACCAGCATCGAGATGCGCGCACCATAGATAACGCGCGAAAGGATGTCGCGTCCAAGCTCATCGGTGCCGAACCAGTGTCCATGGCTGGGCCGCTCAAGCCGCGTTGCCAGATCGAGCTGCGCAGGATCACGCGGTGCGATCCACGGGGCGAAGAGCGCGAAGATCACGAACAGGCAAACAAGTGTGACGCCGAATGCAGCGAGCCGATTGTGGAGCAGTGAGCGCATGAGGCTGAAATTCATTTAACCACGGAGACACGGAGGCACGGAGAAAGCTAGCAAAGCTAACCACGAAGGACACGAAGGATCACGAAGGAAGCGGCTGTGGACTCTACGTTGGGAAGATTCCTCTTCCTGTTTCCTCCTTAGTGATCCTTCGTGTCCTTCGTGGTTTCCCACCGGGTTTTAGTTGAAGGGCCGAGCAAGATCCATAGAAACAAGCACTTAGCGCTCGACGAAATCCACAGGCAACCCTCTTGACATGTATCGCAATCAGTAATATTGTTATCGCGATTTGTAATAACACAAAAAGAGCACATGAAGCTGGGCGAAAAAATTCGGTACCTGCGCGAGGTGGAAGGCAGCATTCGCGGGCTTGATCGCGAGATGACGCAGCAGGAGATCGTTCGCGCCTTGAAGAAAGAGTTGGGCGCGAGCATCAGTCAGTCGTATCTCTCGCAGATCGAGAAGGGCGTGCGTCCGCACCTTACTAACACAACGCGCCTGTTGCTCGCCCGCTTTTTCAAGGTGCATCCGGGATACCTGGTGGACGATCCCGAGGGCTATCACACCGAATTGATGTCGGATGTGCGCACCCTCGAAGAACGTCTTGATCTTTGGCTGATCGCCGGTGCGGAGCGCTTTCGCCGCGATCCGCAGGTGAAGCATGCGCTGCTGGAAGTTGCCAAGCACAATGACTCGCGGGGATGTCTGGTGCTGCTGGGCGCGATCTTGGATACCCCGGGATTGGCGGAACGCTTGCTTCAGGTCCTGAAACCGAATGGACACAGCCGCGAAAACGGAAAGCGCAGGCTGGATAGCAACACGCGCGGAGAGGAGATCTTATGAATTGGGAACTCTTCTATCTGATCTGCTTCATTGTGGGATTCGTATTTAGCACGCTCTCGTTTTTGACTGGGACTCTGCATCTTCATCTGCCGGTCAAGTGGCACCTACACGTTGGGAGTGATGGATTTCATGCGCACGGCATTGGATCGTTTTTTAATTCATTCACGCTAATGGCGTTCCTTACCTGGTTTGGCGGAATGGGCTATTTGCTGACGCACTATTCCAGCATCTGGATTGGCTTCGCGCTCTTGCTGGCGACGCTTGCGGGCCTAATCGGTGCTGCCATTGTCGGATGGTTTTTCGCGCGCGTGCTGATGAAACACGATGTGGGCATCGATCCCGCGGAATATGACATGACCGGAGTTCTCGGACGAGTGAGCAGCTCCATCCGTGGAGGCGGCACTGGCGAGATCGTTTTCGAACAAGTAGGCACGCGGCGCAGTTGCGGCGCGCGCAGCGAAGTTGGATTGCCGATCGCGAAGGGCTCAGAGATTGTGGTCACGCGCTACGAGCGAGGAATCGCATACGTGCGCACATGGGACGAGATTTCCGGCGAGGCAAACGCCAAAACCGGAGAGGTAAGCAAGCTGTAAGCGGGTTTCGCCGAGAAGCCCAAGGAGAAATGTTATGCCGAACTTTTCATGGCAGGTAGTTACTGGACTGGCGGTGCTGGGAACGATGTTCCTCCTGGCAATGCTGGCAAAGCTCTTCGTCAAGGCCGGACCGAATGAGGCGCTGATTGTCTACGGTTTCAAAGGAAAGCGCGTGCGGATCGGACATGGGACGGTGGTATTTCCGTTATTCGAAAGCTGCCGCATGTTGTCGCTCGAGCTGATGTCGTTCGACGTCGCGCCACAGCAGGACCTGTACACCAACCAGGGCGTCGCTGTGTCCGTGGAAGCGGTGGCGCAGATCAAAGTGAAGTCCGACGAGGTCTCGATCTTCACCGCTGCCGAGCAGTTCCTGAGCAAGACACCGGCGCAGCGTGAAGGCCTGATTCGTCTGGTGATGGAAGGACATCTGCGCGGCATCATCGGACAGCTCACGGTGGAACAGATCGTGAAGGAGCCGGAGATGGTTGCCGACCGCATGCGATCGACTTGCTCCGACGATCTGAACAAGATGGGACTCGAAGTCGTGTCGTTCACGATCAAGGAAGTGAAGGACAAGAACGAGTACATCGCCAATATGGGGCGTCCCGACGTTGCTCGCATAAAGCGCGACGCTGATGTAGCCGCCGCCGAAGCCGAACGCGATACAGCAATCAAGCGCGCGGAGGCTCTGAGGGAATCGGCGATTGCGAAGGCTAAAGCCGACCAGGAGCGCGTGCTCGCCGAAACGCTTTCGCAGGCCAAACAGGCCGAGGCGCAGCGCGATCTTGAGGTCAAGAAAGCTACTTACTCGGAGCTGATTAAGAAGCAGCAGGCACAGGCCGATAAGGCTTATGAGATCCAGGCCAACATTCAGCAGCAGACGGTGATTGCCGAGGCTGTGAAGGTGCAGCAGATCGAGAAAGAGCAACAGATCAAGGTGCAGGAAGCGGAAATCCTACGCCACGAGAAGGAACTGATCGCAACCGTGCTGAAAGAGGCTGAGATCGAGCGTCAACGCATTCAAACGCTGGCAGAAGCCGATCGTCAGCGCCAAATGTTAGAAGCCGAAGGTCGCGCCTCCGCGACGCGCGCGCAAGGTGAGGCTGAAGCCGAGATTATCTTCAAGAAAGGCGAGGCTGAAGCCAAGGCGATGAACGTGAAGGCCGAAGCCTATCAGGAGTGGAACCAGGCGGCTGTGGTCGATAAGCTGATTACCAGTCTTCCCGAAGTGGTCCGTGCGATGGCCGCGCCACTCGCGAACGTCGACAAGATCACGATTGTCTCCACTGGAAACGACGGAGCTGCCGGTGCCAGCAAGATCACCGGCGATATGGCGAAGATCGCGGCGCAGGTTCCGGCGTTGTTCGAAGCCTTCTCGGGCATGAACATGAACGAGTTGCTCGGCCGGGTGAAGCAGTTGAAGCCCGACAAGACAGATGGCGATGCCTCAAAGAAGAAGTCGGCGGGCGCCGGTTCGCAGACACAGTAGTGGTCGCTGGCAGAGACGCCCGCCGCGGTGGACGTCTCTAGCCAGGCTGAATGGGTTCTCGAAGGAGAGAGGTCATGAATACATGGAAGGGTGCATTCGTCGCGGTGCTGCTGAGCGGGGTGGTCTTCGGCATTCTCAACGGACACCTCGCTGTGTGGACCGCCGTGGGAGCGGCGCTCGGCGCCGTGCTGGCAGGGCGCGAAAGAAATCGGGCTACCTGTGCATCGAGTGATTGTGCGCCTGACGCCAAATCGCTGAAGACGCAAACCACGCAAATGCAGGGGAATGGGTGAGGAATGGAAAGGAGTTGAGTCATGGCATTACTGGAAAGAGTTTCGACGTTAATCCGGGCCAACATCAATGACCTGGTCGATAAGGCAGAAGATCCCGAGAAGATGATCAAGCAGGTCATCCTCGACATGCAGAACCAGCTTCTTCAGGTGAAGACGCAAGTGGCGATTGCGATCGCCGATCAGCATCTGCTCGAGAAGAAGCAGAAAGAAAACCTCGAGAAAGCGGCCGAGTGGACGCGCAAGGCGGAGCTCGCTGTTTCGAAGAAGCAAGACGATCTCGCGCGGGCCGCTATCGAGCGCTCGCTAAGCACGAAGCAAACTGCGCAGAACTTCGAGCAGCAGGTTGCCGATCAGAAGATCGAGGTCGAGAATCTGAAGACCGCTTTTCGCAAGCTCGAACAAAAGCTCGAAGAAGCGCAATCGAAGTGCGACGTGCTAGTTGCCCAGGCTCGCCGGTCTCGCGTGGTCGGGAAGGCTCGCACCGCGCAGTCCGCTGCTGGCAATGGCAAGCATGTTGAGACGTTCGACCGCATGAAACAGAAGGTCGAGCGCGGCGAGGCCATCAACCACGCGCATCAGGAGCTGACCGGCGAGTCGATCGAGGATCGTTTCGCGACGCTGGAACGCGAGGACGAAATCGAGCGCCTGCTGACCGAGATCAAGAACAAGAGCGCGTCAGCGTAAAGCGGCTGTCGGCACTCGGCTCTCGGCGTTCGGCCAGCAAACTATTTTAAGTAGCACCGAGCTCGCCCGGCAATCGAAGACATGGGAATCTAGTCTTGGTGCTCAAGGCTGGTTGCTGGCCGAACGCCGACAGCCGAGTGCCGCGGCCCACCGCGCCTGCGCTCTCGCCTTATCCACTCATTTGTGCGATTCTTTTTCCGTGAAGAACCAAAGCCAACGCGATCTTGAAAAACACTGGGCCGAGCAATCAAAGAAGCAGACGCCCGCCGAACGCCTTCAGATGAAGGCGGAAAAGCTGCGCAAACAAATCGAGCGCGACAAAGCCTTGCTCGAGCGACGCCAGAAGCTGGACGCCGGATCCGCACTTCAACCCACGGGACAGGCCGCATCTGCAGCTCCTGCGCAGAATGAAGGCAAAGCCGGCAATTCCAAGTCGGCTGGATCAGCGCGGCGCAAACCTACGAAATGATTCGAGTATCGTGCGTTGTATTGCTGCTCTCTATTTTTTTTTCGCTGCGGCTGCTCGGTCAAGAGATCACCAGCACCACGCAGATGGAGCAGCAAATCCTGGAATGGACGAACCAGGAGCGCGCAAAAGTAAATGCTCCGCCGCTCAAGTGGAACAACAGATTGGCTCTGGCTGCTCGCCTGCATTCCGATGAGATGGCGGGTCGCAAGGAACTGAGCCACCAGTTGAAGGGCGAACCGCCCTTTACCCAGCGGCTATCGGAGCGTGGCGCGAAGTTCAGCGGCGCGGCTGAGAACGTAGGATACGCCGACAGTGCCGAGGAGTTGCAGAGCGGATGGATGCGCTCGCCCGGGCATCGCGCCAACCTGCTGAATCCTGTCTACAACGAAATGGGTGTGGGAATCGTGCGCTCCGGCAACCGACTATGGGCAACCACGGACTTTGCCACCGGGCTCCAAAATCTCTCGCCGGAGGACTTCGAACAAGCGGTTGAACAACAGCTCGCGTCCCGCAGAAGTAACCGTCGGCTGGCAGTGCTGAAGGCAACGCATTCTTCTCAGTTACGCCGCGTGGCCTGCTCAGGAGATAGTTCTGCGAGCGCGGCCTTCGCTGCCTTGCCGCATCCGGGCGCTCAGGCGTCCGCGTTTAACTTCACCACTCCAAGTCCTACCGATCTTCCTTCCAATCTCATGAACAAGGTGCTCGAACTTCCCTCGGGCAACTATTCCATCGGAGCCTGCGCCACCAAGGCCGGAAATGATGGCATGAGCACCTATCGTGTAGTGGTGATTCTGTATCGCTGAGGCCCCCTGGCCAGTTTTCCTGAACACCACTCTTCCAGTTTTCTACAGACTAATAATGCGATGTTCCCTTTTAGAACCGTCATCCCTCGCGCCGCATGTGGTCCGCCTGCGCTTCGAGAACTCGTTGTTGCAGCGCGGGGGGAACTGCTGTTCTTGGCATCCACGGCGTGGCAGACGAACAGCAGATCCCCAACTCCGCGGTTCAACTCACTCACAGGACAAAGGGCTTCGCTGCGGAGTGAGGGATGACAGTCCTAATAGTAACGATGACACTATAGAAGGATGACAGTACAAAGCACTTAGTTAGAAGATGTCTACGCAAGCACCGCAACTAGCGATAATGCCTGCATCGCGAGAGAGCGATCGCCTCTAACGTCAACCTCGCGTGCCGCGGTTTGCACGTCAACAGCCTTAGTGAATACGCGCCAGGCCAGCTCCTGATCCATCTTCAGCGTCGCCTCCGCAGACGGCGCGTGTTGTTCCAAGATCCAGGCGGAATCCGTCCTCTCCACGAACCATGAGCCTCCAGCCTCACCAGTGATTTGAATCTCGACAACCGTTCCTTCGCGAGCCTTCACTGAGCGGAACGCATGTGGCATGCCGCGCATGAACGTATCGAGCACTGGGAAGTAAAGTTCACGGCTGCTGATTCCTGGTCGATCAACCGCGACCCGAATCTGCTGCTGATGGTGCCACCGTTCCGTGTACTCGCGTGCAATGTCGAACCAGTTCGCAGAAGTCTCTTCTCCCGCCCATGTGACTCCCCAGAGCGCAGGTGCATCGGGATCAAGTCCGCGGAAGAGATCGTGTACTTCCTTCGACGTGATCTCCATAAAGTCAATCAAGACTCGCGAGCTAAGCCGACGCGCGGCCTGCACCCAATCGGTATTGTTGCGGTTGATGAATCCCACGAAAGCCTCGTAGCCTTCTCGCGGCGGAGGCGCAAGGCCGAAGAAGCCATCTCGTTGGATTGAGAGCCGTTTTAGATTGCCGTCGAGCAGGTGAGAGGCGACGTCTTTGACCGTCCACTGCTTTGCCAAAGTGGGACGCGACCAGTCGTCATGTCGCAGGCACCTGAGCACTTCGATGAGCATGCCTTCGAGCACGGGGAACAGGTCGACGGTGAGGATGGGCTGAAGGGGCATGATTTGGCCGATGCGTTCGTGACTAAATACTGTCATCCTGAGTCCGCCGCGGCGGACGAAGGATCTCCCGCGATGTCTCAGACGTAAATGCTGCTTCGAGGCTTTACACGAGGATTCTGGCCGAAGAGCCGGGCCGGAGCAAGTAAGTCCAAAAAATTCCGGGAGAACCTTCGGCCAAAAGAGGGCCTCAGGATGACAGTGTAAGAGAGCGTCGCCGCGAGCAAAGCGCAAAAAGAGGGCTGCCGCAGCAGCCCCTCACGACTTCGTACTGGATCAGAAAGTGAACTTCACCGACAACTGAACTTGCAGCGGATCGCCTACGCCTTCGCGCAGAAACCCGTCGAAGTTAAAGAGTGCCGGACTCACTAGCGGATTGATGTTGTTCTTGTTGTTGAAGCTGTTAAACATCTCAATTTGAGGAATCAATGCGTAACGATCCCCAAAATGGAACGGACGAGCTCCACGCCAATCGAAGCTGAAGTAGCCGTTGTCCTTGCGCAGGTGATTGCGCCCGCAGTCGATTCCGTTCACCACGCGAGTCCTCGAATTGTTAGAACTGCATGGCGCTCCAGTGCCAGTGCCTAAAGGGTTGTCAGTGATCGGCTGAGCCGTATGTGCCTGCATACGCGGACTAAATTCAATTCCGTATGGCAGCTTCATGTAGCCGAACAGATTGAATCTGTGTCGCTCGTCACGATCCGAGAACGCATAGTCTCTGCGGAAATCGAAGCGATTGAAATAACGGAAGGTGAAGGGATCGCGTTCGTTGGAGTCATCGTCTACGTCTTCCGAAAGCACGTAGTTGAATTCCAGCTGATAGTTCTGGCTGAACCTCTTCCTGGCTCCGACTGTGAGGCCTCGATAGAGCGAATGGGCACTGCTCTGCGTATCCGTAATCGTACCGAGGTTGGTGAACGGTCCGGGTGCGTAACTCACGGTGTCGACGTTGTCGGTCGGCTGAATGGGAAGAGCCGCGCCAGTGTTTGGATTCACGAAGCGCGTCAGATAGACACCCTGGGAGTAAGTGAGATCGAGGTATCCTGCCCAATTGGCTGCCAACTCCTGCTGATACCCAAAGTTCGCAGTGTAGGTTCGAGGATTGTTGTAGTTGCGGTTAAACACCGTAACGCCGGGCTGGAATGGGAACCCTCCACCAGACGGAGTGAACGGAATCACGTTCGGCCACTGCGGCTTCGGACCGTTCGGGCTGATGAAGACCTGCGTGTAGGCTGCTGGAACGCCGGGGCAAGTGCCGTTTGTTGGAGCCGGCGTCAGCGGACAAGTGGCCACGTTACCTGCAAACAATGTTTGCTGTTGAACTCCGTTAGTTGTAATCGCTCCTACTTGAGTGAGCATGTTCAATTGTGCGTTGTAGATGCCCCAACTGGCTCGCACAACCGACTTTTGGTTGTTCCTAATGTCCCAGGAAACGCCGATTCGCGGCTGAAACATCTTGGTGGCGTTCGGGATCTTGCCGTCCGAAGGAAATCTTGGATCGCTCAGATTTGTGCCGTACGCGGTCTTTGATGGCGGTATCACCGGATCCGGAAATGTTTGAGATTCCCAGCGCAAACCGTAATTGAAGGTGATGTTCGGACGGAATTGCCATTTGTCTTGCAGGAAGAAGGCGTAATTGTTGTTGCTGATGTCGGAAGCTCCGGGAGTAACGTTCGTTAAACCAGTGCCGGCGCCCTGAAGATAGAGAAGCAGCGGGCTCGCGGTGGCAGTGAATCCATCGGGACACTTCTCGCCCTGATTCACGAAGCTTCCGTTGGCGCACTCCGCTGTGTTCGGACCAAAGCCGTGGCTGGTGGCAGTCGCCGGCGTGGCGAAGTGCATGAAGCCAACGACTGAGTCGAAGATGTAACGGCCCTGGAAGAATCCGCGGAAGACCTGCGCGTTGTTGCTGTGTAGGAACTCTCCACCAAACTTGATCGTGTGATTACCGGAAACGATCGAGAAGTTGTCGCGCACCTGAATACGCTTGAAAACTTCATCGATATTGGGTCCCAGGAAGAACGGATGCCCAAAACGGAAGGATGGAGCGAATCCCATCGCGGTGTCTGCCGGTACGTTTGATGTAACCGCCGATCGTGGACGATCCTCTCGCGAAAAGCTGAAATGACCTTCGTTTACTTTCTTGCTCGATACGCTGGTGAAGAGATTGAAGTTGACCGAGTTAATTTTGGAAGGACCCTCGATTCCATTGGCCGAGGTCCCGTACGTAGGCACGTCGAAGGTCTGATTGGGATTATTGGAGCGATCGAAGTTGTAGGACGCGCTCAGGTTGTTGGCAGTGTTGACGGTCCAGTCATATTTGCCGAGGAGCGCGGTATTGTGAATCTCATGCTGGACCGGAAGCCCCTCGTTCTGATTAACGCTGTTCTTGAAGAAGTTGAGCAGAGCCAGGCGCTGGCACTCGGAATTGCCTCCGATCAGCGCGTCATTCGTTCCAACCACGGGCGTACCTACAGAACAAGTGCCAAGCGGCGAGCTTAGGTTTGGCCGATTGAGATTTTCGAGAATCTGCTCGACCGCTCCGAAGAAGAACATCTTTTGCTTGATGATCGGACCGCCCACTGTTCCGCCAAACTGCTCGCGATGGAAGTCCTGGAGGGGCTTGCCGTCGGACGTGTCGGCGCTGAGCGCTTCCAGGCGTTGGAAGTGAAAGGCGCTGCCGTGGAACTGATCGGTACCTGATTTAGTGATCACGTTCACCACTCCGCCGGCGGTGCGTCCGAACTCAGCGGTGGCTCCGGTAGCTACTACCTGAAACTCTTTTACGGCGTCGAGAGTTATGTCGATGGCCGCCCGCTGTCCTCCGACTTGCTCGCCGAAGAAGCCGTTGTTGTAGTCGCCGCCGTCAAGGCTGATGTTGTTGTAGATTCCGCGTTGGCCGGCAAAGGTGATCTCGTCGCCATCAGGCCCCTGCACGATGCTTACTCCGGGAGTGAGCGTAAGCAGGTCTTCAAACTTTCTTCCCAGAATGGGAGTTTGCGCAATGGTGATGTTGTTCAGCGTGCTGCTTGATTCGGTCGCCGTCGTGTCGATGACCGTAGTGGCATTGACGGTGACCGTCTCGCCGGCGGAGGACACCTTCATCGTGAAGTTTAGAATCCTTGCCTGGCCGACAGTTAAATCGACGCCTTGAGTGACGACGGTCGAAAATCCTTCTTTCTTGGCGATGAGTTCGTATCGTCCCGGCGCTAGCGCGAGGAACGAGAACCTGCCACTCTCGTCGCTGGTTGTCGCTTGCCTTATTTGAGTATCAAGATTGTGGGCCTCAACCGAAGCCCCCGGTATTACCGCTCCGGACGGGTCAAGTACCGTGCCTTGGATGACGCCGCTTGTGATCTGGGTTTGAGAAAACGCAACGCTTGTCATCAGGAAAATGGCAAGCACGAACAGAGAGATACGACGCAGGGAGATCATTCGGGGCTCCTCATCACATTTCCGGCCACACGCGACCGGGAACTTCGTTCAGCTTCTTGGGAAGTCGCAGAATGTTAATCCAAAATTCACGTACTTGCACTATTCAAAATTCGAATTTCTGAGTGGCTGCGAACATTTGAGTGGAAAACCTGAGAGGGAGGCCCTGACGATAAAAAGCCTTCGCGGTTAGCAAGCCATGAACAAAAATATAGTGATCCCGCAATGGAACCCTGCGACATTTTTCCGCGTATTCACTAACGACAGCACACAAATGCCGTCTATAGATACGAGAGGAGAAATACAATGTTCGACGCAAAGTACAACTCACTGTTCGACAACGCGTGGTTCCGCATCGCTGTGAACTGTGCCGTGTTTGCGGTATGGGCTGGCGTAGCGTTTGGATCGTTGGCAGCCAAGTAGTGTTTGTACGGGGTTATTGGATTACTAACTATTAGGGCCCGTAGTACAAATACTCCGCATTCATAACCGGTCCTGATCGCTTGCGACGGGATCAGGGGCGGCTAACCGGCCGCCAAGTTTAGACGCCCTTTTGGGGTGACGAATAGTCAGGCGAAGGCAGGGCGTCTCCGCTGAAGTAATGGCGAACTAGGCCTTGGTCGCGAACTCGGCCTTGTTCGCAGCGGATGTGGCAGCGGCGCCGTATCGGGTTTCGACATACTCATCGAGAATCCCGATGAATTCCTTGACGATGTGATCGCCGCGCAACGTCGTCATTAATCTTCCATCCACAAATACTGGAGCCTTTGGCTCTTCAAACGTTCCCGGCAGCGAGATGCCGATATTGGCGTGCTTCGATTCACCGGGTCCGTTCACCACACAACCCATGACCGCGAGCTTCATCTCTTCCACACCCGGATATTTCTCTTTCCATACCGGCATACTGCTGCGTACGTGGCCCTGAATCTGCTCTGCCAGTTCCTGGAAGAAGGTTGACGTAGTGCGCCCGCAGCCCGGACATGCCGTAACCTGCGGAGTAAAGCTGCGAATTCCGAGCGACTGCAAGATTTGCTGCGCGACGAGTACCTCTTCCGTACGATCGCCGTTGGGAGCCGGGGTGAGAGAGACGCGAATGGTATCTCCGATACCTTGAGTGAGCAGCGGAGCCAGTGCTGCCGAGCTGGCGACGACACCTTTCATTCCCATTCCGGCTTCGGTCAATCCGAGATGGAGGACGTAGGAGCAGCGCGATGCGAGGCTGCGATAGACATCCAGCAGATCCTGTACGCCGCTGACCTTAGCGCTGATGATGATCTGGTCGGCGCGCAAGCCGTACTTCTCAGCAATGGCAGCCGAGTTGAGCGCGCTCACAACCATGGCTTCCATCGTCACTTCGCGCGCGTCCAGCGGCTCGGCAAGACGAGAGTTCTCGTCCATCATGCGTGTGAGTAACTGTTGATCGAGCGATCCCCAGTTAACGCCGATGCGCACCGGCTTTTGATTCTCGACGGCAACTTCCACCATGGTGCGAAAGTTCTCGTCGTCTTTTTTCCCAATGCTGACGTTCCCGGGGTTAATGCGGTATTTCGCCAGACTTCGTGCGCAGGCCGGATACTTCTTCAGCAGAAGGTGTCCGTTGTAGTGAAAGTCCCCAATCACCGGAACGGTGAGGGCGATCTTCTCCAGCCCTTCAACGATATGCGGTACCGCCTGCGCAGCCGCGTCGTTGTTTACGGTCACCCGGACCAGCTCCGAGCCGGCGCGAGCCAGCGCTGCAACCTGCTTAATGGTGCCGGCAATGTCGGCAGTATCGGTATTGGTCATCGACTGCACCACTACTGGTGCATCGCTGCCAACGCGCACCTGGCCGATATGAACGGTCGGGGTCTTTCTACGCTGAATCTGAGACATGGAATCTTTAGTTTAACAAAGAGCGTTCTAACCACGGAGACACGGAGGCACGGAGAACAGCCGGATAGAACCTCAAAGGGCAAGAACAAATACACAGGCTCTGGGGATTTGGCCCTGATCTCTTAGTGATCCTTCGTGGTTAGCGCTGGCTGTTCTCCGTGACTCCGTGTCTCCGTGGTTAGAACGATTTGTCTTTTCCCTCACGAAGCTGCTTCTTCCACCCGAGAATCCGCGCCTGATTTGCGGCCGCCTCGGCTTCGGGGATCATGCCTTTCTTTTGATACGCGATCGAAAGGCTGGTGTGGGCGAGGATGTCGTCGGGATCGAGTTCGACTAATCGCTTGGATATCTGAATCGACTCATCGAAGCGATTCGCGTCCTGATAGGCGCGAGCCAGGCCGTGTAACGCCTCGGAGTGGCACGGATCAAGCTCGAGGCATTTCTCGTACTCAGCGACAGCTTGGTCGTGCTTGCCCTCAGCGAAGAAATCGAGCGCCGCGTAGTAATGATCTTCAGCCTGCTGCCTGGAGTCGGACATGAACAAAAAAGTCTAGCAGTTTTGAACCGCTATACTGCCAATCGAGAGAATGAAGAAAGTTCTGCGATTCATTTGGATTGCCACGCGTGGCCATCGATTGGCTCCGTGGCGGAGTCCGTACTTGCGTTGGAGAATTGAAACCTACACCGGCCTAAAGATGGACAAAATCGGTTTCATCGAATTCTGGGGATTTCTTTGGCGCGAGCGTCGCGAACTGAAGCGATTTCTGGAGTGGACGGCGACGATGGAAGACTACGCGCGCCCGAAGCCTAAAAACCCGTAATTCGTCGCGCAATCAGTTCCACTAGAACTGTCATCCTGAGCCCCTCTTTTGGGCGAAGGATCTCCCGCGATGCTTCGGACTTCAAATGCCATTTCCTGGCTCTTCGGCCAAAGAGTCCGATTTAGCGGATTTCAAATTGAAAAAAACTAAAGCACGGCCAAAGAGCTACGAGGCAGCATTCGAGTCAGATACATCGCGGGAGATCCTTCGCCCAAAAGAGGGGCTCAGGATGACAGTGAGAGACGTTTGAGAATTAACCCAAAACTACCGTTACATCACTTCCCCGATCCGCCCCTGCCAGACGATTCGCCGCGGCACGATTGGCCGAAATCTCCAGATATCCCATGCTGCCGAGGATTCCGAACAGCTCTCCAGGTGTAGCTTGCGCGTAGGCATTCTTCATTTTTGTGATTTCAGCTTTGCCCACGGTGACCTTGAACGAAGGCGGCGCCTCCTCAAATAGCTGTGGAATGTCTTTAGCGGTGATGTTGGTGATGAGATTCCCGAACTTGTCAGTCTTCAGCACGACGCCCTTGAAGCTCTTTTCATCAATCGGTTTTGGTTTCGGCGCGGCGAAGCGAATGTAGTCCGTGATCTCTTCGCCGAACTTACTGACTTCGACTCCCTTGCTCAGCCAGCCGGCACAGGCTGCAAAGACATCCCGTCCGTGGAAAGTCTGACTGACCGGCTGCAGAAAGTAGTGTTCGGCGGTCACGTGCCTTACGCTCAGACGCTCGGAGCGCTCGTAGACCAGAGACAGCACTCCGTTATCAGGCGCTAAGAAAACCTGTTTCTCGTTGGTGACGAGAATAGGCCGGCGCTGTGATCCGACCCCGGGATCGACGATCACGACATGCAGAGTGTCGGAAGGGAAGTACGAGGCTGCCTGGGCGATGGTAAGAGCGCCATCGAGAACGTCGAAAGAATTCACCTCGTTGCAGATATCAACGATCTGCGCCTGCGGGTTGATGTTAAGGATCACGCCTCTCATGGTGCCGACAAAGTGATCGTTGAGTCCAAAGTCCGTAGTGAGTGTGACTAGTCGGTTGGGCAAGAGCGATCCTCAGAGAGTTGAGCTAACTATAGAAGCTGCGCGAAGTTAACTTGCGCACACAGGGAAGTCAAGAATGCAATCGCGAGTTGTCAGTCGCGAGTAATCAGTAGGTTCATTCCGAAGAAAATTCATCGGCCTCGGATGACAATGCCGTAATCACATCGTCGTCCACGTCCCAACGTTTTAAGACCTTGAAGATAGTGCCCTGAGAGAATCCAGCCCGCACCAGCATGCGAAAGATGCGCGCCGATTCACGTTCGTTCTGCGGCTTCTTACGCCGTTTACGCTCCAGGAACTGACGCGCGAGCTTCTCCTCGTTTACATCCTCATACGCAGCATCAACCGCTTGCTGGATGACTTCGCTGTGGACGCCCTTGATCTTGAGATCGGTGACCACGCGTCGGCGTCCGAATTTCTCGTTGCTCTGCCGGTATTGGGAATAAGACGCCGCATAGCGGGCATCATTCAGGAATTTCTGTTCTTTGAGCTTGGCGATTACCGCCTCTACTGCCAGGGCCCCATCCTCATTAGGCTCAGCTCGCAGCCGCAAGAGCCGCTTCAGCTCCGCTACCGTTCGCATCTTGCGCGCCAGCGAGCCGACAGCATAGTCATACAGCTCCACATCGGTCAGGGTCCGCTTTCGCCTGGTTCCAGGGAACGACATGGGCAAAGGGTAGCAGAGACACGTGGAACCTTTGCTGCCAAAGTGCGTTGACGAATTTTCCTGAGACTCCAGAGGTTAGTGGTCATCCGATAATCGCGGTTGAGATAGACCTGGATTCCATGCGTGAATCAAAGCGATACTCGAAGGTCGCGGTCGAAATTCGGCAGGCGAGGGAAGGGGACGAGCAGCCCATTCTGAAGTGTCTGGCGGAGGCCTTCGAGCCATATCGTGAGCAATACACTGCTGGAGCTTATGCCGATACTGTTATCGATGAGGGCGCGCTCAGTGCGCGCATGCAGACAATGCATGTGCTGGTTGCGATCTCGAACGGAGAAATCATTGGAACAGTTGCCGGAACGGAATCTCACCCTGGCGAAGGACATCTTCGCGGCATGGCTGTGCTGCCGCAATACAAAGGCTCTGGAGTTTCCGCAGAACTGTTGGCCGCGATTGAAGCCTGGTTACGAGCACGCGGATGTGTTCGTGTCACCCTCGATACGACACAGCCGCTACTGACCGCAATGAGGTTCTACGAGAAGCACGGGTACGTTCGCTCAGGGCACGTCTCGGATTTCTTTGGTATGGCTTTGATTGAGAACGTGAAGGACATCCGATAGTCTGAAGCCACTTTTCGCGAATTTGCCATTCATCGGTTGATGAAACGATTGAAGTTTGATGAGACCACTGAAGCAAGAATGAGCTTTCCTTTACAGCTCTGTCATCCTGAGGCCCGAGGTTGGCCGAAGGATCTCCCGCGATGTGTCGATCTTGAATGCTCTTTCCTGGCTCTTCGGCCAGAGACTTCATTTTGGCTGAGCCCAATTACGACAGAGCGGAACTGGGCCAGAGAGCCGCGACGCAGCGTTCGAGTCCTAAGCATTCCGGGAGATCCTTCGCCCGAAATCACGGCTCAGGATGACAATCTGATTTCTTTCGGGCCGAATTTGGAGTTGAAAGATTTTTGTCAACGAGAAATCAGAGATAGGAAATCAGATTCGTCGAATCACTTGATTCAGCAATTCGACGCTCTTCCCGAGTTGGTCCAACTCCACCTCTTCGCAAGGCTGGAGCGCCTTCGCCAGGGACTCCACCCGCCGCTTCTTTCCCGCAAGTAACAAGGCCTTGCCGCGGCGAGTCGGAGTAATCAGAATCGACCGTGCATCCTCTCTTGCCCGCGCGACCCGCACGAGGCGCTCGCGCTCCATCGCCGCAATCAGGCGGCTCATGGTCGGATTCTTCACCTGCTCGGCTGCCGCAAGCTCGGCCAGCGTGAGCGGTCGTCCAGAAAATACGAGTACAGACAACGCCGATAGCTTTGCCGGACCGATTCCACTGGCGAGGTCCTGAATGCGCAAACGCCGCAGCAGGTGAATGGCCGCAGAATGCAGCCGGTCGGCAAGCTCCAATTCGCGCTTTTCCTTTGCCGTTGACATCTTCTCGGCTAGATAGTTAGCATAGCTAACTAATTAGATCGTAGCACGCTTATGGAGGTTTGTATGCTGGCTGGAACCCAGATCGCACTCGACAAGATTGGGCAAATTGCCATCCTGGTAAAGGACATCCCACGCGCCACGGAGTTCTATCGCGACAAGCTGGCGATGAAGTATCTGTTCTCTGCTGGCAATCTTGCGTTTTTCGATTGTGGCGGCATTCGGTTGATGCTTGATAAGCCGGAGAAGGTTGAAGTGGGAACTTCAGTCATCTATTTCAAAGTTCCCGAGATCCACCAGGCGCATGAACAGATAAAGTCCCGCGGAGTTGAATTTGTCGACAAGCCGCACCTGATCGCGAAGTTGCCCGATCATGACTTGTGGATGACATTCTTCCGCGACAGCGAAGGCAATCTGCTGGGCCTAATGAGCGAAGTGCGCCCACCGAAGCCTTGAAGCCCTCCGCCTCGTCGTAGAGACGCAGCATGCTGCGTCTCTACCATGCTGATGCGTCTGCCATGCAGCCGATTAATACTCGACATTGACTAGAAACAGCCCGCTGGCCGGGGCTGTTGGTCCAGCATCGGAGCGCCGTCGAGCCGCAAGGATCTCAGGAATGGAATCAGCAGCCAAGCTACCTTTGCCCACAAGAAGAAAAGTTCCGACAAGATTGCGTACCATGTGGTGAAGGAATCCGTCGCCCCGCACTCTGTAGACGAATAGATCGCCCTGGCGGCTCCATTCCGAAGCGAAGATCGTGCGCACGTTGTCGAGCTCTTCGTCATCTTTTCCACGCTCCGGATCAACCGCGGCAAAGCTGGCGAAATCGTACCTTCCGATTACGCGCCCAGCAGCCTCCGCTATCGCGTCCTCGTCTAGCGGATACGGATGATGATGAACATAACGCGCCATAAACGGCGGGCAGACACCACCGCGAAAGATTCGATACTCGTAGGTCTTGGCTGTCGCGGAGTGGCGCGCATGAAATTCCGGCTGTACTTCCTCCACTGCTGTCACTCTTACTGAAACCGGCAGCGTGTGATTGAGCGCTGTAAGCAGATTTTCTGCGGGGATCGGCGATTCCAATGCGAAGCTCGCAACTTGCGCGAGCGCATGGACGCCCGCGTCGGTTCGTCCTGAGCCTTGAGGCAGAACGCGCTCACCGGTCACCCGTTCGATGGCGTCGGACAGCGTGCCTTGAATCGTCGGCCGCTGCGGTTGAACTTGCCAGCCGCAAAAGTCGGTGCCGTCATAGGCGAGTGTGATTTTGAATTTTCTAGCTATCCCGTCGTCCCTGTCGTTTTGATGCCCTGTCGAGCGTCTTATCTACGCCGGCAGGACTTTCTTAGAGGTCAGCAATGTAAAAAAGCAGCTAAGAATGAATCGAAATCCCAGTCTATTCATCGAAGGAAATCGTAGCCGTAATCTTAAGGGAGTGCCATCCGCGTCGTTGGCCTGATTTATACTAGGCGCTTCCCACTTTATACTAGGCGCTTCCCACAACGAATCATGGCCGGCGCTATGTTCGGGCTGTGATGGAACTTATCCGTCCAACGGATCGTATTTCAGGTTTGACCCGGGACAAACGATTTGTGATGACAATTCTCGGGTCGCAGCAGTTTCAATCTCGTTCACTTCCAAGGCAATTGGAGATCGCACATGTGTGTGTTGTGTTTCAAAGGAAATAAGAAGAGCATGCGCCGCATCGCCGCTGGCGTTGCCCTCACCGGCGGCCTACTGCTGGGACGTTCGCTCCTCGCTCAAGAGGCGCCCAATGCGCCAACCCCCCAGCATGCGACGGCTACACAGACCAGCCGTGGTGAGTCCTTTGGAGGACTGAACTACGCCAACGGATACAGCTTCCTGAAGGGCCCGATAGCTCCATACAAGACGCGGAACGTACCCGCTCCGAATCTAGCGAACTCTCCCCGTATGGACCAGCTAGTTCGCGATGGAAAGATCTATCTCTCGATGTCGGACGCGGTCGCTCTTGCCCTGGAAAACAACCTCGATCTGGCAATCGCGCGCTATAACCTGCCTATTGCCGATACCGATATCCTGCGCACCAAGGCTGGACAGGGATTCCGCGGTGTAAACACTGGGCTGGTTCAGGGTACGCCTGGGGGGCAAGGTGGCACTGGAACCGGCACGGGCAATCAGGGTGCAGGCGCCGGTGGTACGACGAGCGGGGCCGGCGGAGCCGGCACTGGTACTTCGGGAATTGTGTTGTCAACCGCCGGAGCAGGTCCCGGCGTGCCGCAATTCGATCCTGCGGTGACCAGCACTCTCACCGAGGAACACGCGATCTCGCCACAGGCCAACCAGGTATTCACAGGAGTTCCCAACCTGCAGTCGAATACCGGCACGGTAAACTTCAGCTACAACCAGGGATTTTCACCCGGCACGAACCTGTCCGTAGGCTTTCAAAACAATCGGCAAACCACGAACAGCCGATTTAACACTCTGAATCCAACGTTGAATTCGAGTTTCCGCGCGACGATCACGCAGCACCTGCTGCAAGGCCTTGGCTTGGGGCTGAACACGCGTTTCATTCGGATTGCCCGTAATAACCGCGAGATCGCGGACGTTGCTTTCCGCAACCAGCTTATCGAAACGATTTCCCAAATTGAAAATATCTATTGGGATCTCGTGAACGCCTATGAGAACGTAAGAGCCAAGGAGCGCTCGCTGGGGTTGGCCCAGAAGACCCTCTCTGACAATCAGAAGCAGGTTCAAATTGGGACCCTTGCCCCGATCGAAGTAGTTCGGGCGCAAAGCACGGTCGCAGCGAATCAGCAGGGACTGATCGTGGCGCAAACCAACCTCCAACTACAGCAGCTGCTGATGAAGAACGCGTTGTCCCGCAACCTGTCTGATCCGATTTTGGCCGCTGCCCCGGTGATCCCCACAGACACGATGGCGATTCCGGCAGAGGAACCGGTAACCCCAATTCAGGACTTGATCAACGATGCGTTGTCGCATCGTCCGGACCTCGCCCAATCGCGCATTGATCTCACGAATCGCGAGATTAACCGCAAGGCGGCGGGGAATGGCGTGCTGCCCAGCATCGACCTGGTAGCGTTCTATGGGGGTAACGGACTGGGAGGAACGCAGAATTCGTTGGCGGCATGCGGTCCAGGTTCGAATCCCCTCTTTTGCACTCCGCCCGGAACTATCCCTGCACATGGATTCGGCAATACTTTTGGCGACCTGTTCAACAGTACCGCTCCCGACAAAGGCCTGGGACTGCAAGTGAACATTCCGATCCGGAACCGCTCTGCCCAGGCTGATCAAATGCGCTCGGAACTCGAGCTGCGCCAGGCTGAAATGCGTCTCCAACAACTGCAAAACCAGGTTGCGATCTCAGTGCGCAACGCGCAGTTCTCCTTACAGAACAACCGCGCACTGGTCGAAGCCGCTGACAAGGCTCTTGAACTCGGGCAGCAGAGCCTGGACGCCGAGCAGAAGAAGTATGCGCTTGGCGCCTCTACCAACTTCGCCGTGTTGCAAACTGAAAGTGATCTGGCCACTGCTGACAGCAATCGCGTTGCGGCGCGCACGGCATACGAGAAATCGCGCGTCGAGCTCGACCGCGTAACCGGTTACACGCTCGTGCGCAATGGCATTGTGCTCGACGATGCCTTCAACGGAACGGTGACGAAGCAGCCAATTGTCCCTTACGTCACTCCGCGGACTGACACTACACCAACTCAACAGCAACAGAACCCACAAGGCGCGGCGCAGAATCAGACACCGCCGGTCGCACAGCAATCCCCGAAATAACTTCGGAAACATACACCTCCTCCAAGACTGTCATCCCTCGCGCGCCTTTTGCGCGGGGGATCTGCTTTTTGTGGATACTGCAGAACAGCCCATCCTCCACTCCGCGGTGAAGTTGCGTGAACATCGCAACATCATGGCTGCGGAGTGAGGGATGACAGTGTTTTGGAGCCAGCGGTTTTTCTTTGTGCTCACGAGTCACGAAAGTTATCCTGACCCGGCATGAGTCTCTCCGTGGTGATCATCACCCGAAACGAAGAGAGCAACATCGGACGCACGCTGGCGAGTGTCGCCTGGGCTGACGAACGCATCGTCGTCGATTCAGGATCAACAGACCGCACGCTCGAAGTTGCTCGCGAGCAGGGCGCCAAGGTTTTCGCAGAGGCATGGAAGGGTTATGCGCAGCAGAAAAACTCAGCGATCGCCAAGGCCTCCGGTGACTGGACCCTCTCGATCGACGCAGACGAGGAAGTCTCTGCAGAACTCGCCGAGAGCATAAAACGAGTGGTGGGAAATGCGACGCCCAACGTTTCGGGATACTTCATTTCTCGACGCAACCTGTTCCTCGGCCGGTGGATTCGCCATGGCGGTTTCTATCCCGACCGCAAGCTCCGCCTCGTTCAACGCGGCAAAGGAGAGTTCGTAGAACGAGCCGTGCACGAGACCATGCGCGTCGAGGGCCCCACCTCCGTGCTCCAAGGCGATCTCATTCACAACGCGTATCCAACTCTGACGGCCTATATCGAAACCATGAATCGATATTCCTCGTTAGGTGCAGAAGTGCTGGTACAAAAGGGACAGGTGAGCCAGTCCTTGCCATCGTTCTTTTGGAACGTCCGAGTTCGGCCCGTGGTGAATTTCATCTGGAATTACCTTTTCCGCGCTGGGTTTCTCGATGGAAGAGAAGGATTTCTGCTGCACCTCTATCACCACGGATATGTGAGCTGGAAGTACGCAAAGGCGTGGGAGGCAGCGCGAGCCGGCAACAAGCAATAAGCGATAGGCAATAGGCGAAACCAGATGCAAGAGACGAAAGCGCTCGATTTTTCAGAATTTGAGGTCCTAACCTTTGACTGCTACGGCACCTTGATCGATTGGGAAACTGGAATTCTCCGCGCACTTCGCCCAATCATTGAGCGACACAAGGTACGGGCCAGTGACACCGAGCTGCTCGAAGCTTACGCTTCAGCAGAAAGCAAGGCAGAGTCAGGAGAGTTCATGCCGTATCGGCGTGTTCTCGAGCAGGTTGTGCGGGATCTTGCGGCGAAGTGGGGCTTTAGCGTCAGTTCAGATGAGCAACATTCGCTTCCGGAGTCGCTGAAAACCTGGCAGCCATTTCCGGATACTGTTGCAGCACTTCGCAGGCTGCATCGGCGCTACAAACTGGCGATCATCTCGAACACTGATGACGATCTATTCGCTCATACCGCCAAACTTCTTGAAGTGCCTTTCGATTTTGTGACCACCGCCCTCGAAGTTCGAAGCTACAAGCCTTCATTCAATAACTTTCAGCGGGCACTGGAGAAGATGACAGTCGGCAAAGATCGTGTTCTACACGTAGCGCAAAGCCTGCATCACGACATCGAACCCACGCGTACTCTCGGCATTCATTCTGTGTGGGTAAATCGAAGACAAGGAAAGTCCGGCACTGGAGCTACCGTGGAGTCATCAGCAAAGCCGGATCTGGAAGTTCCTGATTTGAAAACGCTGGCCGATCTCGCAGGATGCTAGAGACGGATTCACCACGGAGACACGGAGGCACGGAGAAGAATGTAGGGAGAACTTCTGGAGCCTGCTCGACCAGATTTCGGGAAGCCCAGATCCGGCAACAGCTTTCCTCTGTGCCTCCGTGTCTCCGTGGTGAATCGGTTTTGTGGTCATAAAAACGAAAAGACCGCCCGGCAAATAGGCGGCCTTTTCTTTCAAGGGAGAATAGTTCCAACGGAGGCAAAGCCATCAGAACTTTCTGGACGAAATCTTATGGTCGTGCACAGGGGGTGTCAAGCGAATTTTCTGACACAAATGCCTTATAAATCAATGATTTACGAAAATTGTTCCCTGCATCGAAAATGTGGCAGTTGCTGGCGCACTTTTCCCACTGCAGTCGCTAATAGCAGCTGTTTCAATGACTTAGCTTGATTTCGATGATTAGTCCCGTAAATTCAGGGTAATGACGTTAGCGTCCTCTGGACGGTCGAAAAAGCGGTCTGGATAGAGTTTTTTAAGGATGACGCGCAGTCCTCCGAAGACCAGCCCGAATACAAGTGCGACGGCGAGGATCAATCCAATGAGTCCAAACGCCGCAACGATGAGATTGCCAATGTTGTCTTTTCGCGTGAGGAAGGTCGGCTCGTTGTAGGTGACATCAGCCTCGTAGTTCACTGAAGAGAGCAGGGAACTTACTTCGGATCGCGAAGCCTGACCGCTCACGATCACCAGCAGCGGTCCGGTTCTCTTGATTGAAAAGCTTCCTGCGCCACTCGCCTCAAGGTTTGCGTGATTCTGTTCGATGTTCCGCAGTTGCGTTCCCGCGATCTGCGGCGTCGGATAGGAGATCAGCGTGAGTTTCGCTTCGCCTTCATCGCTCTTGTAGAGAGCTGTCAGGACCTCTGGACTCTTGGAGAAGTCGATGGCAGAAGAGGGAAGCGGAGACGCAACCTGGTCGTATGACCTTGGACCCGTCGCGAACTTGACCGAATGCTCGATGAACGAAGGCTGCGGAAGCCAATGTGCGAGGCTCGGAGGCTGCGCCAGATTGCCGGCCGGCTGCGGAAGACCGGCAGCCAATTCACGCAATTCCGCTGCCGACATCGCATTCACACGATCAAACTTCGCCTCGATGACGATGTTGCCCTGCATGAACAGCACACGATCTCCGGCCCACTCACCATGGCGTCCAATATCCTCTGTTCGCATACCGGGCTGGCTGTAGAGCGAGTACCCGCCATAGGCGCCAGTAGCGTCGTCGAAGCGCGCCGCGCGCACACTGAGCTTGCGATCGCCCTTCGCGTAGTTCGCCGATTGAAAATCACTAAAGCCGTATTCCTTGAGCACACCCGCCAAACCGGCGTCAGCATCAGCGGGATTGGAGCTCGTCTTCGCCGTCGCAGCTTCCTGCTGCCATCCGGCAAAGGCTTGAGGAAGGATCGGAGAGTTCGCGGCGTGGGTAACCGAGGCAAACGCGATAACTAAGGCAAGTAGTTTGACGGAAAGTCGCATGTACAAAGCTGGGATCGACAGATACAGTCTATTAGACACCACCTGTGCGGTGCACGATTCCGATTTGGCCTTGTGGCATAGCCGGCCTCGGCCTACTGCTGGGCAGCAAACCGACATCACTGCACGATCTGCCGGGGGCATGGCTGCGAGGTTGGCACGGTAAGGCCAGCCAAGCTAGAGCGGGATGGCTGAGCCTCGGTCTGTGGAGTGGGACTCTGGCTGCCGAGAACTCAAGTCTGACTCCCTTTTGAGTTGCTTACGCAGTACAAACCCAATGTGAGCGGCAATCAGAAACCCAATTTGGTAAGTCAAGTCGTACTGTAGCATCCCAAACGTGTACAGCGGAGAATGTCCCCACCATAACGAGCCTGCGGTGGCCACCGCACTAATCCAACCCAAGACCAGCGTCCAAGCTGGCTTTACGATAAAGAGCAGAGCAGCAAGAGTCATGGAAAAAGCGATGCACTGGTGGACCACTACGGGCTTGACAAATACCTGCTCTGCAAAGATCACGATGTCCTGCAGGACTGTACAGAGCGTTATAGCTACGCCACAGATGCCAATGCCAACCTTAATTAGTCGAGCTTTTTGCTGTCCCGTCATCTGTCAGTGAACCCCTGTTCCAGGTGCGAGTGGACCGCCAGGTATCAGACCCAAATATTTGAGCCACAACGTGACTGCAGCTGCTCCATACCCCTTGATGCCCTTGGCCGCATCGTATAGTGTCTGGTTGCACTTTTGAAGCGCGGCAGCTTGAGCAAGACTCCCCGTCCCGGGTGTGCCGATACTATTTATGTCCGCTGTCGCACGAACCGCATCGTAGCACGTATCGTGGGCGTGACACGCAGCATCTAGCTCGTTAAGCTCGGGTCCGCCACCGCCTTTTCCACACCAGTGGGTACCGAAGAAAAGAATTGGTTAGGATCATAGTCTGTGGGTCTGCTCAAAGCTGAAATAGGCCGATGTGGTCTGCATCCATCAGCCTCGAATTGCGTGCCGGGTTTCGCGGCACGCATCGAGTTGAGGCTGGCAGGAACTGCCGGGAAGAAGTTTTTGGTAATTGAGCCCCGGGTAGGGCGGCACTCTTCTTAGAACGTGTCGCCCTTCCAGGGCTCAAATCTATGCGCTGTTATCCCGGCACTGGGTGCCGGGCTCAAATCTATTCGTGCCGCGAGACGCGGCACGCAATCTCTGACGCTGCAGCACCCTGTTTTCAGGCTTCTACGCAGCGATACCGAACATTTTCAAGGCTTGAGCGTTTCAGCTTCGCCCCAACTCGGATTCGTTGAGGGAATGTCAGAAGAAATCGCAATGTGCGTTGGTTACTGCCCGGCCGCAACGGGCTGTTTCGCGCTCGCCACCTTAATTCCACTGAGCCCCTGGGCGTAGCGCGACACGCCGCGGTAGAGCGATTCAGCGACGCGCTGGCGGTATTCAGGTGTACGCAGCTTGCGTTCGTCCGTTGGATTGCTCACAAACGAAATCTCCGCGAGAACCGAGGGCATGTTGGCTCCGATGAGCACGATGAACGGCGCCTTCTTTACTCCACGATCTCTTATCCCCGGACTCTTCGCCGCTTCCCCGGCATGGAGCGCCTTCTGCACATTGGCCGCGAACTCGCGCGATTCATCGATCTTGTCTTTCAACGCGATCTTCTTCACCAGGTCTTGCAGGTCATGCACCGAGGTCTCAGAGACGGAATTCTCGCGAGCCGCAACTTCCAAAGCCTCTGGCGATGAGGTGAAATTCAGGTAGTAAGTCTCTACTCCACGCGCTGAAGGATCGGAGCTGGAATTGGCGTGGATCGAGATGAACAGATCCGCCTGATTCTGATTCGCGATAGCCGTCCGCGTCTCCAGCGGAATGAAAGTGTCATCGTGTCGTGTGTACACCACATCCGCGCCGAGCTTCTGCTCCAGCAATTTGCCCAGGCGCAGCGCCACGTCGAGTACGAGATCTTTTTCCAGCAGTCCGTTTGGACCGATAGTCCCGGTGTCGTGTCCGCCATGGCCTGCGTCGACGACGATCTTGCCGATCTTCAGTCCCAGCGCCCGAACAAGCGACAAATCGCCATCCGCTGTTGGCTTTGCCGTACGAGTCGCGCTGGCGACCACTGTTGGCTTGCCGTTGCGTTTCTTTTGACCTTTCTCTGCGGTCAGCGACGACTCAGAGGACTTCTTGGCTGGTTCTGCGTCCTCAGTCTTCTCGCGTTTTGCGACTCTCTCGACAACGGCGTCACTCGTGGGCTTGCTTGTCGCCTTTACTTGCTTAGGATCGTCGCTTAGCGAAGCGATCTCAGCCAAACCGAGATCGCTGCTTTCCATGGGTACTTCGGTGCGCTTCGGAAGAACTGGTTTCTTAGGAGTCGCCTTAGCGCTCGTGGTCGGGGCTGATTGGTCATCTTCTTCGTCGTCCGAATCTGCGGACGCTGGACTCTTCCGGCTGGCGGCAACCGTCTTGGTGTCAGTTCTCTTTGTGACGGCAGCTTGCGGTACTCCGGTAGACGAGTTGGAGCGAGGATCCGAAGTCGGACTCTGTGAACTCGCCGTCTGCACCTGCGGCGCAGCCTTCTTACCGTGAACGTCGATGATCAGCCGATACGGATTCGGCAGAAGGAACGCCGAGTACTCAGCCAGGTTGTCGACTTCCAGCACCACGCGAGCCATGTTGGCTTTGTACTGCGCAACGCGGACTTTCTTCAGGAGCCCGTCTTCAATGTTGTAGCTCTTGCCGATCAGCTCCGAGGCCAGCCGGCTGTCATGCAAGTCGAAGAAGATGCGATCGGGAGAAGGAACCCTTCCCGCTTCATACTTCACTTCATCTTCGAGATCGATCGCGATGCGGGTGTAGTCGGGCGTTGACCAATAACGCAGGCTCGTGACGCGCGGCAGTCCCTGGCGCTTCGAGGCGACGGTTTTCAGCGGCGGAGAGCTCGGCTCCTCATCATCGGCCTCGTCACGATTTGCTTCCCGTCGCTTGCTAGATGCGACCTGATCCTTGCTCTTCTTGCTGGGAGCACTGGGACGCTTAGCTTCTTCGTCCATCTCACGAAGAGCGGCTTTGGCTTGCTGAGCGAGCTCATGATTGGGATATCGCTTAAGGAACTCTTCAAAGGTTTCCTTGGCGATAGCCAGTTCGTTCAAGTCCTCACGATAGATCTGGCCGATGCTGAGTAGCGCCCCAAAGCGATACTTGCTCCCGGGATATTCCCGTCGCAGGAATTCATACTGCCCAATAGCAGACTTGAATCCCGTTTTGTCGTCATCGAGGCGAGCTTGCTCGGCAAGAAGTTCGGCGACTGCGAGCACGCTGGCATCCGCGCGTGTCGATGTTGGAGCCAGGTGATAGACCTTGCGGAAAGCGTCGATTACGCGGTTGTAGTCTTCGGTGTCGCGATCGCCTTCAGGACGCCCGTTGAGCGCTTCGCGCATCTGAACGGCCTTGTGATAGGAGTCGAGCGCGATGTGTTTTTTGCGCGCAACACTCATCGCTTCCGCGCGTCCTGCATGGAGGAAGATGAGGAGGCTTGCGGCCACTAGAGTCCAGATTGCGAAGTGACGAGTCGCGCTGCTGACTGACCTGCCGGACATTCTCTGCATCCCTGTTGCACCCAGCATCAGGTGCGATTCAACGTTTGCTGCCGGGCAGTTCGAAGGGCTGCAGTTGCGAACCCTACTCCATATCGCTGACCGACAAGTGTCCTTCGGCATCCCTCTTTACCTGCAGGGGATGTCCGGGTGTATTGAGTCGTGCTGTGTTCGACCCATATATACCTGTGATGCGCTTTACATAATTCCGAGTTTCTGAATATTTCGGAATTCCCCGGCTGCGCCGCACCGCGCCAACGCCGGCGTTATATGCCGCTAACGATAACTCTACATTACCGTTATAGGAATCGAGCAACTCTTTAAAGTGGCGCACTCCGGCGTCCACATTTTGTGCAGGATCGTAGGGATTCCGCACATTCAATGACTTAGCGGTGCGCGGCATGAGCTGCATCAATCCGATGGCGCCTTTCCGCGAGACCGCATGCGGATTGAAGTTCGACTCAACCTTGATGATGGCGCGTACCAAATTGGGATCGACGGAATGCTCTGTGGCGGCTTGCTCGACGATCTTGTCGATCCACTCCGATCCGTTCGGAGGCAACGATGACTCTGTGTAATGAACACGTCCCAGAGCAGGATAGTTGCGCGGGGCAGCGGCTGTTTGCCCTGAGGTCGACGAACTCTGCACCTGCTCTGACGCCAAACGCAGAGCATTGCCGCTCGCAGCAAAATTAGGATTCTTCAACGCAGCCTGGCGCAGCAACCTGCGGACATCTTGCGCCGCAGATTGCGCTGCCTTGCGCGAATGCGAATACATCGGCGGCACCGGTTTCCAGCGATGCTCGCGGTTGCTCCAGTAATAGTATTCGGAGTTCAGCGGAGGGGCGGTCTGCACGGCCCTTTCCGGCGCGTTTTCGTACACCAGGCGCCCGTCGCTTGTTTGCGAAGCGACGATGGTTTGCGCGTGCGTGGCGGAAGGGAGGCCGTTCAGGAACAAGCCTGCATACAGGACCGAAATCAGGTGTCTACGCATCTAGTTCTCATCTCCGAACGAGCTGCCAAAAAGTCTCGCGCGGTCCGACAAGGACCTCATTTCGCCGCACTTAGCAGACGGCCCCAAAGTGAGCGTACCCGCCGGGCGGTCTTCACCTAACCCCAAATCCTGACGGAGAAATACATCCAGAGTAGGTCGATTATAGGGGGCTTAAGCACCTGAAACAATTACCAGAAGGACAGGAACCAGCAGGGTGAATAGCGAAAACTTACATACAAAACCGGCAGAAAACCCGAAGAACGAGGCCGTAGGTTGTTGAGGACATTACCAAAGTGTCTAGGAGCAGGAGTTGGGGCTCGACAGCTCCTTTGGGATCGCCAAAAAGCAACTACTCACGCAGATGAACGCTGATTAACCGATGGACGCAGATCACGCTAATACTCCTAAATCCCGCACTCCAAAAAAATCTGCGTGAATCCCTAAAATCTGCGTTCATCTGCGTGAAGCAGTTGCTTTTGGTTTTGACCTGTTTCACTAATCGCGACGCGGCACATACCCAGTGCGGTAGTAAACCTGCAACGGCAGAAAATCCTCCGAGCGGGTGACCTTCACTTTGATCTTGCGCCACTTGCTGTCTTCCACAGCACGACTCGGGCGATACCCCAGAATGTACTGATTGCGCAGTTCGCGGCTGGCGCGGGCGGCAGCGTCGGGAATGCCCGCAGGATTATCAAGCACGATCGCCCGGCCGCCAGTCGATTCGGTGACCTCAGTTAACCACTGCCGCCCGAATCGTTCTTCCAGCTTTTTCGTGAGCAGGAGAGTCGGCGCATCGCAAACGTCGATGGCGTAGATCTCGGTGTCCGACTCGCGCGCAAGCTTCTTGATCTGCCGCAAGCTGTGACGGCTATTGTTGTCGCCACCGTCGGAGATGACCAGAAGCGCCTTGCGTGTGTACCTGGCATGCCGAAGCTTGGCGAGTCCCATGTAGATCGCGTCGGCGAGCGCGGTATTGCCTTTGGGCTTTGCCGCCGCCAGCGCAGCGTGGATGTCCTCGAATGACTGCGTGGTGTCCGCGAGCAGCTTCGGCTTATCCGCGAAGGTGATGACGAAGTAATCATCCTGGGGATTCGCATTGTCGAAGAACTCCGACGCGGCCTCGCGCACCTCGTCGATCTTGTTCGCCATGCTGCTGCTGAGATCCACCAGAATCCCAACCGAAAGAGGCGCATCTTCGGTATTGAAATACTGGATTTTCTCCTCGCTCCCCCCCTCATAGAGCTTGAAGTTGTGCCGGGCGAGATCGACGACTGGATGGTTCTTCACGTCAGTCACAGTCACGGGCACGAGAACCATCTCAACATCCACGCGCAGACGGCCCGGCGTCTGCGTCGATCTGCGTTCTGCACGCTCCGCCTTGGTGCGTGGAACGATGTGGATATCGTCACTGGATTGCGCGGCAGCGGATGTGGCAACCAGGAAAGCGAAGAGCACGACGTATCCGCTTCGCCAAAGGTTCTTTTTCCTGCATTCGGTCGATCGTGAAGAAGGTGCAGCGGGGAGAGATACCGCGAACAAAGATAAAGCCATGACAGAGTCCCTGAGAAATGTGCCCGCGATTATGTCCCAGGGGCAGGCGTCGAGGAAAGGGTTATTTCGAGTGGTCTTTAAGAATTGCGTTTCTTGACACTTGAGCCGAGCTTGAAGATGCCAAACCCGCGAAACTCGTTCACAAAGAAACTGCCCAGCCCCAAGATACTGTCATCCCCCGCTCCGCCGCGCGAGCGATTGCGTGACGAGAACTCTACTGCGGAGCGGGGGATCTGCTGTTGTTTGCGGTACGACAAACCTAAGAACAACAGATCCCCGCGCGAAAAGCACGCGCAGGGATGACAGTCTCTGTAGGGAGTGGGCACTGTCTGCAGCATGTCACTGTTGACACGAAGACTGTCGTCGGATGTCGCTCTAAGCAACTTGCCTATTGTAAGTAGCCACTCGCACCCCTAGCATAGAATTCCCAATTCATTTCTCAATGGCGAATCTTTCAGAGTGGCTGCCGAAATCGGTTCTCTGCTTGCGGAGCTACACGCTCCAGAAGCTCCTTTCCGATCTGCTCGCGGGCATCACCGTAGGACTGGTGGCCCTGCCTCTGGCTATGGCGTTTGCCATCGCCTCGGGGATGCCGCCGGAGGCGGGCTTGTACACGGCAGTCTTCGCGGGCGGCCTCATCTCTGCTCTCGGCGGCTCGAGCACTCAGATCGGTGGACCCACCGGAGCGTTCGTCGTTGTCGTGGCTGGAATCATTGCCCGTTATGGGATTGAGGGCCTCTACATCTGCACGTTGCTGGCCGGAATCATTCTGATCTTCATGGGCGTTACGGGACTCGGCACAGCCGTCCGCTTCATTCCGCGTCCGGTCGTTGTCGGCTTCACGAACGGGATCGCGATCCTCATCGCCAGCACTCAGGTCAAGGACTTCTTCGGCCTCCAGATCGATCATGTCCCCGGAGATTTCTGGGGACGCATGGTGGCGATCGTCAGGAACTTTCACACACTCTCCCCGATCGCGACCTCGCTGTCGGTAATTTCGCTCGCCGTCATCCTGCTGACTGCCCGCTACGTGAAGCGCGTTCCCGGATACATAGTTGCGCTGCTGGGCGGCACTGCGATCTCGGTATTGCTCAAACTGCCGATCGAAACCATCGGAACGCGATTCGGTGGAATTCCGTCCGGCCTGCCCAACCTGGCGATTCCGCCTCTGCACTTCAGCCTGATTCGCCCGCTGATCTCGCCGGCCATCACAGTGGCGATGCTGGGAGCGATCGAGTCGCTGATGTCCGCGGTCGTGTCGGATCGGATGAGCGGGGATCGGCATAATCCGAACGTCGAGTTGGTTGCTCAAGGCATCGCCAACGTCGCTTCTCCGCTGGTAGGCGGCCTCCCCGCGACCGGCGCCATCGCGCGAACCGCAACCAACATTCGTTCCGGAGCAAAGACTCCTGTTTCGGGAATGATCCATGCCCTAACCCTGCTGGCCATCCTGCTCTTCGCCGCGCCCCTGGCGAAGTTTATTCCACTGGCCGTGCTCGCGGCCATCTTGATGGTGGTCTCCTGGAACATGGGCGAGTGGAAACAGATTCCCGAACTACTGCGCCTGAGCAAGCTGGAAATCGCCGTGTGGTTGATCACGCTGCTGCTCACGGTCTTCGCCGATCTCACCGTCGCGGTCGAAATGGGAATGATCCTGGCAGTGTTGATTTACATCCGGAACGTCACCGCGACGACTACCGTGTCAGAAGTTACCAACGAGTATCTAGAAGACGGCCGTCTTCACATCCTGCAAGACAAGCAGATTCCGCCTTATGTAACCATACTGCGTATTCACGGCCCGTTCCTGTTTGGCTCATCCGACAAGATCAACGACATTTTGGGGAAGATTCCGGAGATGCCCGCGATCATCGTGGTCAGGCTGCGCAACATGACTGCGCTGGATGCGACAGGTCTGCAAGCCCTTCAGGAATTTGCCGACGCTGTGCACGAAACCGGGCGCGGACTGATTTTCTGTGGTGCGCCCTCGCAGCCCGCCAAGCTCATGCACCGTGCCGACTTTGAAGAACATATCGGCACAGGAAATGTATGTCCAAATGTGCAGGCTGCACTCGCGCGAGCCGCGCAAATATTCCAGGAGCTCCCCGAAGCCACGCGAACATTGGGTTTGCATCGGCGTCGCTCCGATCTGGTAGCGCATTCTGCGTCGCCGCAGGGCTAACAAGCTGCCTCATCGAGCGATCACACCGAACACTGTCATCCTGAGCCCCTCTTTCGGGCGAAGGATCTCCCGCCATGCATCATGCGGTTACGCGCTGTCATGGCTTTTTGGCGAGTACTTCTGGGCCGAAAAGCCACGATGCGGCAGGTGCATCCCATAGCTCGCGGGAGGTCCTTCGCCGGGCTCAGGATGACAATAGAAAATTGATTCGCAAATCGACGGAGTCCACGAATTGAGTTCCTCGATTCCTTACACTGATCCGTCAACAGGGCTGAGATACAGTAATGGCACCGCATGACCGAATTCACGAGAATCAGCCGGCTCCCGCCCTACGTCTTTAACGTAATCGGCGAGCTGAAGGCGGCCGCGCGCAAGCATGGCGAAGATGTGATCGACTTCAGCATGGGTAATCCCGATGGCCCCACGCCGCCGCACATCGTCGCCAAGCTGGTGGAGGCGGCGAAACGTCCAGGCACGCAACGCTATTCGGTTTCAAAGGGAATTCCACGCCTGCGGCGCGCGATCTGCGAGTGGTATCGCCGGCGCTATCAAGTAGAACTCGATCCCGAAACCGAAGCGATCGTCACCATCGGTTCCAAAGAGGGAATCGCGCATCTGTGCCTCGCCGTGCTCGACCGCGGTGATGCTGTGCTGGTGCCGAATCCCAGCTATCCGATTCATATCTATGGACCGGTTATTGCCGGAGCCGGCATTCGATCCATCCCAATGCGGACCGGCGTGGACTTCATTGCCGAACTTGAGCAGGCCATACGGCTGATGTCTCCGCGCCCCAAGCTCCTGATCCTGAACTTTCCTTCCAATCCCACAACCCATTGCGTCGATTTGGCGTTTTTCGAGCGCATCGTCGCGCTCTGTAAAGAGTACGGCGTCTTCGTGGTCCACGACCTCGCCTACGCCGATATCGTCTTCGACGGTTACTGCGCGCCGTCGATTCTGCAAGTGCCCGGCGCCCGCGAAATCGCCGTGGAATTCTTTACTCTGTCCAAGAGCTACAACATGCCCGGCTGGCGCGTGGGATTCATGGTCGGCAATGCAAAGCTCGTCGCAGCACTCGCCCGCCTGAAAAGCTACTTCGACTACGGGACGTTTACGCCGATTCAGGTCGCGGCCATCGCCGCACTCGATGGTCCACAGGAGTGCGTGAAGGATATCTGCGAGACCTATCTCAAGCGACGCGACTGTCTCGTCGATGGCCTGGCGAAGTTGAAATGGCAGGTTGAGCGACCGAAAGCCACAATGTTTGTGTGGGCTCCAATTCCTGAAAGCTATCGCAAGTTAGGATCGATCGAGTTCTCAAAAAAACTGCTGACCGAAGCGCAGATAGCAGTGAGTCCAGGCATCGGCTTCGGCGAATTGGGTGACGACTCGGTGCGTTTTGCTCTCATCGAGAACGAAGAACGGACGCGCCAGGCGCTGCGTGGGGTGAAGAAGATGTTCAAGAAGGGTGGGGTCGGTGGTTGAACCCGACGTGTTTGCGATGACCAGATTGCATTTCAGTCGCGTCGTTTCCATTGACGGAATATTCCATAGATGATATATTCCCTCTATGGCATGGGAGGTGGAATTCACCAATGCATTCGAGCTTTGGTGGGGCAGCCTCAGTGAAGATCAGCAGGAGGAAATCAACGCCAAAGTCTTACTCTTGGAAGAGCGGGGTCCGATTCTTCCACGCCCGCATTCGGACCTAATCAGCACTTCCAGACACTCGAACATGAAGGAACTTCGCGGGAGCGTGAATGAAGCTCAGCTTCGAGTCCTGTACGCCTTCGATCCGCGTAGAACCGCAATTTTGCTTATTGGAGGCGACAAGACGGGAAACCCAAACTGGTATGAACAATTTGTTCCCATTGCCGACGATCTATTCGATCGGCATTTGAGGCAAATAGAGAAAGAAAGACAAACCAAGAGGATTCGTCGTGGCAAAAAAGTTTAGTACGTTACGATTCAAGATGTCTCCGGCGTCGCGGGCTCGGTCGGAGCAGCGAGCCGATCGGTATCGTGCTGAGATGGCTCTGGACGAGTTGAGGGAAGCTCGCCAGTTGACACAGAACGCCCTGGCCGAGATTCTCAACGTGAATCAGTCAGCCATATCGAAGCTTGAACGCCGGACTGACATGTACGTCAGCACTCTGCGACACATTGTGAAGGGCATGGGTGGCGAGCTGAAGATAGAGGCCGTTTTCCCCGATGGCAGAGTCGTCATCAAGAAGTTTCGAAGTGTCAGCAAACCAGCGCGACGCGTGCGCAGGGCGGCTGGTTAAGGCCTGCATACGCGGATCAATCCGGCACGCGATTGACAATTTACCCCCCACCCGCGAGAATGTGAACTCAGTGAAGCTGCATACGCTCATCCCGGCCCCGCTCCCGTGCACCCCGCCGGTGTACCTGCGTCCGCGGGATTGGAGTGAGCGCTTTCACGAATAGTTAATTAAACGCACTTATCTCCAAGGCCCACGGTCGCAAGACCGTGGGCTTTTTGCTTTTGGTTGCAACACATCGATGTCCGAGAAAACCAAACCTTCCAAAACTGTCATCCTGAGTCCGCCGCGGCGGACGAAGGACCTCCCGCGATGTGTCGAACTTAGTCGCCGCCGATCGGCTTTTTGGCAAGGGTGCTCGTGTAAAAGCCACGACACAGCAATTGAGTCCGACATATTCCAGGAGGTCCTTCGGGCCAACATCGGGCCTCAGGATGACAGCGTCAGAGTAGGCCACTTATAGGCAGAAGAATCATGAATACCAAAACAGAACTAAACAACCTCCGTCACCAACTACGCCGCGCCAGAACCATCGTGGTCAAAGTCGGAACCAAAGTCCTGGTGCAGTCCGATGGCAGTGTCGCTAAAGACGTGCTGAAGGAGCTAGTGAAATCCGTCAGCACGCTGCGAATGAGTGGACGTCGTGTTCTCCTCGTCACATCTGGCGCAATTGGAATTGGCTCCAGGCGGCTCAGCGTCTCTTCCGAGATGGTGCCGGTATGCGCCGCCGCCGGCCAGAGCGCGCTTACCGCGCTCTATCACGTTGAGTTTGGGAATCTGGGAATCGCCGCTGCGCAGGTGCTGGTGACCGATCAGGACTTCACAGAACCCGAACGCCACCGGCGACTCTGCGACACGCTGAACTACCTCACGCGGTTAGAAGTCGTTCCCATCATCAACGAGAACCATTTCGCGACGCACACGCCGAACGCGAAGATCGGGGACCGGGTGTTCTCCGAGAATGACATGCTTGCCTCGCTGATTGCCTCGGCGACCCGCGCCGACTTGCTTGTGCTTTTGACCGACGTTGATGGCGTTTACACAGAACATCCAGCCGGAGCGCGCGCCGCAATCATTCCCGAGATCAAGGGAAGCGCGCGGGAAATTGGACTGAATGAGCAAGTGGGCGAGCTTGGCCGCGGAGGCATACGCGCGAAGCTTCACGCCGTCGCGCACGCCATCGAAAGCACGCGGCTGTTCGCAGTGATTGCCAACGGGCGCACTCCCGAAGTTCTGGAGCAGATCGTCAGAGGACACCAAATTGGGACTCTGATCGCTCCCGCGGAGGCCCAGTGATGTCTGCCATCGTGCAAGATGCAATCGCAGCGAAAGCAGCTTCCCGGCTGCTGGCGGTGCTTGATTCAGCCACCAGGAACGACGCTCTGTACCGGATGGCTAGCTCGCTTGAGCAATCTTCCGACGCGCTCCTCACGGTGAACCGCGAAGACGTGGAAGAAGCTCGAGCGCAGTCTCTGTCCTCTTCCTCCTTAACTCGCATGACTTTAACCACCGAAAAGGTGCAACAAATGGCGGTTGGCCTCAGAGCAGTCGCCGCGCTGGAAGATCCGGTCGGAAAGGTTCTGCTTCGCTCTGAGCTAGACGAAGGCCTCGAACTCGAAAAGATCACGACTCCCTTCGGAGTGATCGCAGCTATTGTCGAGGCTCGGCCCGATGCCGTTACACAGCTCTGCGCGCTGGCTTTGAAGTCAGGCAACGCGCTCATGATCAAGGCCGGCACCGAGATCAGCCGCACAACGCGCGCAATTCTCGCTGCATTCGCGAAGGCACTCGAGTCAACACGCATTCCGCCGCACGCATTCACGAATGTCGAAGGACGAGAGGCAACCCATGAACTTCTCGCTCTGCAGGATTACGTGGACCTGGTTGTGCCTCGCGGCAGTTCCGATCTGGTTCGATTTGTCGCCGCCAACACCCGGATTCCAGTGATTGGCCATGCGGACGGTGTCTGCCACATCTACGTAGAGACCTCCGCGAGTCGGGAGATGGCGATTTCCCTGATTCTCGACGCCAAGACTCAGGCTCCAGCCACCTGTAACGCAGTGGAAACAGTTCTCGTGGACCGGGTGATCGCAAGTGAATTCCTGCCGGTGTTGTTCGAAAAGCTGCGAACGGCTGGAGTGAAAGTGCGGGGTTGCGCGGTCACACGCGCGGTGTGCGGGCAAGCAGTCGAATTAGTTGAGGAAACCGAATGGCACACGGAATACGCAGATCTGACGCTCGCGATTCGCGTTGTGCCCGGCATGGAGGCAGCGATCGGACATATAGAAACCTTTGGCTCACACCACACCGACTGCATTGTGACCGAAGACGACAGACTCGCAAGCCGATTTCTGCGCAGTGTAGATTCAGCGGGAGTGTTTCACAACGTTTCCACCAGATTTGCAGATGGATATCGCTATGGTTTCGGCGCCGAAGTGGGAATCGCGACCGGGAAGCTACACGCGCGTGGACCCGTGGGACTGGAGGGACTGGTGACGTACAAGTACGTGTTGGCGGGGAATGGCCAGTGTGTTGGTCAGTACGTTGGTGCCAATGCGCGTCGGTTCAAGCATTCAGATGGAAGAAGTGAGATGGCGTAGCGAAGAATTCAAAGCACTGTCATCCTGAGGCCCGGTCTTGGCCGAAGGATCTCCCGGAATATGTTGGACTTAATTGCTGCATCGCGGCTCTTACACGAGGATTTCGCCAAAGAGCCGCAACAGTGCGACGAAATGCGAAGCATTGCCGGGAGATTCCTTCGACAAGCTCAGGACCAAAACCAGGCCTCAGGATGACAGACTCTCAATACACCTTGGGCCTAAATCGTCACCCGCCCACTACGAATCCCAATACTCACCGCCTCGGTACGCGACGAGGCTCCGAGCTTTCCCAGAATAGAGCTAATGTGAAACTTCACCGTGTGCGTTGAAATGTGCAGCCGCGATGAGATCTCCTTATTCGACAGTCCTTCGGCCAGCATTGTCAGCACTTCCTGCTCGCGTTCTGTGAGTTCTTCGGGAGAGGACGTTCCGACAAACGACGATCCAGATTCCTCGCGTGTAAAGGCCGGGTCGATCACCTGCAACCCAGCACGAACAGCTCGCAAGGCAGATTGAAGACGAGCGGGGGCTATGTCAAGCGATACCACTCCCGCCACCCCGGAGCGCAACAAGTGAGAGACGGTGCCGCGTGGGGGAGCCTTGCCGATCCAGATCACGCACACGTTCCCCGCGGCTGGGGTCAGCAAGCTTGGCGCTGGCGATGACGGCAGCGGAGTTGAAGGGTCTAGCGTGATCAGGAGGACATCGTAGGACTCTCTCTCGGCGCTTACCCGTGCTCCAGCGCGACGCGCAAGCGCCTCAATTCGTGCACGCAGTGACGCAGAACTGGCGCTAATCGCCACCATGAGTGGCGCATCCTCCTCCGCCAACGCTGCTTTGCGCGGCACATCTGCTACAAAAGCCGTCCGCATAGGTTTCTTTATTGATGCTTTAACGCCGCGGCCGGTCCGCTAATTTCACTTTTAGCGATGCCAACTGGCCTCCACGCACGTATCCGAGATCGACAGAATCGCCGCGTTTGGCTTTGCCAAGCACGCGCTGAACGTCCTCAATCCCGCTCACTGATTGCGAATTAATGCTGACGATGAGGTCACCAAGCGTGATTCCTGCCTCCGAACTCGGACTTGCTGGCTCAACCTGCATGACCATCAACGCCGATTCCTGTTCCATCTTTAGCTTGCTCGAAAGATCGGAAGGCACGGCAACGGCTTGCATCGCTAGCCCAAGATACGGACGGAAGACGCCACCATGTTCCACAATCTCATTCACCACGCGCTCGACGGTCGCAGCAGGAACTGTAATCGTCGCCGCTCGCGCGAGCGCAGAAGTGTTCAGACCGAGCACACGGCCGCGAGAATCGACAAGCGCGCTGCCCGATTGTCCGGGATAGAGGGTCACATCGGGCCGCAACAGCGTGTCCATCTTGCCGCCACGCCACGTCTGCCACGGCGCTCCAAGGCGCGCAATGATGCCCGCAGCGGCAGCTAAGTCGCCCAAAGTCGAGCGTCCAACAGCTAAAACAAGCTGCCCCACACGTAGTTTGCTGGCCTCGGAAAGCAGCTCAGGAGCCCCAGAATCGGCTTTTTCAAGCCTCAAAACTGCAACGTCAGTGCCCGGATCGCGCCCCAAAAACGTCGCCTTGTGTCGCGATTGACCGCCAAAAGTGACCTCAACGTCGTCAGTACGGCGCAACATGTGGCTCGCAGTGACGACAATTCCCGGCCGCCAAACGATCCCGCTGCCCGCAACCCGACGTCCGCCGTGTACCGCGACTATGAACTTACCGGTCTGTTCTGCTACCTCCGCGAACTGATTCGAGAGCGTGTCCCATTCGTTATGAATTGCAGATGCCATGTGATCCTCGACTACTTCCAGCACCAATATCGCGCGGATGCGAGGAGCACACATCGCCCAAATGGGCAGGTTTGGGATGGAACACCTTGCGAACAACAACCCTGTCATCCTGAGGCCCGATGTTGGCCGAAGGATCTCCCGCGATGCTTCGTGTGTCGTCGCACTGTCGCGGCACTTCGGCGAGAATCCTCGTGTAAGAGCCACGACGCAGCAATCAAGTTCGACACATCGCGGGAGATCCTTCGGCCAACATCGGGCCTCAGGATGACAGGCCAAGGAGTGGTCGACAGTCAAAGAACAGTTTCTAGAGCAACGGATGAAAATCCGTCGTTCGCAGTGGAAAACTCGAAATCTCTCTTGTCCCAAATCGACTTTTGCGGTTACATAGAAGCGACGATTTCTCCACTTAGAAATCGTTTCCAGCGCCCGGACAGGGCTGCACCTCTCGTTCGCTTTACGTGTGTCACCGCTCGGTGACGCTCGCGTTACCTCAAAACCCATCGACCTGCAGCAAATCCAAAAAATCCAACTCCACTGGAGACAATCTATGTCCGCGTTTATCGCCGGATACGGCGTACTGCCAAATCCACAGCCTCAACCTCAACCTATTTTCCATCCCGAACCCATAGCTGTTCCCGCCGCCGCAGAGCCTCCAAGTCCCAAAACGGAATGTGCCTCCTCGATACAGCCGACCGTCGCAGCTTCGGAAGCCGCGACTCCTTTGGCGGTTGCAACCAGCGCTGTGCGCGACGACGAATCCCAGGCGCTTGCGGCGGCATCCGCCGACGAGTTCCTTAACACACAATTTCCTCCAAGGGAGATGGTGCTTGCGCCGATCCTGCCCTCGCAGGGACTGGCGATGGTTTATTCGCGACGTGGCGTGGGCAAGACCTATCTCACGCTGGCAATCGCGCACGCCGTGGCCCGCGGCGGCAACTTCCTACGATGGTCGGCTCCACGGGCTCGCCGGGTTTTGTTTGTCGACGGAGAGCTACCCGCGCCGGTGTTGCAACAACGCCTGCGCACGATCGTCTCCGGTCTTCCCAAAACAGAACCCCACTTGCCTGATTCTGGATATCTCAGGATCATCACACCAGATCTGCAACGTGGGGCGATGCCCGACATTGCTACCGCACGGGGGCAGGCCATGATTGAATCGCGGCTCGAGGGCGGAGATCTTCTCGTGCTCGATAACCTGAGTTGCCTCGCGCGTTCAGGGAAGGAGAACGAAGGCGAGAGCTGGATTCCAGTGCAGGACTGGGCGTTGCGGCTTCGGCAGAAGGGGGTTTGCGTGCTCTTCCTGCATCACGCCGGCAAAGGCGGACAGCAGCGCGGAACGTCTCGTCGCGAGGATCTCCTGGATACAGTAATCGCCCTGCGCCAGCCGGATGATTACTGCGCGACCGAAGGGCTGCGCGCGCAGGTGCGCTTCGAGAAGGCTCGCGGATTTTTTGGTGAAGACGCTCGACCTTTCGAGGTTCGGATGGAAATTCGGGAGGGAGCTGCGGTGTGGGCCGTTAGCTTTGCGGAGCCGAAGCCGAAGCTGACGGATCCGTTGCTGGACAACGCTTCAGAACTCTTTGCGCAGGGCTTCTCCGTCCGTGATGTGGCGGAGCGTTTAGGAGTCTCCAAGAGCCGCGTTGGGAGGCTTCGAGAGGCTTGGGACAGCGAAGATTAGGGTCTTGCCATCGAACCTTATTTGTCAGTCACTTACACTGTCCCACTGTCCCAAATCCCTAGGGGCGCTGGGACAGCGGGACAGCAAGAAACCATGTGGCACAGGTGCCCTCGCCTGTGTCGACTCTGGCCAGAGCCACAGCCGGGGCGGCTGTGCCACGGCTTGCCCATCGGGTTTCACTTCACCCGATCACCCGATCACCGATGACCCGATCACCCGATTCCTCATTGTCTCTCTCAATTCCCACCTGTCTCCGCTCCGCGCATCCCGCGCATAATGCCTCCATGTCCCCCTCTCCTGCTCACCAGATGGTTTCAACAACCTTCGACCTCCCTGGCTACCGCGTTGTGCGCACGCTGGGAGTAGTGCGCGGCATCGTTGTGCGCTCCCGTTCCATCTTCGGAACCATCGGCGCCGGCTTTCAAACGCTCATCGGCGGCAATATTACGCTGCTGACAAATCTGTGCGAGAAAACGCGCAGCGAGGCATTCGATCTGATGCTGCAACATGCCGGGGAACTCGGTGCCAACGCTGTACTGGGTGCGCGTTACGATGCAACTGAGTTAATGCAGGGCGTCACTGAAGTGCTTGCTTATGGAACTGCGGTCGTCGTCGAGCGCGTCGCATAGGTTCGCTGCTGCGCCCGAACATCTCGGAACTGTCATCCTGAGCCTGATGTTGGGCGAAGGATCTCCCGCGATGTATCAGTTGTGAATGCTACATCATGGCTCTTCGGCCGAGGATTTGGTTTTCGTAGCCTGGAACTTCGACACTCGTCGCCAGAGAGCCAGGCAAGTCCATTTCAGAATGACACATTGCGGGAGATCTTTCGGCCAATGGAGGGCCTCAGGATGACAGGCATGGGTATTGCGGGGATCAGGATCCCAGCTGTCTCCGTGTACTCCGTGCCTCCGTGGTGAAATCCCCCTGTTGTATTCTGCTTTGCAGTGAGCTTTGAACTCTTCATCGCGGCGCGATATCTCAGGGCCAAGCGCCGCCAGGCCGTGATCGGAGTGGTCACGGCGATCTCGATTGTCGGTGTTGCCGCCGGTGTTGCATCGCTCATCATCGCGCTCGCCATCACCAACGGATTTCGTCAGGATCTGCAGAGCCGGCTTCTTGGATCCACCGCGCACGTGAGTATTGAACGCGCGCGGGGCGACGGCATTCGCGACTGGCGTGCTCTGCTCAAGAAGGTTCAGAACCAATCACATATCGTTGCTGCTTCCCCAGCGTTGTACGAGAAAGTGCTGGTTTCACGAGGGGCGCGGGCGAATGGACTCTTGCTGAAGGGCGTCATACCGCAGTATGAGTCGCGGGTTAGCGAATTTTTGAGCGACGTGAAGATTGGTTCGGCGGATCCGTTGAAGGCGAGCGACGCTTTTATCAGGGGTGCCTCGCAAGCTGGTGGGGAGTCGCAAGCGGACGCCCAGCCGGGGTCGGGGTCCCCAGCAGGCGCCGCTTCTGCGAGTACTGGGCAGGAGGCGTCGGCCGGATCTACGGGAAGTGGATCCACTAAAGCTGGAAATACACAAGCGGGATCAACGGAAGCTCCCGTAGCCGGTTATCCACCCATTGTGCTCGGGGAGGATCTCGGTGACGACCTTGGCGCGACCTTGGGATCAGTGGTGCTCGTAACCAGCCCGCAGGGCGAGTTGACCCCTTATGGGCTTGTGCCTAAGTACAAGCGCTTCAAAGTGGTCGGGTTCTTTAAGTCGGGTTTTTTTGACTACGACAGCGCCTGGGGGCTGATTCGCCTGCAAGACGCGCAGGCTCTGTTCGGGTTGGGTGACATAGCGTCGGTCATTGAAACCAAAATTGATGACATCTACAAAGCTCCAGAAATCGGACTTCAATTAGAGAATGCTGTCGGACCTGGCTTCATGACGACCAACTGGCAAGAGCAGAATCGGCCATTGTTCCGCGCATTGCGGCTTGAAGGAGTGGTCACCTTCATCACCATTAGTTTGATCGTCTTCGTAGCAGCCTTGAACATCCTGATTTCGCTCACGATGATGGTGATGGAAAAGACGAAGGATATCGCCGTGCTGATGTCTATGGGCACGCGCAAAGTTCAGGTGCGGAAGATATTCATTTATCAGGGGCTTCTGATCGGAGTTGTGGGTACCATCATGGGCCTGGTCGCGGGCTATGTTCTTTCCTGGGCCGGGGGGCACTATCACTGGATCAAGTTGTCTGCGGAAGTCTACTCAATCGATTACGTTCCATTTGCACCCAAGGCGGTGCACGGAGTGCTGGTGGCCGCGACAGCGATATTGGTGTCCCTTCTGGCGACTGTCTACCCCTCCTGGTCGGCAGCCCGGATTCTGCCCGCAGAGGCGTTGCGATATGAGTAAGGCAGCAAGTGCACTTTCTTTCACAGTAACTCCTCCCGACACTTCAGTAACAAACCGAGGGCTTGCAGGCAGTGTTCTAATTGGGGTAGGCAAAGTCTATTTGGAACAGGGCCTGAGGGCGCTTGGGACCGCAAAACACGGGGGTTTGGCGCTTCTGCATTGCTCCTTTGGCGAGGCCACTTGCATCCAATAGACCAAGCAGAGCTTCTACAGGTCCAGAACCTGAAGAAGGAATACCGGTCTGGCGAGAGCCGATTGGTGGTCTTTGAAAATTTGTCCTTCCAAGTGGGGAAGGGAGAAATGCTGGCGATTGTAGGCGAATCGGGCACCGGCAAGAGTTCGTTGCTGCATGTGCTGGGAACTCTTGATAGGCCGTCAGAAGGTGACATATACTTCGCGCAACTTTCGCTGAAGTCGCTTTCCGATGATGCGGCTGCGGAGTTCCGCAACCGCGAACTCGGTTTTGTCTGGCAGTTCCATTACCTGTTGCCGGAGTTCGACGCGCTGGAGAATGTCGCTATGCCGCTGTTGGCGCGGGGCGAGAACCCGAAGCAAGCTCAGGCCCGAGCAGCCGAATGGCTGCGCGAAGTGGGACTCGGGGACAGAATGCATCACCGCTCAGGCGAGCTCTCCGGCGGAGAGCAGCAGCGGGTGGCTTTAGCGCGCGCACTGGTGACCGGTCCGAAGTTGCTCCTGGCCGACGAGCCGACAGGAGATCTGGATACCGGCACCGCCGAGAAAATCTTCGATCTCATTGCGCGACTGCATTTACAGCATCAACTCACCTCGATTATCGTCACTCACAACGTGGAATTTGCGAAGCGCTGCGGGCGCATTCTTCGCCTGCATAGAGGACGCCTCGAGGAGCTTGCTCCATCTCGCTTGACCTGATAAAGATTGCAGTAACGAAGGACAGATGTACTAGTTAGTCTGTGGGTAATCTGAAACGATACTCTCAGGCGTTAATTGAATAGGAGTAAGTTCTTCCCAAAGAGCTGACCGGTTTTCGGGATCGTAGGCGCGGAGGTGGAGAGGTAACGTGGGCCGCTCAGAAGTGAGGGCGGCGGGTTTAGGGACCTTCAAGGGGGAACATGTTTGAACGCTACACAGAAAAGGCGCGGCGAGTAATATTCTTTGCTCGTTATGAGGCCAGCCAGTTCGGCTCACCATATATCGAGACCGAACACCTGTTGTTGGGCTTGCTGCGCGAAGATAAGGCATTAACCAATCGCTTTTTGCGTTCACATGCCTCTGTTGAATCTATCCGTAAACAAATCGAAGGACATACCACGATCCGCGAGAAGGTATCGACCTCCGTCGACCTTCCGTTAAGCAACGAGTGCAAGCGCGTGCTTGCCTACGCCGCTGAAGAAGCCGAGCGGCTTTCCCACAAACATATTGGAACTGAACATTTACTGCTCGGCCTGCTGCGCGAAGAGAAGTGCTTTGCCGCCGAGATTCTGCATGAGCGTGGACTGCGCCTGAGCGCCATCCGCGAAGAACTTGCCCGTAGCACCCAGGAGAAAGCCCAGCCACAACGCTCGCGTGAGTCGTCGTTGCTGAGCGAATTTTCCCGCGACCTCACGCAAGCGGCGATGGATAACCAGCTTGATCCGCTGGTTGGGCGCGAGGGTGAATTGGAGCGCGTAGTCCAAATCCTCTGCCGGCGCACCAAGAACAATCCGGTGCTGATCGGCGAACCCGGTGTTGGCAAAACTGCGATCGTCGAAGGGTTAGCTCAGCGCATCGCTGACGGCGATGTGCCCTCGTTCCTGGCTGAGAAGCGCATTTTGGCACTTGATCTCTCATTGATCGTCGCCGGTACGAAATATCGCGGACAGTTTGAAGAGCGTCTGAAGACCATCATGAAAGAACTGATGGAAAACCAGAACGCCATCATCTTCATTGACGAATTGCACACTTTGGTTGGTGCAGGATCGGCCGAAGGTTCGCTGGATGCCGCTAACATCCTGAAGCCCGCGCTGTCGCGCGGCGAGATTCAGTGCATCGGTGCGACTACGCCTGGTGAGTATCGCAAGTCGATCGAGAAAGATCGCTCCCTTGAGCGCCGCTTCCAATCCGTCAAGGTTCCGCCGCCAAACGAGTCCGATGCCGTGAAGATCATCAACGGCATTAAGGAGCGCTACGAGAAATTCCACGCGGTTACATACACCGAAGAAGCGATTGAATTCTCGGTATCGCATTCGAACCGGTACATTCCTGATCGCTTCCTACCCGACAAGGCCATCGATCTCATCGATGAAGCAGGCGCGCGTGTAAAGTTGCGCCAGACTTCGCTGCCCGACGAAATCACAGATGTGCAGAAGCGGATCAAGTTCATCGTGCACCGCATGGAAAACGCGATCGCGAGCCACGAATTCGAGAAGGCCCGCTTCTACTCCGATGAAGAACGTAAGGAGCGCGAGAATCTGCGCGGGCTGCGCGAGAAGTATCACCTCGATGAATCATCCACGGGCGTAGTTACGCGGGAAGACATCGAAGATGTCGTTTCCCGCTGGACGGGCGTGCCCATCACCTCGATCAAGGAAGAAGAGACGCAGAAGCTCCTACGCATCGAGGAGGAGCTGCACCGTCGCGTCATCTCGCAGGAGAAGGCAATTTCAGCACTCGCTCGTGCCATTCGCCGGTCGCGCGCTGGACTGAAGAGCCCACATCGTCCGATCGGATCGTTCTTGTTCCTTGGTCCTACTGGCGTCGGCAAAACCGAAGTTGCGCGTACGTTGGCACAGTTCCTTTTTGGGAGCGAGAAGTCGCTGATCCGCTTCGACATGTCGGAGTTCATGGAGAAGCACTCGGTCTCGAAGCTGATCGGATCGCCTCCGGGATATGTTGGCTACGAAGAGGGCGGACAGCTCACAGAACGTGTGAAGCGCGCTCCTTACTCGGTGGTTCTGCTCGATGAAATCGAGAAGGCGCATCCGGATGTGTTCAACATCCTTCTGCAAGTCTTTGAAGACGGGCAGCTTTCTGATGGTCTCGGCAACACAGTCGATTTTAAGAACACGATTGTCGTGATGACCTCGAACATCGGCGCGCGTCACCTGATGAAGCGCTCCGGCTTGGGCTTCCAGTCGGACAAGGAAGACATGGTGTCGACGAAGGTCGAAGAGCTGGTGAAGAACGAAGTGAAAAGGACGTTCAACCCAGAGTTCTTGAACCGAATTGACGAAGTCATCCTGTTCAATGCCCTGGTGGACACCGATTTGATCCAGATCGTCGAACTGATGGTCCAGCAGCTCAACGCCAATCTGGCGCAGAAGGCGATCACGATTTCGGTGACGGACGAGGCCAAGAAGTGGGTGCTCGACAAGACGCTCGGCGATCGCAGCTACGGCGCTCGACCCCTGCGTCGTGCCCTGCAGAAGTACATCGAGGATCCGCTTTCAGAGGCGATGATACAGGGCACCATCAACACGCGCCCTGCATTCATCGAGGTTTTCCTCGAAGGCGACAAGCTCTTCTATCGCCCAGTCGGGGAAGAGAAGCATGAAGGCGTGTTGCTCTACAGCAACGGCTAAACGTTCAACCAATTCAAAATGAAAACGGCTGCCGAAAGGCAGCCGTCTCGTTTTTGCCCGAAAAGTCGCGGTGGCACTTACTTGTTTGTCTTTTCCTTGAGTGCAGCAGGTTGTACTTCCTGCTTCTTGTTTTTCTTCTTGGCTACGACGGGCGCTTGTTCAGTCTCCTGCACCGTCCAGAAGCTCGGATTTGCCGCGACCATGCTCGGCGCTGGATGACTCAGCTCCGGCTTCACGCGGTAGATAACGCTTTCCGAAAGAATTCCGTTCTCATGCGCCCATGATATTTGCTGCTGCCGCAGGTTGCTTGCTACCGCAGCCTCGTAAGCTTTCGAGTTATCGGTGTCGAGATCGGCTAAAGACTTTAAGTCTCGAACCACGACGAAGGTTGGAGTGGGCATGCCGTACTCGACTTCATACGTCAGCCAATGATCGTCGTAATTTGCAGCTTTGAGTTGCGCCATGATGTCCTTTCGAAGGGACGTGAATTGTGGGCCGCTGCCCGGCTTGTTTCGGCGGTAGCCTACATACCAGAACTTGGCGTTTGCTGCGTCGAACTTATCAGCGTTATAGGACAAGTCGTCTCGAAGCTTCGCGATAATGGATCTGCCTGACTCTTGCGATTCCGCGACGGTCTGATTGAAGTCGGCGCTCATGAACAGCGAGCCTGCGGCTTTACCAAACGCAGCATCTGCCTTCTCGATATCAGCGTAGTTGTTAGCGAACTGGAAATAGGTTTCCTCGTTGTCGGCGCCGGTAAAAGCGGTGGCGGTGATCCAATTGAGATTGGGATCGCTCTTGTGCACTACTTGGCGCACTTGTTTGTCGAGCCCTTGGTATTGCCCCATCCTTCCTTCTTTGATGGTTTCCCGGGAGATGACCAGGAGTTTGGGTGCGCTTGTCGCCTGTGCCCATGCGAGCGTGGCCAGGAACATCATTGCGAAGGCGATAGAGATCGCTTTCTTCATCGAAGTGCTCCTTTGTGATTCTTAGATTTTTGGGGGCCTGCGCAGAACGCGCGATCGGAGATTTCGAGCCGGAATCTACACCCACGCCGAAACCACTGTCAATTCCGTCCCTTGATCAGGATTTTTTAAAGGGGACGAGCGCTCTCAACAGGAAGAGCTGCCAATTCAGGGTTACCAAAGTGCTTCGGCGCAAGTTAGATTGGCATCCGTTGATGTACGGTACACACTAATACTTTATAGGGACCGAAATATCTGAGAGGCGCAACTGCCTGCAGCTTTTAGCGAGTTACGGCAGTCTAAACTTTAGATGAAGATCAGCACCATCTCCATCTGGCGACGAGCTGCACTAGCGTTGGCAGCAACGAGCTTGATATTCGCCGCCGGAGTGCTGGCTGGTTCCCGCTTCCTTACTCCGGGGGGAACCCCCGCCGCGACTAGTGACCTGCTAGGGCGTGTCAACGAGCTTGACGCGGAGTTGAACCAACTTCGCAACTCTGAGAAGCAGCCTTCCGAGATCATTTCCAGTGCCCGCAACTCTGTTTGCTTCATTGTGAGCAGCTACAGGCTCACGTCATCCGACGAAACGCCATCAGTGAGCTTGCGTTACCGTCTTTTTGCAACGGGATTCCTCACGAATGATGGCATTGTGGTTTCAAACCGCCATGTCATGGAGCCTTGGTTTGGCGATGCGAAAGCACAGCGGCTCATCTTTCAGGGATTTCTTCCACTTCGCGAACGAGTGCTTGCATATTTTCCAACGCTCTCCACTCCCGTCGAGCTTTCAGATTTTCTCAGTGCAAGCGACTCTGACGTGGCTATCGCACACGTGCATCTTCCTTCAGGCGCGTCCGTTTCGCCGCTGAACCTCGCGCGTGTGACCAGTGCTCCCGGAGATCCGGTATTGGTCATTGGATACCCGCTGGGTGTTACGACCATGCTGGCGAAATCGACGGCGCTACCCTATGAACTTTCGGGACTGCGAGATGAACAACAGGTCGATCGGCTGGCACAGATCAACCTGATTCGCCCCTCGGCCACTCAAGGGCACCTCTCCGATGTGATCGGCACGTCGCTTATGTACGATGCCACTACAGCACACGGCAGTAGCGGTGGACCTGTTTTGAATATGCAAGGGGAAGTAGTCGGCGTGAACGCCGCACTGATCAACGGATTCAACGGGACATCCCTGGGCGTCTCTGTAGACGCCCTCCACGATCTGCTACGTAAACTTGAACAGCGCCGTCAGGTGCTTCACGCGCATTCCAGACAATAGAGCTAGACTGCGACTCGCTCTTCTTCGCTTCCCACAAGCTCGGGTTTGCGACCTCGGCCTCCTCTCTCCTGCAGGGTTCTGAGTGCTACATACAGGATCGGAATGAAGAGCAGATTTAGCGTAGTTGCCGCGAGCATTCCACCGAACACCGTCGTGCCCACAGATTGACGCCCATTTTTACCCGCGCCGGTCGCAAGTACCAGTGGCATCACGCCCAGGATGAAGGCGAAAGAGGTCATCAGGATCGGACGTAGACGAATGCGGGCAGCTTCGATAGCGGCTTCAGTGATGGATAGTCCACGCTGTCGCAGTTGCTCAGCGAACTCCACAATCAGGATGGCGTTCTTGCTGGAAAGTCCAATCAGCATCACGAGTCCGACCTGACAGTAGATGTCGTTGATCAGTCCTCGCAGCGATTGCGCCAGTACGGCGCCGAGGATCGCCATTGGCACCGCGAGGATGACGATGAAGGGCAGCGACCAACTTTCATACTGAGCCGCAAGAGTCAGATAGACGACCAGCAGACCCAGAGCAAACAGCATTACGACTTGGCTGCCCGATTCGATCTCCTCGAGCGAGAGCCCGGTCCAGGCAAAGCTGTAGCCTTGTGGCAGGAGCTTCTTCGACAGCTCTTCCATCTTCTGAATGGCTTGCCCTGAACTCTGCCCTGGGGCCGCCGATCCGTCGATTTCAACCGAGCGGAACAGGTTGTAATGGCTGATCACCGGCGGGGTGATCGTCTGTTCGATCTTAACGATGTCAGCAAGGGGAATCATGCCCCCACGATCAGAGCGCACGTAGAACTGCCGCATGTTCTCTGGAGACATGCGCCACTTGGTGTCCGCCTGCGCGTACACCCGATACGCGCGATTGTTGAAGTCGAAATCATTCACGTACACCGATGCCATGTAAACCTGCAGGGTATTCGTGATCTGCGTTAGCGAAACTCCCAGGCTCTTAGCCTTCTCGCGGTCGATGCTCACGAGGAACTGAGGATCGGTTGCGCTATAGCTGGTGAAGAGTCCGGCAAGGCCGCTCTTCGGATCGCGGCCGGCACCGATAAGCTTGTATGCAACTTGACCAAGCTGTTCCGGTGTGTGTCCGCCTGCATCCTGCAGGATGTATTGGAAGCCGCCGAAATTTCCGAGGCCATTAACCGATGGTGGTGCGAACGGCACGACTATAGCTCCGGAGATGCCGAACAGCGGCCCGCGCAAACGAGCGATGACGGTGTCAGCAGAATGCTGTTCGCCCTTGCGCTCTGCCAATGGCGCGAACGTTCCGAATACCATGCCGCGATTCGATGAAGAACCCGTGAAGCTGAATCCAGAGACGGCGAAGGTGCCGATGATCTCCTTCTGCTTCATCATCTCGACTTCTACCTGCTTGGCGATGTTTTCCGTGTATTCGACCGAAGCTCCCGGCGGACACTGGATTAGAACCATGAACCAGCCCTGATCTTCCTGCGGAACAAAGCCGCGGGGCACGCGCTGGTAATACCAGTAGGTAAATCCCAGACCAGCGAGGAAGACGAGTACCACAATCCATCTCACCGGAACTAGGCGCTTCAAGGTATCGCGATATGCGTTTGTCGCCTTGTGTACACCGCGATTGAAGAGACCGAAGAGTCCGCGATTCGATTCGCCGGTGTTACGGCCGAGCATCAATGCCGAGAGCGCAGGAGTAAGTGTCAAGGCATTGAAGGCGGAAATAGCCACAGAAAACGCGATCGTCAGCGCGAATTGGCGGAACATAATGCCAGTGGTTCCGGGGAAGAATGCGACAGGTACGAACACAGAGACGAGTACAAGGGACGTCGCCACGACTGCGCCCGCTACCTCGCTCATAGCTACCGAAGCAGCATTGTGGGCTTCGGTGATTCCCTCGGAGATATGCCGCTGAACGTTCTCGATGACGACGATTGCGTCATCTACCACAAGGCCAGTAGCGAGCGTGATGCCGAATAGCGTGAGTGTGTTGATCGAGAAGCCCAGCGCCTTGACGAAGATGAAAGTTCCCACCAGCGAGACGGGAATCGTGACCGAGGGGATGACGGTTGAGCGCCAATCTTGGAGGAACAGGAAGATAACGATGATCACCAACGCGATTGCTTCGAGCAGGGTAGTGACAACGTCTCTGATCGAGTCCGATACAACGTTGGTCGTATCGAAGGCGACGTTGTACTTCAGTCCTGGTGGAAAACTCTTCGAGAGTCGCTCAAGTTCCGCGAGCGCCTGCCGATCTACTTCGAGAGCGTTCGCATTTGAGAGCTGTGTGACTCCGACGCCGACGGCCGGATATCCATTGAACCGCAAGCCGGAACCGTAGTTCTCGGCTCCAAGTTCGGCACGACCAACGTCTTTCAATCGGACAATGGTTCCATCGTTCGCCGTCTTGAGGATGATGTTCTCAAATTCGGATGGTTCCGTAAGACGTCCGACAGCGCGGACGCTGATTTCAAACTGCTGATTCGTTGGTGCCGGTGCTTGTCCAACGGCTCCGGCTGCTACCTGAACGTTCTGCTCCTGAAGTGCATTGACCACGTCGCTCGCTGTTAACTGACGAGTAGCCATCCGCACTGGATCGAGCCAAATGCGCATGGCGTACTTGCGCTCGCCGAAGATAAAGACGTCGCCGACTCCCTTAATGCGCTTCAGAGCATCTCGAACGTATATGTCGAGATAGTTACTGATGAAAAGGCTGTCGTAGCGATTGTTCTCGGCGTAAAAGCCCGCGCCAAAGACGAAATTGTTGGTCGCTTTCACGACACTTACGCCGGTGGTCTTTACTTCATTCGGCATGCGCCCAAGCGCTTGATTGACGCGGTTCTGCACGTCCACGGCCGCGATATCGACGTCACGATTCAAGTCGAACACAACGCTGATGCCACTGCTGCCGTCGTTGCCGCTGGTCGAGGTCATGTACTTCATGCCTTCGACGCCATTGATCTGCTGCTCTAGAGGAGTTGTCACCGACGTCTCAACTACCTGCGCGCTCGCACCGTTATAGAAAGCACCGACTTGCACCGTAGGAGGCGCCAGGTTAGGGAACTGCGAGATCGGGAGCGTTGGAATCGAGACAGCTCCGCCGAGAATGATGAGCAGAGCGCAGACGGTTGCGAATATCGGCCGCTTGATGAAGAAATCGACGAACATAGAATCGCCTAACTTCCCTGGGTTTGTGCATTTACCGGCATGCCATCTGCCAGCATCTGCGTATCCGAGACGATGACCTTGTCCCCGGGTTTTAGGCCATCCGTCACAACATAGTTGTTGCCATTCATCGGGCCCACTTTGATCTGCCTCTGATGAGCAACGCTCTTTCCGCCGCTGTCTTCCGCGACGTACACGAAGAACTGTCCCCCGATGCGCGAAGTAGCTAAAACGGGAATTTCAATTCCCGGATGCGTTCCCCATTGCACCCGCGCGTGCACTACCTGTGCAGTGCGCAGCAAGCCCTTGTCGTTGGGCACCGTCGCCTTTGCCAGGATAGTCTGGGTTTGGTTGTCCACCTGAGGAGAGATGAACGTTATCTTTCCTTGAGCGACCTTGTTGCCGTCCGCATCGAGAATCTGAACCTCTTTTCCCAACTTGAGATCGGCAGCGCGCTCGACCGGCACCTGAACATAGGCTTCAAGATTTCCCGGCTTGTCGACGGTAGTCAGCATCGTGGAGGTTGTAACCCGATCCCCGACGCGCACCGGAATATCACCGACAATGCCGGACATCGGCGCGACTACCTTGTAATAGTGGAGCTGGGTTTCCTGCTCGTTGACTCCCGCCTGCAAAGCCGCGAGCTGCGCCTTAGCGGCGTCGAGGTTGGCTCGCGATTGGTCGAGCTCCTGCTTGCTGGTCACGCCGGCAGCGGCAAGCTGGGAGTTACGGTCATACTGTTGCTGCGCCCACTTCAGGTTTGCTTCCTGCGCCGCAGTACTCGCTTTTTGATTAAGGACGGTGGCCTCCTGTTTCAGCGGATCAATCTGAATGAGCGGAGCGCCAGAGTTGACTCGATCACCAGAGCGCACAAAGATCCGGGTAATCACGCCTTCCACCTGCGGACTTATGTTCGCCGAGTCGCGCGATTTGAGCGTTGAGACGTACTCCGACCAATCCGTGACTGGCTGAGGAGTTACCTGCACAACTTTCACCGCCATTGCCGGCGGAGGCCCTTGCGGACCCTGGGACTTTCCGCCGCAACCAATCAGTATGGACAGTGCAGCTGCTCCTGCTAAAAGCAATGGGATTTTCATGACACACGAAGGAATTCCAGAAGCTGCCTTGAGAGCGGCAACGAGGAAACAACGGCTTGGATTCAATTCACGCATAGCCCCCAACATATCTGCAGGATCAAAGAGCGCGTTCTCCTGCAATGACAACCAATTAAGAGTGCGTTCAGACTTGGCTAGTGTCGGTGGACAAAAGCCAAGACTTTTCGGGCTTTCGGGGGAACCTTAAATGCTAAATGTCGCAAGCAAGCGCTGTCGAGCGGTTTCCCGACCTGGGCGTTTCCAGCATATTGACGTGTTCCGGGTACGGAAGTCGACAGTTCCGGAAAGATTTTACAAATGTCTGCCCAGTCGGGCTGGAGCTGTCTGTCGTGCATCCTTGTTGGTCGCGAATTGGTTGCCGAGTTGTCCATACGGTGGTCGAATGGTCAGTGAGCAAGAAATGGGGGATACTCCTTGCAATGCAGAACTTTGCAGTGAAGGAGCATCCTACTAAGTTTGCAAATTGAGGAACTTGGATGCCGCGTGAGCAAGAGACCACGGCCCTAAAGCCAGAGCCCACCCTAACGCGACCTACCCAGACCGTTGTTGGCGATCCCTTCTGGTACAAGGACGCGATCATCTATGAGGTGCACGTCCGCTCCTTCTATGACTCAGTCGACGACGGAATGGGTGACTTTCCTGGTCTGACGCAAAAGCTGGATTACATTCAAGATCTGGGCGTAACGGCGATCTGGATTCTCCCGTTTTGTCCGTCGCCGTGGAAGGACGACGGATATGACATTGCCGACTACACGAGCGTTCATCCGTCGTACGGCACGTTGCGCGAGTTCGAGACGTTCCTTCGCCAGGCACATCGCCGCGGCTTGCGCGTAATCACGGAGCTGGTTCTCAATCACAGCTCCGATCAGCATGTGTGGTTCCAGCGTTCGCGGCGGGCGAAGCCGGGATCGCATTGGCGAAACTTCTACGTGTGGAGCGATTCGCCAGAAAAATACAAAGAGGCTCGGATTATCTTCAAAGATTTCGAGCCATCGAACTGGACCTACGATCCGATAGCGAAGGCATATTACTGGCATCGCTTTTTCGCGCACCAACCTGACCTGAACTACGACTATCCGCCGGTGCGGAAGGCCATGCTCCAGGCGATGGACTTCTGGCTGGACCTGGGAGTCGATGGGCTGCGACTCGACGCCGTGCCCTATTTGTTCGAGCGTGAAGGCACCAACTGTGAGAACCTGCCGGAGACGCACGAGTACCTGAAAGAACTGCGGCAGCATATCGAGTCGAAGTACCAGGACCGGATGATCCTTGCCGAAGCCAACCAATGGCCGGAAGACGCCATTGCCTATTTTGGGAAAGGCGACGAGTGTCAGATGGCCTTCCACTTTCCCCTGATGCCGCGCCTCTTCATGGCAGTGCGCATGGAGGACCGATATCCCATCGTCGACATCCTCCAACTCACGCCCCAGATACCCGAGAACTGCCAGTGGGCGCTGTTCTTGCGCAACCACGACGAACTCACGCTGGAGATGGTTACCGACGAAGAGCGCGATTACATGTATCGCATGTACGCCGAGGACCGTCCCATGCGGATCAATCTCGGCATCCGTCGCCGCCTGGCGCCGCTGCTCGGAAACGATCGCCGCAAGATCGAATTAATGAACGCGCTGCTACTCTCCTTGCCGGGAACGCCAGTCATCTATTACGGCGACGAGATCGGCATGGGCGACAACTTCTATCTCGGCGATCGCAATGGAGTGCGCACGCCCATGCAGTGGACTGCTGATCGTAACGCAGGATTCTCGCGCGCCAATCCGCAGAAGCTCTATCTGCCGGTAATCATCGATCCCGAGTATCGGTACGAGGCGCTGAATGTTGAGGCTCAGCAGAACAACAGCAGCTCGCTGCTGTGGTGGATGAAGCGCATTCTGGCGCAGCGCAAACGCTCCAAGGCTTTTGGCCGTGGCACCTTCGAATTTCTAACACCCGAGAACCGTCGGGTCCTCGCTTTCTTTCGAGCTTATGAAAATGAGCGCATTCTTGTGGTCGCGAATCTCTCCAGGTTCATCCAGCCGGTAGAACTCGACTTGCGAAGTTACTCCGGTTCCAAATTGGTCGAGATGTTCGGAGGTAATGAGTTTCCCCCGATAACAGAGCGACCGTACCTGCTCACACTTGGTCCCCATGCCTTCTACTGGTTCACACTCGAACCAGGAGAGGCCGCCACCGAAAGCACAGGATCGCGATCCGGCGAGCAACGCGAACGTCCGATTCACCTGACTTCATGGGAAGACGTTTACACCGACTCTGTGCAGGCAGCCCTTGCGCGCCTGTTGCCGTCGTTCCTCCGCTCCCGGCCATGGTTCCTGAGCCGCAACCGTCGGATCCGCGCTTTGGATTTAGCCGACCTAGTGCACTTGCCTGAAACCAGCGCGTATCTCCTGTTAGTGCGTGTGGAATTTGACGAAGGCGAGCCAGAGATTTACCAGTTGCCGCTCTCAGTGGCGCGAGGTGCGGAAGTGGATCAGGTTGTCGCCAACCTGCCGGAGTTTATTCTTGCCCACCTCGAATCGAGCGATGGAACCAAAGGCCTCCTATACAGTGGCTTCCGCGACCGTCTGTTCCCCGACGCTCTGTTGGGCACGATCTCACGCCGGCGGCGGGTTCGCGGACTGCGCGGGGAACTCACCGGGTCGCACACGAAAATGTTCCGCCGGATTCTTGGAAGCGATCGTCCTAATTTGGGAGCCTTTGTGCCCCGCCCTGCGCCACAGAATAATACTGGGATCTACTTTGGCGATCGCTTCATGATGAAGGTCTACCGCCGTTTGGAAGCGGGTCCGAATCCGGAGCAGGAGATTCTGGAGTGGCTCACGGCCGAGGGTTTTGCCAATTCCCCAGCTCTGGCGGGACATATCGAATATCGCAACAGCGCAGGCGATCCGGTGACGACTGCAATCCTGGAATCGTATGTCACACACCAGGCCAATGGATGGGACTATACGCTCGATAATCTCGGACTCTTTCTAGAGCGCGCACTGACTGTACAGGACGACCCACGTCTCGCCCAGGTGAAACAGGGGCGCCCTCTGGAACTTGAAGGCGAGCAACCTCCCCAGATCGTGTTAGAGCTTGTGGGATCGTTTCACGACTCAGCTTGTCTTCTCGGACAGCGGACCGGCGAGCTGCATCTAGCGCTGGCGCGCAATCAATATCCTGCCTTCATTCCGGAGCCATTCACCGATTTCTATCGACAAGGCCTCTATCACGGCATGCTTGGTCAGGCTGCGCGATGCTTCAACGGCCTGCGCAGCAGCTTAAGGACATTTGAAGGAGAGGTCCGGGCTGAAGCCGAACAGTTGTTGGCTCGTGAAGAAGAGCTGCGCTCGCTTCTGAAGCCGCTGCGTGACCGCCGCATTCCAACCATGCGAACGCGTATTCACGGAGACTTCCATCTCGGGCAGGTACTCTTTACCGGCAAGGATGTTGTCTTCATCGACTTCGAAGGTGACCCACGACGTTCAATTGGCGAGCGTCGCATCAAGTACTCGCCGCTGCGCGATGTAGCCGGAATGCTTCGTTCTTTTCATTATGCGGCTCACGCCGTGCTGTATGGGAAGGTTCCAGGCATCGTTCCAGCCAAGGAGTCGAGCGCGCAACTGCACAAGTGGGCTGGATTCTGGTATCGCTGGGTTGGAGCGGCTTACCTGCATGGATATTTGCAGGCGGAGGGAGTCTCCTCGTTGTTGATGATCCGCGGTGAGGAACTCCGCATTTTGCTTGACGCTTATCTCCTGGAGCGCGGGATGATCGAAGTGCTCTCCGATCTGCAGAATCGGCCGGAATGGACGAGAATCCCGATTGTGGGCATATTGGAAATCCTTGGATCGGAACCGTGAGCTTCCCCAGATCGAGCGGGATTCTTCTGCACCCCACATCGCTACCTGGACCATTCGGCATCGGTGACTTAGGCCCTGCAGCGTACGAGTTCGCTGATTTCCTCGCCAGCGCCGGCCAGTCAATCTGGCAGATGCTTCCACTCGGCCCTACCGGTTACGGCGATTCGCCGTACCAATGCTTCTCGGCGTTTGCTGGAAACCCTGCGCTGATCAGCCTGGCACAGTTGGTTGATGAGGGTCAGCTTGACTCGCAGGAGCTTGACGACCTTCCGCAATTCTCCGCCGAGCAAGTCGAGTACGAACGTGTAAATCAGTTCAAGCAAACCACGTTAACGAAAGCGTTTGCGGAGTTCCAACGCGGCGCCCCCGAGCACCGCAAGCGGGATTTCACACAATTTATAGAGGCGGAACGCGACTGGCTCGCCGAATACGCGCTCTTCCGCGCATTGAAAGATAAATTCGGCGGCGTGGCATGGCCGAAATGGGATCATGAGTTCGTATCGCGCGAATCAATCGCGCTGGAACGCGCACGCAAGGAACTTTGGTCGCAAATCGCCGAGCAGGAATTCCTTCAGTTCGTCTTCTTTGAGCAGTGGCAATCTTTGAAGGTGTATTGTCATCAGAAGAAGATCCGCATGATGGGCGACTTGCCAATCTACGTCGCGCACGACAGCGCCGATGTGTGGGCCCATCCGGAATACTTCCATCTTGATGATCGTGGAAACGCGACGAAAGTCGCCGGTGTCCCTCCTGACTACTTCAGCGCAACGGGTCAATTATGGGGGAACCCCATCTACCGCTGGGAGCGCGCGGCTGCCGACGGTTATTCCTGGTGGGTCAAGCGCTTCCGCGCTGCGTTTCGCATGTTCGACATGCTGCGAGTCGACCACTTTCGCGGCTTTGAGGCTTACTGGGAAGTCCCCGGTGGCGACAAGACAGCCCAGAATGGGAGGTGGATGAAGGGACCTGGGGCGGAGCTGTTTGCGGTAGTCGAAGCGAAGCTGGGTCACTTGCCGATTCTTGCTGAGAATCTCGGCGTGATCACTCCAGAAGTGGAAGCGATTCGCGAACGCTTCGGGTTTCCTGGAATGGCGATCCTTCAATTTGCTTTTGGGAATGATCCTCAGGGCCCAAGCTTTCGTCCGCACAATTATCCTCGGAACATCGTTGCGTACACCGGCACGCATGACAACAACACAGTCATCGGCTGGTGGACTTCGAAGCCGGGAGAGGGAAGTATCCGTAGCGAAGAAGACATCCGCAAGGAACGCGAATTTACCCGCGCTTATCTAAACCTCGAAGACAGATGTGTGAACTCTGCCGCCGATGGGATCAACTGGGTTTTCATTCGCACCCTCATGGCCTCAGTTGCCGATACCGTCGTTTTCCCGCTGCAAGACGTGCTTGGCGCGGGAAGCGAAGCCCGCGTGAATGTTCCCGGAACCGCGACTGGCAACTGGCGCTGGCGATTTCGTGGCGAACAGCTCACAGTCGATGAGGCCAGCCATTTACGGGAAATGACCACAATATGCGATCGATTACCAGTTTGATGAACGAATCACTGCCGAAAACGCGGCTGTTCAGCCTTTGAATGCGGCAATCAGCGCCGAAGGCGCGTCATTCTTGTAGCCCATGTGCGGCGGAGCCATGGGGTGCTGAGATGGAAAAATATCGTGAGCCCGTAGGGCGGCATTCTCGACCGTGTGTTCGCCTGTATCGCGCAATTCAAAATGAATGCCGCCCTCCGGGCTCGGATCAAATCCGACGGCACATTCCCATGGCTCGGTCGCACAGGGGCTACAAGAATGGCGCGCCTTCGGCGCTCATCGGTGGCGATGCCCGCTACAACGTCGGCGAATCATTCCCAAGCAGAGCCTGCCGCACAATCTTGATCGGCGGAAATCCCTGGCGCATAAATGCGTTGTGGAACTCCTCCAGGCTGAACTGATCGCCTTTCATTTTCTTGTAATCATCGCGCAGCTTCATGATTTGGAGTTTGCCCAGTGTGTATACGAGATACGTGGGATCACTCGTCCCACGCTTAGCTTCCTTTTCTGCGACGGATCGCACTTGATAGCCTTCAGTTACGAAGAACTCCTTGGCTTCATCGAAGGTCATTTGTCCGGTGTGCATTTTGATTCCGACGATAAAGCGGGCATTGCGTAATAGCGCGTCTTGCAGTTGTCCTAGCCTCAGCATCTTTGCTTCGCGGTCGTCGCGCGCTCCGGCACCGGGCTGCCCATATCCCTCATCGAGCATCATCTGCTCGCAGTAATGCGCCCATCCTTCCGCGTTGGTGCCTGAGCCGAGTAGCTTGCGCACTTTGGAGGGAGCATCCTTCATCCAGAGAAATTGGACGTAGTGCCCCGGATAAGTCTCATGAACCGCCGTGCTGATGATCGTTCCGCGATTGAAGCCGCTCATGTAGTCGTCGACCTGCTCCTTCGCCCAATTCGCTTCGGGGAGTGTGACGTTGAAGTAAGCCTCCTTCGCAACTGACTCGTAGGGACCGGGAGTATCCATCGAAGCCGTAGTGAGAGCGCGCTCGAAGGGCGGGGTTTCTTCGAGGGTGGGGAGCACAGGTGAGGGAATGGTGATGATGCGCTTCGTTTCGATGAAGCCGCGCAAGCTGCTGAAAGTAGCACGAAACGCCTGCAGTAGCTCATTCGGAGCGGGATGATCGCTCTCCAGCTCTTCGAGAATCTGCCGTGGAGTCTTGCTTGCGTCGATTTCAGCTGCTACGCGCTTGAACTCTTGCTGATTCTTGTGCAGGTCAGCCGTACCGATTTCAAGTAGACGCTCCAGCGGCGTATCCACCATTTCGTCATACAAAAGCTTCTTGCGGTAGTTGTCGGCACCGATCTTGAAGTCGCCATTTGAATGCGGGAGGACTTCAGTCTTCAGGTACTGCTCATATTTCTTGAGCGCATCAATCAACTGGGAATTTACGTTGTTGAACGCCTGTTTGATTGCGGGATCTTTGCCCTCAGCAAACGCCTCGGGCACATCCTTCTGGAAGAACCCGATGATGCCTGGGATTTGCTCCAGAGCCACTTCGGTATAAATTCGCGGAGGATTCTTTAAGTTTCTGCGCGCCTCATCTAGCATAGCGGGCATCTTCCGCTCGCGTTCGGTCAATGACTTTAGACGTTCGTCAGCTGGAGCATACTTACGGCTCATGATCGTGAACGCGCTCGCAGCGGTCGAGCTGGAGTAAATGTCAGGATTCAATTCCCAGGGGCGAATCTTTTCCAGCGCGAGAAGAGTTCCCATGATGTTTGAGATCAGCAGGTCCCGGTCGGCTCGAGTCTCGGGTGACAGCCTGCCTGGGTCGAGTTGATCGAAAAGAGCGCGGAAGCGATAAAGGGCTCCAACCTCAGCGCCGATGTTTTGCGAGGAAAGATCTTCAAATTGCGCGTCGTACTGATGAAATCCGGCCGCGGTTCCCTGCGTCGGATTGAATTTGAAATAAACCTCGTCGAAGTACTTATCGGCAAGTTTACGGAATGCTGCGTCTCCGGAGGCTTGTGGCGTAGTTCTCGGTGCGGGCTGTTGAGCAAAGACACAGGAAACCACCAGGATCATGAATACGAGAGTCTTCATTGCGTAGGTCCTTGGAAAAGGAACATTGTATGGAAAGACGAAGCTGCGTCTTGGATGATGGGACAAGGACCGATCGCCTGTTCTGTGCCGAAGTCCGATGGCTAGTGCCAGCGTGGGGCGAAGCACTGTGGGCGGTGCCTTACGAAATGTATTCCCTAATGTATTCGTCGGTGCTGGCGGCAATTTCATGTCCACCGCCGTCGAAGATTACCTTGCCATCCCTCAAGATCAGGAATGAAGTGTTGGTATTGATGCCCGAATCTCGTACCGGAACCATCTGGCCTTTTTGTTGATCGTAATAATGTGTTGCCATCGTGAAGCCGTCCTGAAGGCGATGCGTAACCATTAGTGCGGAAGTTTGGTAGACGTCGCGCTGCTTGACGAGCAACTCGACAATCGTAGTAGAAGTGATCGGATCGAGGCCGCCAGTGGGCGAATCGTACAAAATGATCTCTGGCTGAGTAACGATGGCGCGCGCGATGGCAACGCGGCGGCGCATGCCGCCGGACAATTCGGAAGGAAACTTCTGCAAGGTGTGTTCGAGTTCCACGAAGCGGAGAGCTTCCGTAACCCGTTCACGAATCTCGTCAGGTGGTATGTGCTCCTCAATGAGGCGGAACGCAACGTTTTCTTCCACAGTCAACGAGTCAAACAGTGCGCTTTCCTGGAAAACCATTCCAATTCGACGGCGAAGCTCGAACAGCTTGTTCTCCGGCATCGAACTGACTTCATTTTCCAACACGGTAATCGTGCCGGCATCTGGCTTCAAAAGACCCATCGCGAGCTTTAGGATCACGCTCTTTCCGGATCCGGCAACGCCAAAGAGAATTTTCGTTTCGCCACGATGCAGGCGGAACGAGATCCCACGCAGCACGAGGTGCTGGTCAAAGCCCAATTCAACATCCTTGAATTCGAGCACGACTTCGCCGGGAGGGTGAAGGCCGTTGGTGATCGCCGCGGTGGTCATGAGCGAATTGCGGGTTCAGCGAGTCTCAGAAGGGTTGCGGAATTCGCAGCTAGCCAGCGGTTCTTCGTTCCTGGCTGGAAACGATTGAAACTGTCATCCCTCAGGCCGCTCGCGTAGCCGTCAATTGTGCCATCGATGCTGGTGCGGCCTGGGGGATCTGCTGTTCCCTTCATTTGGCCACGCAGCAGAAAAGCAGATCCCCCGCTCCGCACCCATTTCCTTGGAAACGCAGGCAGAGTCGTGGCGGAGCGAGGGATGACAGCGAAAACGAGTGTCTCACCTTCCGAAAATCCCGATCAGCAATTGCGTGAGGAAGAAGTCGACGACCAAGATCAACACTGAGGCTGCAACCATCGCCTGCGTGGTAGAGCGTCCTACTCCCTGTGTTCCACCCTTAGTAGAAAATCCGAAATAGCAGCCGACGGTGGCAATAATGAAGCCGAAGAAGAACGGTTTGAGCAGGCCCTGAAAAACGTCGGGAAACTGCAGAGCCTGATACGTGCTCGTCCAGTACTGTCGTGTGCTGAGCCCCAATCGGCTGACAGCAACAGTGTATCCTCCGAAAAGGCCCATGAAGTCGGAGAGAATCGTCAGAAAAAAGAGCATGATCACGGTTGAAATTACGCGTGGCGTCACGAGCTTCTTTACTGGATCGGTCCCCAGCGCACGCATCGCGTCGATTTGTTCCGTCACCTTCATCGATCCCAATTCACTAGCCATTCCCGTGGCGGCTCGCCCTGCAAGCATCAGGCTTGTGAGCACTGGGCCGATCTCTTTAATCATCGAGAACGACACCAATTGACCGGTAAGAGAGATAGAACCGAATTGCTGCAAAGTAGTTGAAGTTTGCAGCGCGAGCACCGCTCCAATGGAAAGTCCGGTCAGGACAACAATCGGAAGTGAACCCACACCGATGAAGTCCATTTGCATCAGCATGTCGGCAAAGTAGCGTGGGCGGCGAAAGAGATTCGCCACGGCCTCCGCGGCGAGCAGCGAATATTCCTGAACGGAAAGAACCTTCTCTTTGACAATTTCGTCGGGCGAAGTGAGCAGAGTCTGCAGGAATGGCATGTGTTGGGCAGGCTACAGAGGACAGGTTACAGTGAAAACAGAGAATAGGGAACAGTCAACAGAGGACACCTACGATCGTGGAGACGCAGCATGCTGCGTCTCTAGGCCCTAATTCTCCCGTCCGCGCTTGCGTACCTCGATGCTGAGGCGCTTGATCTTCTGGTTCAGCGTTGACAGTGGGATACGGAATCGCTCGGCAGCTTCGGTTTGGTTCCACGAGCATTTTTCGAGCATTCCAATGATCACACGCCGCTCGCACTCTTCCATGATGTCGAAGAGCGATGCGCTGGACGACTCTTCGGCTAGCACCGGAATCGAACTCTCGCCGAGAATTGAATCGGGCAAAAGGTCGACGCTGATGTGGACGCCCGAAGAAAGAACAACCGCGCGTTCAATCACGTTTTCAAGTTCGCGCACATTGCCGGGCCAGGCATAGTTGAGCATGGGGCGCATCGCCTCTGCTGTGAAGTGGCGGGTAGGAAGACCGTTCTCCTCCGAAAAGCGACCCAGGAAGTGATTGACGAGCAGCGGAACGTCTTCCATGCGATTGCGCAGTGGCGGAAGGTTAACGCTAATGACGTTCAGGCGGTAATAGAGATCCTCGCGAAACTTACCTTCTTTCACTAGCTGCTTCAGATCGACATTCGTGGCAGCGATGATGCGGACATCTACCTGGACTTCCTGAACGCCGCCAAGGTGCATGAATCGGCGATCCTGCAGAACACGCAGGATCTTCGCCTGAGTATCAACGCTCATGGTGCCGATTTCGTCCAGGAAAAGCGTGCCTTTGTGAGCAACTTCAAACAGGCCCTTCTTGGAAGCGATCGCGCTGGTAAACGCGCCCTTTACGTGACCGAATAGCGTGGACTCGAGCAGTTCCGTCGGCATGGAGCCGGTATTTACGGGAACAAACGGTCCGTCCTTGCGTGGCGAACTTGCATGAATGGCTTTTGCGATGAGTTCTTTTCCGGTGCCGCTGTCTCCCTGGATGAGAACGGTTGAGCGGCTGGGAGCAACCTGAGCGACCAGGTCGAAGATCTTCAGCATCGGCTCGCTCTTGCCGATGATATTTTCGAAGTTGTAGCGCTGCTTCAGAGCGCGCTTCAGTTGCCGATTCTCTTCCTCCATACGCAAGCGCGAGATGGACGCGCGCACATCGGCAAGCAGCTTCTCGTTGTCCCAGGGCTTCTGGATAAAGTTGGTGGCGCCCGCCTGAATTGCTTTGACTGCATTTTCCACGGTCCCGTAGGCGGTGATCATGATCACCGGCAGACCAGGATCGCGTTGCCGCAACTCATCCAGCACTTCAAGTCCGTTGCGGTCGGGAAGAGCGAAGTCGAGAAGGACAAGATCGCGCGGTGAACCGGCCAGCATTGCGAGCCCTTCTTCAGCGGTTCGAGCGGTTTCTACGCTGTAGCCTTCGATTGCCAGCAGTGTCTCGAGCGACTCGCGGATGGCGGCTTCGTCGTCGATGATCAGGATCGAGCCAGTCGCGGGTTCAACTTGGTGCATGTGTCGTCGCGCCATTACGGCGGATACTGCTGCCTCAGACATTGACTGCCTTTCTCATCATGGGAAATTCGAGCGCAAATGTCGTGCCTTGCCCCGGACGGCTGTCTACCTGAATCTTGCCTGCATGCTCCTGGATGATTCCATAGCTAACGGAAAGTCCCAGTCCGGTGCCGCGACGCTGTCCTTCTCCGGGCTTCACCTTTGTCGTGAAGAAGGGATCGTAGATGCGATTCAAGTGCTCTGGCGCGATGCCCGAGCCCGTATCGGATATTACGACTCGCACTCCATCACCGTTCTCAGTGCTGACCTTTAGCGTGCCGCCGTTGGGCATTGCATCCTTAGCGTTCAGGAAGAGGTTCAGGAAGACCTGCTGCAGCTTGCCGCTGTTGCCCATAATGCCGGGAAGTTCTCGGTACAGGTCGCTGTGGATGTGCACTCTTCCCGTTTTGAACTGGTGCTCGAGCAATGTAAGTGTGTCCTGAATGACGCGGTTCAAATCGACAAGTTGGAACTCGCTGCCGCTCGTGCGCGAGAAGTTGAGCAGACTGTTGACGATCTCCGAGGCGCGGAACGTTTGTTGCGCGATTTTCTCCAGAATCGCGGAACGCTTCTCGTCGCCTTGGAGCTGTTTAGCGAGTAATTGCGAATAAGACGAAATGACGGCAAGGGGCGTGTTGACTTCGTGGGCAACGCCTGCGGCCAGCAGACCGATCGATGACATCTTTTCCGCCTGGCTGAGCTGCGATTCCAGTTCGAGGCGATCGGTGATGTCGTCTACGATGATGATGCGCCCAACCACTTCGAACTGGCGCGTAACCAATGGCGCGATCGCGATATTTGCAACCCGGCTCTCGCCCATTGGCGTGTTGAGTCTGAATTTGTAAAAGTTGTGAATGCCCGGCGACTGGCGAACGCGGTAGTACTCTTCCACGAACGCTGAAGGGAATATCTCACTCAGCGGGCGCCCGAGCGCCTGCGCTCGCGGCTTCGCGTACATCACTTCCATCTGCGAGTTCCACGACTCGACGCGGTCGGCCAGATCCACCGCTAGGACACCGACGCTGATCGATTCAACAATGTTTTCGTTGAATTCTTTCAGTCGCTCGTATGCGGCGATGCGCTGTTGCAGGGAAGCGTAGAGTCGCGCGTTCTGGATGGCGATGCCGATATATGCGGATAACGTCTCGAGGAGTTCCACGTCCTCGCTGGACAGGTAGTCGCTTTCGACGGTCTTGCCCATACCAAGCACGGCAATAGTACGGTTCTGGACGCGACACGGGATGTAGTAGTTCAGCTCCAGCTTCGCAATTGTTGCCTGCGCCGCCGGACTTGCGTTCAGCACGTGATGAGTGTTCTCGAAGAACAGATGTGCTGGCGCTTTCTGGCTCGCGAGTCTGCCGAGAAAATCAAGCTCCAGGTTTTGTGCGGAGGAGATACCGAACGACTTTGCCAGGAAGAACTTCTCTAAGTCTTCCGGCTTTTCACTGGCGAGAAAGACCGCGACGCGATCGACGAGAAGCGTGTGCGAAAGCCGATCAACTACCGCTGAAAGCATGGCCCGCAGATCGGTTTCAGAGTTGAGGTCACGCGCGAACTCCACCAGCGTGCGTCGATAGTCGTAGCGCTTGCGGTAGAAGACGCGGTCAAGGCGCTGTTGGATGACGCGCTTGATTGGGTCAAAGAGAAGCGCGGTAATTACGACTGCAACAATCAATCCCCACTCACCTGCATTCGGCAGGTTCGAGTGCACCTTTTCGGCGACGACTCCGATCACCAGCAGGTTCAGCAAAGTGACGATTGCCGTGGCGAGCGTATACGTCATGCCACGCTTGAAGATCAGGTCAACGTCCATCAAGCGATAGCGGATGATTGCGTATCCAAACGTCAGAGGCAGGAACACCAGCGAGAGGACCGAGACCTTCATTGTGGGGCTCGGGTCTATGCCGCGGAGATAAGGAATCACGTAGAAGATGGTGTAAGGCGCGATTGCGAGGATCGTTCCGCGCGTTACCCACTTCATCTGCTGCCGCAAGAGCGGCGTCTTGCTCTCGCGATATGTATCGACCAGCACGATGGCCGCGAGAACGAAACAAACGGTTGAGTAGACGATGTCGAGCCGGTTCAGGTTCCACAGAAGACGCTCACTGGGCGCAAACTTCATGATCGCCAAAACGTTGACGGCGACTGTGAACGCGCCGGGAACGTACAGCAGAGGTACTAGCCAACTGCGGCGCCGTAACCACTCCTTAGGCTCGGGGAAGGTGAGCGCGAAATGCAAGAACAGTGCCGCCTGCAGCGCGCTCGCGGTGACACTCGACCAGCGAATAATCCAGTCGAATCCGTTTAGCTTGCCTGTGTAATGGAAGGCATAAAGAACGAACGAGGCCAGACAGAAGACGAAGAAGTGAGACGACTTCGGAGCGGACCAACGTCGCAACAGAACATACAGGCCGATTCCGAGGTAAATCAGCGCGATCAAGCGCAGCCCAAGGTTCAGCGACTTGTCGGCGGGCACAAGGATCACGGGAGCTTCAACGCGTACACCGCCGCGAACTACCCCGTATGTCGCCTTCGAGTAAGCTCCTGTTCGAACGAGGCTGCGGACTTGGTCGGCCGCGGAGTGAATGGGTCTTCCATTGATATCGGCAAGCTGATCGCCTGCTTTGAGTCCGGCACGCTCGCCTGGGCCGAGGGGAGTTACTCGTTCGGCGTAGAGTTGGCCTCTACTCTCCAGCCACCACACGCCGTCATCAGGAACAACGTATTCCCGCTCTTTCTGGAAGTTGATAACCCCAAACACGATCACTGCGACAGTGCACAGTGCCAGCACAACGGCTGCGGCTCGCAGTTGGGATTCCCTGGTCATGCGCTCATACCGAGGGCGCGCGTGCCCGTTGGAAGGCTCGCTTGCTTCTCTCTCGGCAATAAGCAACTCAGGTGCCAACGGATGATCCTTCAAGATTTGTCTAAACCTTGGGAAAGTAGGGACTTGCGCCCATTATATTCTGGGAATAGGAACAGCAGTATGCATATTGGGACCCCCCTATGAAAAAACATAGGGGCGCGTAACTTGCGGTTAGGTACTCGGGCGGTGGGGGATGGCAGCACCTGGTTGATTGTTCCATTTTGGGGCAAGAAATTCCGTGGTAATTCGCTATTATTTCTGGGGGTTGTAGCAATAAATAGTCGTAAGTTACATGTTTTTAGCTACTTAGAGAGAAAACTGTTGCAATCCCTCTTAATTCCCTGACTGGCGGCGATTTTTTGAAGTTCTGGGCAGAAATCGACGATTTTGGGCCTCAACTTCCAATAATCGCTGCTTTTCCTCGCTGTTCTTGCGAAGCGAAGAGCCGTCACCCTTGTTCTTCCGCACTTGTTTCTTCCTGTGGTTTCCATTTAGCTTCTGGTCCGACAACCTATGCGACCATTTACCCTCTTCGCGATGACGCTCCTCGTCTCCACTTTCGCTTCTTCCCAGGATCGTGCTTATGGCCGGTCTATGGTGATCACGCCCAAAGGCATCGTCGCCACGAGCCACTATTTGGCGTCCCAGGCCGGAGCGAGAGTGCTTGCTCAAGGCGGAACTGCGGTCGATGCGGCCATTGCTGCGAACGCGGTGCTTTCGGTGACCGAGCCGATGATGAATGGCATCGGCGGAGACATGTTTGCGATTTACTGGGACGCCAAGACGGGCAAGCTGTCGGGCATCAACGCCAGCGGATGGGCGCCGAAGGCCCTCACGCCCGAACACTTGCGTTCCAAGGAGGGTATCAATCAGATGCCGAGGCATGGGATCGACAGCGTCACGGTTCCAGGTGCGGTTGCAGGATGGGCGGCGATGCACAAGCGCTTTGGCAAACTTCCGTGGCGGGATCTGTTTCAGCCGGCTATCTACTACGCTGAGAACGGATATGCGGTCCCGGAGATCATCCATGACGCCTGGTCAAACGCAAATTTCACCGACGAAGGCAAACGGGTGTTCTTGCCTAATGGACACGCTCCGGAATTGGGAGCACTCTTCAAGAATCCTGATTATGCCCGGACACTTCGTGTCTTGGCGGATCGAGGACCCGATTCCTTCTACAGAGGAGAGATCGGACAGGCGCTGATTGCCACCTCAAACGAACTCGGCGGCACCATGACGGCCGACGATCTTGCGCAGTTTGCCCCGGAATGGGTGGAACCGATCTCCACGGAATATCGGGGCTGGCGGGTCTACGAACTTCCTCCGAATGGGCAGGGCATGGCCGCACTGTCCATGCTCAACATCATGGAACAGACGCCGGCAGCGCCCGATGGGCCGCAGGGCACTGCGGAAATGCACAAAAAGATCGAAGCGATGCAGTTAGCTTATGCCGATTTGCAGCGCTACCTGGCGGATCCTCGAGTTTCACTAGTGCCGACCGTGGGCCTGCTTTCAAAGGAGTACGCGGCCAAACGCGCAAGACTGATCGATCCCAACAAGGCGCATTGCGATTACGGCGCCGGAGTGCCAGTTGGAAGCGACACCACATATCTGACCACCGTCGATCGCGACGGGAACATTGTTTCTTGGATCAATAGCAATTACTCCGAGTTCGGCTCTGGGGTGGTCGTGAAAGGAATGGGATTTCCTTTACAGAATCGTGGTGGGCTGTTTGTCCTTGATCCGGCACACCCGAACGTCCTCGCTGGACGCAAGCGGCCGTATCACACGATTATTCCCGCCTTCATGGAGAAGGGTGATCAACACATTGGGTTTGGCATCATGGGAGGTTCGAATCAGCCTCTTGCCCATGCTCAATTTGTTTCCAACCTGGTGGACTATGGAATGAATATTCAGGGAGCTCTTTCGGCGCCCCGATTCACCGTCGGAAGCAGCTTCTGCCACATACCAATCGAGAGCCGGGTAAAGCCTGAAGTAATCGATGCACTGCGCGCAAAGGGACACGACTTGGAAGTGCGTAAGGAATATTCCGCGCGGATGGGACGCGGACAGGCGATTCTTCATGACTCGAGTAAGAAGATGAATTTCGCTGCTTCAGATCCCCGGGCTGATGGATCGGCTGAAGTTGAGCCGCCGGAGTTTCCGCAGTAGCAGACAAAAAAACGGGGAGCTTATTCAGCTCCCCAAACAGAAGCGACAGAGGCGATACGTATGGAGTTGGAGGTAAGCTGCTGCTTCTGAGTTGCCAGCCAGCTGCAATCCTGATTTTTTTTTGATACTAGCCAGTTACTATGCCCTCCAAGCATTCACGGCCAATCTTCGATGGAATGGAAGAGCGCTGGGCGACTATTTCGGGTGGACATCTTCGTTATCTCGTAGGGGGCAAGGGCCGTCCGCTGCTTCTCGTGCATGGAATTGCCGCGTCATCATTCTCTTTTCGCTTCAATTGTCCCGAACTGATGCGCGAGTTCCGCGTGTTCGTGCCGGATCTAATGAGCGTTGAGTCTTCGGAACGCATAGCTGGAATGGATGGTTCACTATTTGCCACCGCACGCCGCCTTGCCGAGTTTCTTGAGAGCTTAGGGCTTCAGCGTGCGAGTATCCTTGGCAGCTCCCATGGAGGCTCAGTCGTATTGAGGCTGGCCGCACTCGCTCCGGAGCGCTTCGAACGATTGCTCCTGGTCTCGCCCGCGAATCCCTTTGCCCGCCAGTACCGGGCAGTTGTGAAGTTTTATTTGAGTTCCGTAGGCAGGATGTTTATTCGTTTAGCCCCTTTCACCCCCGGCCGTATTTGGGACTATGGAATCGGTCGCATGTATGCAAATCCGAGAGGCATGGCTGCCGGCACCGGCATCGGTTATGCGCGTCCCCTAAGGGAAAAAGGGACCACCCAGTACCTGCTTTCCTGCCTGGAAACATTCAATGAGGATATTGAAGGGTTGAGCGATCAACTGACTACGCTCGCCGGGATTCCAACCCTTCTCATCTGGGGAGACCGTGATCCTGTGGTGGAGATTGAATCTGGATATCAACTCCAAAAAGCGCTTGGTGCCGAGATGGTGGTGATGCGCGGCATCGGCCACCTTCCTTATGAAGAAGCTCCTCAGGAATTCAATCGTATCCTCCTGGATTATCTGGGGGGAGAACCCTCAAGGGTTGGACAGGGGGATGATACCTGGCACGCCGAGGGAAGAAATCCTCGCGGCGGGGAATTACTCAAGTAAGTACTCTGTGGTTCCCCGTTCTCCAGACAAAAACCTCCCCTGCTATTCTCACTTCAACCAATGCACCTGCACGAGCTGCTGCGGAAGTACTTTGCTGAGTATGGTTACTGGACCGTAGCCGTCATCTTGCTGCTCGAGAATGCCGGCATTCCTCTGCCCGGCGAGACCACGCTGCTCTTTGCCGCTTTTCTGGCATTTTCGGAGCATCGGCTTACGCTTTGGGGGATCATTATCGTGGGTGTAGTCGCCTGCACGATTGGCGATAACCTCGGCTATTGGATTGGCTATCGTGGCGGTCGGCCGCTGCTTGATCGTCAGCGACGGATCTTTCGCATCTCCGAAGAACACTTGCGCCGTGGTGAGCAGTTCTTTGCGCGTTACGGCAGCATAACGGTGCTCTTCGCGCGCTTTGTCTTTGGTATGCGCATCATTGCCGGCCCTTTGGCAGGCGTGCTGAAGATGCCCTGGAAGAAATTCGTGTTGTTCAACTTCCTGGGCGCGGTGCTTTGGGTGAGCGTAGTGGCGTCCCTCGGCTACTTCTTCGGGAGCCGATGGGAGTGGCTGATGACTGAGCTGGAAGACTTCCAGATAGTTCTGGCCGCCGTTGCTGTGGTAGTACTGCTGGTCCTGTGGCGGCGCGAGCGCAAGCGCAAAAAGGTAGCACGTGCCAAATAGAGTTGCGACACTCTTCGAGAACCTCGACCGCGAAGCCTGGGCGCGCTTCTTTGTAGCCCTGCTCGGACTCATCTTCTCGTTCGCTTTTGCCATCCTCTCTACAAGCTTTCGAGATGAAGGCAATGTTCTTGGCACGGCGATTACAGCTTCACTGGCGCTGCTGACGGCCGGAGTTGTTGGGATCGCGACGATTCCCTTTCTGGCACGGCGCGTCGCTTTGGAGCGATTGCGCTTCAATGTGCGTTATGAACTCACGCGCGAAGGTGTTGCCTATATTTTGGCCGTGATAGTAATCGGAATCGCTGCCCTCAATACCGCCAACAACCTTCTCTTCATTGTGGTCGCGGCTATGCTCGCCGCAGTATTGGTTTCAGGCATATCCTCCACCATCGTTCTATTTGGACTAAATCTCAAAGTCGCCTTGCCCGAGAATGTTTTTGCCGGCAAACCTTGCATTGGGAGTGTCACGGTTCGCAACGACGGGCGCTTGCCGTCGTTCTCGGTAAGCGTAGTTCCAGAGAAGCCGAGTCAGCGCCGAAAATGGAAGTGGCAGCGGACCGAACTGGGAATTCCTCCATTCCGTCCGTCGGCCAGGCAGTGGTTTCGCTTGCCGGATCTTCAACTCAGGCCCGTGCCTCCTCGGGCGCCCGCGGAACCGATCCTCAACTCCCCGGTCTACTTTCCGCACGTGCGCTCTCATCATTCCGAATCGGCCCCGGTGGAATTGAAGTTTCCGCGCCGCGGGCGATACGCGCAGAGCGGCCTTGGCCTGGCAACGCGTTTTCCATTTTCCTTTCTGACTAAGACGCGCATTATTGCGTTCGAGCGCGAGTTGATCGTTCTGCCTGAAGTGGAGGAGACCGAGCAATTCCTCACAATCCTGCCTACGCTACGAGGTGAGTTTGAGATGTTTGTGGCGGGCCGGGGATACGACTTGTACCGCTTGCGCGAGTTCGCCGCCGGAGATGCGGCTAGACACATTCACTGGAAAGCCACCGCGCGCGCGCAAACTGTGATGGTTCGCGAATTCACGCGCGAGGACGAACGTAAGCTCAAGATTGTCTTCGACAATCCCGCGCCGGGAGAAGTGAAGTCCGAAGACTACGAATCGGCAATCAAATTAGCCGCGTCGCTTGCCTGGCACTTTGCTGACGGCACTACCGACATCAGCTTCGCTGCCCCAGGGTATTTAGGTGTTGGCCCACAGCAGGCACTCAGCTTTCTGCGACATCTCGCGGTTGCTCAACCCGCGGCTCAGAAGCTTCCTCTGGAAACGCTGGCTTCACGTGACGCGTACAACCTTGTGATCACCGCGCGGCAGAGAGGCTCAATTCCGACGCAGCTCTGGACCAGTTCTTACTTCATCTTTATCGGAAATACGAGCGGAAGCATCACGACCTCAAGTGAGAACGTTTGAACGGCTACTCTGTCCAGACTGCAAAAAATACCCAGGAATGCCTCCCAGTTGGCACAACTTGACATCCAAAGTAAGCAACCGTCAATTGAGAGCGGTGAATTGCCATGGATGAATATCTGCCTTCATTTCGCCTGGAATTTCACAATACCTACAATGAATACCGCATCGTTGATGGGCATGTGCAATTCCGTCCGGAACGTGGAGAGTGGCGTACCCTGGATATGGAAGACATCCAGATGCACTTTTCTTTGCGGACGCCTGTAGCCAGTTGGATCCGCAACACCACCGACCGCGTCCACTATCTTCCCTTAGCCGTGTGAGCGCCTTCTTTCTCGAAGCTTGAGAGATCGTTGTTTACTGCGGATACTGCGGAAGTAGGGGTCGAATCCGGTGTTAGAATCCGACTCGGCTCCCCCATGTTTGCATCTGGAGAAAGCAACAAGCTGAAGAGGATCGTCGGCCGCGATGCCGTGCTCGACAGGCATGAAGACCTCATGCTCTACGAGTACGACGGTTCCCTCGCGCGTGGAGAGCCGAACTATGTTGTCTTTCCCCAGACAGCGCAGCAGGTTTCCGAGATCGTAAAACTGGCGCAACGCGAGGGGCTGGCCATTGTTCCCCGTGGCGCAGGAACCGGATTGAGTGGTGGTTCCATAGCCAGGCAGGGCGGCATCGTTCTTGCCTTCGCGCGGATGAACCGCATCCTCGAGATCGATCTGGCGAATCTGCGTGCAACGGTGCAGCCGGGGATCGTGAATCTCGATCTGAGCAACGCGCTCGCTCCCCACGGTTTTTACTTTGCTCCCGATCCTTCCAGTCAGAAGGCGTGCACGATTGGCGGCAATGTTGCCGAGAATTCAGGTGGTCCTCATACCCTGGCCTATGGCGTGACGGTGAACCATGTCACAGGACTAGAAGTTGTTTTGCCAGATGGGCGAATTGTTCAACTCGGTGGCGCTGCTGCAAGCTCCGCCGGATACGATCTCACTGGATTCTTTGTTGGTTCCGAGGGAACGCTCGGCATCGCCACGGCCATCACGGTAAGACTCACGCGTTTGCCGGAGTCCGTCGCGACACTGCTGGCGATTTATGACGACGTTCAGGCGGCCGGTAATACAGTGGTCGCACTTACTTCAGCAGGCATCACGCCTGCAGCGCTGGAAATGCTTGACGGGTGGACGCTACGAGCTGTCGAAGCGTCGGTTCACGCCGGATACCCGCTTGACTCCGCTGCTGTCCTCCTCATCGAGTTGGAGGGATTGCGAGAGGCCGTCGAGGAGCAAGCCGAGCTCGTATCGGAGCTGTGCCGCAAGTCTGGCGCACGTGAGGTTCGCCGGGCTCGCGATGAAAATGAACGCCAGCTGTTATGGAAGGGCCGCAAGACTGCCTTCGGAGCAATCGGGCGCATTTCGCCTTCATATTACGTCCAGGATGGCGTGATTCCCCGCACGCGAATTCCAGAAACTCTACGCAAGATCGACGAGATCAGTAAAAAGTATTCGCTTACTATCGGGAACATCTTTCACGCAGGTGACGGTAACCTGCATCCCCTGATCCTGTTCGATGCTCGCGATGCCGACCAGACGCGGCGTACGCTCGACGCAGGTCGCGAGATCCTCGAGTTTTGCATCGATATCGGAGGATCCATCACCGGTGAGCATGGAGTCGGAATGGAAAAACAAGATCTCATGTGCACTCTGTTCACCGATTCCGAATTGGAAGTGATGAGGCGTTTGCGGAACTGCTTTAATCCCAACTCGCTGCTCAATCCGCAGAAGATGCTCCCATCGGTGCGCACTTGTCGGGAAGCTGTTGCCCCTGGCCATTCGAGCCTGGATGCTCCCGTTTCCTCTGGAGCCCCATTGCAGTGACTCACGGCGTAACCATGCCGGCGGGAATCGGTTCTCGCTTCGAGAGCCTTCTCGGCGCGGGCGGGATTCTCGTTGAGCCAACACCACTAAAGCGATACGCGATTGAGGGCATCGTTCCGTGTCTGGTTGCGTTGCCTGACAATATTGAACAGGTTTGTGCTGTCTTGCGGATCTGCAACGAGAATCAATGGACGGTTGTACCATTCGGCTCGGGCGCGCAGCAGCACGTCGGCAGACTGCTTGAGCGCGTCGATCTCGCTCTCTCGACAGAGAAGTTGAATCGGATTGAAGCCTACGACCCAGGCGACCTGACGATTTCTCTGCACGCGGGTTTGCCCGTAGCAAAGGCAGTCAGCGCGTGTGCCGAACATCGTCAATTGTTGCCGATCGAGACGGCATCGGAGCGCACGACGGTCGGAGGCGCTTTGGCAACGGCCCAAAGTGGGCCTTTGCGCACTGGCTTCGGGAGCCTTCGCGATTCGTGCATCGGCATTAGCTTTGTCACCGGCGATGGCGTCAGTGGACGTGGTGGAGGACGCGTCGTAAAAAATGTCGCAGGCTACGATCTGATGAAGTTGCTGATAGGCAGCTATGGCAGCCTGGGCATCATCACCTCTGCCAACTTCAAACTATTCCCAGCGCCCAACCAGACCATCACACTGACTTGCGAATTCGGTTCTCTGAAAGAGGCCTTGACCCTGCGCGACTCGCTGACTAAATCGCCTTTGTCTCCGATTGCCTGCGAAGTCATGAATCCTGCAGCCATCGAGTACCTGCACGACTCTGAGCCTCGCGATCCGGACCATTGGGCGCCGGACTCGCCGAGTTCTCCGGGCAGCATGAACTGGCGGCTCGTCCTCCGTTTTTCAGGAAGCGATCGCGTGTTGGCGCGCATTCGTAGGGAATTGAGTTCTTCAGTCTCATCCGAGTTAGGCGGCACTGAAGAGGTGGAAATGTGGAAGCAGGTCGGCATGTTTGAACAGCGGCTCGCCCTACGCCATCGAAATGCGATGATCTTTCACGTAGACGTCCCCATAGCGCAATCCCAGGCTGCGCTTGAAGCTGCTGATGACGCTGCGACCGACTATAACTTTGTTGCGGCCTTCATCGGACGCGCCCCCATTGGATCGTTCGTAGTCGGCTTTCTTCCACTCGCCGTCGATCCACCCGCTGTTACACAGTATGCGGGTGCCGCGTCGGACTTTCGTTCACGCTTGTCAAAAGCCGCATCGGCCGTCGTCGTGCGCTGCCCGCGCGAAGCCAAGCAGCACTTTGATGTCTGGGGTTCTACTCCTACTGATTTGGAGCTTATGCGAAAAGTGAAGTGCGCGCTCGATCCAGGAGGCATACTGAACCCAGGTAGATTCCTGGCCGGATGAGCTCAACTACACACACTGCCCCGAGTGACCTTCACGGACACACTCTGCAAATCGACGAATCGAACTTTGCCGGGCCCGATCGTCCGACCTGGGACCTCTACGCAACCTGTGTCCACTGCGGACTCTGCCTGAACCATTGTCCAACGTACCGCGTGCTGGGCATGGAAATGGACTCACCGCGTGGGCGCATCTATCAGGTATTGCAAGTCGACTCAGGGCGGCTGCCGATCGGCGAATCTTTTGTCACACACATCGATCGATGTCTCGACTGCCGGGCCTGCGAGACCGCGTGTCCATCGGGTGTGCAATACGGACACATTGTCGAACGCGCCCGCGCGCAGATCGAGCAACATTATCGGCGTCCATGGTTTGGGCGGCAGCTGCGTAATCTCTTTTACCGCCGCGTGCTCGGCAACCAACGACGACTAGCCGCTCTCGCGCGTTTGCTGCGTCTTTATCAGCGATCGGGACTCCAGAAAGTTGCGCGCTCTTCAGGACTGCTGAGACTCATGGGAGCTGCACAGCTCGAGCAACTTCAGCCCAAGATCGATGACCGATTTTTCTTCGAACAGATTGGGAAGGTGTTTCCGGCTCAAGGAGAGTTCCGCGCACGAGTTGCCCTGCATGCCGGATGTATCGCAAATGTTGCCTTCTCGGAGCTGAATCAAGCGACGATTCGGGTGCTCAACCAAAACGGTGTCGAGGTGTGGGTGCCGCAGGGACAGAACTGCTGCGGAGCACTTCAGGCTCACGCCGGATACCGGGACGAAGCTCGTAAGCTTGCGCGGCAGAATATCGCCGCCATGCTCGACGAAGGGTTCGATGCTATTGTCACGAACGCCGCAGGCTGCGGATCTACGCTCAAAGAATACGGCGATCTGCTCAACGAAGATGCTGACCACGCTGCTGCCGCGAAGTTTGCCGGAAAGGTGAGAGACGTTTCCGAGTTTCTTCAACAGCTTGGTTTGCGGAAGCCCGTTAAGCAAATCAACATCAAAGCCACCTATCAGGATCCCTGTCACCTGGCTCACGGACAGAAAATTCGCACCGCACCACGCGAGTTATTGCGTGAGGTCGGATTGCAGCTCGAAGAGATGCCGCATCCCGATCAATGCTGCGGGAGCGCGGGCAGTTACAACATCACTCAAAATGATCTTTCTATGAAGATTCTCGATGAAAAAATGAAAGACATCGCTTGTACGTCCGCGGAGTTAGTTGTAACGGCCAATGTTGGATGCATGCTGCAGCTCCGAGCCGGAATGGAACGCACAGGCCGTAAGCTCCGCGTTGAGCATGTGATCCAAGTACTTGATTCTTGTTACTAGAGATTCTTCGAGCCAGTCTATGAAGCCAATGATATACTAGCTGAAACGTATATCTATATCGAGAGGCCAATATGCAGGTTTCAAAGTGGGGGAACAGTCTCGCAATCCGCTTGCCCGCAGATGTGGTTGAAGCGCTGGAGCTTAAGGAAGGCGATCAGATTGAAATCTATGTCGCCGGTGATCGCAAATTTGAAGTGAGCCGCGACAAATCCAGGCAACGGGCGTTAGAGCGACTTCGGAAGTTGAGCCGCGCACTACCACCGGGATTTACATTCGACCGAGAATCCGCGAATGAGCGCTGAGGCGTTCTTCGATACCAGTATTCTTGTCTACGCGATTGCACGTGGCGATGCGCGCCACGACATTTCTCATAAGCTGCTGGAGGCTGGTGGAATTCTCAGCGTTCAGGTGCTCAACGAATTAGCCGCCATCGCGCGCCGAAAGCTGAATATGTCTTGGACTGATGTTGCCAAAACCCTGTCTGCTGTTCGCGAGCTGTGCGGACCTCCAGTGCCTATCACCCTCGACTTGCACCAGGCAGCGCTGCAAATAGCGCAACGATACCAATTTCACATTTATGATTCGCTAATAGTCGCGGCCGCTCTTGATGCACGCTGCACAGTACTCTACTCAGAGGACATGCAGGATGGTCAGGCAATTCAATCAGTCACAGTCCGCAATCCGTTTCGGGCGGCTAAGCGAACGACTTAGCGCATCTTTCAGGGTTGATCTTTCGTCTAAGATAGTAAAGCCTTAAATGCTGAACATCACCATCCGGCGCAAGGCGAAGCAGTTCGGACAACTAGTTCGAACGTCGGCCGTCACTCCACGAACTGGGCGCTCGCATAAGCCGCATCTGGTAAGCGAGCGTGAATTAGGCGTCACCTTCATTGGTCACAGCAGTTTCCTGATCCAGATCGCAGGGCGCAACCTGGCGATCGATCCCAATTTCGCGCGTTGGCTGTTTGTGCTGAAGCGGCAGCGGCGTCCAGGGATTCGCCTGCGCGACCTTCCACCCATCGACTATGTACTGGTGAGCCACGCTCACTTCGATCATTTGCACCGGCCCTCTTTGCGAGCCATCGCCAGACTCACGCGCTGGCGCTCCGGAAGTGCCCCGCAGATTATCGTTCCCAAAAATGTTGGCGACGTTGTCGCTCGTCTGGGATTCAGTCGCGTTCACGAGGTGGAGTGGTGGCAGGAGTTTCACGAGGGCAGATTGAGCGTGACTCACACCCCAGCGCAGCACTGGGGAGCGCGAATGTTGCGCGATTTTCATCGCGGTTTTGGCGGCTACGTCGTGCGGTCGCAGCAGCATTCGATTTATCACGCCGGCGACACCGCGTATTTCGAAGGCTTTCGCGAGATTGGCAAACGACTGCATCCCGAATTGGCACTCTTGCCGATTGGCGCATATCATCCGGAGCACTTTCGCAATGTGCATACGAGTCCCGAAGACGCATTGCAGGGGTTTCTCGACCTGCGGTCGAGAGTGATGATCCCCATGCACTACGGAACCTTCCGGCTCTCTTACGAGCCTATGGAGGAGCCGGTGAAACGTTTGCGCGCCGCTGCGGACGCGGCTGGAGTAAGCGATCGCGTGTTGGTGCTTGAAGAGGGCAAGACGCGGATTTTCAAGTAACGTGGATCCCCCGCCGAAGAATGCGCAACCTCAGCTCAAACTGGGTGAGGGTGAGTAGTGTGGTTCTCTACACATGCAACTGCGCACTGCTCAATGCACAATGGGGGGCGAACGGTCCGCGCTTCGGTCTGGGATGTTGACTTTTAGACAGCTGCGTGTTGAATCCTGACGGTTCCCGAGACCCGGAGTGATGAGTCAAATCAGGATTTCACAACAACGACTTCGTGCCGGTGGGCTCATTGGACAAAAAATGCTACGTGGAGCTCTTTCTTTGGAACGAAATCATGCGCGTCAGCCTCAAAATGATCTTTATCCAGCCGACGAACCGGACCGTCCCAACAAAAGCTCACGTACGAACGGGGGCGCGGTCCACTTGGTCCGTCGTCCTGAGGCCGCTCCAGAATGAGTCGGAAATCAGAAATTGGGGTCTTCCACGTGTTTGCAGTAGTGAGAATGTAGTCGACCCAAAACGCTTCGACGTAACTGTTGTCCGCCTTCGCTTCCGATACCATCTTCTCCCGCAGCTGCGGCGTGACGCAGGCATCCGCGAGCAGTTGATCGTCCTGCTTCGACATAGTCCATCCGTCAGGCAATCCGCTAGTTGAACGTGTTGTGCGCAGTGGAAGCTTGTCCGGAGCGAGTTTGATCGGTGTGAAACCAATGACCGGCTGATACTGATGGCGAATGTGGATCGTAGCGTGTGCCGGGAAAGTCTGCCGCCAGTAGTACGTTTTCTTAACGGTCCACTCCGGAAACCCGAGGTCGCCCTCGATCAAGCCGGATTGCACCAGTGCCTGCTGGTCTGCTTGTGGCAGCCGTGCGATTTCCGGCGACTGCGGGTTAGGCTCATGCACGAAATCAAAATGGCCGAACGTATCGGCGTCAATTCCCAACCTTTTCAGGTCGGCGGTAACATCTTTTCCGTTAACCCAAGCGGTAACCAGTTTCTCGCACTTTACAGGCGCATTATTCACCCACACCTCGAAATCGTTGAAGCCTCTGAACCCTGCCGGCGCCCCCGGATCGTTAAAGGCGAAGGTGTACGGCGGGATGGGAAATGCCACTTCCGTTGTGATGTCGTGGTCGGTGTCGTTGGAAAAATCGTAGTCAACGGTGATTTTTTCACGCGCGATTGTGAGCTTCTCTGTTCGCATAGCGATACGGGGTTCGCGCACGAGTTGAATCCCACCCACTGCCGTGGATGCGGCGCCATCATTCCCGGCAGCCAAGCCGGTCCCGATGAAGAAGAAAAAGAGCAATTGTGTACGCGCGGCGCGCATGACTGAAGATTATCGCTAGAAATCGTCCTTGCGAGCCATAACCAATAACGGCCATGTATCGAAAGTCACATAGCCAATCAAAGCGGGCCCGTTGTCCGAATGGCCGCTCTCTAGCTCGATGTACCTTAGAAGCTTCACTGCAGTAAACCAGATTCGTGCGGACCAACCCCACTAATTACCCATTGCGCGGTGCGCTGCTAAGCGACAACGGTTTGCGTATCGGTCTGGACTTCGCGTCCTTCCACAACAACATCGCGAGGCTCGCCGGTTTCGTTGACCGCTCTCAATACGCGATCAGAATCCGAAGATCCCTCACATTGTTACCTGTAGGACCGGTAACAACCGCATCGCCCAGCTTCTCAAGAAGCGAAAACGAATCAAAACTTTCCAGGACTTGCTTCACATCCAGTCCTGCCTCTCTCGCGCGAACAACGGTTGTCCCATCCGCCACTGCGCCTGCGGCAGCACTGTTTCCGTCGGTTCCGTCCGTACCTGCACTTAGAACGGCAATGTTCTCTCCCGCAATTTGCTGAGCACAGTGCAAGGCGAAGTGCTGATTACGCCCACCGCGCGCTCCCGTTGCGGGAACGGTCACGGTAATCTCGCCCGCTGAGACCAGCGCAACGGCAGCGACCTTCTTGCGCAGTTCGCGGATCCTGCGAAGTAGATACTCCGCCGCGCGATCGAAGGACCAATCGTCAGTAGTGCTGTCGATCTCTACGGTGAACCCGCGCTTCGAAAGGAGTGCCGCGGCAGCCTGTGCTGCCGACGCGCTCGAGAGAATCGGCCACCACCTGGAGTTCACAAATGAGGGATCGTCTGCCTTCGGCGTGTCTTCAAGTGCGCGCTCGTCGAAGATCGTGCGCACGCTCTCCGGCAATTTGGCACACAGTCCATAAGTCTCAGCAATGCGATAACAGTCGGCTTCCGTGCTGGAATCGGGCATAGTTGGCCCTGACGCCAGAGCATCCAGGGAGTGCTCAGGGACGTCGCTCACCATGATGCTCACCTGCCGGGCGGGAAAAGCCGCTTGAGCTAGCCTGCCGCCCTTCACGGCAGAAAGATGCTTGCGGATGGAATTGATCTCAGCAATCGTCGCGCCGGAGTGCACCAGCACGCGGTAGGTTTCAACCAGATCGTCGAGAGAAATTTCTTGGTCGAGCGGAACTTCCACCATGGCCGATGCACCACCGCTGATCAGGTAAATCACCAGCGAGCGCTCACTCAGTGACGAAACCGCCTTTAGGATGGCCGATGCTCCGAGAACTGATTCTTCATTGGGCAGCGGATGTCCGCCAACGAAGTAACGGAACCCAGGTTGTTGTGACATACCTGGAACCGAGCAGACGATTCCCTGCATAGGTCCCGTCTGTGCGAGTAGCGATTCGAGCATGGCGTGGGCTGCCTTGCCCATCGCAATCACTACCACGCGTTCGAAGGAACTCAGGTCGTAGAGATCCTGCTCAACCCGCAGGACTCCCCGTGAACATTCAACTCTCTGACTGAATACTCGAGGAATACTGATTTCGACCAACGTGTCCTTGAAGACCTCACGCAACAAGCGACGCATTTCAGCCTCGCTGCTTTGTTGGCCGCGTTCCATATTGGATCAGGTGCGCTGTTGCAGGTTCAGAGCGGGGAAGTGCCGGGGCAGCCATTCAGTAATGGCCTCGCGCATAGTCGGGAGCTTGCCTTCGAAGAAGTGGTCTGCGCCTTCCACCAGGACAAATTCCTTTGGTTCGGCGGCCAATTTGAATATTTCGCGGAGATTTGCAGCCGGGGCGAACTGGTCGTGGTCGCCGCTGATCATCAGCTTCGGCTTAGTGCAAGTTGAGAGATACGAATAGGTGTAGAGACGCTCCTGGGCACTGAGCGGCGTGCCGAGCGCGATCAGTCCCACAACTCGCGGATCGGGACAGCAGGCTTTTAATCCGGTGGCAGCGCCAAAAGAGAATCCGGCAAAGATGATCGGCAGTGAGTATTCGTGCTCCAACCAGTCGAGCGCAGCCCGAATGTCATCGCGCTCCCCTCGTCCCCCATCGTGAGTTCCTTCGCTGAGTCCCGTTCCGCGGAAATTAAAACGCAGAACTGGCAATCCAAAGCCATGCAACGCCTTCGCTGCGTGATACACGACTTTGTTGTGCATCGTCCCGCCGTGCAGCGGATGAGGATGGGTAACCAGTGCAGCGAATGGCGCGCCCGGCTCACCAGCGTTCAACAAAGCTTCCAGCTTGCCGGCCGGGCCTGGAACGAATATCGACTGAATTGCACTCGCCAATTGCTTTAGATCCTCAAGCCTTCGCTGTTTCCGGAAAACGATAATTCACGCTGTTTTCGATTCTACGCGAGTCCTTCCGCTATGCTGTGAGCATGGACCCTGTTCGGCTCACGCGTGAGCTCATCGATATCGAATCGATCACCGGCAATGAAGCCGAAGTCGGCGATTATCTCCACGCGGTTCTTTCCAAGCTTGGATATCGCACGGAAAAGATGCCGGTCGAAGGCGCTCGCAAAAACATCTACGCGACTCTCGACGGAAAGCCTGATCTGATCTTCTCGACCCACATGGACACGGTGCCGCCGTTCATTCCATCGTCGGAAGACGGGGGGAAGATCTACGGACGCGGCTCGTGCGATGCCAAGGGAATCATAGCCGCGCAGATCGCGGCTGCGGAAACACTCCGCCATAAGACGTCCAAGATTGGGCTGTTGTTTCTAGTGGGGGAAGAGCGCGACAGTCAAGGAGCAAAGGAAGCAAATCTTCATGCTCCAGGATCTCGTTTTCTGATCAACGGCGAGCCAACGGAGAACAAGATTGGCCGCGCCTCGAAGGGAACGCTGCGCGTGCAACTCACGGCCAGTGGGCGCATGGCTCACTCGGCCTATCCGCACCTGGGTGAGTCGGCGATCGAGAAGATGGTCGAGGCATTGTATCGTTTGCTCCAGGTGCCGCTGCCGAACAATCCCGAGATCGGTCCAACTACCGTTAATATCGGACTCATCGAGGGAGGGCGGGCTCCGAACGTGATTCCCGATTTCGCACGCGCGCAGTTGCTTTATCGCCTCGTGGGACCCACCGACAAGCTTCGCAAGGATATTCAGGCGGCAGTCAACGGTCTCGCGACTGCCGAGTTCGCGCTCGAAATTCCACACGTAAAGCTCCGCACGGTTGACGGCATTCCTGAAATGATCGCGGCCTTCACGACGGATATTCCGGCACTCACGAACTGGGGTGAGCCTGTGCTGCTAGGTCCGGGGTCGATTCACGTTGCGCACACCGATGGCGAGTTTATTTCAAAGCGTGATCTGACCGAAGCGGTCGGGCTCTATGTCTCAGTGGCCGAAAAACTGCTTTCCTCTTAGGAACCCGTCATAGCACACGGCATGGTAGAGACGCAGCATGCTGCGTCTCTACGAGAATGTGTGGATTCCCGGGCTGCGCTAGACTGAAGAGTTATGTCCGAATCGAAAAACTCTCTGGAGCACGCGTCTTCCTCGTATCTGCGGTCCGCGATGCATCAGCCGGTGGACTGGCACGAGTGGAGCGCCGACGCTTTTGACAAAGCTCAGCGCGAGAACAAGCCGGTGCTGCTCGACGTGGGCGCGGTGTGGTGCCACTGGTGCCACGTGATGGATCGGGAATCCTACGAAAATCCAGAAGTCGCGAAACTCATCAACGACAACTACGTTGCCGTAAAGGTAGACCGTGACGAACGTCCTGACGTTGACAGCCGCTATCAGGCCGCCGTGCAGGCCATGAGCGGACAGGGAGGATGGCCCCTCACCGCCTTCCTGACTCCCGATGGGCGACCCTTCTTCGGAGGAACCTATTTCCCGCCGGACGATAACCACGGGCGTCCTGGATTCAAGCGTGTTCTGCAGACTCTCGCTTCACGGTACAGCGAAAAGCACAGCGACGTAATGGAGTCGGCCGAGCATGTGATGAGCGCGATCGATCATGCGGAATCATTCGCCGGACGCTCAGGCGAAATCTCCCCGGGCCTGGTGGATGGCATGGTGAAGTCTGCGATACAGAGCTTCGATCCGCACCACGGTGGATTTGGCTCGGCTCCAAAGTTTCCGCATCCTTCCATACTCGATTTGCTCATCGATTACTGCGGTCGCACTGGTGATGAAGAAGCGTTAAAAGTAGTGACGACTACGCTCGACCGAATGGCACAGGGAGGCGTCTACGATCAGCCCGCCGGTGGATTCCACCGCTACTCAGTCGATGAGCGCTGGGTAGTTCCGCACTTCGAAAAGATGTCATACGACAACTCGGAACTGCTGAAAAACTATGTCCACGGCTACCAACTCGCCGGAAATGAGTTCTACGCGCACGTTGCCCGCGACATCATTCGTTGGATGGACGACTGGCTAAGTGATCGTGAGCGCGGCGGGTTCTACGCTTCGCAAGACGCCGACATCGATCTGCACGACGATGGTGACTACTTCACCTGGTCGCTGGCAGAGGCGCGCGACGTCTTGAGTGCGCAGGAACTGGAAGCTGTGGCGCCGCTTTACGACATCGGCGAAGTCGGCGAGATGCATCATCGGCCGGAGAAAAATGTGCTGCACATTCGTGCGACTCCGGAGCAGATCGCGACGCGAATGAGACTTAGCGTCCCCGACGTGCAAAAGCTGATTGCGTCGGCGCAAGAGAAAATGCTCAAGGCACGACTTACTCGACCGACGCCTTACGTGGACAAGACGGTCTACGTGAACTGGAACGCGCTCTGCATTTCTGCGTATCTTGAAGCGGCAAAAGTTCTCGAAATTCCTGAAGCAGAGCATTTCGCATTGCGTTCCCTTGATCGTCTTCTCTCTGAAGCGTGGTCCGCAGAAAGCGGACTGAAGCATGTCATCACGTATTCGGATCCGGCCGCGCAGCATCGCGATGTTGATGGATTGCTTGATGACTACGCATTCACGGTGACCGCATGCATCGATGCCTACGAGATCACTACCGATCTCAGCTATTACCGATTCGCCCAAAAGATCGCGGCAAAGATGATGGAGAAGTTTCACGACGAAACTGGCGGCGGGTTCTTCGATACTTCTCGACAATCATTACACGGCAATCTGGGAGCTCTCACCGCACGGCGTAAGCCGCTGCAGGACTCGCCGACGCCCGCGGGAAATCCGGCGGCCGCGATCGCTCTGTTGCGCTTGCATGCCTACTCCGGGGACAACAAACATCGCGACATCGCGGAATCGACACTGGAAGCCTTCGCCGGTATTGCCGGTAACTTCGGGATCTTTGGCGCGACGTATGGAATCGCGGTAGCTCTCTACTCGCGTCCGCACACGCAAGCCGTGATCGTGGGCAAAGATGAAAATGCGCGCGAACTGTATCGTACTGCGCTCTCACCATTCAGCATTTCAACGTCGGTGCTGCGGTTCGATCCTGATCATGTGGTCGAGAAGAACCTCCCTCCGGTGTTAGCACAGACAATCCCGAGCCTTCCGGCGCTCAAGCAGCACAAGAGCGTCGCTGTGCTGTGCTCTGGATTTACATGCCAACCGCCGATGGAGTCGGCGAGCGTTCTCAAACAATACTTGCACCAGCAGGAGCAAGCGTCTTCCGCTAGAAAGATCTCGTAACGTCCAGGAGCAAGCATGCGAATTGCATTTCTCGGATTGGGAATCATGGGCAAGGCTATGGCCCAAAACCTGGCTAAGGCCGGTCATGAACTGAGAGTATGGAACCGTTCCCCAGGCAAGTCGGTAGACGGTGCCCACCCCGCTTCGACTCCCAAAGAAGCTGCGAAGGATGCTGAGATTGTCTGGCTCTGCGTGTCTGACACGAAGGCTGTGGAAGAGGTGTTGTTCGGAGAGGACGGAGTGATCGAGTCGTTGAAGGCCGGTGCAATCGTTGTTGACTCCAGCACGATCCTCCCCGACGCCAGCCTCAAGTTCGCGGAACGAGTACGACAAAAGGGGGCCGATTTCGTCGACGCTCCAATGACGGGTTCCAAAGTGGGAGCCGAGAGCGGCCAGCTTATCTTTATCGTCGGGGCTCGCGAAGAAACGTTTGAGAAGCTGCAGCCGCTCTTCAGCGTAATGGGAAAAAGCGCGGTGCGCGTAGGCGCAAATGGCAAAGGGTTAGCGGCAAAGCTATCAATGAATCTGATGATCGCGCTTACTTACGAAGGATTTGCCGAAGCTCTGGTTTTGGCGAAAAAACAGGGCGTCGACCTGAAGCCCCTCATGAGTTTGATTAACCAGTCGATGGTCCGATCCGGAGTTGTGGACTACAAAGCCCCGTTCGTAATGGCGCGAGATTTCTCCGCCAATTTCCCCATGCGGCTGATGCACAAAGATATTCGTCTCATGCTCGAGGCAGCGCGGCAAAACGGAGTGAAGCTTCCCGGACTTGAAACCGTCGACAAGGTTTATGAATCCTCGACGCGCGAAGGCAATGCCGACCTGGACTACGCTGCCACTCTCATGACGCTGGAAAAAGCGGCGGGTGTGAGCTGATACGTGGAGGCTCGTGCCGCGTTTGGCGGCACTATTCGATGTGAGCCCGGCACACGGTGCCGGGTGCTGAAGGCCTGATGCAAGCCCTGTAAGGGCGACACTCCGGTGTTCAGATTCTGACCAACCAGATTGCATGTCCCGCAAGTGCCGCCCCTCTCCGGGGCTCTGCTCCACAAAACTTCGCCCCGGCACATCGTGCCGGGCTCATCTCGCATCGTGCCGCGAAACTCGGCACGAGTGGGTACTCCGTTAAAAGGAGTTTGTCCCGCTGTCCTAAACCCTAGGGAGCGGTACTCAAAAACGACGAATTGAAAAGCGCGGGACCGGCTTCCAAAAAGGCTCGTTCAGCGTGCGGTTGCAACCTGGTGTTGTGAGCGCACGCCGTTGTGAAGGTCCATCCACATGTCCATTACCCGCTGCCGCAGTTCAGTGGTCAGGCTCTCATAGGTCTTTTCCGAAGCGCCTCCCACGGCGGGTGGTTCGATGGGCGAGCCAATGCGAACTTGCAATGTCTGAAAGAGCCTGATTCCTTTTCCTCGTCCCCATGCTTTTTCGAAGCCGTCGATCGCCACAGGAACGATCGGTACCTGCACATGTGTCGCGAGAATCGCGGCACCTTTCTTGAAGGCTTTAGGCTCGCCGGTGATGCTGCGCTCGCCTTCGGGATAAAGGACAAGCGCCTCGCCCCGGCGAAGGCCGTAGGCCCCGGCGCGCATTGCGGGCACGAGGTTCGCATCAGGATCGATGGGCACCAGCTTCATCGAGCGCGCAATGTGGCGGCGGATTCCGGTTCCAAATATTTCACTCGTACCCACGTAGAACATTTTGCGGAAGATCCGAAATGGGAGATAGCTCATGATCAGAGGCGCGTCCATGAAGCTTTGATGGTTGGGCGAGAAGATGAAAGATCCATTTTGCGGAACTTGTTCAAGACCAGTGATCCGAATTCGGTAGAGCACCTGGCATAAGTAGCGCGCCAATCGCGCAGCAACAAACCAAAACATAGTGAAAAGCGGTGACGGCGCGAGCGTTTCGCTTACCTCCTTATCACTTGTTTCCGAGGCGAAGACAGACTCCCATCCACTACGTTTGCTGGCAGTTGCTGACGTATCACGGTGTTTAAGCAGCGTGTCTACAAGCTCGCGCACGGAATAAACATTCGCCACCTCTGAATCGTCAGGATGTGCGTTCAGCGCGCTTTCCAGTGCAACGACAAGCTCTACGCGCTCCATAGAGTCGAGCCCAAGGTCAAGTTCCAGGTTATCGCCCGGATGGATATCGCCTTGCTTTTTGCTTGCCGAGCGGATCACGGTCATTGCTTGCTCGTGAGCGGCGAGCCACAACCGATCTTCATCGCTGAACTTGCGCTCGGCGGAGAGCGACTGCGCCTCGCCTGCACCCTTCTCGTTCTGCACGACGCGCTGTCGGATCTGGAAGCGCTTCAGCTTGCGCGTGGTGGTTCGCGGAAGATCCTCCTGCCAAATGTCGTAGCTGAGAATGCGCTTGGTGCTGGGGAGCTTTGCGGAGAGTCCCTCGACGTCGAAGCGAATCACTTCGCGCGCGTTTACCACCTTGCGCTGGCGCAGCGCGTCAAAATTGGGAACGATCACTGCATGCAAACGTTCCGCGATCGGCTCACCAGGACGGCTTTCGAGGCCCATGACGCAGATGTCCTTGATCAAAGGCGACTGCAGATAGTGTGCTTCAACCTCTTCGGGGTAAATATTCTTGCCATTGCTCAGGACGATCACATCTTTGCTTCGTCCGGTGACGAACAGATTGCCGCGAGCGTCGAGATAGCCGAGATCGCCCGTGTGCAACCAGCCGTCTTTTAGAATTTCGGCTGTCGGCTCAGGACGCTTGTAGTAGCCCTTCATCACGATCGGGCCGCGAATCAGGATTTCGCCGGCTCCGTCTTCTGCATGCTGATCGCTGCGCTCGATGCGCACTTCATTTCCTGGAAGAGGCTTGCCAACGGAGCCAAGGACGTTGTCGCCCGGCGGAGTCAAAAATGCGCCGCCGCTGGTCTCGGTAAGGCCATACGCCTGCAGCACACTGAAACCCATGTCTTCAAGATCGCGCCCGATCTTTGCATCAAAACGCGAACCTCCGGTGATGAAATGACGCATCTTTGTTCCCAGACGGCGATGAACTTCGCCGAAGAACATCCTTCCCGGGTTGAGACCGACGACATTTCCCGCGTGCGCCACTGCCAACAACAGGCGAAAGCCCAGCCGAGCAGCTCGTCCGCGACTCTCCACCTCTCTCATCACCCTCTCGTGGATTAAATAGAAGAACTGAGGGACGCAGGCGAAGAGAGTAATCCCGCGTTCCTGTAATGCACGGAGTAGTTCGGTTGTGTTTAGGTTTTCCAGGTAAACCACACGCGCGCCGATCGAAAGCGGCAATAGTAGATTCGCCATTTGCGCGAGCGCGTGGAAGAGCGGGAGGACACCTAGCAACGCGTCGTCCGGTGTGACTCGCAGGGTTTTGAATACGGCGTCAGCTTCGGCGCTAAGGTTCCCGTGTGTGAGCATCACGCCTTTGGGATCGCTGGTAGTGCCGGAGGTGTAGAGAAGGACAGCAATGTCAGCTGTTGATGACTGCGATGGCGTGAGCGCGACGACCTCTTCCGAGAGCACTTGATCGAAGTTTGGCAGTGCAGAATCAGTACGGGAGTCGATGACAAAGACCCCGCCTGGGGTGAAGGCGGCGGCCGGATCCTCGCTAATTGAGTTCCAGACAGCTTTGCCTAGTTCGGCGTGAGCCGCATCCACAAACAGCATCGACGCGCCGCTGTCCTTCAGCAGCTTGGCTACTTGATCGGGTTTGAATGCCGTGTCGAGTGGCACCGCGACGCATCCTGCCGCCATGACTGCGAGATAAGCGGCAACCCAACGCGGGCTGTTGGCGGCCAGGATTGCGCATCGCGCGCCGGCGGGAATGCCCTGGCTCTGAAGCCATGCGCCAAGATGCTCTGCGACACGGAGCAGCTCGGCGTACTTGTAACTGATGTCGGTAGCGGAGAATGCATCGAGTGGCGAGCTGTCGGAAGCTGTGCTCTGCAGTTCCACCGCGATGTGATCGGGAAATCGAGTGGCGGTGTCAACGAATCGCTGATAAAAGCTCTGCATGAAGTTTCGCGCAGAAATCTGCGGCAAGAACCTGGAAGTAAAGCAGCCAGAATTTCGGTGCGGCAATCTTATTAGCTCGGCCATAGGAGGACAACTGTACAAACTGCGAAAGAACTATTCGTCCATGAACTCACAGATATGCTCGATGCCGAGCAAAAGCTCGTCGAGGCGTTAGGACAGCTGGCAGAGGATCACCTGGATAAGCGCAACTACAGAAGGGATTTCAGCAGCATCAGGCGCAAACTGAGAAGCAGGTAGAGCGACTCCAGCAGATTTTCGAACAGCTTGGAGAGCAGCCGGAGCAGACCAAATGTAAGGGCATCAAGGGGATGATCGAAGAGCGCGGCTATTTCCCAGCCGGCGAGGCCACAATCAACCCTGGCAATTGACCGAGACTCGAGTGCGCCAGATAAACCGTGCCGTCCTTCGTGACGACTCCATTGCGAGCGCCCTCGTGAGTGGGCACTTGTGCAACCAAGCTGAGCTTTCCTCCGGCGTCAACTCGGGCTACCGTGAGCCGCGCGTCCCTGGCAGCGCCCACATAGAGTGTGTGCGTGGCAGGCGAGTAGCTGAGATCATCGACGCCCTTGCCAGTATCGATCGACGATAGCTTCTCCCCATTGTGTCCCGCATCCAGAACCTCCGCCTGCGTGCTGCAGGCAACGAACAAGAAGCCGCTGTCTTGATCCAGCGATATGCCGTGCGGGCCGTCCGCGCCGCATGCTGACGGCCACTTCGCGACGGTCTTGTGCGTCTTGAGATCGATGGCGGTGGTCAGGTCCTTGTCCTCGTAATTCATGTAGAGCCGGCCGCGCTTGGCATCGACCGCGTATCCCTCGGGTTGACCGTCGAAGGTCAGTTTTTCTTTCTGATTCAAAGTCTGGCTATCCAGAATGCGCACAGACTTGTCGCGCGGCGCGGTGACCCAGACTTCTTTCGTAGGCGCCACATAGACTACACCGTCGGGCGTGGAATCGATGTGTCCACAGTTCTTGCGCGCAAGCGTCTTTTCATCGACGGCGCACACACTCGAGTCGGCCCGGTCGCCGATGTACACCACGCCGTCCCCAATCGACACTCCACTGGGTCCCTGAATGCGCTTTCGCCCTCCGAATTCCACTTCGTTTGTAGGAAAGCCCGAGATCTCACGGACGGAGCCGTTGCTGGTGTCCACCACATCCACAGAACCAATGTTGATCGCCGGAACCCACACGTATCCCGTTTTGGGATCATAGGCGATGTAATCCATGGTAATGGTTCCCTTGCCGTGATCGGGAAGGGCCAGGGTACGAGTGGTATAAGTCGCACTTTGGTCGCTCGCAGCATGCAGCGCAATCGCGATTGCGCCAACGGCCACCGTAACGGCTATCAGAAGAGAGATGCGCTGTTTCATGGCTGGCATACTAACACCCTGGGCGCTAGGCCAAGGCGGGTGGGATTTCGCAAGGATTACTGCCCGTAGTCAAATTCACTGTTTTTTCACTGTTAAGGTTCAGAACAGTGAATTGAACAGTGAAAAGAACAGTGATTTTTTTTCTGAATCGCAGACCCGCATGGGCACTGGGGAAAACGAGTGGGACCAGGGAAATAACAGTGGATTAACAGTGAATTTTATTCGACGCGAGTTCCTCGACTTACTCGTCCTGCATCTGCCCGCGATTGAGCATGCATCGACATGAGGCAGTGCCACTCAGGATCTCCTGACGGCCTGTCTGTCCAAAAAACCATTTTCGACCTGATCCCCAAATCTAAAGGACTTAGCGTGCGAGATCCCCGACGAATCCCCGAACTGCGTGGGGATCTCCGGGGATTAATCCCCGAGAGCGCCGGGGATCTCCCGGGGATATTCCCCGAGTCAGTCGGGGATTTCCTGGGGATCTAGCTTCGGATTTTCCGCAGCGAGGAAGCTCGACTTGAACCTGCCTCCGGCTTTCGGCAGCCCCGTCGGCTTCGTGGCGTTCCAGTTCGAGAATTCCAAAATGGGAGTCTACGCACAGCATCGCTCTTCGCATGATGCCGCGAATCGCGCAGAAAAAGCAAGGTTCATCCGTTGCTCGCAGCATTTTTCCACCCAGACATATCAAGAACTTGCGCGCAGCCGAAGAAATATGTTTGTTATCCGTCGCTCCAGAAGCTTTCTCTAGCCAGGCAGGCGCTTGACTCACGCAAGTTATCCGGAGACGAGGCAAGGTTCTTTGCAGACCTCAATCACCTGTTTATGACAGTCGAAGGCGAATCGAGCGTGGCTTCTTACCAGACGCCCGGCCATGTTGCGCCTGAAGTGGTCAAGGTTATCGCCGAGTGGATCAAAGCGCGCTCGAAGTGAACCGCCGGAAAGCAGGATGTAACCGAATTGATGGGCGCACTTCGGCGATTATTTATGACTGCGGCGAATACGATGAGAGCCAAAAGAGCACCGATAATTACCCATGCGACAGGCTTCGCGAAGTTCAGAGTGAATGGAATCCCGGTGCGGTTTGGAACGAATAGCCGTGGTTCCTCGTGATTGTAGTAAAAGATGAACAACTTCCAGTGAGCTGGATTTGTATCTCTGATGAACATCGCCTGGCAGCCATTTTACGCCCTTCGAGCGCCCTCTCTCTGACAACGTACTGTGACGAGCTGAGGCACAGCCGGTAGCCGCTGGGTCCACGGTTCCGCCTCCGCTGCACACCCAGAGGCTACCGCCGCCGGTACTGCCAGTACAGATCGTCCTTACCACGAATAGTGGACGGAATAGCTCACCTTCTTCTCTCCGTTCGGAGGCACTGGCACGCGGAACTCGATGGTTTGCGAATCCAGTTGCCTGAAGTCGTCGGACTTCTGGGTGATCTTCCAGTTGTTCCAGCGATAGAGATGCTCCACGACTCGCACTTCCACTGGCGTTGTTTTGTGATTGCGCAGCGTGATATCGAAGCTTTCGTCTGCCCACAGCCGCGTTGTATTGACCTGGAAATCTGTGCGTACGCGTTGGCCGACTATGTCGAAGGCGTTGCCGGTGTAGAAGCGGACGTCTTCATCGGCGGGGGTGTGGTCGATCTTGTCTTCTCCGGTGAACTCCATCTGGCCGTCGTTGTCGTGGCGGTAGAAGCGGACGCGTCCGGCGGGCAGCGGCATTCCCAGGTTGTTGGCCTTTGCGTTCTTGAATTCCAGCATGACCCACACCTTGGGATTCGAGCGGATTCCGTATTCGGCATTTCCGCGGATCATATCCGGGTTCCAGCCGCGGTATTGGTCGTCCAGCTTGACGCCGTCGTAGACGTAGAGCCGGTTGGCGTGCACGCCGCTTGCGCGGAGAAACTCAACTTGCTTGGTCTCGCGGTCGCGCAGTGTGGTCGCGCGTGCGAGCGTGTAGAGATGGTATTCGTCGAAGGTCTTTTGCGTGACTGCAGGCTCGTTGCCGCTGATTACTCTCCCACTCGCTCTTAGCTCCACTGCGCCTCCTGTGCCGACATCCTGGATTTTCGACACATCGCCGGCCATCAGCTTGATATGCGCGTTCTCGAAGGTCTTGCCGCTCTGGTTGTCGAGTGTTACCCAGCCCACGATGTCCATGGTGTCGCTGGTCTCCGGGGCTACGATGTTGTAGTCCGCCTTCCAGCTCATTCCCCCGGAGACGTAGGAGAGTTCGGCCGTGCGCTGTCCGCGGGCCTGCGACTCCAGCTCCCAGTCGAACGCCGGCTTCAGGATGGTATCGGTTCCTAAACTGGGAAACTGCGGCAGGCCCGGAAGAGAGAACTGCAGCTTGCCGTTCACCTCGATGATCGGCTGGCCGGAGCCGCCGTAAGCCATCGCGCTCTGCGCCATCTGATACTGAGGGCCATATTGCTGGTATGCGGCGTAGTGGGGGACGTATCCGCTGCGCACGATCTTGCCCGGAATCGTCTCCTGATGACCTTGTGCGTCGGTGCGCAGAAAGTCGATGGTCTTGCCCTCAAAGAGGGAGAGCAGCAAGCCGTCGGAGATGGGATCGTTGCGATAATTCTGTTCCAGAACCCTCAGGTTGCCCCCGCGAAGGTCGCGCAGCACCACGGAGTCAGGTTCAGCGTGGGCAGTGATATCGCTGAAGGAGACATGCGTCACGCCTCCATTCAGCTCGAGCGGAATCGTCTGCCGAACTACGGCGAACTTCTGGTTGTAAATCGTAAGCGACGGCGGCTCCGGTTGCGGCTCGGCCGCCCAAAGTGGAACCAGTAAAAGCGAAATGCTTAGCCAGACTGCGAGGATTCGTGCCATGTTGTCGTCTCCGGTGGTGCTTTCCAACTATGAACTCTGAACGAGCGAGGCGGGAGTACTTGCGCGGATGACAAGGAAAGGGAAAGAGCAGGTTACAGGCGAGGGACGGCACTCAGCGTCGATCATTATCGAACTGATTCGCCGTATAGGCCTGCCGCAGTGAGAAGCCCCAGCGCCGAAGGCGCGACATTCAGGTAGCCCAGCGAGGGGTCAGCCGTGAGCTTGAGCAGCCGCCGGCGCCGCAATGGTTTGAGAGCCGCCGTCAACGCGCGATGCTGAGGTCCTGGTTCTTGGACGCCACGGTTACGAAACTGCAATTCAAGGAAAAAACGGTTTCGTGTGTATGGTGGAACGTTCCTGGATTGCTGGAATTGATGACCCGAACTTTTGGAATCCTAGGCTGCGTGCTCCGATCTGCTTGAATGCGGCCGCCGCGCGGTCCTACCTTCCCCGCACGACCAAGAAGACGGACTTGATACTGGCTGGACGCACGAAAGCTCAAATGATTGAGGCCATCGCCGCCGCAATCGACAAAAAGGAATTACCGACGGCGGAACCGGGCGCGATGTGCTACATGCTGTCAAAGCAGGGCTACTTGAGCGATCGCGACGGGCACTGGCATCCGCACCTTATGTTTTTCGCTCCACAAACGGACCCTGCGGCATGGGGAGCAGATCTGCCAGGCTCTCCGATCATCGCCTTCAACGACACCTGGGAACGCCTGACCACGTTCCTGATTCCGGTGCGACAATGGTCGGACGGAACCGATGACCGCTAAGGATCAGCTCTGACGTTTCGACGAGAATGAGGACAGCCTGAGAGCCTGTCGGAGATAGATTTTTGCGAACCAAGAATCAACAACTTACAAATAATCGAGTCTCTGTAAGTTATTGATTCCTGATTCGGGAATCGTTCTAGGGGACAGTTTCGGGTTTTCCCAAAAAGCAAAATCAAAAGAGTAGTGCCAACCGTTCCCGTTTGCGCACCCTGCGAAACCACGCAGACCGGGGTCCCCGGCAACTTGGTTTTGTTGCCGGGGTGGGAGAGTGAGGCACCCGCTGTTTGGACGACCGAGACAAGGGAAAAAATCAAGGGTCGGCCACCCGACCCAAGATTCTGTGTCTTGGACCAGGCGTCCGCTTGTTCCCATTTTGGACCTTAGCCCTTACTTAAGTAACTCCAACGAGCGTCCCGTTTCTGTTAGAGTGCGTCAACGTCTTACGAGGAGCACTCAATGGGAATGGTCGCAGAGTTCGAGCAAATAACCTCGCAACAGCTCGAAACGTTTCTTGAGAATCCGAGGGAAGCTTACGACTACATTCTCTCCGAGCTCTACGACAATCCCAAGATGACCGAGCACATGCGAGTGATGTTAGCGGGACTGCGGGAGCATGCGAAATCCGATAAGCTGCCACAGCTGGCAAAAGATCAATTTGTGCACACTCTCGCGAAGCTGGAGGCCCAAGTCGAAAGACAGACCGGCTTGAGGCTGGTGAAGTCGCAGAGCGGCGATCCGCAACCACCCCCACGAAAGAAGTTCTCGCTGGAGAAAAACTGGCATGTCCTGCACTATGCGCTCAACGGAACGGCTGAAGGCGGCAAGGGGTTCCTAGCTGATGCGGTAATGGGTGGAGCACAGATTCCCGATGTGGATGGAGTCATGGGATACGGACCTTTGAGGTACTTCCGCTCACAACACGTGAAGGCAATTGTGCGAGCGTTGGAGGAAATAGACCCTGGCACCCTTCTCTCGAAACTGGATTACGCGGACGCACAAGGCAAGAAAATTTACCTGGCTCATACCCTGGACAACCTCAACGATTGGTCGTACCTACCCGATCTATTCAAGGACTTTCGAGCCTTTTATACCGATGCAGAACAAAGCGGCAACGCAATGTTGCTATGGATCACCTAAAGAGTCGTGATGGTCGCACTCTTGACGTAATCAAAGCTCTGCGTACCGACTGATGCGCAGCCCTGACGGGTGGCGCACCCTTTTTCATTCTCATTTCGCTTCTTTGATTCCCGTTGTGGACTCATGAGTACGGCACCCGCTGTTTGGACGACCGAGACACCGGCAATGTTTTCATGCGCAGCCCTTGCCGTGACAGGGCTGCTGCTATGTGTATTTTCTGTATCGCCTCAAATCCGTCAACAGGTGGTTAATGTGGCCGTATTCATAAGCGAAGATACTTTGATGGGTACTACCCACCACATCCAGGTACTCCACGGAACCGAATACAAGTCCGTTTTTTACGCCCGCGACAATGTCGATCCATTGATCCGCAAAATAGTCAGCAATACCAAAGTGGTCGAGCGTTACCGGGCTGTTTGGCAGCACCAGAACATTTTGGCGCGTGAACTCCAAGAATTCTCCGAGTCTCTCTGGCTTCGGTTCGTTGAGATCCAAGGCTACAACTCCGAATTTGAAACCGGTGATTATCGCCAAAGTGCGCCCGTAGTTCGTTACTTCAAACCCATAGTTGTCGGCTATATCCTTAACGAAGCGTGGTTCAATCCAGGCTCGTTCGCTATGAACCAAGGCATTGGCGCTTTTCGTGGCAGCATCGGCACCCTTAGTTGCTGCATCCGCGCTCTTACTCATGTGCTCAGTGGCCTTAGTGGCAGCCTCGGCGCTCTTGTACATCGCTCTGGCTGCATTGGTAGCAGCAATGCTTTGTCTAACAGCCTCCTCAATCAGTTTTGTAGTTTGCTGCCCGGCGCCTTGCATTTGTCCAACTTGCGCCTCAATCGCCTTAAGGGTTCGCCAAGCGAACAGAACACCCAACCCGACGACGATGGCGGAGAGCCAAAGCGGGAGAATGTCCGGCGCGAAGACACGTTTGATGTAGCTGGACTTGTGCTCTTCGCTGGATGTTACGGAGGCCTGTGTTATTTGAGCTACGCCAATAGAAGACGCTGGCTACTGCTTTTGGGAGGATTGTGTACCTTGGGAAGCCTTGTGTTGCTGATCTATTTGGGGAGCAGAAGATATTAACGCCACACACAGCAACATGGCAGCAATCATGCGCCGCAATTCTAGGATGTGCCCAGCAGTTCGGCAATGCTCCAAACGTGGTCAGCGAGTCCGGCCTCCATTGCCGGAATGACTCTTAGACTCGAATGAACTGCGGTTGCGATTATCCACACCGTCATTGTGACCCGGGGTGGGTGCAGCGGCGAGCGCCGAAGGCGCGCTATTCCTGTAGCCCATGTGCGGACGAGCCATGGGAACGCGTTGCCAGATTCGGTCCGAGCCCCTTAGGGCGGCATTCATCGGAGGCGTTCGATCCGGACGATCTCACGTGGCATAGGAATGCCGCCCTGCGGGCTCACAATGTTTTTCACCTGAGTACCCATGGCTCCATCGCTCATGGGCTACGGGAGTGCCGCGCCTGCGGCGCTGATTATCAGTTCGATGGAAAAAGCAAAACAATAAGGATGGACCACCCAGCCGCAGCATTATTGGCCGTTCGCATCCGAATGTCTCGGGCGGCGTCGTGAAGCGCATGCTGCGAAACCACGCAGAATGCGGCACCCGCTGTTTGGACGGCCGAAGCAAGAGGAAAATCAAGAGTCGGCCGCCCGCCCCGCGGGTTGGTTCACACTCGATTAATCCAACCCGCAATGGGTGCAGAGCGGGAGCATGACGCCGATGGCAATCCGCGTGTCGCCGCCGCTCCCGAAGGTATTCAGGGGGAAGCGGTGTTGAAGCTCGATGTAGGGAGACCAGGTATAGCGAGCAATTCGATCGTCGGAAAGCAGCGCGATCATCACCTTCGCACTGCTGTATCCATGGAATCCGTCTCCAAATCGGCGCCCGAAACCCGGTTCAGCGTAGAGTCGCACATAGTTTCTCGAGGGATTCGACTGTGGCCGTGGAAATCGGAAGACCGGCAGCATCGCGGAAAATTCTGCCGAGAATCCATTGTTCGACTCAACGCGGTCGTATCCGAGATCCAAAGTCCACCAAGACGCTCCAAGCTTCACGCCACCATACGCGGATGGTTGGCGCTGCGGATTGGCCCCAAGTCCACCACCGCCTTCAGTCGCCAGCAGCAACGAGAACCACTTCGATAAGTCTTCCGGAGGAGGTGTCCTAGCGGCGCTCGTGCTTGTAGTGGTCTGAGCGCCTGCCCCAACGACGAGGGCTGTAAGCGAGACGGCAACCAGCAAAGTTGTCTTGTTCACCATGCCTCCTTGGACGCGTGGATGGGGGACTCCCAAGATGTGCCCGTTTGACAACTCGCAATATATGAGTAAAGCTCATATTTGGCTACTCGGATTCCGGAAGCTACCACGCCGGTGAAGCGAACCCCGCAAATCGCTGATTTCAGACGCAGAACGCCGCGCCAAACCCGCGCTAAGGACACAGTCGATGTCATTATTGAGGCAACGGCTCAGATTTTGCAGAGGGAAGGTAGGTCAACACTTAACACGAACAGAATCGCCGAGCGAGCTGGAATCAGCATTGGGACGCTTTATCAATACTTCCCAAACAAGCAGGCTATTCTGATCGAGATTGCACGTCGGGAGATCGAGCGCGATCGAGCGGTAGTAGCCAGGGCGATCTCTCAAGCCTCGGAGAATTCTGGCGTCGATCCGGCGCGCATCGGTGTGCGAGCTCTGATTACTTCGCAGAAAAAGCAAAGCAAAGTACGTCGTGCCGCATTCGATGCTTTGCTAGCGGAAGGTTTCAGCCAATTCGGGCTGGAAAGCGCATCGGCGTTTCAGCAGATTAACGAGATGATTGGCACGCACCGTGAGCGCCTGCTGTCAGATCGTGCCCGCTATCCCTCGCCTCTAATGTTGTTTGTCATCTCTCGCGCTATCACTGGAGCAATTCGCTCCGCGATCCTGGAGGATTCTCCGTTCCTCACCACAAGCGAGTTCGAAGACGAATTGGTACATCTCATTCGTGGTTTCTTTCGAAAAGGAAAAGACAGAGACAAGTAACTGTCCGCCGGGTGGCCGACCCTTTTCACTTGCCTTAGTTTTTGTGATCAGTCCAAAACTGCCGGGTGCGCCACCCTTCATTTTGTTTTTTGTTTGCTGATGAACCCATAAAGTGGGTGCCGGGTGCCCCGGCATATTTCCACTTGAATTTCTGCCAAGGCGGGTGGCCCGGGGCGCCACCTTTCATTTTTTTTTGCTGATGAACCCATAAAGTGGGTGCCCTACTCTCCGCGCCTTTCGGAGGGTGGGCTGACACGCTGTCTGCAGTGCCATCGGCTGCGGCTGATTTCGCTTTCCCATTCGCGGAATGCCGCTGCCAGTTCAGTCTGCACTACTTCTTTCTCACAGAAGGCGAATGCGCGATAACTACTCCAGCGCCACAGGAAATGCAGATTCCCGCCGCCGTGAAAACGTAGCAAGCCTCTGGGCACGGCTGAGCCCTTATACAAACCGAAAATACAACCCCAAAGTTGCACACCTCATCGCAGCCCGCCCTCTGAAAGTCACAGAGGGGTAGGGCACCCGCTTCATCAGTTCATTACGGGAAAAGCAAAAGCAAGGGCAGGGCACCCGGCAAGGCGGTCGCATTCATTCCTGTCTCAACGCAACAATCGGATCCACCGCTGCTGCTTTCCGGGCTGGCAGATAGCTCGCTGCCATGGCAATCATGAAAAGCAGCAATGACGCGACGACGAAGGCAAAATAGTCCATGCCACGAATTCCGTAGAGCCATGCACCCAGCAGGCGAGTCGTTCCGACCGCGAGCAGCAGGCCGGCGGCCACGCCAGCAAGGCTCATGGTGATGCCCTGGCCGATAATGAGCTGCAGAACACTCTTCAACTGAGCACCGAGTGCCATGCGGATGCCGATCTCACGCGTGCGCGTCTTCACGTAGTACGTAAGCACGCTAAACAGCCCAACCGCACTGAGACACAGTGCGATGATCCCACAATAAGAAATCACCGTGCGCGATAACATCACCGGCATGTACTCGACTTCGATCTGTTCCGACATGGGCATATCTTCGCCGATAGGAATGTTGGCATCCATAGCATGGATCGCGCGGCGAATGTCGGGCAGAGCCGCCTTGGGATCGGATTTCACTCGCACGGCGAGCCGCAGATCGCCCTCTTTGCCGGGATCGCTTTGCCAAAGTGGGAGGAAGAGATATGGCGCGGCAGGCTGCAATGCATTGGCTGGCTGGATATCGGCCGCTACTCCCACGATGCGGGTCGGTCTTTGATTCACGATTACAGTTCTGCCCAGGGCAGAGGCATTGGGCCAAAGCCGCTTCGCCAGTGTGGCATTGAGAATTGCGACGGATGGCGCCTGGGCGTCATCTTCGGGAGCAAAGTCCTGGCCTTCGAGCAGCGGAATCCGCAATGTGCGGAAAAATTCTAAGCCGATGTCATGATGAAGTACTTCCAGGCCTTGCGTGGACTCTCCGGGTAAGTTCACGTTCACCTCTCGCCCGCTTTCCCAGTGCCAGATCAAACCTTGGCCGCCATGCACAGAGGTCACGGCTTCGACTCCCGGAAGTGCTTTTAGATTTTCTACTACTCGGCGAAAGACTTCTTCATTCTGTTGCGGAGTATAGTGAAGCAGCTCGGGACGAATCCTCAAGACAGCGACGTGCTGCGGATCGAAATTTGTTCCGCGCTGTAGCGACTGGCCGCTGCGTACCATCAATCCTGCAGCAATCAGGAGCACCAGGGAAAGCGCAACTTGCCCAGCGACCAGCGCTTGCCGGAAACGCCCGCTTCGCGAAGCTGCGCCGGAACCAGATCCCTCTTTGAGCTGCGTGATTAGATCCAGACGCGTAGCCTGCAGTGCTGGAGCGAGGCCAAACAGGATGGCGGTGAAGATGGAAACGGCGAAGGAAAACGCAAAGACTCGCCAGTCCAGGCGAAGATCATAGAGATGCTGAAAGCCTTCGCTGTCGACGTTATAGAAACTCTCCAGCGCGTTGCGGCCCCATAGCGAAAATCCCAGGCCGAGGGCGCAGCCGGTGAACGACAACAGCAGGTTCTCAGTCAGTAGCTGCCGTGTGATCCGCGCCCGGCTTGCTCCAATGGAAAGTCGAACGGCTATCTCCCGGCCTCGGGTCACGCTGCGCGCCAGCAGTAAGCCTGCCAGGTTCGCGCATGACACCACCAGCAGCACGGCGGCGACGGCCATGAGAAGACGCATCTGAGCGGCGAAGTATGGGCGCTCGTCGGGATCAACTCCCATCATGGGAAATACACCAATCTTCCGGGGAGGATAGTTCCTCGGCCAGTCGGCCGCAGACCAGACAACAATCCGGCTGAGCTCATCTTCGGCCTCAGCTCGCCGACGTCCTGAAGCCAGCTGCCCGATCAGGTCATCGAAGACCCTGCATTCAACCTGTTGCGCACAGCCGCCGTAGCCGTGGAGGTGCAGCATCATCGATGGCATCCACAGCTCCTCTGGAGTGCCGGCATGCACGCCGCCAAAGCCCGGCGGTGCCACTCCCACGATCTGCAGCTCAGCCCGATTCACGGTTATCCGGCGTCCAACGATTTGTGTATCGCTCCCGAAACGGTTCTTCCACAATTCCGCGCTGATGACCGCAACCGGATCTCTATCCGGAACCAGGTCTTCCTCGGGCATGAAGAACCTTCCGATCAAGGGTCTTACGCCAAGTGTCGAAAAGTAGTTAGCGGAGACGAAGGCGCCTCGCGCTTCCAGAGCCTCGCCTTGCAAGACAAGATGGAGTTGCGCGACCGTAGATTCCGCCGCGAGCGAAACGAATGACGTGTTGTGGTTGCGAAAAGAAATGTACTCGGGATAGGAGAATCCAGCACCGTACGCATGTCGGCCCTTGGCGAAGACTTTCACGATCTGATCTGGATGGTCCACGTCGATGGGCTTCCAATACAGCGCATTGACCAGACTAAAGATCGCTGTGTTTGCCCCAATTCCCACACCGAGAATCAGCAGCATTACGAGAGTCGCCAACGGCGACTTAAGCAAGATGCGAACCCCGTATTGAAGATCGTGCACTATCGTCATGCTGGCTCCCTCGGCAGCCACTCGGAATGTTATGCATGTCTGCTTCCTGTGGCAGAGGATCTTTATCTCGTTGAATTTCAGGCCTATATAACACCAGGGAATCTCTGAGCTAAGTATGAGTGTCGTTCGCTGCCGGAATGCTCTGTCCGGAAACGCACGGGATCAGAGACGGAATGGTCGATTAAGGGTGAGGGTCACCTCTGCGCTGTTGAGGCTGTTACGAAACTCAAAAAATTCAAGTTATATTGCGCTTTTGCCGACTGCCAACCCAACATATTGCGGTTTCGAAAGAGGAAATTCGAGTTTCGTAACAGCCTCGATGTCCGGAAAGGGTGCGCTTTCACAACGGTTGCAGGTTGGACGGGTGGCCGACCCTTTTTCACTTGCCTTTGGTTTTTGTGATCATTCCAAAACTGCGGGTGCCGCACCCTTCCCACCCCAGCAACAAACAGCCGAAAACAAGACACAGGATCCCATTCGGCTTCGCTCAGGGCAGGCTCTTCGGCAGGCTCAGGACGACAACAGTTGCTGGGGACCCCGGCCTTCGTGGTTCGAAGGGTGCGATTATCCACACCGTCATTGTGACCCCCGGGGGCGCAGCGGCGAGCGCCCAAAGTGCGCTATTCCTGTAGCCCATGTGCGGACGAGCCATGGGAACGCGTTTCCAGATTCGGTCCGAGCCCGTTAGGGCGGCATGCATCGGAGGTGTTCGATGCGGACGATATCACGTTCCATAGGAATGCCGCCCTCCGGGCTCACAATGTTTTCATCTGAGTACCCATGGCTCCATCGCTCATGGGCTACGGGAGTGCCGCACCTGCGGCGCTGGTTAGCAGTTCGATGGAAAAAGCAAAACAATAAGGATGAACCACCCAGGGCGGGTGGCGTACCCTGTTTTGCCTTTTCTGCCTGCAACATCTAGAGAGTGGGTGCCGCACTCTCCGCCCCAGCAACAAATAGCCGAAAACAAGACACAGGATCCTTCGGCAGGCTCAGGATGGCAACAGTTGCTGGGGACCCCGGTCTATTCCGCCTTCGGTTCCGGCACTCGCACGCACCACATAGTGCCGTCCACTCGTCCTCTGGGATCTTCTTTCGTGTTTAACCTTATCCCGCTGGTACCGGCGATGTGTTGAGCATAGTGACCGATATATTTGCTCAAATCTCCAGTCGTCCAGTCGACTTCGTGCTTCTTGCTCTCGTACACAAACTGGCCTGAGGTCTTTCCTGTGGTGGTTGTCAAATCCAGAAATTCGTAGGCGTCATTCGGACGTAGCCAGATGTAGGCCACTGGGTCGCCGTACGGCGACGTGTTTTCCTGCGGTGGATAGCGCCGACATTGAAACTTGCCGATTGGCGTTCCCGCGAGAGCAGGCAGTGTGAGGATCGCAAGCATCACGGTTACTAACCCGGACTCCAGGCAGCGTTTCAGCATGTTCCCTGGATTATAGGGAATATCACGGGAGTCATAAACGTTCTGGGCGGTGCGAAAATGTGACCATCTCCGCGTCTTCAGGGCAGTTAAGAATTCAGGTTGCTGGACACGGCTGAAACGACGACCAGTCGATCGCTCGCTGGAAGGACTCATCCGCCGGAAAGACGGTTTTGAAAGTAAACGCAAACTGGGTTGGGCCATGAGCTTCGAGATGAGCGAGCCGCTTCCTGGCTTCGTCGACCCCGGGAATGTGTCCAGCTGGAACCCACCACAACGCCAAATACGTTCCGGCGAACTTGGTGAACCACTCGTGCCGGTGCCGCAGCAGTTCGGAATGCACTGTGCGATAGACGTAATTCTTCAGTGCCTCGACACTTTCCCATACTGACATATTCATGAGAATGCGATCGTCGTTGTAGGGACGGAAATAGGTCGCGTTGCCCTCGGAGGTTTGCAGGCGCCATACGAATCCCGGAGCGCGATCGGCAAGCGCATTGAGTTCGTCGAGGCGCGAGACGAAGCCTGCCATCTGAGGATCGTCTAGAAGAGCAACAATTCGACCAATGTTGATTTGCGCGACGTGATACCGAGGCATCGGCGTTCCTCCGCGAGAGAAATGATGCGGCGATTATAAAGAAGCACTCAGCAGTCGGGACTGGTTTGCACTCCACTGGCGCGAGAAATGGTGGGACGGATGCGGGTGGCCCAGCCTTTTCCCATTTCTAGCAGCGCATCCTGGCGCCGTTTCCTCCGTGACCGGAGCCTGCCCTGAGCGTAATCGAAGCGTGTTCGCTCCTGATGTCGCTCGTGCCGGAAACTCACTAGCCAGCACAATCGCCGAGCCGTCTCATCACACCCTTGTGCAGAGTAGGTGGATGAATTGGCGGGTTGCGGTAGTTCTACTTACGGGCCCCGAAGCGTTCGCGGTTTTCGCCCCATGGAGTTCCTGATCGTCCCAACAGTCGCGCATCCCGTCACTTCCTTTAAATAACCGCATTTTCAGCAACGAATGGAGAAATATATGCAGTTGCATCCGCTTACTTGGCGTATCGACGCCTTGGTCTTTTCTGTTGTGCTGGCGCTTACCAGCGCCGCCTCGGCCCAACAATATAAGCAAACCAACCTTGATTCCGACATTCAGGGCCTTGCGTCGAATCCGCCTGCCGGCCAACCTGACCTGCCGCTGCTCAACCCCTGGGGGATTACTGCCGGCCCCGGCAGCCCTTTTTGGGTCGCAGATAACAACGGCGGCGTCTCAACTCTGTACAACGGAGCCGGAGTGTTGCAGGGCCTGATCGTGAATATTCCTCCCACGGTAAATGGCAAAGGGACGGGCACGCCCACAGGCACTGTCTTTTCGGGAGGCCTGGGATTCACGGTTCATGGAAACGGAGCCACCGGCGCGGCTGCGTTCATCTTTGTAACGGAAGACGGAACCGTCGTTGGCTGGGCGCCGTCGCTCGGACCTGATCTTCCCAATGATGCCTTTGTCACCGTGCCCAACCAAAGTGGGAACGCGGTCTACAAGGGTTGCACGATCGCCAAGGTGAGTCCGAACGGTTCCACCTATCTGTATGTTGCAAACTTCCGCTCGGGCCAGATCGAGGTCTATGACACGAACTTTGCCCCGGTGACGTTGAATGCCAAGGGCGACGACGGCGATGATCGCGCATTTCACGATGGCGAAATCCCCCGCGACTTCGCTCCTTTCAACGTTCAGGCAGTCGGTAGTGACCTCTACGTAACCTACGCGAAACAGAACAGCACCAAGCATGATGATTTCGACGCTCCCGGTTTGGGATTTGTCGACAAGTTCTCGCCCTCAGGCAAGCTATTGCAGCGACTTCAGCACGGACCGTGGCTCGACGCTCCCTGGGGTGTAGCCCTGGCTCCGGCTAACTTCGGATTCTTCGGCAATCACCTGCTCATCGGCAACGCCGGCAGCGGACAGATCGCCGTCTATGATCCGGGAAGCGGACGCTTCGATGGATTGTTGCGCGATCAAAGCGGACACGCCCTGCAGAACCAGCGCCTTTGGGGATTGCGCTTCAGCGATGGCACCGGCGCACAAGCCTCAGCGCCAACCAACACACTCTTCTTCACGGCCGGCGTGAACGACGAAGCCGATGGCCTCTTCGGAACCATCACTCCAGCCGACAACGCCACACCAGAAAACAACCGCGACGATCACTAATCCCACTCCGCGAGGGTGACGACGGCCACGTCGTCACCCCGGTTGGGTGAGAACCGGCTGGGTGGCCCAAGCTTAGGAGGGACGTCCAGTTTCCTGGGCCTAAGCGGCGCGCGATCGGAGTTGCGTGGACAGATAGACGCGACTGGTATCGAACGCTTTTCGGATTGAGTCTTTCAATAGCCCGGTATCCGTGTGGCGGGGCGCGGCCTCGGCCAGAGCCTGATGTCCTCTGAATTGAGCGTCAATGAAATCCACGATTTGATTTTCTCCGGCCTCGTCTTCACCGTCCACTTCGAGTTTCTCGAGATGCTCGCTGTCCAGTCGGTCGAAGAGGGCCTCGACGGTGTGCAGGATGGCTTCCTTGGATAAGGACTGAGATTTCGGAAGCACACCGACTTCAATTCTGACGCGCCCTCCCGCCAGCTCCCGTACGAAAGAAGCCAGCCCCTGGAGACTGGACTCAAGATTGTCAAAATATTCGGCAGCTTGCGGCGATGCTATCGTCAGGATGAATCGTCGCGGCTTTTTTAGTTTTTCCAGACGGGTCATCGCATCTTCATTCAGAACTGGCAGGAAGACGAAACCGGTATAAGCAGCCCAGTTGACGAGCCGGGCGAACGCAGAGTGGCTCACGTGAGGCGATCGTTGGAACACCAGGGTGTTCAATTCTGAGTCATACAGAAACGCGCAGGGCTCCGCCACGCTCTGGTGATCCGAAAGGGTTAGCCGATCAAGCGCGCCTGTCCGCGAATCCCCTGTTGGGGGCAGATTTCGCATCCGGTGCCGCGAAACCAAGCCGACCGTCTGGCCGTTTCGAGCTTCTGTGTCTGACACGTCGAAGTAGAACGCACCGTAATCTACGCGACGCGCCTCCATTGGCGTCTCGAGAAGTTTTTGCAGGGCAGCAGAAAAATCGGCGCCGTTGAGCGCCGAAGGGATGAAGAAATCGTAGCTCAGTCGTGTCGTCATACGCGCACGTTAACCCCATTTTGTTCGGAGCAACTAGCCAATATGGGACACGTACCTAAAGATGCACCGGGTCATCGTGGCTTGAGAACCATGGCTGGGTTGGGTTAAGCCGCCGCAGGGATCGCGCATTGAATTGAAATGAGTGTCCTGGCGGACGATTCTCGACCTTCCTGCAGACCTGAAATCAAACGCCGGCGCGGTCGGGACGAGCCTTCTCTGCCGATCGAGCTGCCCGGCTCAGGGCGGCCTGCCGCCTGGAGTCGATGAATGCAACAGCCTTTTCGCGCGCGGCTGCCGACACTCGGACCTCGGGGGAAGCATCGGCCTTTGCCAGGATTTCAGCTTCGGCTTCAAGCCAGTCCTTTTCCGCAAAGCCGTCATGTCTGCCTCTGTGCTCATAAATCTCGTAAGCGCGCGTGCGTATCTGATCTTGTAAATCGGAGGAGATAGTGGTTTCAGAATTATCTTGCGGGAGATCGTGTGCAGTGCGTTGAGTGGCTGTCATAGTGGCCTCCTCGTTGTTTAACGGATTCTCGCACGCCTCGATAAGGTACGTGCACTCCCTAAGGCCCGCGCAGAATAGTGATCTGTCAGTTTCCTGTGGAAGGCTGTGGAGAAGTTCGATCTGAAGGGGGTGGGTGACCCGGTCTTCGTCTTTACTTGATCTGTCCGAGTCCAAACAGCTTTTAACAAGTTCTCCCATCCCGGTCCAGGGCGTCGGGAAATTTGTCGGTCATCGTCGCGAATCCGAGGGGAAAATCGCCGGTTGATACGAGCAATTTTGACCAGACTGGCAGGGGCAACTGTTTGTAAAGTCGCAATGGATGGGGACCCATCACTGCTGACGAGTGGCGATCATCTGTTAAGGAGTTCGCATCCCAGGAATGATAATGATCATGAAGACACGCACCTCTATGCTCATCGCCCCATTGCTGCTGGCCATCAGCATCCTTCCCGCTGGCGCCCAAAACGGGAACCATCGCGACAATCGCGATAACCGTAACAATCATACGTTCTACAACGGCGTTCGCAGCGGTGGCCGAGGCGGACAGTACTACGACCCCCGCTACGACAATCGCCAGTACGCCAACGGCCAGTACAACGATCCCCGCTACAACAACGGCCAGTACAACAATGGTTATCAAAACCAGGGCGGCATCGGTCCCGGAAAGGGAGCCCTTATTGGCGGAGCGGGCGGAGCCGCACTGGGCGCAATCTTCGGCAAGGGCCTTAAAGGAACCCTTATTGGCGGCGCTGCTGGCGCGGGCATCGGAGCCGTCGTAGGCGAGATGCATCAAAAGAATCAGCAGAACCAGTACAACCCCCGCTAACCGTACCTCCAAGGCCCAAAACAGTACGAAAGGAAATCAGCATCCATGACCTCACTCATAAAGCGCCGGCGTCGTATCCGTACCTTGATCCTGTGCCTCGTCGTTGCGGCCACGCTTTCCCTGGGAGCGATCCCCACTGTCGCTCAACAGCCCACGCAGCCATCCTCTCCTGTCAATATCAAGCCGGAGGCCAATGAGGCTCCCGAAATCCATTCCTGGACCATCGAGCAGCTTCTGCCCCTCACCGTCTCCCAAGCCTGGCAGATGAGCGGCAAGAGCGAAGACAAGTTCTTCGACATGGTGCAGGACCTCGCCGCCTTCTGTGCCCAGAAGCGCAACCTCGTCCTTCCCGCCAGCGAAGCGGCAGGACAACAAGCTGGCGAATACATCAAGCAGCAGGCCAAGCTGGACCGTGAGCAACTCCTCTACGCCGTGGTCGACCAAGCTGTCCGCAAGGTAGGCACACCCGCCCCGGCACAGGTCAGCGAAACCCTTGCAAAATAGCGAGCCGCTAGTCGTCGCATGTTGCGGGGGGCACGAAGAGTCCGAAACCGTGCCCCCGTTCCATCGCACCGATGGAGTACAAGCGTGTTCCCAAGCCTCCAGAAGGTGACGCCTGGGTCTATGAACCAAAACAGGACGGCTATCGCATCATCGCCGTGATCGACGGCAGTGCCCTCTCCTTTATTCGATGTCGGGCCTAAACTACACAGCCAAGTATCCGCCGGGTGCCCTGCCCTTCGTCCGCACTTTCTGATTTTTGTTTCCTTGCTGAGAGCCAATGGCGGGTGTTTTGCCTTTTCTGCCTGCAACATCTAGAGAGTGGGTGCCGCACTCTCCACCCCAGCAACAAACACCAGAACAAAACACAGGGTCCTTCGGCAGGCTCAGGATGACAACAGTTGCTGGGGACCCCGGTCTGCGTTGTTTTCGGATCCGACAATCACGCAGCTTTCCGATTCTTCTGCGTCTCGGCTTCCGAGATTGTGCGCACCATCGCCAGGAGATCTTCTGGTTGCACTGGCTTCGCTAAACATTCAAAGTGAAAGCCTTGCGCGCGCGCGGCGGCCAGCAGCGGCACCGTATCTACGTGCCCGGAAAAAAGGATGATGTGGCAATCGGGCAGCTCGCGCGAGACCTGCTGAGCCAAATCAACGCCAGAGATGCCGGGCATGATCACATCGGAGAGAAGCAGAGCTGGAGAGTGGTGCCGGCACAGCATCATGGCGCCTTCCGCCTCATAGGCCGCAAAGGCGGAATAACCCTCGCTGCGAAGGATCTGGCAAAGGGTATTGGCAATGGTCGGCTGATCGTCGACTACGATAACTTTGAATTGGTTCATAGGGATTCACGCTGCTCTCTCCGGGGAAGCGCTTTTCTTCACGAGCTGCACCACCCGGTTCCGGCGGTTTAATCGAACCTGCATCTGCTCGCAACATGCAGAACATAGCCAAACAACTTTTTGCGTCGCGTGTGCGGGCAGCCCCCACTCGACGGGATCGGAGATCGGAAAGACGAACAGCTGGCCGACTCCGAATTTTGCAAAGCGATGGCTGCAACCAGGATTTGCGCACTGCGCGATCGACGCCGTGGCTTCCATACTCTGTTGGAGGCGCACAACGGCCTAAAGGGTGTTCTCAGGCATGAAAGGGAGGTTCACTCTCTTACGAGAGACAATGCTACGAGGGCCTTCAGCATGCGCCTTCGCGAATATCGCGCGACGACAACGAGCGATACACCCTGCGCATCCGCCCAGGCGGGTGGGATTTCGCAACGATTACTCCCTGTGGCCAAATTCACTGGTTTTCACTGTTAAGGCTCAGATCAGTGAATTTAACAGTGAAAAGAACAGTGAATTTTTTCTCTGAATCGCGAACCCGCATGGACACTGGGGAAAACGAGTGGGACCAGGGAAATAACAGTGAATTAGCAGTGAATTGTGTTCGACGCGAGTTCCTCGACTTACTCGTTCTGCATCTTCCCGCGATTGACCATCGCATCGACATGAGCCAGCGTCTGTCAGAATCTCCTGACGCCCTGTCTGTCCGACAAAACCGTTTTTCGACCTGATCCCCAAATCTAAAGGACTTAGCGTGCGAGATCCCCGACGAATCCCCGAACTTCCCGGGGATTTCCGGGGACTAATCCCCGAGAGCGCCGGGGATCTCCGGGGATTGATCCCAAGTCCGTCGGGAATTTCCTGGGGATCTCCGCTTCGGATCTTCCGCAGCGAGGAAGCTCGACTTGAAACCTGCCTCCGGCTTTCGGCCAGCCCCGCCGGCTTCGTGGCGTTCCAGTTCGAGAATTCCAAAATGGGAGTTAGGCACAACATCGCTCTTCGCATGATGGCGCGAATCGCGCAGAAAAAGCAAGGTTCATCCGTTGCTCGCAACGTTGTTCCGCCTAGGCATATCAAGAACTTGCGAGCCGCCGAAGAAATATTTTTGTTATCCGTCGCTCTAGAAGCTTTCACCAGCCACGCCGGCATACTCTGCGCGCAACCACAGCCTTGTAACCGGGGTGAACACGAAGGTCACGAAGGGCACAAAGAGAGAATCGCGATCCAGCTTGCGCCACCCAACTCCCAGCGCTTTTCCTTTGTGTCCTTCGTGACCTTCGTGTTCACCGAGCATAGCCGCCGTCGCTGTTTCCTGGCACGAAGTACAGGTCGACAACGATTCACATGAGACTAGGAAACACGGGTTCCTTACCTTCGAACAGCGAAGACCGGGGGCCCCAGCAACTGTTGTCATCCTGAGCCTGCCGAAGGATCCTGTGTTTTTGTTCTGGTGTTTGTTGCTGGGGTGGGAGAGTGCGGCACCCGCTGTTTGGAACCTCGGAAGATTCAACCCCATGTGACAGGGTCGGCCACCCGCCCTCAGCGATCAAGCATAATCAAATGGTTCAAAGTCTAGAATCCCACTGTCGATCTCCACATGGACACAATGGTTTTGATGCTCGATCAGGAGGTTACTTTTCGAGCCTTGAAGTAAGTGAATACGTTTTTGTGCCACTGCTTTTTTTACTGCTTCCAAAATAGCGTTGAGATTGGGTCCGGAAAGGTCGTAGGCTAAGCCCCTCTGGTGCATGCTCGTGCCAGGTGCAGCTACCTTGTATCCTTTTGATCGAATGAATTCGAGTGCAGGTCGCCAGGAGTCGGAATCTCGTAGTGTAGGTGGCGTTTTGAAGAGAAAGCCGTTCTTCTCAGCGGTTTTCTTGATAAACGCTAGCTGCTCGGCGGCAGGTCTCCGGACGGAGCTCAATTTTGTGTCTAAAGGCAGGTACAGTCTGAGTGCCTGCCATATTAGTAAATTACCGGAATCCACATGAGGCATGGCTGGTCCCCCTTAGCGTATGGCCATCGGTGCGTGTTGGCCGTGCGGCGAAATCTTATTCCGCCGCGCACGGTTGTCAAGATTTATCAGTCAGTAAGCTGAGTGCCGAAATGGAAGGAGCCCTGTGGCGGAATTTCCAAAATGTGGGTGCCTCATGCTCGAAGTTGCAGGTAGAAATTAAGGCTGGGCCATGCAATATAAAAGGGCGCCCTTTTCAGAGTAGTCTGCAGTGATCTTTACAACACTGTGCTACTCAGGAAAGGAGCACCCTCATGAGTGACGTTAAGTTTATTGGTCTGGACGTACACAAGACAAGCGTCTCGGCAACGGGAGCGGGTGGAACTACGAATGGTTTTCGATTTAGTTTTTAGTCGAGTCTCCGCATCATGCTTCGATGGCAAATCGGATCGACGACGTGCATCGTAAGCGCACCCTTTTGAAAACCGCAAAAGGGTGCGCCACCCGCGCAGATTAGAATCGGCAACAATGAAGGGCAAGCCGTGATGACTGGGACACTTGATCTGAGGGTTAGCTTCCTCAATTTCGCGCACGCCTTGATAGGGGAGTGCCGCGCCTGCGCGCTGGTTAGCCGTTCGATGGAAACTGCAAAACAATAAGGATGGGCCACCCAGGGCGGGTGGCGTACGCTGGGTGCGCCACCCGTCTGCTGCTGGATTCACGTTCAATCCTTGCTGGATTGGCGGTAGCATGAACGAGGAATGAGTTTATTGAAAGGCATTTGGCTAATCTGGTATTCACTGTTGACTGGCACGGGCATATTCCTCACATGGGTTAACTTCTACATCTTCTATTTGCACCACATGTTTATAGCGAGAGGACCGCGTCCGCTTATCTATTTGTGGTTTCTCTTGTGGCCGATGGTATCAGTCATTGGCGTTACCGGGTTGGTCAAACACATACGACGACCTGTGGATTCAAACTAACCCACTACCAAAATGAGTGATTAGAGGGTCGGGAATGAAGGAAAATAAGCTTACGGAATATCTGCACAGCGAAAAGACTTACGAGCAGCAATACCGGAGAGGGGTACGGATGTTGGTCATCCTCCTAATCCTGTACCTGCCTACTGTAGTGGTCATGGGCTTTGGCTTCGCTAAGTTACTGACTTCTGAAGTGCCCTTTGGCCTTACGGCGCTCGTCTATTTGGCCGTAGTCGTTGTCTTGTCTGTCCGCACCTTTATTGCGTACTGCCGATGGACAGGGAAGTATCCCTATTATTGGCTACGCCGATAAAACGGTACGCGTGATAGATCACCTCGGCCTTAAACACAGTTCCAAAAACACTTGTTTTCAGTAACGCCGAAATCCCAAAATTGTACCTTGCAAAGACAATGGCCGGTGCCCTGCCCTTCGTCCGCACTTTCTGATTTTTGTTTTTCGCGGGTGCCCCACACGGGTGGCCCACCCTCTTCCCATTTTGGCTCTTGGAGGGGTGGCCGACCCTTTTCACTTGCCTTTGGTTCTTGTGATCATTCCAAAACTGCGGGTGCCGCACCCTTCCCACCCCAGCAACAAACAGCCAGAACCAACCACATGATCCTTCGGCAAGCTCAGGATGACAAGAGTTGCTGGGGACCCCGGCCTTCGTGGTTCGAAGGGTGCGATTATCCACACCGTCATTGTGACCCGGGGTGGGCGCAGCGGCGAGCGCCGAAGGCGCGCTATTCCTGTAGCCCATGTGCGCACGAGCCATGGGAACGCGTTTCCAGATTCGGTCAGAGCCCGTTAGGGCGGCATGCATTGGAGGTGTTCGATGCGGGCGATATTACGTGGCATAGGAATGCCACCCTCCGGGCTCACAATGTTTTTCACCTGAGTACCATGGCTCCATCGCTCATGGGCTACGGGAGTGCCGCGCCTGCGGCGCTGGTTAGCTGTTCGATGGAAAAAGCAAAACAATAAGGATGGACCACCCAGCCATTTAACCTCCGGACGTCTCTTTGACAAAGATCGTCCGCGAAGCTCAGCGTGAGAAGCATTCGGGAGATTGAAGACTTTTCGTGCCGATTCGAACATTCCTACAATTGAATTACGCCGCGACGTACGGCGATAACGAGTGCCTGTGTGCGATCGTTGGCGCCGAGCTTGTCCATAATGTGCTTCATGTGAGCCTTTACCGTTTCCTCGGTGATGAAGAGCTTCTCTGCGATGTCACGGTTGCGATTTCCTTCCACTAAGTGACGAAGAACCTCCACTTCGCGATCGGTAAGCAGCCCGTCGCTGCAGTATTCCGCCAATTGGGCGGCGATTGGCGCCGGAATGCTCTTCTTCCCGGCATGGACCTGGCGAATAACATCGATCAATTCGCTGGAAGGCATGCTCTTGAGCATGTAAGCATGCGCCCCTTCTGCGAGGGCTCGCCGAATCTCGTTGTCGCGCGCGAAACTAGTCAAGATGATAAAACGTGCATCAGGAAACTCGTCGCGGATAGCGATCATTAACTCGATGCCGCTTATATCTGGAAGCCTGAGTTCCGTGAGGATAACGTCAGCCTTGTGCTTACGGAAATACTCAATCGCCTGGCGTCCAGTGGAAGCATGTGCCACCAACTGCATGTCCCGTTGAGCATTGATAACGCTGGCAATTCCGACGCACCACAGGGGATGGTCATCAACGCTCAAAACCGTGATCTTGTCGCTCATACTTCCTCCGGCAAAATTATTCGTCTGATTACGCTGTCTTTAGTTCTTATTAAACTTCTTGTTCCAATGTTGGAGGGTTCCGGAAATCCCGCAAGAGTGAATACATTCGGAAATCGTCTGGAGCTTTCACGACTAGTTTTGCAAGCAAATACATTTCGAATCGCGTCGCTCGCGCTAAACTGCTTCTCTCAGGATCGCCTCACGAGGCAACGTACGATCTGCGACGGTCGCTATGACGAGAGCGGCACTCAGGACGACCATGACCCAGGCCAGCGTGTGCATTCCGTGATCGGTTGGGTGTTTGCCGAACAGCAGACCCAACAAACTGGAAGCGACAATGGCGCCAACATACTGGGAAGTGCGCAGCAATCCGGCGGCGGTTCCCACCTCCTCGTGAGGCGCCTGCAGATAGACCGCCGCCTGATTCGCGTTAGAGCAGATTCCTTGCGGAAGGCCGAACGGCAGAACCAGGAGTACGAGGAGCGATGCAGCGGTATCGCTCGTAATCAGCGCAATACAGCAAGCGGCGAAAAGAAGACCCAGGGTTCCGAAGATCAGAGGATTACGTATGCTTTTCATCCGTCCGCCAGCGAGAGCGGAGAGAGCCGCAAGGGCGGACATGGGCAACGTGATGAGGCCGGCTTTCGTGCTGCTGAACCCCGGACCCGTTTGCAGCCATTGCGAAAAACCGTACAGCATGCAGTAACTCATCAAATTAATCGCGCCGTAGCGCAGATACGTTACGCTCAGGGGAATGTTGCTCCCGAGCATACGAATGTTGAGAAACGGTTGTTTCGTGCGGAGTGAATGACGCGTAAGCGCGAATCCAAGCAGCACCGACACCGCGAGCATCGGCCAGCTTGGATGGCCAAGACTCATCAGGAAAAACATCCCGGTGAGAAGCACTCCTGCGAAGAGCACGATTCCCAGAGCATCAAGTTCCTGGGCTAGTCTTCCGAGTCCAGCTGGTTTCGTTTCATCTTCGGGAATCCAGAGAAATGCGAGCAGGATTCCAAGAACCGCCAGAGGAAGGTTCACCGTGAAGACCATCCTCCAGCCACCGAGGCCTGTGAGTATTCCGCCGAGCGCCGCTCCGATCGCCACGGTGGACAGTGAGCTCATCGAGAGAATGCCGAGCGCCATGCGCGGTTCGACAGATCCTGTCTGTGCTGCCCGGTTGCGCAGAATTCTGACGGCCGTAGGATAGGCCGCGGACGTGCCAACTCCCAAGAGAACACGTACCCAGATCAAGGCGCGAAGAGAGGGCGCCAACGCTCCCGCCACGCCAGCCAGGGCAACGAGATAGAGACCGGCGAGGAACACACGGCGCGCCCCGAGACGGTCAGCCAGTCGCCCCATTGTTGGCTGCGCGATGGCGCTCGTAATATAGAGCCCTCCGATAAGCAGCCCTGTCTCGGCAACAGTCGCGTGAGAGTCCCTCGCGATTGCCACTAACGCCGTCGAGATCATCGTCGAGTTCACCGGATTCAGCATCGATCCCAGGCAGAGAGGTGCCATGAAACGGAATCCGAACGATCCCTTGGCTGACGGAATCTCCCCAACTGCCGTTTCGATTGTTACGCTCATACTTCCTCGCGCAATTCAAAGATTCCGCTCATGCTGCCGCTGAGTGACTGGCTCGTCCGACAGGATCGGACCAACCTTCGCGACGATGACCATTCTTCAGCCCTCGACGCTGGTCGAGTCGCTCTCGTGAGTACCTCAAGCAAGGGCCTCTATGACCTCGGAAGTTGTTCGAACGCGTCCCAGCATGGGAAATATCGTCTCGAACGCGAACTGATGTGCCTCTGCGCTAATGCTGCTCGTCGCGTCTTCAACGAAGACAATGCCAAAGCCCAGGGCCGCAGCGGCCCGGGCGGTTGACTCGACTCCGTAATTGGTCGCGATCCCACCAATCACAACCGTCTTCACGCCCGCTCGTTTGAGTCTCTCTTCGAGATCGGTTCCAGAAAAAGCGCTCCAGTGCCGCTTGGTCACAACAAGGTCGCCCGCCTGTGCTCCCGAAGCCGGAACCAACTCCGAAGCGATTGCGGGCGGCGGATTCCTGGGATCACCGTGAGAGCGATCGGCGGGAACCTGCAGCATGTTGGCCAGGTCCACCCGAACATAGATGACCGGTGAACTGTGCTTTCTAAATGTCGCTGCAAGCGACGCAGCTTTTGCGACGACCGAGGATGCCGGATGAGGACTCGTTTCTCGTGCCACAATGCCGTGCTGCAGATCGATGAGAATCAGGGCGGAAGTTTTGGGGTCGAGTTGTATTTTCTCCACAGCCTTCTCCAAAAACGAGGACAGCCTCGCTTTCTCTGATATAGAATACGAGGATGCCCTCGCTTTCGTCAAATCCAAATCGACCGGTCCCCCAACAGGAGCGGGCTGCACGAACGCATCAGTTGTTTTTGGATACCGCCGAACGGCTGTTTGTGGAAGTCGGCTACGATGCCATGACGATGACCGCCGTAGCCGAACGGGCGGGGACTTCCATCGGAGCCTTATACCGTTGGTTCCCCGACAAAACTGCAGTGGCGGCGGCGCTGCGCGCCAAGTACACCGTCGAGATTGAGCAACACTGGTCGTCGCTCATCGCAGGCGCGCATACGCTAACCACCGCCAAGTTCGCCGAGTCGCTAATCAGCCGAACAAGGGAATTCGTTCAGCGACGGCCAGCCTATTTCATCCTTCGCGATGCCCCCATCAACGTTTCTCGTAGCGCAGCGGCCCGAAAAACTCTGCGAGAGCCTTTCGTACAAGCCTTTCAGGCAAAAAAACCGACGCTCTCACACGAGGAAGCGCTTCTCATTGCCAACGTCGTCGTGGAAACGGTAAAGGGTTTTCTGTCGATGATCGCTGCGGCTCCTCCAAACCGACGCGCGCCCGTGACGGCGGAATTCACCAAAATGCTCTCGCTGTATCTTGAAGCCAAGTTCCGTTAGCGCGTGGCCGGCTTTCATGTTTGGTGAGGTACGAAATCTAGGAATTGAACGCCTTATGCAATAGACGCATGCCCCGCTATCGCCATCCACTGGCATCGTCGGCTGAAGGCCCATAAATGCTCGGGACGTTGCCGCCCATCGGTCGAATGTACGTGCTCAATTGTCCACGATGGTGAACGGTATCGAACAACGCAATCCACAACAACCCACCCACCGTGTCTTTGAGCAGGATCTCTTCTTTGCCCTGAATCAACCATGCCTGGTGGTTCCAACCGTTGTCGTCCAAGGAATTCAACTGAATAGCAAGCTGGCTATGATCGCGCTCGTAAGTTGAGATCATCTGGTCCCGATCTCCAAAAGTTGCAGGTTCCTGCCAGCGCAAACCGCTGTAAAAGCGTTCCCGGCTCTTGCAAAGATGGATACAACTCTGCTGGGAGGAGACCAGCAGAGCGGCCAGTTCTCCGGCCGAGCGCGACCGGGGATGGGGCCGGTAATCGAGACGATCGCCCGGAAGCGCTTTGAACACCCTCACGAACGCGGGGTATTCTTGCTGCCATCTTTGAATGAAGAACTCCCGGTTGCTAAGCTCTCTGCCAAGCGATTGTGTTGCCATCGACCGTCCTCTCTACGTACGCTAAATTCTAATCTCCGTTGGGCCGGGTGGGCGCACCAAGTTCTTTGGTTCCTCAGCGAAAAAACGAAATCAGAGAGTACTCGATGAGAGGCGGGTGCCCCGGATAGCGCGCGCACGCACAAGTCACAACTAACACGTTGAGTTGATATACCAACGCAGGACGCGGAGAGCGCGCAGTGTGTTCCAGCGGCTTGCCCTGCCGACATCGGTCTCCATCGTCAATGGAATATGTTCGGGATGAAGGAGGTTCAGCGGCCAGCGCCCGTTCTGGTGGCGGCGCTCAATCACCGTTTCGATTGCGTTAGCGACGCGGCTGTCGGGCTTGATTCCTGCATTGCGCAGATAATCGAGTCCACGCAAGACATCGTAGTGCCAAAACGTCGGGAACGAGAAGCGCAGCCAGCGTTTGTCGATGACTTTGCCGGTTCGCAGCGAACGGAACATGCGGCGTTCGAGCAGATAGTTTTCCGCCCTCTTGCGGGCCTTGGTGACGGCCGCGGATTTGCGGCCTGCTCGTTCGTAGTCGAGCAGTCCTTCGAGCACGCAGATGGTGGTATGGAACGAAGAGCGCCGGCTTTTGGGTGCTTCGCAGTTCCATCCGCCATCTTCGAGCTGCTCGCCCAGGAGCTGATTGGCCAGTGCGTCGTTCGGTTCCTTGAAATACGAACCAATGCCGAGGATTCTGCCGTTGATACAGGGTTCCGTTTCGCCGTGAAGGTAGGGCCGGTTGTTGAGCGGCTTAAACACGAGCCCCTTGTCGACGCGGTCGATCATTTTCCGAGCCTCGTTGCTGGCGGGGTCGAGACCGAGGTCCTTCAAGACGACGAGACTGTAGAGGGTAATAAGGTCCCATTTCGGCCCGCCCCAGTGGCCGGCAGGAGATTGGCTGGAGAGAAGTTGGGCTCCCCATCCTTCGGTTGCGACGCGCGACCGCTCGGCAGCAATTGTGTTGGGGTCTTCACCGGTGAGGTCCCTCATGACCTGCCAACGGATGGCCGGGTCAGAATCGAGCAGCCACTTGAGGTGCGCGGGCCGGGGTGCGTAATCCTGGAGCCGCATTGGTCTCTTATAGCACGGGGTATGCAGGTGTTGTCTCGTGGGGCAAGCGGCCCAGCGTGCTTCCTGGTTCAGTTTGGAACTTGAAAGAAGTCGTGTACCTTGAGAACGCCTTCGTTCTTAGCGAGGAGCACCCTTTGTCTGGGAGTCTGATGCAGAAAACCCAAAACGGAAACAAGAATCGGTCACCTGCCAGCGGAGAGGGACCTGGTGAAATTCGCCACTTTCAACACTAATAACATCAACAAGAGGCTGGATAACCTTTTGGCTTGGCTCGCCAAAGCGAAGCCGGACGTTGTAAGTCTCCAGGAGCTCAAGGCCGAGCCCGGAGCTTTTCCCGTAAATGCTCTTCGCAAGCTCGGATACGAAGCAGTTTGGCAAGGGGAGCGTTCCTGGAACGGAGTCGCCATTCTCGCGCGAAACCACGCACCGGTGCTGACCCGCTCAAGCCTGCCGGGCGATCCCAAAGATGTCCAGGCCCGCTACATCGAAGCGGCTGTTCACGGAGTCCTGATCACTTCTATCTACCTCCCCAATGGGAATCCACAGCCTGGTCCGAAGTTCAACTACAAGCTGGCGTGGTTCGAGCGCTTGATTGCGCATGCGGCCGAACTCATGGCGAGCGGCGTACCCGTGGTGTTGGCCGGCGACTACAACGTCGTGCCCACGCCGGAGGATATCTATCCGACTCGATCGCTCGACAACAATGCGTTAATCCAACCTGAAAGCCGGCAAGCCTTTGCGCGTTTGCTGGCGCAAGGCTGGACCGACGCCATGCGCAAGCTGCGCCCATCCGGCCCACTCTGGACATTCTGGGATTACAAATTTGAACGCTGGCAGAAGGACAAAGGCATGCGACTCGATCACTTCCTGCTCTCACCGAAAATGTCGGCGCGACTTGCGGACGGCAGCATAGACCGCTGGGTGCGAGGCGAGGTAAACGCCAGCGACCATGCGCCGGTGTGGATACGGCTCGCTCTTTAGAGACGGGTGTTGCGCGCGATGCTGCTTAGGGAACTGAAGAGCTGCGAGTCCACGTTACAAGACGCTTCTTCAGCCGGCCGAAAATTTCGCTTTCTCGTCGTTTCGTGAGTGAACAACCAAAGGGGGCCAGAGCCTTTGGTGAAGCCGAGCATGGCACCGCGACCATTCTAAAATCGCACCCGCGAACCGAGGCTGTTAATGAGACTCGAATTTCCCGCTTCGAAACCGCAAGATGTTGCGCCCAGGCTTTGATCGAGTGCTTTCCGATTTCGTTTTTTCGCTGAGGTCCCCAGTTTCTGGGTCGATCAACTAGAAGCAAGCGCGACCTGACTGGTTCTCCCGTGAGTCCGCTTATTCTCATGCGAGGATAGAACTATGAGAAATCTGCTTTCCACGTTCTTGACGTCATCGACATTCGCGATTGCCCTGCTCGGCACCGCATTGGCACAACAAACACCTGCGAAAAATGCTCAACACGCTCCGGGCGCCACAACGAAGAAGACTACAACCGCGAAACGTACACCAGCTCCGGCAGCCAAGCCTAAGGCTGTTGCTCTCACCACTCAGCAGGACAAAGTCAGCTACGCGATCGGCATGAACATGGCGAAGACTCTTCAGAGACAATCCCTGGAAGTGGAACCCGATGTTCTTGTCAGAGGGTTGAAAGATGTCCTGACCGGGAACAAGCCTCTCCTGTCCGACGACGAAGCCATGGCTGCTCTCACGGCACTCCAGAATGACCTGCGGGCAAGACAGCAGGAGAAAGCCCAACAACTTGGGCTATCCAACAAGAAAGAAGGGGAAGACTTCCTGGCTGCGAACAAAGGCAAGGAGGGCGTGGTCACGCTGCCAAGCGGTCTTCAGTACAAGATCTTGAAGGAGGGCAGCGGCCCTAAGCCAGCGGCGGCCGACTCCGTGGTCTGCAACTACCGCGGCACGCTGATCAACGGCACCGAATTTGACAGCTCGTATAAACGTGGGGAGACAGCGACGTTTCCCGTGAGTGGCGTCATAAAAGGCTGGACCGAGGCGCTTCAATTGATGCCAGTCGGATCAAAGTGGCAGCTTTTTGTTCCATCCGATTTGGCTTACGGTCAAAGAGGTGCAGGCGCCGATATTGGTCCCAACGCCACTCTCATTTTTGAAGTGGAGTTGCTTTCGATCAAGGGGAAGTGACAGTGGACGGCTGGCATAAAATCGACACATCTTCATACAACGGGAGTGATTGACGATGGCTGACATAAATGGAGTGGTTGTTCGCGGGAGTGCGGCAGGATTTACGCAGGAGATTCTCGTGGGCCGACATCGATTGACGGCAGACGAGCCTGTGGCTGCCGGCGGAACTGACACGGGCCCGACTCCTTACGACTTGCTGCTTGCTGCCTTGGGCTCTTGAACTTCGATGACGGTTGCGCTGTATGCGCGACGCAAGAGCTGGCCGCTCGAAGCAGTCACCGTTCGGCTGCGCCACAGCAGGATTCACGCAGCCGACTGTGCCGATTGCGAAACCAAAGAGGGAATGCTGGACCGCATGGAGAGCGATCTCGAATTCGCAGGGCCGCTAAGCAACCAGCAACGGGCGAAGCTTCTTGAGATTGCCCAGAAATGCCCAGTCCACCGCACCCTCGTCTCCGAAATCGATATTCGCACCCGCCTCTTGTGAGCTCCGGATGAGCCTACTCCTCCGGAGCTCCCGTTGTCTGATCTCCTTGCCCAGCATTTCATGCTGAGCTTCGTCATTGCTGAGTTTGAGGACTCCAGCTTGGCTTAGCGTCGTCATGCTCGTCCGTGCAGTGCCGCAGGTTCTGACTGATTGCCCCTTAGTGATCCGCTCTACTTGATCGGCCGTGAACCGGTGATGAGGATGTCTACCAGTCTCCTGGCGCTTTGCTGCCAGTCTCGGCCCGTCGCCACGTTGGAGACGCCGATGAGAGCCCGAAGTAGATCGAATGCGTCGAGGTCTTTGCGTATGTCGCCGCTCTTGATTGCGCGCTTCACCAGGGCGTCGATCGCTTGCTGGATCTGAGCGCGGGAACCTTCGTAGAGCTTGGAGGCGCCTCCGACGAGCGTGTTCAGTGCCGGGGCGATGATCTGCTTGGCCGCGATGTAATCGACGAAGAGCAGCATCCAGGCGCGTAGCGCTTCAACCGGGGGCATAGTCTCGGCGAACTTGCGCTCGGCTGCGGCTAGTTTTCCTACCTCAGTCCGATAAACCGCCTCGATCAGCGCATCGCGAGTAGGGAAGTGGCGATACAGGGTTCCGGCTCCGACACCGGCCTCTTTGGCGATGTCGTCCAGGCTGGCGTTCACGCCCTGGCGAGTGAATGCGTCCTTCGCCACTTCCAGAATGCGTTCGCGGTTCTGCTGTGCGTCAGCTCTCGGCTTGCGCAGGGCAGATTTTGCTTGTTTCGTAGCCATCAAAAAAAGTTTGCAACCGGAGATAGTCTCCGGTTATCCTATTTACCGATACGGAGACACTCTCCGTTTTAGTTGGAACACAGTGACTTGTCAATAGCAGTTCCCACTAACGTCTTCGTTTTTACCTTCGGGAGGTTAGGAATATGAATTCACTTACCCTTAATAAGTCGCCGAAGAATCTCAATCCTGATTGCGCTGATCGCATGACGATGGCGGAGCAGGAGTTGGCAGCATTCTTCGGCGCGGTGAAAGAGTTGTTCGGATCGGAGCAGGCGGAGCACTCGGCAGAAGACTGGCTGCAGGAGTTGGAAGCAAGCAATGGTCTGCCGGCTTCAGCTCGCGAATGGCGATTGATCACTAAAAGGGTTACGAAGCAGCTCGCGATTCAATTGAATGCTTCGTCCCTGTCAACTGGATCGCAAGTACTTAGTAGGAGGAACAGAATATGCGTGTTTTCGTCACAGGTGCCACAGGCTTTATAGGTTCCGCAATCGTCCGGGAGCTGATCGACGCGGGCCATCAAGTGCTTGGTCTTGCTCGCTCAGATGCGGGCGCTAAATCCCTTATCGCCGCCGGTGCCCAGGTGCATCGCGGTTCGCTCGAAGATCTCGAGAGCCTGCGCAGCGGAGCGGCTGCAGCAGACGGCGTGATCCACACTGCGTTCATCCACGACTTCAACAACTACGCGCCTGCAGCCGAGGCGGATCGGCGGGCGATCGAGACGCTCGGCGCTACGCTTGCGGGCTCTGACCGCCCTTTGATCATCACTTCCGGGACCTTGGTCGTTCAACCCAAAGGCCCTTTCGCAAAGGAGGAGGATGAACACAATCCGAGCTTTCCACGCAAATCCGAAGACGCGGCACTTGGGTTGGCAGAGCGTGGCGTGCGCGCGATGGTGGTTCGCCTTCCTCCGTCGGTGCATGGCGAAGGCGATCACGGCTTCGTTCCCGCTCTCATCGGCGTCGCGAGGGAAAAAGGTGTTTCGGCGTATGTTGGTGACGGGCTTAACCGCTGGCCCGCGGTGCACCGACTGGATGCTGCGCGCCTCTTCCGGCTCGCGCTGGAGAAAGGTTCCGCTGGAGCGCGTTATCACGGGGTCGGCGACGAAGGCGTGCCGGCTAGAGACATCGCTGATGTAATCGGCCGACAGCTAAACGTGCCCGTCGTCGCCAAGTCGCGCGAGGAAGCAGCCGACCATTTTGGCTGGATCGGACCCCTCTTTGCTATGGACGGTCCGGCTTCAAGCGTGCAAACGCAAGAACGGCTGGGATGGCGTCCGGCTGGGCCTGCGCTCATTCCCGATATCGACGCGCACTATTTCGAAACAAGTGCGTACGCGGAGCCTCTGCACAGTTAGCATTGGCCAGATCTCATAACCGATCGAACAGACCAAGATAGGAGAACAGAAATGGTGGAAGTATTTGGGGCGACTTCGACAACGGAAGAAGTCTTGTCGGGAATCAATCTGCGCGGCAAACGAATTCTTGTAACCGGTGTTTCAGCCGGGCTTGGAGTTGAGACTGCGCGTTCTCTTGTGGCCCACGGGGCACAAGTTGTAGGCGCGGCGCGAGATTTGGCCAAGGCTAAAGCCGCGACCTCACAGGTGCAAAAGGATGCGGCGAAGGGCAGTGGCAGCTTTGAGCTGGTTGAACTCGACCTGGCCAGTTTAAAGAGCGTTCGCGCCTGCGCCGATCGACTGCTCGAAAAAGGTGAGCCCTTCGACGTGGTCATTGCCAATGCCGGAGTTATGGCAACACCCTTTGGCCATACGGCAGACGGCTTTGAGACCCAGTTCGGTACCAATCATCTGGGCCACTTTGTCCTCGTGAACCGGATTGCACGGCTTATCCGCGCAGGTGGGCGGCTGATCAACCTCTCCTCTGCGGGCCATCGTTATTCGAATGTCGACCTTGAGGATCCCAACTTTGAGCGGACGCCCTATGAGCCCTTCGTTGCCTATGGCCGATCGAAGACGGCGAACATCCTGTTCGCAGTTGCCTTCGACAAACGGCACCGAGGCCGTGGGGTGCGAGCTGCGGCTGTCCATCCTGGAGGCATTCAGACTGAGCTGGGACGTTACGCGGAGCCCGGCCGCATAGAAAAGGTTGTTGAAGAAATCAACCAGCAACTCGCAGCACAGGGTAAGGCGCCGTTCCAGTGGAAGACCATTCCTCAAGGAGCCGCAACTTCAGTGTGGGCCGGCGTGGTTGCAACCGCCGACGAGATCGGCGGCCGATATTGCGAGAACTGCCACGTGGGCGATATCGTGCCGGACAACGCGACCATAACCGCCGTCAGCGAAGGCGTGCGCGGATACGCGCTCGATCCAAAAAACGCTGAGACACTCTGGAAGAAAAGCGAAGAACTCGTTGGAGAGTCCTTTTAGGTTTCCTTATTACAAACTGATGAGCAGGAGGAACGAAATGATTGAACAGACTGATCTCGCCGGCAGCTTCACGCTCCCTGGCACATCTATGAGCGTGAACCGCATGGATTATGGCGCAATGCAGAGCGGAAATTCGCTCAGGCCATGCCGCCTGTCGAAGGGTTGATTGCGACTACGGTGCCGGCTGTTTGGTGCTGGCGTGGGAGAGTGCTGCACCCCCAGTTTGGCTACCGCCAACCAAGACAACAAATGTTTGATCCGAAGGGGCCGCCACCCGTCCGCCCATGTCGGGACTACTTCTTCAATCTCGGCAGTTGCATACCGCGTGCTATGTAGCCGCAGCCTTCTGATCCGGCATGCCATTCGGAACCAGCGGCATCGCGCGTAGACGCTTGCTAGTGGCGTTGAAGATGGCGTTTGCCACCGCCGGAGCCAGTCCGACGATGGGTGTCTCGCCGGCGCCGAATGGCTGCACGTCCTTGCGGTTAATAATCTCTACTTCGATCGAAGGCAGATCGCGAAAGCGCGGTACGCGATACGACGAGAAGTGCGGATTCAGCACGCGTCCGTTCGCAAAGTGCACATTCTCGAACAACGCTCCACCGATACCTTGAACAATCGCTCCCTCGATCTGGTTTCGCAGGCCATTCGGATTCACCACTGGCCCGCAGTCCCAAGCCTCAACCACACGCTCGATCCGCACGGCCCGGCTCTTTGGATCGACGGCCAGTTCCGCGCACGTAGCCACGTATCCGCCTTTGTCGAATCCCCCAGCGATGCCAAAGCCGCGTGATGTTGAGGCCTTCTGTTGTCCCCATCCGAAGCGTTTAGCGGCGGCTTCAAACACCGCGCGCAAACGAGGATCGTTGATGTTCTTCAAGCGAAATTCGAGCGGATCCATACCAATCGCATGCGCCAGTTCGTCCATGGCGCTCTCACGCGCGAAGTGGTTGGCGGTCGCGGCCAAGCCGCGGTAGGAGCCCTGACGTAAAGGCGGCATCTGCGTTGGGTGATACTGAATCCTTTGGTGCGCGACGTTATAGAGCGTGTTGATAGCCGCCGGACCGGAGTTGTAGTTGTGGAACTCCCAGGCGACCAGCGTGCCGTCGGTGCGCGCACCGGCGCGAACGTCAATCACACCTGCCGGGCGAAAGTACGCCCAGGTAAATTCCTCTTCCCGAGTCCACTGCAACTTTACCGGCTTTCCAACGGCTTTTGCCAGACGCGCCGCTTCCACGGCGCACTCTCCCGTGTGCTTCCCGCCATATCCCGATCCCGTATCGGGAACAATGACGCGCACATTCTTCTCGGGAATGTGAAAGGCCTGCGCCAACTCATCACGAACTGCAAATGGACGCTGCGTACCGGTCCACACCGTTAACTTATCGCCATTCCATTCAGCGACGGCCGCCCGTGGCTCGAGCGGCGCATGTTGGATATACGCCACCGTGTACGTGCTCTCAATCTTCTTGTCTGCCGACGCCATGCCGCTTTCGACCGAGCCCGTCTCGTGTGAGTTAGAACGGCCTCCGCCTTCTCTGGCCTCTGACGTTCCGCCAGTCTTTGCGCGAAGGGAATCGTAGAGCTCCATCTCCGAGATTTGTGGCGGAGTGTTCCACTGCGCCTTGATCGCGGAAAGAGCGCGAGTTGCAGTGATGGAATCGGGTGCGACAACGCCAACGAAATCTCCATCGTGCACCACAGTTACGTCAGGGATTCGCTGGGCTTCGACTGGCGCAGTATCAAGGGAAGCGAGTGTGCTGTGAAGGCCTGATGGACGCAGTACCTTGCCATACAGCATTCCAGGTCGTGCCAGGTCTGACGTGTACTTGTGCCCTCCTGTGACGAATTCGCGGCCGCCAACTTTCGCTACTGGAGTTCCGGCAACTTTCCATTGCTCCGGAGGCGCAAGCGGCGGATCGTCAGGGATGAGCTTCACTAGCTGCTGTCCCAGCAGAAGCTCTCCGTAACGGATCGAACGATTGTCCGACGTATTTTTGATCGCCCCGTCGGCGACGACGAGCTGTGTGCGATTCACTCCGAGCCGCTCAGCCGCTTTGTCAATCAACAAATCCCGGGCCGCAGCGGAGATATTGCGCAGCTCGGTTCCCATTTGCGGAGTTGTTCGGCTGCCAAAAGTGCCCATGTCAAAGGGGCACAGCTCCGTGTCGGCCATCACCATGGCGATCGTGCTCACCGGAACGCGCAGCTCTTCAGCCACCTGCTGAGCGAGGGAGGTGCGGATGTTCTGTCCCATTTCGGTCTTACCGGTGAAAACGGTCACGCTGTTGTCGGCGCCGATGTGAATCCAGGAAGCAATGTCGTGCGGAGTACGGTCAGCTTCATTGCCGGCAGTGCGGGCGCCGGACTCCTGCATAGCGCGGGCATCCACGGTGCAGACCAGCAGTCCTGCGCCAACGAGCTTTAATAGTTCGCGGCGGCTCAGAACGAAGCTATGTTGGACGCGGTCAGGTGACTGTTGCAGGAGCTCGTTATCAAAGCTCATCGTGAACCTCCTGCAGTTCCGGAACCTGAGATCGAAGATTTGGTGTGCATCTGTTCGCTGGCGGCGCGTCTGACCGCCGCAACAATCCGCGCATAGGTTCCACAGCGGCAGATGTTGCCATTCATGCCGCGAATGATCTCGTCATGGCTGGGTTTGGGATTCGAAGCAAGTAATCCAACCGCAGACATGATCATGCCTGGCGCGCAGTAGGCGCACTGGAACGCTTCTTCATCGAGGAACGCTTGCTGTACCCGGTGTAAACGGCCATTGCTCTCCAGACCTTCGATGGTTGTAATCTTGCGGCCAGCGGCGGAGGCGGCGAGCGTGTGGCACGAACGCACAGGCCGCCCATCAAGCAGCACCGTGCATGCGCCGCACTGGCCCTCCCCGCAGCCATACTTCGTGCCTGTGAGATTCAATCGATCGCGCAGGAGATAGAGCAGCATCTCATCATCTCCCACCTGCACATGATAGTCAGCGCCATTGACGTGAAAGAGGATCTTCGCCATCGCGCACCTCCGGCAAATATTGTCGCCCAAGCAGCGAATCGCTGCAGACCGTTTGATCAATTTCAGCTGGGTGTACCCACGTCAGGATCGCGCTTCATGTAGAACTTGCGCTCGTCCTCGCGCACAATGCGGAAGCCGAGCCGCTCGTAGAGCCGTACAGCAGGGTTGATCTTCACCACATTAAGACGCACCGCCCGATTCGTCTGATTGGCTTCGCCAATCAGGCGATGGATCATATCAGTCCCAATCCCCCTCCGCTGAAAGGGTCCATCCACAAAGAGCTGCGCGAGGAAGATCGCATCATCCTCTATGAAGCTTTGTAACCACCCTATATCGGAACTATCGAGGGCAATGATGCGGACCTGGGTCGCCTGCCATTGCTCCTGGAAGCTGGCTTCCTGAGAAGCTTGATTAAGACGCAGCTCCTCGATGATCGTTTTCATTCCGGCAAAGTAGAGACGTTTGCAGTAATCGAAGTCCCGCGTCCCGGCAGGACGAAGCGCAATCCGCATAGCCAATTATCTTCCGGGTTTAGAAGGCGCGGGTCTCGCGAGGCGTCCTGGCGTGAATTTACGTTGTTAAAGAAGCAAAGGACAGGCAGACTTGGGGCCGGGTATCACGGCACTGGCCTCTAAGGAATACAGGCTCTCAGACCCGGAGGTATTTACTGCCGTCAAAACGTAATAGTAAGTTTCGCCGGGCTCCACAACATTGTCATTCCACGCGGTCGGCGAAATTAACAAGCTGTTGAGTTTGTTGTAAGCCGGCCGCCATCAACACTTTCTATAACGTCGCGAACCAGAAGATTCAGTTCCATCCGGCATCGGCGCCACCCTTGCGTCAAGGCTCCTATCGCGGTTTGGCGGCCACCGCCAATCACTTCGCACGCGAGAGTGCCATGGACGAAATCGCGCATGCGATCGGCGTGAATCCACTGCAGTTTCGCTTGAAGAACATTACCGATCCTCGCTTGCGCGCGGTTTTTGAAAGCGCGGCGAAGCGCTTCGGTTGGGGACAACAGAAATCTTCGGCATCACGCGGCTTCGGCATCGCCGGCGGATTCGAGAAAGGCGGATACGTCGCTACTTGCGCCGAGGTGGCCGTCGATCCGGAGAGCCGCTCCGTGCGCATCTCGCGTGTGGTCGAGGCCTGGGACTGCGGGCCGGTGGTGAATCCTAATGGTTTGAGAAACCAGATTGAAGGTGCGATTGTCCAAGGCATCGGTGGAGCTCTGTTTGAGGATGTGCACTTTGCCAACGGACGTGTGCTGAATCCGCACTTTTCTTCCTACCGCGTGCCCCGCTTCCGCGACCTTCCGGCGATCGAAGTTGAGATCATTAACCGCAAGGACGTGCCACCGTTTGGGGCGGGCGAGACGCCGATCGTTGGCCTGGCTCCCGCCGTAGCAAACGCCATCTTCAATGCCACCGGTACGCGTTTACGTGCAATGCCGCTGGTTCCAAATGGTATGCCAGAGAAGAAGACCGCTAGCTAAATAACCTGACGAATCACGCCAGCTGCCCTACGCGGTGCCCGCAGTCGAGGTGTCAGTGAATCCTCAAGTGATGGTGGCCAGAGAGGGAATCGAACCGCCGCCAGCCTTTTCAGGACTGTAGTCACCCGGACTCATCTTGTGGATGATGTATCGCTTTAGCTCCGCGAATCGCACCAATTGTGGTGCCGTTTTATAGGCTCACCAGGGGAGTCGGGAGATAACGGGGCGTCGCCTCCATCAGGCGCATTACCGTGCGCCATTGAAGCAGAGCTTTCGGTACCATTCCGTGATCACCGGTTAACTCGACATGCCGGCATCTGGGTCTCGCGATGTCGTACCCACGCAGCCGCGATCTGCAGAAGAGCTTGCGCCCGAGCTTCCCGAACCTTCTCAACTGAGTAGCCCAGAAGCACCCCGCACTCAAGGTCAGACATTCGTTCGAGAACAGACATCACGAAGACAAACCGCTCGAAGTCATCAAGCGCCAGCACGTGACAGAGATCGGAGTCTATGAGAGTTCGCGCGCGCTTGCAGACTGAATCGGTAGCTGACAAAGATGCGCTCTCAGCGTCTGGATGAGGCTTCAATGCGCGGATAGCGTTTTGGATGATCGTGCGCCGCGCCCATTTATGCGCCCACACCTTGAATGCCTGGTTCGCCTGAACAGTCTCCTCGATACCAGCTATGAAGCATTGCTCTGCTTTGTCGTGATCGCCTGTCAGCAACAAGGCAAGCAGGTAGAGGCTGGCCATGTTCTCCTGAAAGATCCTTTGGAAGTCTTCGACGACCGCGTACTCATGTATTTCGACCTTCCCATTCTGGTGCTTCATCGTGCCACCTCCTCGAGGTGCCGGCGTAGCTCTATACATGGATAAGGCAAAACGCATGCCAAACTTCGCGTCTGTAAGTGAATGAATTTGCAGTGCAGGGAATACGAGGCAGCACTCAAAGAGCCGAAAGTGCCGACGGCAGAATCGACAGCCAGACTCGATGAAATGTTCGCGTTGCCGTCGCCCGATTGGGGCTCCGCGGATGAGGTGATTGGGATAACCAACATTAATGCAGCCAGAATGACTATCGACTTCCTTTTCATTCTTTTAGCTCCTCAATCCGTTTGCTCTGGGTTGCGCGAGTCGAATTGGACTGCTTGTGCAGCTTGACCACGGTTCCTCCCTCTTCAAACTGAACTTCGTCCATCAACGCTTGCATGAGGTAGATACCGCGGCCGTGAGCTGATAGCCGGTTCTCGGGTGCCGTTGGATCCGGCACTAGGCGGCTATCAAAACCTTGTCCCAAATCCCGAATTGTGACTAATACTTCTCCATCCTGGCTGCAGCGGGATGCGACGTAGACGCGCTTCTCGGGGTTTTCATGGTTGCCGTGGACGATCGCGTTCGTAAGCGCCTCACGCAAAGCGATTTCGATGTCGACTTCGCTCCCATCCTCACTTCGGAACCTCCTGATAAAGCGCATCAGTTGATCGAGGAACGGAGAGATGGCTTCCACCTGGCTCGGAATGGACTGATGCAGCTCGACGAACGGACTGAATTGGGAAGTTGAAGGCTGGCCGATAAACGATTGTGACTGAGCCATGGCTTGCGACTCCTGTTGTAAGTCTCCGTGCCATCACTGCAAGAAGTGACCGGTTCTCGACACTGAAGATCGTTAACATCTGATTTCCTTTACAGTTCGGATAGAGGCAATGCGCATGCCAAACTCTTGCTGCCGCAAGTGAATGAATTGTCGTCATGGACAGTGAGAGTGGTTTTGGAATGGTTGAAACTGTCGATGACAAATTCGGCAACTACCCGGACGGCGCTGGTTATGCGTCCAGGTCAAGCGTGTTCAGATCTGTACATTTCTTGGTTCCGGAACTGAGACGCCGAGTTCCTTAGTTTTAGCCGGACCCAGTGCGTTAGCGATGGCGAACCTCGGGCTACTCGATTGAGTCCTTAGGATTCGGTCGCGCCTGCCCTTGGGGCGACCCTTATCGTGAGGATGTCCATAGATGGCTTTCAAAATGTTCAACAGTTCTGACGGGTCCATATTTCCAAATCTCCGCTGAATGAAGTTGTTTTGCTGCTCGCTGCTCATTTTCGAAAAAGCAAACAATCGCAGAGAGTTAGGACGCGCGGAAGAGTGTGGTATTGGAATTTCATGGCGCTTTTTGGGAAATGGCGAAGTCAAAAGAGCAAGTCTCACAGGGTGCGAACGTACAGGCACAGACCGGAAATCAGCAAAAGCGCAAACAGAAGCGCGATGATGATCCACATCCCATCGCTACTTCTTTGGTCTCTTTCTGCACGCTGTAAATCGGGGTCTAGGTAATGGATTTCGTTCCAAAGATCTATGCTGTTTCCGGGCTCTTCGCTGATGGCATCTCTCGCCAAGTTCTTTCGCACCTGCGTTACCTCCGCTCGAGGATTAAGACCTAAATGAGGGCCCGCGAATTCCAGACGCTATTGAAGATCAGCCCCTTTTGCTTACGCACCCCACAAAAGCAATACATGTGCCAAACTTACTGCCCGCAAAACAATGAATTTCAGTGCAAAAGTTCAGAAGTAGTGATGGAAGAGCCGAGAGTGCCGACGGCAGATTCGACTGCTAAGGTGGGGCGGATTGTGCTTTCAAGGTCACTGCTGTCGCCTGGGTAGCGCAGAAAGCTGCGACCTTTAGCGGAACAAAATCATCTATCCTGCGGGTAAATTTGACCTGCCAGCGGAACTGATCTCTCCATGAGGGACATGAGCACAGAGCCCATCATCGCGGGTGCAAACAACGGGGAACGTCGCGAGACTCTCCTTGGTTTGAGCGATACCGCCCGCCTGCAATTGCTACTGGACCTGACGAAACGAATCACGTCGAACCTACAGCTTCGGGAAGTATTGCGCGCCATCGCAGCGAATGTTCGTGAGGTCATTCAGTGCGATGCCGTTGTTATTTCGCTGCCGGATATGTCATCAGGGACGGTCAGGGTATACGCTCTTGACTTTCCTAATAGTAAGGGGCTCATCGCGGAAGAGCAGATCGTCGCAATGTCAGGCGCGGCCAGGCGAGCTCTTGAAACTCTGGGACCGGTGACCTCATACACCGACGACGACGTTTCTCCTGAGATTCGCGACATGATACTCGCCGAGGGTTTAAAGACCCGCTGTTTGATTCCTCTTATTAATCACAGCCGTGTGGTTGGCTTTCTGGGAATTATGCGGAAAACGGAGGATGCTTTCACGCAAGAAGATATAGAGTTCCTCACCCAAGCATCCGGGCAAATCGCGATTGCCATTGAAAACGCCGTGGCATACCGCGAGATTTCGGACCTTAAGGACAAACTAGCCCAGGAAAAGCTCTACCTCGAAGAAGAGATTCGCAGCGAGATGGGCTTTGAGCAGATCATCGGAAGCAGCACAGCGTTGAGACATGTGTTGGAGATGGTTAACACGGTTGCTCCCACTGATTCCACAGTCTTGCTGCTCGGTGAAACCGGAACGGGAAAGGAATTGATCGCTCGCGCGATTCACGAACATAGCCGACGAAAAGACCGGACTTTCGTGAAGCTGAACTGTGCTGCGATTCCTACCGGTCTGCTGGAAAGCGAATTATTTGGGCATGAAAAAGGAGCATTTACGGGGGCCATTTCCCAGAAAATCGGACGCCTGGAGCTCGCCGACCACGGCACTCTGTTTTTGGATGAAGTCGGTGACATTCCCACTGAGATTCAACCGAAGCTCTTGCGAGCATTGCAGGAGCGGGAATTTGAACGACTGGGAAGCACTCATACCCGGAAGGTGAATGTCCGTCTGATTGCGGCTACCAATCGAGATCTCGAAAAGATGGTTGCTTCTCGAGAATTTCGAAGTGATCTGTACTACCGCCTGCATGTATTTCCGATCCGAATACCACCGCTGCGGGACAGAAAAGAAGATATTCCGCAACTCGTGAGTTACTTCGTCCAGAAGTTTGCAAAGCAAATGCAGAAGAAGATTGAAACGATTTCGCCGGCGGTAATGAAAGGGCTGACGGCTTGGGAATGGCCTGGCAATATCCGTGAGCTGGAAAACTTCATGGAGCGGGCGGTGATTGTAACGCGCGGCAAGTCGCTTGAGGCTCCCCTCGGAGAGCTCCGAAAGACCACTTATGAAACGCCAGCTCCTGGCAACGCGCAGTCTTCACAGCAGGACATCGCTGACATCGTCAAAGAAACGATCCACGCGCTGAATTCAAAAAAGACTGTGATGAATGATTACGCAACAAGACAACGAGAAGAAATTGTACGTGCGCTCACCGATAGCAAGGGGCGCGTCGGTGGAGAGGATGGCGCTGCCGCACGCATGGGCACCAAACGCTCCACTCTCCTTTCTCGTATCAAAAAGTTTGGCATAGACCCCAAGCAATTCGCCTAATCGGTCGTTTTCGATTCTTGCATCGAGATTCTTGCATCTGCCTCGTACTAAGCAGCCTCGACATAAAAGCACATCAGTACCGTTTGCGGTAGCGAATGGGTGCTGTGGTGCCAGGCGCAGTAAGAAGAAAACAACTCTTTCACCACTTCGCAGACCGTACTGACCAGTATCGCGACTAGGCCAAGTCCGAACCACAGCAACCTTGAGAATGGTGCACCGTCGCGTTCTCTCGCTTAGCTGACGAATCTGCCGTCAGCAGTTTCGGCTATTCGGGGACTACTCTCCTAGTCCCGCATTGAAAATTCATTGACTTACGGCTCCGCAGGTTTGGTATGCCCCTTGCCTTATCGCAGCTGGGAGAAGTAATGCTGAAGATCGCGCTCATCCATTCGGGTCGAGCGGCGAAAAGGAAATCACAGTAAGGAGCTACAAAATGAAAACTAACTTCATTCTCATCGCGATTGTCTTAGCGGTACTTATACCAATTACTTCATCCGCGCAGACCAAATCCGGAAACAGTAATACGAACGATGACATCGGAAGCGCCAATTCCGAACAGGTTGACGCTGTCTTGGCCACACCTCCTGCAGTACCGCGCGGCCCAAAGCAACTGTTGCAGGACTATGAAACTGAAATGGCAGAGATTACGCATCGATTTTCTGCAACCCTCTTGCAAATTACCGACGCTGTGCAGCGCGGAGAACTCACCAGCGAGCAAGGGCAGAAAATCAGTTCTGAGCAATACCAAGTGGCGCAGATGCAATTTGAGCTGCTCGGCGCCTGGAGTGCCATGTTGCAACAGGATCTGGATCGGGTTCCTGATCCTGGAGCTCCAGCGGCTTCCAGTCAGGCCGAAGATAACCAAGTCATCCTGGTAGCGCTGCCGTTCTCATCGTTTCAGCTGAATCCTTCATTGGCAGAATATTTGGACTTGAGCCAGGCGCAGGTTGAACGCATCGAGCAAGTGATGGCACGAGAACGCCGAAGTCTTCAGCCGCTGATCACAGAGCTGCAAGCAACAAGGGAGAAGTTGTTGGCTGCGGACCCAGTCCACACCAGCGGCAAGGACCTCAAAGCACTTGCCAACGCACAAGCAGGACAGTTGGCGAAGTTGATCGTGGCCAACGAACGTATGCAGTCGGAGATCTACAAGCTGCTCACTCTAGAACAGCAGCACAAACTCAACGATTTGAAACGCGGCGCTGAATCGTCGACCCTTGCAAAAAAGTGATCGAAGGGAGGTCACATGTTATCCGTAACGTTATGCGAATGTAAGCGAGTCAGGCGAAAAGCAATCCAAACTGAAAGGAGCTTGATATGAGATTTCGCAAAGTACCAGCCATTACCTTCTTGGCGATCCAGTTAGCAACCGCGGCCTTTGCTCAGCATGTCGCGGTTGATTATGACCATGCCGCAAACTTCAGACAAATCAAGACATATTCATGGGCGAAGCTTCATACTGCCGACCCCATCACGGATAACCGTGTGAAAGAAGCGATTGACCAGGAGTTAGCTGCTAAGGGCTGGAGTCAGGTGTCTAGTGGCGGAGACGTTGCGCTTGTGGTGGTTGAACAAACGTCCGTGCGTGAGCAGTACGACAGCTTCTACAACGGGTTCGGCGGCCGGCGCTGGGGAGGCGGCATGGTAGACGAAACTACCACGGTCGACCACTACGAAGTTGGCACGCTGATCGTCAGCATGTTCGACGGCAACTCCAAACAGTTGATTTGGAGAGGAACAGCGAGTGGAGATGTGTCAGACAATTCCCAAAAGAAGATAAAGAGCCTCGCGAAGGTTGTCCAAAAGATGTTCAAGAACTTTCCGCCGAAAGCCGCATAGCTCGTGACGTGGGGTCACAGGCAAAGCCCGGACTCGCTTTGAGAACTTCGGGCGTCGTTTTACGAGGGATTGCTATATGTTGAGAAAGCTCATATTAATTTGTGCGTGCCTGTGCTCTATTCCTGCGCTCTGCCAATCCGCAGGCAGCACAAAATATCAGATCGCGACTATCGTGGCCGTCAATCCACATTCTACTATGCTGCCACCGATTCCCAGGCCCCAAGCTATGATCTCTCCGTGCAAATTGGGAACAGGATCTATGTCGTGTTGTACACTCCGCGGCTGGGATTGCAAACCGCAAAGTATGCGGCTGGCCGTCAGGTTCTAGTCCTGGTCGGCGAAGAGACGCTGACGTTCAACGATATTTCTGGAAATGCGGTCGAGGCGGCGATTCTGACTCACAGGATTGTTGCCGCCACCCGTACGCGTTAGCACCTGCGGTCGGGCTCGTCCCTGTCGTTCACTCGGCAGAAGGAGAGAGATGCGCCACAGTAACCTAAAGCACGGGTTTGCAGTGTCTGTCCCACTCGCACTTCTCATCGTCAATTACGTTTCACCACTTCGCAGACCGAAGGAAATGAGCGCTGGTGGAACCATCGCTCTCCTGCCACAACCGAAATAGCGACGCCCCCAACGACACTCTAGACACAAGTCTTCACGCTTTGCTGCCGAGTCTGCTGTCGACAGTTTCGGCTGTTCGACGATTACTCTCCTAGTCCCGGATTGAAAATTCATGCACTTACGGCCGCGAAAGTTTGGCATGCACCTTGCCTTTATCCGAACTGCAGAGGCCAAGGACATGTTGAAGATCTCCGTTATCGACAACCGAACTCAGCGCAGGTTGATTTTGGAGGGCAAGCTCATCTCACCGTGGACCGCCGAGCTAAGGACCTTCTGCGAAAAACTCAGAGCGGACCTCGATGAGCGCGAACTGGTGATCAACATCAAGCACTTAACAGCCATTAGCCAGGAAGGAGAGAACCTCTTGCTCGAGCTGATGAAGGAAGGCGTGAGATTCCGCTCCCAAGGCCTGTTTACCAAACAAGTCTTGTCTCAACTCACTCGGAGACTTCGCAAAAACATGCAGGGGATGGAAAGATGAAGGACCAGATCGGGAATGCTACAACAAACAACTACGAGACGGACGAGCACTGTCAGAGGAGCGTTACGGAGCAAATGGCCAGTCTTTACCTGTCTGACTTTGTGTTCACGGACGACGTTTGCCATCGTCTTAGTGCTCGTCATTTCGGCCTCAGTGCTGTATGTGATCGCGTGGTCAATCGCTCTTCAGGCGATCGATTCATTCATCACGGCTCTGGCTGCGGGTCTCCTTGCCAGAGCAAAGTAATCAGCGATCCGGGCATTCGCAAGCCTGAAACAGGAACTCCCGAAGGAATGTGCACCGAATATCTGCTTTCACGACCCGTGCCAGTAATACGCCTGAGGCGACAAGACGACCCATTGGCTTCCTCCCCTGGTCAACCCTGCCAATGTCGTGCCTCAGGCGCATTATGGGCACGATTCGAAAAGGGAATCAGGAGAATGAGCCCAATGACCCAATTGATCGCACATGCAGGAAAAGATCGGCTGGGTTTGCGGATTGCAAATCTGATGTTGACCGCGATGTTGTGCGGTGTGATGCCGGCAGCAGGACAATCCAACCTCGGTTTGGGAACGATGACGAGTTACGGAACATCCCAAAGCTCGGCACGAGGACAAGGGGACGTATTCGCGGGAAGCGTGCCGAGTGGTCCTGCAACGAGCGAGGTCTTGCACTTAACCCTGCATGACGCAGTCAATCGAGCTCTTCGGTACAACCTCGGGACGATTGAGAGCGGAGAAAACGCAACCATAGCTCGCGGCCAGCGGCTGCTCGCGCTGAGCGATCTCTTGCCGCAGGTAAGCGCAGGGGTTTCTGAGTACGTGGAACAAACCAGTGTTGCCGTTCTGGGAATCAAGAACGTACCGCAGATTCCGAGAGTCATTGGACCGTTCAGTTACAGCAGCGCGGACGCGAGCGTCAGTGCAACCCTGTTTAATTTCTCGTCGATCCAACGTTTTCGCGCAGCGCGAACCGCTGAACAGGCCTCGAAGCTCAGCTATCAAGACACGCTTGACGCCGTCACGCTGGTCGTCGGCAACTCTTATCTGCAGGTAATCGAATCGGCTTCCCGCATTGAAGCTCAGGAAGCTCAGGTGCGAAATGCAAAGGCGCTCTACGACCAGGCGCTCGATTCATTCCAGGCAGGCACTGCTCCGAAGATCGATGTCACTCGTACCGAAGTTCAACTCCACACCGAGGAATACAACCTCAGTATCGCTCGTAACAATTTCGATATCGCAAAGCTCAATCTGGCCCGCGCTATCGGACTCCCTTTGGGACAACACTTTGATCTCGCGGACCAGCTTCCGTATTCCGATATCAATCCTCCAGCCTTGGAAGATGCGCTGAAGACGGCTTACGGTTCGCGCAGCGATTTCCGCTCCGCGCTCGATTCGCAAAAGGCAGCTGAACGAACGCTCTCCGCGGCGAGGGGGGAACGGTATCCGGTGGTTGCCGTGAACGGCGATTACAGTGACGTCGGTTCGACCTTCGGACATTCCAATGGAAACTTCACCTTTCAGGCAGGAGTTCGAGTACCGGTGTTCACGGGTGGTCGCATTAAAGGCGACATCACCGAAGCGGAAGCTTCTTTGCGACAACGAAAAGCAGAAGCTGAAAACATTCGCGGACAGGTTGATTACGACGTGCGCACAGCATACCTCAATCTCAATGCCGCCAAAGAACAAGTCGATGTTGGGAAGCGCAACGTCGATCTTGCCAATGAGAGCCTTGCTCGGTCCAAAGACCGCTTCACCTCTGGGGTTACCGACAGCGTAGAGGTAGTGCAGGCCGAGCAGGCTCTCGCCAGCGCCAACGATCAGTACATCACCAGCGTGTACAACCACAGCCTCGGCAAGCTCGCGCTCGCTCGCGCCTTGGGAGTCGCACGCACCGATTACAGCCAGTACTTAGGAAGGAAATAATGTCAACTGAAACCAATGCCGCCAAGACTCTCAGGCTTCCCGAAGTGGAAAGCTCCGCCAAGGCCGGTCGCGACAGCGAACCTGAAGGGCCGATCGCCGTCGAGGACCTCGAAAAGCTGGCGACCAGTGTTGATGCAACGGAGAAGCGACGCAGAAAGATGGCACTCCTTCTGCTGGCCGCTGTGTTGGTTCTGATCGGCAGCATTTATTTCGCCTGGCGTGCTTTCCAGTATGAGGACACCGACGATGCTCAGATCGACGGGCACATCATGCCGTTGAGCGCGCGCATTACTGGCCAGATCCAGGAAGTAAGGGTCATTGAGGGACAACTGGTGCACGCCGGCGACGTGCTCGTGACCATCGACCAAAGGGACTACAAGATTGCCGTAGCGCAAGCGCAAGCAAATGTCGCGGATGCCGAAGCCACGGCCGCAAGTTCGCATTGGAACGTCCCAATCACTGCTGTTTCGACGAGCAGCAATCTCGCTTCTGCAGAAACCGCTATCGCGAATGCAGAGGCCGGAGTCGCCGCAGCCGAACAAAATCTGGAGTCTGCAAAGGCCGACGTGGAACAGGCAGAAGCAAACGCCGCAAAGAGCGATGCCGATCTTGTCCGCTACCGTCAGCTCGTAGCCAAAGAAGACATCTCACGTCAGCAGTACGATCAGGCGAACGCGACCGCGATAGCGAACCGCGCGGCCGTGGTATCCGACAAAGCAGCAGCGCTGGCCGCAGAACAAACACTCCGGCAGCAACAAGGCAAACTCCTGCAAGCGAAGGCCGACCTGCGCAGCGCGCAGACGGCGCCGCAACAGGTTTCTCTCACGCGTGCGAAGGCACTCGCTGCGGACGCTCAAGCCGTGCAGCGAAAAACACAACTTGATCAGGCGGAACTCAATCTTAGTTTCACGGTTATCCGTTCTCCCGTTACGGGAATCGTAGGCAAGAAAAGCGTCGAGGTCGGACAGAACGTAAGTGTCGGGCAGGAACTGGTGGATGTCGTTCCCCTCGATGACATCTGGGTGACCGCCAACTTCAAAGAGACACAGCTCGCACACATGGAGCCGGGTCAACCAGTCGAAATCAAGGTCGATGCATATGGCCGCAAATGGAAAGGCCATGTAAGCAACCTTGGTGGAGGCACGGGTTCGGTCTTTAGCCTTCTGCCTCCGGAAAACGCAACCGGCAACTACGTAAAGGTCGTGCAGAGAGTGCCGGTGCGCATCGATTTCGACCGGGTTGCGGGACAAAGCTTTAATGCAGACGGACTGCTGAAACCTGGATTGTCCGTTGACCCCGACGTGAGGGTGCGATGAGTTCGAATTCCATTCCGGCACAAGACGCGGTCCCGCAGCCCAAAGTCAATCCTTGGCTGATTGGAATCGTCGTTTCACTCGCCGCCTTCATGGAGGTTCTGGATACCAGCATTGCCAATGTCGCCCTGCCCCACATCGCCGGCAATCTGGGCGCCAGCAACGACGAGAGCACCTGGGTATTGACTAGTTATCTGGTGTCCAACGCCGTCGTACTTCCTATTAGCGGCTTCCTTGTTGGCTGGCTCGGTCGGAAGCGTTTCTTCCTGACTTGCATTGTCTTATTCACCGCCAGCTCTTTTATGTGTGGAATTGCGCCAAACCTTGGACTGCTGCTGCTTTTCCGCGTGCTGCAAGGCGCCTTTGGTGGCGGGCTGCAGCCGATGACGCAGGCAATCCTGGGGGATAGTTTCCCGCCGGCCAAGCGCGGGATGGCTTTCGCATTGTATGGAATCACCATTGTCTGTGCCCCCGCAATTGGTCCTACGCTGGGTGGCTGGATTACTGATAACTATTCCTGGCGCTGGATTTTCTATATCAACGTGCCTGTCGGGATCTTGGCGGTGGTTCTTGTGCACCAGTTGATAGAGGATCCTCCCTACCTGAAACGTGTCAAGAATGCCTTCGCCAACTTCGATTATCTCGGATTCTCCCTGCTTGCCATCGGGGTCGGTGCACTGCAGGTGGCGCTCGATAAGGGGCAGGAAGACGATTGGTTCGGATCTAGCTTTATTACAACCCTGATTGTCGTCGCGACCATCGGTCTGGTCTCTCTCGTCATTTGGGAGTGGCGTCGCAAAGAACCTATCGTCGACATTCGCTTATTCCAGCGTTTCAATTTTGCAAGCTGCAGCCTGATGATGTTCGTGCTTGGCGCCGTTCTGTTCAGTTCTACCGTACTTCTTCCTCAGTTTCTGCAAACGCTCATGGGCTACACGGCGCAGAAGGCCGGAATGGTGCTCTCTGCGGCAGCGATTCTCCTATTGGTCGTGCTGCAGTTAGTAGGACGTCTTGCTGGTCGCATCCAGGCACGCTATCTGCTGGCTTTTGGTTGGATAAGTCTGGCTGTCGCGATGTATGTCTCGTGCAAACGCCTTGATTTGTTAATTAGCTTTAACGCGGCCACGTGGATGCGCATTTGGCAGTATTTGCCGGTTGGATTCTTATTCGTCCCGCTCACGATGGCGGCATATGTGGGTCTGCCGGCGGAAAAAAGCAATGCTGCTGCCGGCTTGATAAATTTCGTGCGCAACATGGGGCAAAGCGTAGGAACCTCGGCAGTGACCACGCTACTCGCGCGCCGATCACAGTACCACCAATCGGTTTTAGCTGAGTCCACACGATCGCATCGCTTCCAAGCAGTGATTGACGGAGTTGCACTGAAGCTCAGCCACGCTGGCGTGAGCATGCATGAAGCTCAGCGACAGGCGCTTGGCAGATTGTATGGCATGGTTCAACAGCAAGCGGCAGCGCTCTCGTATGTCGATGTGTACTGGCTTCTTTCAGTAATTGCTGCGGCAATGTTTTTACTCTCCTTCTTCCTTCGTAAGAATCAGCCGGGAGCAGGTGCTGAAGTTCAAATCCATTGAGCCGAAGGCTTGGCCGGAGCCGCTTTTCGCCAGCACAAGGATCGCGAATGTTGTGTGCAAGTGTGATTGGTTTGGCAGCGCTTAGTTTGGCGTCTCTCGGGTTTTTTGTTTGGTGTTGGGTGCACTTTAAGGATGACAGCGAAAGCCATCCGATCTACAGGGCGAATTACTTCTCACCTTGCGGCGAGAGGTTCAGGAAGAGAGTCCAGACACAAGGGCGCTGTACATAGTTGCTGAGCATGTCGATGTTTGTTGGGAGACTACAAGCTCGGCAAGACAAAACGGAAACGTGGGTTGTTGCGATGGTGGAAAAAAGACTACGTACGAACATCAACTTTGGCCAGCGTTGCCAAGTCTTATGCGTCGACGACAACGCGCTGACCATGCATTTGCTCTCACTCATCCTTCAACAACAAGGGTACGACGTTCTCACTTCGCCAGATCCAACAATGGCGATCAAAGCCCTAAAACAGGGAGCCGTTGACTGGGCACTCCTGGATTACGAAATGCCGCAGATGAATGGTGGTGAATTGGCAGCGCTTGTGGAGGCTGCGAAGCAAAAGGCGACTTCTTTGTTCTCGTCCTCGGCGATCAAGGAGGAGCTAAAAACCACCGGCTTTCTGACCCTGGAGGAGATTAAGCGGCGAGCAATCATTGCAACAGTAAATCTTGTAAACGGCGACAAAATGCGCGCCGCAAAAATGCTGGAAGTCGGCAAGACCACCGTTTATCGAGCATTGGAAGGAGGTACGCGCAAGAGAGCTAAGATCGTCATCCCGAGAGAAGAATTTGATTGCGTGATTGCGGAGGCGGCTGATTAGATCTCTGTGCTTCCCCCGGGCTCGGGCGGTGCCCAAGCATGGGACAATGCCGTCGTGCTCGTCGCTTGCCTGGTGGTTCTCCTCAATATGGCGATTGTCTTACAAGACAATCAGCCCAAGAACCTGAGCGTGCATCCCGCCGCTATCGCGGGTCCATGGGAGTGCGTAGCGCAAGATGGAATTCACGGCTTCTTCATCAAGGTGGAAGGCTCTGGGCCTTCACCAACGAGCAGCATCCGCGTCTATCATCGACAAAATGCTAGAGAGGATGCAGAGTCTTTTGTTCCCGGCAAACCCTTCGCGGACTCAGTTGCGCTCGACGACGATCACCTGGATATCCGATTCACAGGTCTCGGTTATCCCAACCGGTTCAGCATCAGCTTGACCTTCGATACGGCTGCACAGCGATGGACTGGCAAGTGGTCGGCGTGTAGCAAAACGGGACAGGCGATTCTCACTCGCCCACATATGCAGAGTGGTAACGAGAATCCGATCGTCGGAGATTGGAAGGGCAAGGCCAATGCGACACCGTGGTCTACTCCCGGTAGCTTGCACATTCGCCAATCATCCGACGGTGTGCTAATTGCCTGGCTTGATCGGGAGTTCGGCGGCGGTCGCAATGGCGAGCTACTCAAGATCCTTTCGACCGGACCATCGACTGTCGAACTTGAAACAACCTTCGGAATCGGCGCAAATTACAAGTACACGGGAACGTTGTCGCCGGACGCCAGGTACTTGAAGGGAACATGGCATGTGGGTAACAGCCGGGGCATGAGCCTCCAAGCTCCTGGTTATTTCGAACGCGAATAGTGGACGACGTTAGCAGAGCCCATCTTCACCGGCGCTTTGTTTACACAGGCTGATCGCCGCGGTGCCTGTCCGTCCTCCCTGTTCCCTGTAAGCTGTAACCCTGATGTTCACCCTTACGAGTAGCTCGTAGCCTTTCCCGCAATGATCTACTTCATCGTCCCGATAGTGCTCGCGTCATACCTTGGAGCACCAGTGCTGTTCACGCTAGGCTGGAGCAAATGGGCAAGCAACCGAAAACCGAAGGACATTCCATCCTGGTTCTCGCTGATTGGATTCGGCTTGGCGAATGCATCAATCGCACTCGCGCTCTACACGATCGTCTACATGATTGTGGTCGGCGGGTCCCGCTATGACGATCCGAGATGGGTTTGGTTCATGGATTCGGGACTCATAGTCTCCTTAGCAGCGCTCCTGGTTTCCATTCCTGGGATGTGGCGAAAGAACGCACTACGCTGGTACGCTCCGGCCTTGGCCGTCTGCATGTTCCTGATATGGTTCGCAGGCGCGATGGGACGGTGATCCCGAGCGCAGCGAGGGATCTTCTGTGGGAAGGTTGGCCTGTTGTTTTCCCCACGCAATCCTCGCCGCAGTCAAACTCGCAAACGGTGACGTGCTGCGAGCTGCGAAGCTGCTCGCAATCAGCAAGACGACGATGTATCGCAAGCTTCAGAGTTACAAGGGGAATGTGGGGGAGATGACCACCGAACAGCCAATTGCAAGGGTAGGACCGGAGTCCAGCAAGCTGCAGAAATCTCTCGTCTGACTTCAAGTTTTCATCTAATCTGGCCCGAGCACAAGGGGAAATCTTGATGCCTGACAAATTGCTCTCGTGCCCAGAATGCCAGAAGGAACTTCAGAGGATCGACTATAAAATGTGGGGCACCAAGCGCTTCAGTCCTGAAACGGGACACTATGAAGAGGATGAGGGTTTGGGGAATTGCGATCTAATCTTTACCTGTCCGCACTGCGAAGCTGAACTTGATCCTGAAAGGGTGCTCGCCTAACTCAACGTGGCTGATAACAGAGATTGGACGCGCGATGAGCTCCTAGTCTGCTTCAACTTTTATTGCCGCACTCCGTTTGGCAAATTTCATCGCAACAATCCGGACATAATCCAGCTAGCTCAAGCGCTGGATCGCACTCCCAGCGCCGTAGCTATGAAGCTCGGCAACTTCGCGAGCTTCGATCCCGCTCATCAGTCGAGGAACGTCAAGGGTCTGGCGAATGCCAGCCGATTGGACCGGGCAGTCTGGGAAGAGTTCAACGCAAATCCGAATCTTTTAGCTCAGCAGAGTGAAGAAGCGTATGAGCGGTTGGAGCTTCCAAGTGCGGTTCCTGCGGAAGTTGAGTTTGCGATGCCCACCGGACCAACCGAGGCTGCTGCGACCCGGCCGATGCGCCTTGTACAAAGCTTCTTTCGCAGAAGCGTGCTGGCAGCGTACAGATATTCTTGTGCCTTCTGCCGAATCGACATACCGGCGGTGCTCTCAGCAAGTCACATCATCCCGTGGACGGCAAGCATCGAACTTCGCGCAGACCCACGGAATGGACTTTCTCTCTGCACACTCCATGATCGGGCCTTTGATCGAGGGTTGATGTGTGTCGATGACAAGCTGCGGCTGCGAATTTCCCGCCACGCAACCTCCAAAGCGGACTGCGAAGTCTTTCGTGCGGCTTTCACTAAATTAGAGGGTAAACCGATATCGCTGCCGGAGCGCTTTCACCCACATTCAAGTTCCTTGGAGTATCACCGCTCGAAGATATTCCAATAGAGCGGAAAAAAGTTCCGTGGGTCGCGGTTTCTAAGTGTTGTGCCTCTGCAGAATCTCGACCACGTCCTTCGGGTGTCGCGACACGTCGGCAGCCCAAACACCAAAGCCACCATGCCCATTCACAGCCCTCACCCATTCGGACAGGAATTGACGTTTGGTTTGTTGCTGCTGGTCGTCTTGGCCTTTAACTTCCAAAATCAGCGTCGTTCCGTTGGTTAGTCGAACTAGATAGTCAGGACGGAACTTGTGAATCACGCCTTTGAACGAATATGTAATCTCGAAGTTCAGGTGATCGTTCTTAACCCACGCCCGGACGTTCTGATTGCGATCGAGTTCCTGCGCTTCATTGGCCTCCCACCTGCTGTCGTAGACACACATATTGATGTGGGAACGTTGCGTGTGCTCACAAGGTTTGCTCGTGTACCAAGGGAGCACGTCTCCGGTTGATCGTATCGGCCGCTCCGTGTCGAAGATCGGTTCAAGAGTAAGGGAATTCTCGAAACGAATCTCTTCCCAAATGTGCTGAACGAGCTTTGTCATGTTCAGGGTGATCACTAGTCTTCGCCGTTTGTCGTCCTGATTGAATAGTGGCGGATCAACCACAACGCGACCACCCTCGATGTACCGTTCCACCAGCCGCACCAGTTGAGCGAGTAGATATTCGCGATTGCCCGTCCACTTCGGAGCCATCAGGTCATGAACCTCGCTAGCGGCTTCGAAGACGATCCTTTGCATCCGAAACCGTTTCGCCAGATCTTCAAGATCGATTTCCTTTAACTTCGTGAAGTCCGGCTTCCCATCGATCATGGGCGCGAGTTCGGCAATCTTTGGAGTCTTATAAGCATCTAGGACTAATGGCTTTATCTTCGGGATATCCAGCTTCAGCACTGGACGGTATTCATGGTCGATGCGAATTACGTTCGGCCATGCGATTTCGTATTTTGCCCGACGATCCACGAGAGGCTCAATTCTTGTTTTGCCGGTCGTGGGCGGCGGTGGTGGCGCATCGGCGCTACCTTCATGCGGAAGGAATGTGAACGGCACGCCAAATATGTTCACGTACTCAGGACGGAAGAGCCCGCTTTTCTCATCGACATCGTAGGACGTACGCCGCAGTCCGCGCCCCACAACCTGCTCGCACAGAAGTTGAGAAGTGAAAGCGCGCAAACCCATGATGTGAGTCACCGTCTTGGCGTCCCATCCTTCGGACAGCATCCCCACCGAAATCACGTTCTGAATCGGCGCCCCTAGTTCACCTTCACGGCCAATCGTATACACAGTCCTGCGCATCAGTTCCGCGCGATCTTTCTTTGTGAGCTTCTTGCGCGGACCGGATCCGTTCTCGTCAGTTACGTCATCTTCATCGACCTCGTCTCCTGCGTCATCCGCTGATACTGCGCCACCCGCTACTGCAGGTGGTTCTGCTGCGCCGCTGACTACCGCCAGCGGTTCAGGTTCATCCTGCGCCTCGGCTTCGTCGAGCACCTTGGAGTCGATGTGCAGGATCTTCTCTGGATCGCACAGCTCTTCAAGGCGAATTCTTTTATGCGTGAAGGCATAGTGCACTCGTGCGGCGGCATGCGTAATATTGGCGACGGTAATCATCACCGGAGGAGTTTTTGCTCTGCCTTCTCTTTCCCACTGCTTAGCTGTCTCCAACCAATCCTTGCCGAGAAAGTAGTAGCCCATGCTTACCAAATCGGGAAGAGGAGTATGGGGCGTCGCTTTGCGGTTGAGGTCTGTCTTGACCTCGGGGTCGGTATAGATGTGGTAGAACTTCGATTTGTACTTGCTGGTCATTTCGCCGTCGTCGCGCACGACTACGCGTGGCGTCTTCACCAGTCCTGACTCGATAGCGTCGTTCAGACCGAAGTCACTGACGATCCATCCGAAGAGCGTTTCCTCGCTGCTCTTGCGTCCAGTAGGCGCGAACGGAGTCGCGGTCATGTCGTAGCAGGCGAGAATTCCGCGAGCGTTGTGAATGCGGTCGAGCCCGCCTACCCACTTGGTTGCTTCCATCAATTCATCTTTGGAGACACCGGCAATCTTCACCTTCGGCGGTACGCGCCAGGCGTGGTGGGCCTCGTCGTTGATGACGAGAATGTTCTCCGCCGTGTGCATCTCGCCCAGCACCTCGCGGACGTAGGCCTCGTCGCTGAGTGCGCCGCGTTTGTCCACGCTGCGACGCTTGTTGATTTGTTCGTCGCTTTCCCAATCCAGCTTGTGCCAGTTGCGCACTAGCACGCGGCAGCTCTGACCTTGGCGCAGCTTGTCTTCCAGGCCGGGAGGCACAATTTGAAACTCAGAGTAGTAATTTCCCGCGCTGCCCGGAACCAGAACCTCCAGCCGGTTCCTTACCGTCAGGCCAGGGGCAATCACCAGGATATTTTTCGAAAAACGCTTGTCCTGCGGATATGTGACCTTATTCAGCACCTGCCACGCGATCAGCATCGACATCAGGATGGTTTTTCCCGATCCGGTCGCCATCTTGGCGCAGAGGCGTGTGAACCGTCCGCCATCGCCCGGTACCTTGATTCCCACTCGCTCCGATTCGGGCGACTCTGCAAGCCACATCAATGTCTCGATTGCTTCCAACTGACAGAAGAAAAAACGACGCGTGGGCTCGCGCTGCTCCATATCGCGCCAATGCTTGAGCAGACGCTTGCTGATTCCGGTCGCACCCGGATAATCCGCCTCACGCCACGCCTTCACCCTCGGGCGAATCTGGTTCACCAGCGGCAACTCGATAAATTCGCCGGGATCGTCGAAGGATTTCGATGCCTCGGATGCGCGCACGTATCCAGCTGGGCGTCGCCCAGGCTCGCGGGTAAACCGCCGAGTCTCGCGATCGTATTTCCAATGCTCGATTGGCTCTTCGTAAGGTGAACAAATAATGAGTTGGTTGATACTCGCCGAGGTCGCTGCGGTTGCCATTACTTGACCTCGACGATCTTGAGGCTCTCGATACCGCGGTCATCTATGACTTTGATCCCGATTCGCTTGTACTCACCCGGTTCGAATGGTAGCGACACAGTCTTGCGATATTGCTGGATCAAATCGGGATCAATCTCGGCTTTCAAATTGCGTGCGAGTTTGGCCCAGCCTTCGTCGTCGGCTGCCATGGGAAAGAACACTTGGCGCGGATAGAGGCTACGTCCGTCGTAGTCGGTGTCGAGCAGCCACATAGCGATCTTGGAGGTGTCGCCGGAATCGATAGTTCCAGTGCGGGTGTTGTAGTAGTCGAAGCCGTTGACCTCGACTTCCCACTTGCCCTTGTCGTCGCCGTTTTTAATGCGCCGCAGATCGACGTCGGGACGGCCCACCAGCCAGAAACTCTGGTTGCTGGCGCGCTTCTTCTTCAGGTCTTCGGTGAGCAGGTCAGCGTTCATCTGCGCCGTCAGGAAGGTCATGCCGGTTTTTTCTTTGGTGAGCTCGTCGATGTCCTTGGCGGCGTCCGGATCGAACTCGAAGGCGGCAAAGACGATGATCGCCGGTTTGGGGATTAGCGTCCGCGCATCTTGCCAAGCAAGCTCAACCTGTTGCGGGATGAGGGGACCGAACTCCGGACCGAAGGAGATCACGACGCGCTCCGGCTTCACGCCTTTGGTTTCGGCGTCGGCGTGCAACCATCGCGTGCCCGACAGCGGCTCGACGCGGGAGAAGTCGATCTTGTTGCCGCTCTTGCCACGCAACCCGGTCTTCAGCAGCTCATCGCGCCACTCGGTGTGACGGAGGGTGGTCCCAGTTCGGGAAATGGAGTTGTCGGCAGGCGGCTTCTGTGCGTTTTCAACTTCATCCAGAGAACGGACGGTAGCAGCCGGAACGGCCTCGACGGTGAACGGACCCGATACGCGTGCTCGGCTCCTATCCGCAAGAGGCTGATCATAGAGGGTCTCTTGCTCCGCGTAGCGAGCGACAGCAACATCGATCTGCTCGCGCGGCATGCCTTCGCGAATTTCCGGATTATTTGCAATCGACTTGAGAGTAACGTGTGGAACGGTCTTGTACCTGAACCCGCTGCTCACCCCTTCTTCCGGATGCGCAAGCTCGTAGTACTCGAAATTGGCCGTCATAAACCGCTGTTTGGCCAGTGTGATCGCTACGCGCGATGTATCACAAGTAATCCAGCGGCGACCCCACTCTTCCGCAACGTAGGCGGTCGTGCCGGAACCGCAGGTAGGGTCGAGAACGAGATCGCCGGGATCGGTCGTCATAAGAACACACCGGTCCACAGCTTTGGTATTCGTCTGTACGACGTATACCTTTGGCTCTGAGAAGCCGCTAACGGCAGTATCATCCCAATGGTCGCTTAAGGGCGAGAACGGAAAGTCTTGGAAATAGCGCTTTTGCCGCAAACTATCTCCCACCGCCATCAATCGATTCGCGGCGACCAGCCGACTCAAGCCAGGGGGAGGTGTTTTCCAGTGTCGATCTGTACGTTTCCCAGCGCCGGGCCAATAACTGCGGCCCTTGAACTCGAAGGGCCCAGAGCTAGTGGAACTGCTGCCCTCAGAAGTCAAATTATCGTGGAAGAAGAGGCGCCAGCCGGAAGGAATCAGTTTGGGGTCTTCTCGTTCTTCTTTCGACAATGGCCGTGCTTTACTTCCGTTATCGCTCTCGATCCAAGCACCCGAAACCTCTCCCATGTTTTCGTACATCTTGGCTACGTAAAGCTGATTGTATTTAACGCGCTCTTTGTCTCTCGAATACCAGAGTATGAAATCGTGGACTTGCGGAAGCAGAGATGTTGCTGCCCAGCCTGACTTTCTCATAAGAATGATTGGGCACGCATTGTTGGAGCCAAATATTTCGTCAAGTAATTCTGTTACGTGATGCAGGTTCTCATTGCTTATCTGTACAAACACGCTGCCACTCGGACTCAACAACTCGCGTGCCAACAGGAGCCGATCACGAAGGTATGTCAGATAGGAGTGAATGCCTAAGTCCCATGTATCCCGAAATGCGCGAATCATCTCGGGCTCCTGTGTCAGGTCTTCGTCCTTTCCGTCTTTGACGTCGCGCTTATTCACAAACGGCTGAAAGTTCGATCCGTACTTAATTCCATACGGCGGGTCGATGTAGACCATCTGCACCTGGCCGGCCATGCCTTCCTTTTGCAGTAGCGAGTTCATCACCAGCAGGGAGTCGCCGGCGATGAGGCGGTTGGACCAGCCGTGCGGATGCTTGTAGAAGTCGATCTCTTCGCGCAGCGGGCGGTGCTCCTCCGGACGCTCGAACAGCGACGGCTGCACTGGCACTCCGTTGCCGTTCCTCTTTCTCACCGCCTTGATGATGGTGTAGGGATCGATGCGCTCGTGGACGTGCAGCGAGACCGTCGGCACCTCGAACGAACTGTGCTCCTTCTTGCCCGCCCACACCAGTTGCGGATCGAGATGCGGATCGTAGTCCAATTCCTTCCGCGGCTTCACCGATGGAACAGGAGCGATGTAGTCATAAGTCGCGTGCGTGGGCACAACCGGATCGGTCTCAGGAGTAACCAGCCCTACTTGCGGGTTGTTGACGCGCTTCTTGTCCTTATGCTCGTACCGGTCAATGGGGCGCTTGGATGGGCTCTTCTTCGATTTCGGCATCGTGGGAGGCGAAGGCACAGTTAACCACAAATCCGCCGATTCGCAAATACGCGGCTTTTCCTATTGCCAAATTGGGAATTAGGGCGAAGTCCGAGTGCCCCCAAACTCTGTCATCCCGAAGCCTCCTCAAACTCTGTCTGTGCCCAGTCAACCCCAACCTCAAACCAAACACCAACCCCAACCGCAAGGTCCTTCGGCGAAAATCACGCCTCAGGATGACACGGTGTGGAAGCAAACACGCAGCATGACACGATGTGAAAGCAAACACGCAAAATCCCGAAATCCCGAAGGTCACGAAGGAAACAGCGAGGTCACGAAGGAAACGGCAACACCGCGCGGCGCAACCTCCTCCGCTCAGGATGGCCACAACAGGGCACAGAGGACAGGTAGGAAATCGGTCATCGGGTGAAGTGAACAGCCAACGGAAAACCAGGGGACAGGGAACAGGAAACAGCCATTGACGGAGCTCAGCAAGCCTCGTATACCATTACCCGTCGAGGCATGAGATGGCTCCAGTAGCAGTTCGTAGTGCTGCGCAGATTACCGGGATCGCTCCGCAGTTTCTGGTCGACGATCTGGATCGAGCGATTGCGTACTATTGTGACCGGCTCGGCTTTGAGCTCGATTTCAAGTATCAGTCGTTCTATGCGGGCGTCAAACGGGACGGATTCGCGATCCACCTTAAGCATGCGGCGAAACTGGCCGCTGACCGAGCGCACCGGAAACAGAACGAACATCTGGACGCGTACATTTCCGTGTCCGGGATCCGAGGCTTGTTCAGCGAGTTCGAAATGCGTGGGGCGGAAGTGATCAAATCCCTCGAACAAAGACCCTGGGCATGCCTGGATTTTTACGTCGCGGACCCTGACGGCTACATCCTCTGTTTCAGTGAACCGACGACGTAGGGTACAGGGGATAGGGGACAGGGGACAGGTCAGTACCGGCGGCAGTAGCCGCTGGGTGAAGTAAAACAGCCGAGACCTAGAGCGAACACGAAGGTCACGAAGGAAACGGCGAAGGTCACAGGGGACAGGGTCAGTACCGTTCGCAGTAGCGAATGGGTGAGGTAATCGCTGCCAGTCTCCAGCCAGGGACAACAGCAACCGCAAGCAGCCAAAACCAACACAGCAATCAGCGATCAGCAATCAGCAATCAGCCTAAGGCAACGGCGAAAGCGAAGGACGATTTCGTTATGGCTGCAACAGGATCTGTGGGTTGCTTCGCGCGATGCTAAGAAGCTTCAGCGCTGCGCTTGTGGGACGGCGCACGCCCTGTTCCCAGCTCTGAACTACTTTGGGACTGACATTCAGGACGTGAGCAAACACCGACTGGCTTGCCCCAAGGGCGAGCCTGATTCCTTTGATTTCTCTCGGCTTCATGGGCTTGACGCGGGGAATCTCGGTGATTCGCAAGCCTGTTTTCCGACCCTTCTTCAGAGCAATGGCTTCGCGAAACCCTTCCATTAAGTCGTCGAAAACCTGGATTTTCCTGGCCATGATTACACTCCTTTCAGCGCACCAACCGCTCGCCGCAGCACCTGCTTCTGAGTTTCACTCAGGTCTTCCTGCTCTCCCTTGTCAAACAGGAACATGAGATAGACCTCTTCGTCACGCTCCAGGAAGTAGTACATATAGCGAAATCCTCCACGCTTTCCCTTGCCTCTCCCGGGATTCTCAACCCGAGCCTTGCGGATTCCAGCCAGGCCGGGTACTACCGAACCACGTTCGGGATTTCGCAGGAGATCTTCCTGAATCGCGAGCAGAACATTCTCAGCGTGGTCCTTTGCGAGCCGGTACAGCCTTTCTGTAAACACCCGAAACTCGATAAAGATCACGATCAACTATACCACAGAGTAGGATAGATGCAAAGGCGCAGGAGACAGGTTACAGGGGACAGAGAAGGATCGGGTGATCGGGTGAAGTGAAGTCAGAACCGTTCGCGGTAGCGGATGGGTGAAGTTAACTACGGATTGGCGAACAGAATCCGGTGACCGGGCCAAGGCCAACCCGAGATCCTTCGACTTCGCTCAGGACGTGAAGTGAACGGCCAACGGAAAACCAGGGGATAGGGGACAGGGAACAGGGAAACGCAAGCGGCGTTTCAGGTTTCAGGTTTCGAGTTTCAAGAAGGAACAGCGATTGGCTAAACCAACTGCAACGGCAAAACAACAACGACCTGTCCCCATTTCCTGAACTTAATTTCCACAGCGAGCGACGGTAAGAACCTTGACTCTTTCTAGCGAGTCGGGGTACCACGGAAGAGGAGATCGACAATCGCTTCGCAGCTTCGGCGTCCGGAGCTTCGCAGCTTGGCTCCGCTTACAAGAAAGGGAGGCGCAGAACGATGACGGTCCTAGGCTTCACGAGTCCTGGCATTCACTGCAATTTCACTGTTAATTCACTGCCCCTTCCGGGCCCCCCAGTGTTTATGCGGGTTTCGCGCGAAAATTCGTTTTCACTGTTAAATTCGCTGATATTTTCGCTGTTAATTCACTGTTCAGTGCCTGATCAGCGTATTAACAGCGAATCGGCAGTAGCTCCGAAGCTGCGCAGCTTCGAAGCTATCTCACGCAAAAACGAAAACCCCAGCCTTGCGGCTGGGGTTTTCTGCGAGGGCCCCGGGCTCCTCGCTGTTAGTGGAAGTAGATTTGTATGCGAAAAACCAAGGCGCGCGAATGCAGCACATTCGTGGGAATACTGACAACCGTCATCAACATGGGATGACCGAGGGGGCCACCACCGGGGATGAGCAGCGTGACTCGCGGCCGCGTGTCCCAATTCGCGAAATTCGAGACAAGGGCCAGAAGTAAGCTTGCACAGATGATCAGAATCAGTCTGAATTTATTGCTCACACCGAATCCGCTCTTCCGAACACCGTCCCGATTCGATCATTTCGCAGTCCGAGGGGGCAAGGTCTCTCGAAAAAACAGCTAGGTTGGACGTAATTTGGTCGTGAAAGAAAGCGAGGTTCTGGGCATTTACTCGTGTCGCAGGCTCACCATGGGATCGACTTTCATCGCCCTTAGCGCTGGAACCAGACATGCCACAGCTGCCAGGCCGACAATCAATGCCGCCGCTGCAAAAAATGTCAGCGGGTCCGCAGGTGAAATGCCGAACACAAGTTGCGCCACAGCTCTTCGGAAAGCCCACGCGCCTAGAAGTCCCACAGCCGCCCCAATGCTTGCCATGCCGATTCCCTGCTGAATAACCAGTCTCAGGACATGCACGCGTTGTGCGCCTAGCGCCATGCGTACCCCAATTTCACTCGTACGCTGGGCAACGATGTACGAAACAACTCCGTACACTCCGATTCCCGCCAGCGCCAATCCGAAAACTGCGAACAGCGCCAGCAACCCGGTGGTGTATCGACGATCTGCCGTTTGCTGCGCGATCAGTTGGTCCATCGTTGCAACTTCTGCGAACGGCAGGTTGGGATCGAGCGAATGAAGCTGGTGGCGAATGGACGCGGAAAGTTGCAACGGGTCCAGCGCAGTGCGGACGATCAAATTTTTGAACCCGACATTCAAATCGGGTGTCTGCCGAAATAGCGTGGTGAAATGCGGCATCGGCGGAAGCGCCGGACCTCGGTTCGTCGTGTTTCCGATTACACCCACGATTGTGAAAACCTCGTCGGGGGAGTTTCCGGGCCTCACCTGTTGTGCCCCGCTGATGCGGAGCTGCTTGCCTATGGGGTCTTCAGTCGGAAAATACTTGATCACGAACGCCTGATTCACTAAAGCGACACGCGAACTGGTCTCAGTATCCAAATCTGAGAAATTTCGGCCTTGGATCAGCGGAATTCCGAGCGTGTGCAGATAATGAGAATCGGTCGCGTTTCGGGCAGCAACCGGTGTGTCCTCAAGCCCCGAAACCGGACGGCCGTCTATAGTGAAGTTTTGCTTCCATTGATCATCCGGCGGGCTCGCCGCGGCTATTGTCGCGCCGAGCACTCCGGGCAGCTGCCGCACGCGCGATGCGTATTCGTCACAAAAGCGCGTAATGCTGGCGGTAGTGGGATAACGCATAGGTGGGAGGAACAGATGCGTTCTCAACAGATGATCTGGACGAAACCCGGTGTTCTGGTTTTGTAATCGAATCAGGCTCTGTATCAGCAAACCAGTTCCGATCACGAGCATTACTGCAAATGCGATCTCGCTCGCTACGAACACGCGCCCCAAGTGTTTTCGGCTCTGGCTGGCGGTATTGCTACGGCCACCTTCCTTAAATGCTTCCGCTGGACTGATTTTCAAATTGGTCAGCGCGGGCACGGTGCCGAAAATAAGGCTGCTGACTACGGATGTGAGAAATGCGAACGCGAGCACGCGATAATCAACAGTTACCGCAGCGAGCTGTGGCAATTGCGGGGGATGAACTCTGGCCACGGTAGCGCAACCCCACCACGCAAGAGCGCAGCCGGCCGCTCCACCAAGCAATCCGAGAGTTAGATTCTCGATTGTGAATTGCCAAATCAGCTCCGATCTCTGTCCGCCCAAGGCGGTGCGCACAGCGATTTCGCGGGTCCGTCCAGAATTCCGTGCCAGCAGCAGATTGGCAACGTTCGAGCATGCAATAAGAAGGATGAGAACAACCGCTCCCATGAGAAGATGCAGAACCGGACGCAAATTCCTGACCTGGTCTTCCTGCAAGGGCTGTAGCGTCACTCCTACTTCGCGGTCCACCGGATGTTGCGCCGCCAAACTGCCTGCGATGCGCGCAAGATCTGCGTCAGCCTGCTGAATCGTTACGCCACGTTTCAGACGGCCGATGGCGCCCCAGCCACGGTCCCCTCGCGAGCTTTCCGCCCAAACCGAATAGTTGCCATTCACGTACGGTACGAACGGCGTCCAGAGCTCGGTTTTGCCCTGCGGTGTCCCAACCCAGAAATCGGGAATTTCACCTGGCGTCACCCCAACAATGCTATAAGGCTCGTCGTTGATTCGGATCGTTCTGCCAAGGACCGCGCGATCCCCGTGAAAACGCGTCTGCCAGAAGCTGTAACTGATAATGGCTACGAAGTTTTTCCCCCAACGGTTCTCTTCATCTTCAAAAAGCCGGCCCATCAGAGGCTTGATGCCAAGGACTTCGAAATACTCCCCGGGAACCAGTCCGACGCGCATCTGTTCAGGTTCCGTCGACCCACTAGTGAAGCTGACGTTCTTTCTCCACACATCGTAAACTGCCATCTTTTCAAATGTGTGATTTTGGGCAGCAAAGTCGCGCAGATCTATCGGCGACGGACCGAGAACGGCGCCACTCTGCGTGGAAAAGATTCTTACCAGGCGGGCTGGATCAGCAAATGGAATGGGCCGGAGCAATACTGCGTTCAGCACCGCGAACATGGTTGTGCTTGCGCCGATCCCCAACGCAAGCGTAACGATGGCGATCGCCGCAAATCCCGGGCTCTTGCGCATCTGGCGCAGCGCATAGCGTAGCTCCTGCATGAGTCCCACGATGTCAGTCGTCCTTCAGCACAGTCATTGGCATACCGCTGACGGCCAATACCGAGCGAAAACCCTAGTGGCAAGAGTTTTACCAATCTAACGCAACGCGTAACTTCCTGAGAAGAAACGACAAGGAGAAACACTTTGTGGAACAATGACGCTTAGAAGTGTCCACCGTCAATTTTTAGGTGTCCGGAAGCGAACGGGTACCCCAAACTTTTTTCATCCAAATCTCTCGTCAGCGGCCCACGGGTTTTGCATTCCTTCGGATACCGAGCGGTTGTCTAGACTGCCGTTTCTTGTAGTAGGATTGCCGGAACGAGTAGGAGATCATGGAAGAGCTGCGTCTTTCAAAAGCCGAAACCCGCATTCTGGAGCAGTACTGGAAGCTGGGAACCGCATCGGTACGCGAGATTCTGGAAAGTCTGCCCGAGGACGAACGCGTGGCTTACACGACCGTGCAGACGCTCGTCTATAGGCTTGAGGAAAAGGGCGCATTGAAAAAGGTGAAGAAGATCGGCAACGCCCAACTCTTTGCGCCAGCCCTGAATCAGAGCCAATATCGAAGTAGACTCGTACGCGACTTGCTGGACCTGTTTGGCGGCTCGCCGCGTCTTCTCGTTTCCAATCTGCTAGAAAATGGCAGCCTTACCCTGCGCGACCTGAAGGCGCTGCAGGGTGCGGCCCGCAATGACAAGAATGCCCGCAGCCGCGGTGGCAAACATGCATGAGCATATTGCGCGTTCGATGTATTACTTCGGTGTCCACCTTCTGTATGCGTCAATTGTGGGCGCCGTAGCGTGGTTGCTTACATCCATCCGGGGCGCAAACGCCACCACGAAATACTGGATATGGGTCGCGACCGCATCCAATTTCTTTGTACCGGTAGGCGCAGTAATCGATAAGTTTTTGGCGTCGCAATTGACGTGGGCTAGACCGCTCGGTGCTATTGGCGGGCCGATATGGGATATGACTGAAGGCCCCAGGGCGGTTGAGCTTGCTGTGATATGGGTAACGGGCGGCTTCGCCATGTTAATGCGATTGATGTGGCGTATACGCAAAGAGCGTCGCGAAGACCGAGGTGCGGCCCGCTCGAGCGAAGGGAGCGTGACCTCCGGTTTCATAGCCGATGGCATCCCCGTGAGCTTCGACACCAGATATCACGGGCCCTCTGTCGGCGGTATCCTCTGGCCACACATCTTCCTTCCTTGGGGGATCGATCGGCTACTCGATCAGCGAGAGTTCGATGCTGTCCTGCTTCATGAACTGGCTCATGCGAGACGGCGCGATAATCTAATCCGTCTGCTCTACGAAGTTTCGCTGTGCGTTCTGTGGTTCCATCCGCTGCTCTGGCTCGCCGGTGCACGGATGGCACTCTATCGCGAGCTCTCCTGCGATGAATCTGTCATCGCGCGTGCGCAAGGACAAGCACTGGTTTCAGCGCTCGCCAAACTTGCTGCGCCCGAGCCATCGCTCTTTCTGCAAGCAACAGCCACTTCTCATCTGAGCGATCGCTTGGCCCAGTTGGCGGCTCGGCCATATGCAGCCCACCGCCCAACGAGCCTGATACTGGCATCGCTATTTGCCGCCGTGCTCGCGGCCGGCATCTTCCAAACAATCGCACACACCGCCTGCTGCTTCTTCCTGAAGCGATAACGTCTGATTTTTGAGTCGGGATGCTCGAATTGACGTCTCTACGTACCATGTAGTAGCGTTGCCTTACTGCGTAGGAGCCAATGTTGAGCGCAATCCGGATTTCTCTTTCGCAACTCTTGCAGTTAGTCGCAGAGGAGCGGTCAACTCGTATCAGACAGCTCGCGCTATTTTCCGTTTTAGTACTCGTGGCGTTGGTTTCAACGGCGCAATTGCGCGGCCAATCTGCAGCTCCCGTCACTCTGGTCAAAGCCGCCCGGCTGCTCGATCCGCGAACCGGCAAGGTGCTCTCGCCGGCCGCCGTTCTGAGCGAAGGAGACAAAATTAAGCAGGTTGGGTCGCCTTCGCAGCTCAGCGCTCCGGCCGGCGCCCAGACGATCGATCTCGGCAGCGAGACATTACTGCCAGGGTTGATTGACAGCCATACACACCTGTTTCTCGGCATCATTGTGCCGCCGGAACTGGAACAGCAGCGCCATTCGAACGGACTGTTCGCTCCGGGGTTGTTGCTCGCTCTCATTGAGTCACCAAGCAAGCGCGTGCTGATGGGCGCGCAATCAGCTCGCGAAGACTTGGAGAGCGGCTTCACCACAGTCCGCAATCTCGGACACTCCGGTATTGACGGCGACACCGAGCTGCGCGACGCGATCAATGCAAGGCGCGTTCCCGGTCCAAGGATCCTCGCCGCCGGACGCAAACTCATCACCAGAGGTTCGTACGTCCAAAATCTAAATCCCAGTCTGGCTGACGCAATCCTGCAGCAGGAATTTTTGCTGATTGATGGAGCAGACGAGGCGCGGCGGGCGGTGCGGCGGAACGCATTCCAAAACGTCGATGTGATCAAGGTCACGGCCGATGAGAACCTGACCGTTGCCGAACTTACAGCCGTCGTCGAAGAAGCACACCGGGAGCACCTCAAGGTTGCCGTTCATGCGGTAGACAGGGTCAGCATACAAACCGCCATCGATGCCCGGGTAGATTCCATTGAGCATGGCAATGATGTAACCGACGAGCAACTGAAGCAGATGCGCGACGCCGGCATTTTCCTCGACCTGACACCGACATTCAACGACTTCTTCTACATGAAAATTGCCGAGCCGAGCATAGTCATCTCGCGCGGTTCCCGCACTGACGCTGTTACTAGCAATGCACGCCGCAAACAGTCCTACGATCAGTTGGTCGAGCGAGTGCTGAAGTCAGGCGTGAAGTTTGCCGCTGGCTCGGACATGTGTTGGTTTTACCCGGGAAAGTCGCGCGGGCAAGCGAGCGCTGCGACCTTGGTCAAGCTGCGCGACGCAGGAATGCCGCCTCTTGACGTGGTTCGTGCCATCACCAGCAATGCAGCCGAAATGCTCGGCTGGCAGGACCGCATTGGGGCCATCGAACCAGAAAGATTTGCAGATCTGATCGCTTTTGCCGGAGACCCGGTCGCCGATATCGCCGAATTGGAACATGTCGTCTTTGTGATGAAAGGCGGCGAAGTTATCAAAAATGACGCTGCGCGGTCGCGGTAAGCGGTGAATTGGAGAGAGCGGATGAGGAAACATGTGGGCGTGTTTGCACTGACGTTCATCATAGGTTGTGTTGCTTTTGCGCAGAACCCTGCAGCACGGATCGTCGATCTGAAGGCTGCCGACGGCACACCGTTGAAGGCCACCTACTTTGGCGCAGCGAAGCTCGGCCCCGGTGTGCTGCTGCTGCATCAGAACACCCGCACGCGCAAGTCTTGGGAACGCGTAGCCCGGCAGCTCGCTGCCGCAGGAATCAACACGCTGACGCTCGATCTGCGCGGGTTTGGCGAAAGCGGCACGCTCTTGGCAAAACTCACTGACGATGAGCGCAGTAAGTACCGGCGCGCCTGGCCGGACGATGTTGACGTCGCATTTGAATATTTGAGCTCGCAGCCAAGCGTTGATCACAACCTGATTGGGGCAGCAGGAGCAGGTTGGCTCGGGGTCGATAACGCCGTCGAGGTTGAGCGGCGCCACTCGGCCCTAAAGTCGCTTGTACTGATGTCGGGCGAAACAATGCGCGACGGCTTGCAGTTTCTTCATCAGGCGTCGCAGCTACCTGAGCTCTTCGTCTTCTCCGACGATGATGAATACCCACCCACACAGGATGCTATGAAACTGCTTTATGCCACTTCGTCCAGCTCGAGCAAGCAGCTGGTGCATTACTCCCAAGCCGAGAACGCGCCCTGGCGCTGGTATGAGACCTCCGACGCCGAAAGCAGCGGCAAGGTTCGTGCCCGCGGCGGCCACGGGACGGACATGTTTCAGGTCCATCCCGAGCTGCCAGGCATGATTGTCTATTGGTTTGTGACCACACTCATCAAGGTTCCAGGTCGCGCCCCCGCCGATACGCTCGCAGCAGCGACAGTCCTGAATCAGCTGCAGGAGCCGGGCGGAGCGGCTCAAGTCACGAAGCAATTGTTGGAAGCCCGGCGCAAAGATCCTCAGGCCCAGTTGTGGCCCGAGGTCGCGGTTGACATCATCGCTGAGGACTATCAGCGCGCTGGCGATGTCAAGAATGCAATTGAGGTCTTCGAGCTGAATCTCCTCGCTTATCCCGATTCCGCCGACGCCCGCTCTAACCTTGCGGACGCCTATTTGGCAGACGGCCAGAAGGATCTCGCACGGCAATATGCCGAAAAGGCATTGACGATGATCGACTCCCATAAAACGGCGGTATCTTCCTGGTCTGACACTGAAGAGCGGCGAGGAGAGGTTCGTCGAGCCATCGAGAGTACGCTAGCTCAGGCGAACAAGGCGGAGCACTGAAACACATTCGATTGGCAGTTTCTCGATTGCCGACAATTTGACTGTGACGATCTAGGGAACACGCTAGGAAACAACCTCGAGCACAGGGAGGAGAAATTCTGATTTACGTCACTCGTCATGTAGCGCCACGAAGGGGTTTAGGCGCGCTGCTGGCAGGGCGGGAACCGCGCTGGCCAGCGCGGCGATCACAGCTACGCGCACGCTGGCGATCAGAAGAGTCGCAGGATCGGTAGGAAAAGGAGAGAGAGCGCTGCCGGTCCGAGGGCCGCGACCAATCCAATTCCAGCACGTATTCCCACGCCAGACATTGCGGCGTCGTCTTTCATGATCATGCCGAGGATATCTCCACGATCCGCCCGAGAACGATGCGAATGCCGATTTCGCAGGTTCTGCGCGCGGCCATTTAGGAAATGACTCCATAGAGTCCCACAATGGCGAGCACAATCGCAAGTGCGCCAAAGAAGAAGCCGGCCAACATGGCCATCAGGCACAAAATGGGATTGCAAAGGAAGCGCTCCAGGTTTCACTGACTCTTAATCAGTAGGCTGAAGGTTCGATTCCCTCCGCGCTCACCAAACCCAGTATTCATGAGGGTTTCCGCCGCATTGGACATCAGTCGTCGTAACAAAGTTTCGTAACAACCGATAACGACTGGCCGCAATTGGCTGTGCAAACAAGCAACTTTAATCCGCTGATCCTTAAATCGTCGGTTGAAGGTTCAAGACACCATTGCACACATGCCGGTCTGCGGAGGTCGCAGCGAACGCCATCTCGAAGGCGCTAAGTGGGACGGATATTTCGGTTTAGATGATAGAAGTTGTATGGGTCGTACTTTCTCTTCAATGACGCGAGCCTCGCATATGACGAGGCATAAGATGCGCGAACGGCGGATGGACTGTCACAGCTGAGGTAATTGATGTAGGTTCCTGCGCTGGAATGAGACTTCATGTCGGCGTGGCACTTGTCCACCCACGCCATGGCGGCTTCGGCGTCTGACGGCTCATACCAGCCCATATCGAAGAAATACGTAGCTTGGCCCGTTCTCCGCGGCAATGGGCTCTCCGCTTCCCCCGCCCGACTGACTTCGCCGTGGATGTAATGACCGATGCCAATGGACCATCCAAATGGCGCATTCAGCACGGTGTTCGCCATCGCGTCGGCGCCGGCATCGCTCAGTTGCTCCCATGAACCTCCTCTCCAGTAGTCGAAACAACGACGCTTGGCCGAAGGTGGAGGCGCCGCAGTCTCAGAAAACAATCGGCGGCCGAACTCCGGCCCTGGGCGGTCGATGAGATGACTATAGGGGACAATTCCCATCGCGTCCGCTAGCGGCCCGAATTCGCGAAGCGGGCGCAGCACGCGGTTGCCGTCCGTAGGATCGCCGCTCCAGCATGCGGTCGCCAAAACCGTCGGCTTACCGAGCACTCGAATGCTGAGCTCGACCGTGAGTCCGTCGGGTGCCTGCTTCATGAAGTCGCGGTAAAAGCGAAGGAATGCCGCGATGTCGCCCCGGTACGCTGCCACCCCGCCAAAGACTTGCGTGACAGGATGCAGCCTAAGTGTCATTGAAGTCACGACTCCAAAATTTCCGCCGCCACCCTTGACCGCCCAAAACAGATCCGGATTTTCGTCTGCACTGACGTGCAGAGTGTTGCCATCAGCAGTAACCAGTTTCGCGTCGACCAGATTGTCACAGGCCGCCCCGTGTTTGCCGGCGAGCCAGCCCAGGCCACCTCCGAGTGTCAGCCCGGCAACGCCGATGCCCGGATGACACCCTAGGGCTGCAGCCAGTCCGTAGGGCTCTGCGGCGGCGCTCAACTCCCCCGCGCGCACTCCCGCCTGAACTGTCGCCGTCCGGCGCTGAAGATCAACGTTGACCTGCTTCATTCGAGATAGTTCAAAGACGATGCCCCCCTCGCACGTTGAAGCCCCAAGCACGTCAAAACCGCCGGCCCGGATGGAGGCTTCCAGCTCATGTTCCCGCGCGAAGCGTACGGCACGGACCACGTCATCATGATTCGCGCAGCGCACTACGAGCTGCGGGCGCCGATCGGTCGTTGGATTAAAGCTTTCCACTCTTCGCGCGACGTCGTAACTCGGATCAGACGGTAGGACGATATCGCCCTCAAATTGCTGACGGAGCTTCGCCAGCGCATAAGAAATCGCCGATTGATTCCGCTCCGCCGACCATGCGAGAGCAAAACGATGACAGGGGAGAAACAGCGTTTGGATAAGAGAAACAGAAGTGATTTTCAGAAACCTGCGGCGGTTCGCAACCATGCAGATCAGACGCGCCATCGTCTTATTCGTTACCGAGCGCGGAAGTCCTCAAACATTTCTGTATACGATTATCTGCGATCTGATCCGTTCTCCTCTGGAGTATCGGCGTTGCTCCCGCCGTACGACTCGAGCGTGCTTCAATCTCAGACGCGCTCCACGGATCGAGCGCTGCTAAAAGGCCGACAACGAAAAAAGTCCGCACCACGACTCTCCATAGGCGAACGCACCAGAGTTGGCGAACAACCTAGTCATCCAAACCGGCGTCTTGCAGAGGTCGCGGAAGTAGTGGTGGGGCGGTGGGATTGACATTGGCTATCTTGCGGCAATTGTTGAGGGGCGGCCACACGCACGACAAGCAACAATGGCCACGAGGTCGGCACCTGCGTAACGTTACTTGGCGGCAGCAGCTCGGACTGCCGGTCAGAGAATAGCTGTCATTCTTGAGGCAAACGCTGGTACGGCGCGAGAAGGGCTTCACGACCTGCGCCTGTGGATTTGCATCGCATAACATTCCGGAGAGATGAAAGTAGTGCGACTGCGCGCCAGGTCTCACAATTCTTGGGTGCGATCAGCCCGGGAGGCGCAGACTTGTCGTAGCGCGAACTGCGCAAAAATATTCGCGACTGGCTTCAGAAAATGTGATAGATGTGACACACTCATTTTGGTGAATCATCATCGCCTCTGACGTGTGCTCCGGAGACCGGTTTGGCCGTACGCACTTTTCCACCATCGGCACGAAAGCCTATAGCCGCACTTTGGTTTGCGGCGTTTGCGGCTCTCGCTGCCTCCCTGTTTTTCCTTCGGGTGGTGATGGCACCTCACGCCGTCATTTTGTATGTTGTATTGCCTTCTTTCGCTGCCGGGATTGCCGGGTATAGCTGGGGCGGAGCCATTTTGGATTCATCCCGAGTCCAGAATTATGGCCAGACCGTGCTGCGAGGTCTTATAGTCGGCGGCGCGACGTTCGTGATTTTTGCCGCGCTCTATGCTTGTGGGCTTCCACTGTTGGAATGGCGATGGTCTTTGGGACGGGTGGGAAGTCTCTTCCTATTGACTCTCATGCTGGGAATTCTTATGGGCGGGCCACTTGTTGCTATCACCGGCATGACTGCCGCAGTCACTCTATTCAGACTCGGCCACCATTTCTTTGCTGAAAGTGACGGCCGAGTTTCTGAAACCAGCATCGTGTAGACTGCCCCCGCGAACTATTGCGTCCCGTCAATCGGCAAATATGCCTTTGGCACGCGATCCACTTTCAAAGCGCTTCAGCCCACTTCTAAAAGTCTTTCGCGTAATACCGGGATCCTGCGGTGTCGCATCGACCTCTTCTTGATCCCTTGGTACCTACGCAAGGGGTCAATCCACGGCGGCATTGATAAGAAAGCCGGAATTTTCCTGATCTCTTCTCCAGCGGAACTCCCAAACCTTTCCTTTCTTGCGCGCCCACTTCAAACTCCCTTACTGACAACTCGTGCGCCTCATTTTTCTCCTTTGTTGAGACCGACACGGTATCGTGTGGCAGGGGAAACGCCGGACAACGCGATCCCGGCGGAATATCTGAAGAAATAGTCCCGCCGTTCGTCCCTTGGGTGCTGGTTGACGAGGCGTTATGGCTTACGTCCAAAGCACAACTCAACTCGGTTCCTGTAAGAGATTGTGCAACTTCGCTCCGAATCGAGATCGCCGAAGCCCACCTGACGAAAACCGCCCCAGGTGGGGCATGCTGCGGGGAATAGTGTAGGCTTTTGACCAAGACAATCATGTCGAATTCGAGAATCCTGCTGCAGGTTCTTCTTGTTCTTGCGATGCTTTCCCAAGCAAGAGCGCAGTTCGCGCACGCCGACCACAAACAGATCGTGGATGCAGCCGGTAAACCGCTGCTGATTCGGGCAACCAATTTGGGAAATTGGTTGCTGCCGGAAGGGTACATGTGGTTGTTCGAAGGCGGACCGCAATCGCCGAGTGAGATCCATACGCTGTTGTTCGAACTGCTTGGACCTGAAGGTTCAGCTGCGTTTTGGACGAAGTACCGCCAGAACTACATCACTCGAGAGGACATTGCGTTCCTCCATCGGGCCGGCTTCAACGCGATTCGCGTCCCAATGCACTACGGCCTTTTCGAGAACGATGACGCGGAGGGTTTCAAGCTGTTGGACAGCTTAATCTCCTGGTGCCGCGCCGAACGCTTGTATGTGATTCTCGACATGCATGCTGCCCCGGGCGGTCAGACCGGCACGAACATCGATGACAGCGGCGGTTATCCATGGCTGTATCAGAGTCCGCAAGAGCAGGAGCACCTGATTGCCATCTGGCGGCGCCTGGCGACGCACTACAGCGAGGAACCGGCTGTGCTCGGATACGACCTGCTGAATGAACCGATCCCACACTTTCCCGAGCTGCGACTTTTGAACCCCTCGCTGGAACCGCTGTATAAGAAGCTTGCAGCCGAGATCCGAAAGGTCGATGTCCACCATATTCTCTTTCTCGGCGGCGCGCAGTGGGACAGTAACTTTTCCGTTTTCGGGAGACCCTTCGATGCGAACGTCGCCTATACGTTTCACAGATACTGGACAGCGCCGGATGAAAGCGTGCTGCGGCAGTACATCAATTTTCGTGATCGCTATGACGTGCCGATCTGGTTGGGCGAATCCGGAGAGAATACGGATGACTGGATCGCCACGTTCGTAAAATCCCTCGAAGCTAACAACATCGGCTGGGCTTTTTGGCCCTACAAGAAGATGGAAAAGCTATCGGCGGTAGTCAGCATTGTCCCGCCGGTCGACTGGGCAACAATCGTGAGATTCGCAAAGCTTCCGCGTGAGACCGCACACGTCCAAGACAGGCTGAAGGCCCGCCCTGAACAGGAGAAGATCAACCGTGACTTCAGCGAGCTAGTGGAGAACGTCCAGCTGCAAAAATGTCGTGTGAACGAGGGCTATCTAAAAGCGTTGGGGATGAGATCGGAATCCCTTTCTGGGAAATGATTGAAATAGCCTCGGTAGATATTCCCAGACCGCGGCGCTACGAGTAATTAGATTCGGTTTCCCGTGTGGGTACTCACGGGCCGATAAAGACGCCCAGTTTCGATACCACAATCAAGCCATTGGCGATTCAACTGTTCTGTTTTGCAAAAATCCTCTCATTTCATCAGGTCGATCCCCAATAGCCGGGATTACCTTGCTGAAGCGTAGAAGCTTGTTGCACTCGCGCGTGTCATCGCCAATGGCTCGTCAATGCCTGCATATATAAGGATGAGCATAAGGATGAATGCCCGTGCAGCGCTTGCCAAATACTTTTACCTAATGTGGTCGACGCCAAAGGCTTCTGGGCTGCTATCTGCCACAGCACATGTCTCTTGTTACCAGAGACGTAGAGGCATTCATGATCGAGGCGGCCCAATCGACGATACCGGAAGCGGAGCATTAAGAAGGGAAGGAAGTTATACAATGCGCAGTAGTTATGGTGGCCAGGGAGGGAATCGAACCCCCGACGCCAGCCTTTTCAGGGCTGCGCTCTACCATCTGAGCTACCTGGCCAATCTGGATTTGCAACTACAGGTTGGGAGCGTCGAGCCACGACCCTCATGGAATTATAACAATCCGCGCGGTGATGAGGGCAGGTTGAAGCTGGGAATGAAGAAAGAGGCGTAAATGCTTTGGATAAGCTGTTCATTCTCTGGCTTCGAGGTTCAGCTTCCATGTTGCCGACGGTCTCAACCGTTTGCGGTTGGTAATACCTTTGGTAGTTGCTAATCACCAGCCTGATTAGGGACGTGGGGCCGTGATTTAGTCATGGCCACGGACGAGCAGTCCGCGAATCTGACTCCGTTTGAGCGGTGAACAACCAACTTTCACCGGAAGACATCAGAGTTAATATGCGGCATGATGTATAGGGCTCCAGCCGCCGATCGTTGCGATTGAGTAAAAACGCTCTGCCAACCAGCAGGGCATTTTTATTCTTTGGGCGCAAAATCAGCGGGTGGCACGGCCTCCACAAGAGGCTCTAGGCTTCGGTCTCTTCGTAATCGGAGAGGGAAAGGTTCAGGTTGCCGGCATTTGTTGCGTAGCCGATGGCCGCGGCCTTGGTGATGATGCCGTCGCGGACCATCTTCTCCAGCACGCCGTCGAAGTGCTGCATGCCTTCGAGTTCGCCGTCTTTCATTGCGTCGTGTAGCGACTGCCCATCCTTCTCGCCATTCTGAACGTAATCACGCGTACGCATGGTGGACTTGAGAATCTCGATAGCGGCAATGCGTCCATGGCCGTCTTTGCGTGCCAGCAGGCGTTGAGAAACGATGTAGCGGAACGATTGCGCCAGTCGGTTACGGATGGCGGTCTGCTCACTTACCGGAAACTCTCCAATAATGCGCTCCACGGTCTTCGGAGCGTCGATCGTGTGCAAGGTCGAAAACACCAGGTGACCGGTTTCGGACGCTGTCATGGCGATCTCGATGGTTTCGCGGTCGCGCATCTCGCCAACGAGAATCACCTTTGGAGCCTGGCGCAGGGCTGCCCGCAAGGCTAGCGCAAATGTAGGCGTATCGCTGTGCAACTCGCGCTGATGAATCGTCGACTTGCCATGCGGGTGCATGAACTCAATCGGATCTTCGATGGTGACGATGTGATACGCCTTGGTCTCATTGATGAGGCGAATGATGGCTGCGAGTGTGGAAGACTTTCCCGAACCTGTAGGACCAGTCACCAGGACGATTCCGTTCTTAAGCGCCGCAACGTCCTTCAGTTGCGGCGGCAGCTTAAGGTCTTCGAAAGACGGAATCACCATCGGAATCGTGCGCATGACAACCGCGTACGTTCCCCGCTGACGAAAAACGTTGACGCGAAATCGTGCCAAATCGGGAATGCTGTATGAGGTATCGCAAGCCCCGTCGTTTCTTAGAAAGTCTGCGGCACGCTTGTTCGTTCCAATGAGGTCAGCGGCCAGTCTCGCAGTATCTTGCGCCGAGAGGACGGGAAGTCCGGGCACGACCACCAACTGTCCACCCAATTCAACTTGCGGAGGACGATGCGGCGAGATGATCAAGTCGCTGACTTTGGCATTGAACTTCACCATTGCCGTAATCAATGCGGGAGTGGGGATCGCAGCAGCGGGCTGAGGAGCGGTTGGGGCAGTCGTCGGCGTAGTCGCCATTCAAATGTACCTTCTTGGGAGCTTTAAGTTTGTCCGGACTACTTCTTGACTATCGCGTTGTATCCATCGCCTGCGAGCTTGCTCTTGATTGCTTCAGCGTCCTTCAATTCCGCGAATGGTCCAACCTGTACGTGGTAAAGGTTGTCGACATTCGTTCCCGGAGCAACGAACACGGGATAGTTCTTTCTGCGCAGAGCCGCGACTAGGACGTCCGCGTCTTCTTGCTTAGTGACCGCTGCAACTTGCACCGTGATATTGCCACTAGGAGCCGACTCCGACTCGGGGGTGGTCGGTGGTTTCGTGTTAGCTGCTGTAGGCGACGACACCGTCGGTCCTGACTGAGTATTGGCCGATGAGGTCTCATCATTAGCTACTGGCGACTGCACTGGAGGCGCCTGCTCCGCCTGCGAACTTGCGCTGACGTCGGGAGTAGAGGCGGCTACCACTCGCGGAGAGCTCACCGTAACACCCGCGCCAGTCTTGGCGCCGGACGGATTCGCAGCCGTGGCAGTTCCGTTCTGGAGCGCCATGGGACCCGAGTTTCGGCCCAGCGCGTAACCCAGGCCAAAAAAAGTTCCGCAAATTGCCACGAGAACGAAGAAAATGGCCAGCAATTTTCCCGTTCCCAATATGATTTCTGTATCCTGCTGTTCCGACATCCAATCCTCTACGATTGCGCAGACTTAACAGTTTGCGCGTGCGCTTCCAAAATCTTGTTCAGGCTGCTCATCAGCTCAATCGGCAGTGGGAACACGATGGTCGTGTTCTTCTCAACGCCGATCTCAGTCAAAGTCTGCAGATAGCGAAGTTGCAGCGTCATCGGCTGAGTTGACAAAACCTGTGCGGCGTCCGCGAGCCGCTGCGCGGCTGAGAACTCGCCTTCGGCGTGAATGATCTTCGACCGCTTTTCGCGCTCAGCCTCGGCTTGCTTAGCCATGGCGCGAAGCATGCTCTCAGGCAGATCGACTTGCTTGACCTCTACGTTGACGACTTTCACACCCCAGGGCGCCGTGTGCTGATCGAGAATCGTCTGAATTCGCAGATTTAGCTTCTCGCGATGCGATAGGAGTTCATCAAGTTCGACTTCGCCGAGGACCGACCGCAGAGTCGTCTGCGCGAATTGGGAGGTCTGATAGACGTAATTCGAGACCTCAACCACCGCCTTATTCGGATCGATCACGCGCAGAAAGATGACCGCGTTTACTTTCAGCGTGACGTTGTCACGAGTAATGATGTCCTGGGGTGGAACCTCGAGGGCTTCCTGTCGAAGTGAGACGCGCACGATGCGATCAATCGGAGCGAAGACCAGGATCACGCCCGGACCCTTGGCAGTGCTCAGCAGGCGTCCGAGACGGAAGATAACTCCGCGTTCGTACTCCGCCAGAATCTTGATCGAACTAATCACGTAGAGCCCAACGATGATTGCGATTGCCGGAATTAGGTAGTCCAATTTCCTATCCTTTTCTTCTTCTTGCGCGAAGATACCTTGGGCAACTGGAGCGGATTTTAACCCAGGAGTTGTGTCGCCCGACTCAAGCATAAGCCTGAGTGGAAGTTACGAGAGTGTGCTATTTCAGAGTGGAACCAGCGGGTACACCCACTGAGACAGGTTCTACGGTAAGGACGAGGTCATGGATGCCGGTTACGCGGACCGGTTGGCCTGGCTCCGCGCCGGAAGGACAATAAGCGTTCCAGATCTCGCCATGCACGAACACCTTTCCCTCTGGCCGAAGGGGCGTTTGTGCCGTCCCCAGTTCTCCCATCAGGCCTTTTTCGCCGGTAACGACCTTGCCCCGGCGGGCTCGCACCGCGATATTCACCAGGAAGATCGTGAGCAGCCCAAAAGTGATGCTGACCGCAAACGCGGTAATTGGCTGGATTCGCATCTGTGGGATGGGTCCATCTACTAGCAACAGAGCGCCAAGGATCATCACTGCAATGCCGCCTACCCCGAGCGCGCCGTGCGTGGAAAACTTTGCCTCCAAAGCGAACAGGATGAACGAAGTCAGGATGAGCGCCACGCCTGCAAAGCGGATGGGCAGCAGATTGAGCGCGAAAACCGCCAGGACGACGAAGATGATCCCCACCACCCCAGGAACGATCGCGCCCGGATGATTGAACTCGGCATAGATTGCAGCCAGGCCAATCATCAGGATGAGAAAGGCAATATTCGGATCCATCAGGAACGAGAGGATCTGTTCCTTTACCGACATGTGGTAGTCCGTGATTTGTGCTCCCGTAGTGTGCAGAACTTGTGTTCGCCCGTCAAAACGAGTCACCGTCCTACCGTCGGTTTGCTTGAGAAGATCGGAAGAATCCTTCGCCACATAGTCGATCAGGTGCTGTTGCAGCGCTTCCTGGTCGGTGAATGATTTCGATTGCCGGACTGCACTCTCAGCAACCTCAACGTTGCGACCGCGCTTGGCTACGTAAGAGCGGATGAAAGCGGCAGAATCGTTTTCCAGCTTCTCCTTCATCACGGGATCCATGGTGACACCCATCAACACGGGATGGGCGGCTCCCGTGTTGGTACCGGGAGCCATCGCAGCAACGTCAGCGGCTTCCAGAATGTAGAAGCCTGCAGAGGCCGATCTGCTTCCGGTCGGGTAAACATACACAATCACAGGAACCGGCGACGCGAGCATTTTGGCGATAATGTCGCGCGTAGAATCGCTGAGTCCACCAGGAGTTCGGATTTCGATCAGCAAAGCCTGCGCATGCTGGTCGTCGGCTCGGGCCAGGCCTCGTTCGATGTATTCGGCCGAAACTGGATTGATGGTTCCGTCGATGACTACTCGGACTACGTCGGCGTGCGCCGATACAGAGGCGAGCACGAGGAGTAAAAGCGACAATCGCCACGAGCGGATTCTGCGCGTCATTGCTTGGCCCTCGGCGGGGTGTCGAGCCGGGAGGTAACTTGTTGTCTCAGTTGCAGGGCGGAACTGTTGGCTGGCTCGAGGCGAAGTGCCTGTGCCAGGTCCTGATTAGCGGCGTCCAGCTTGTTCTCTTTAAGATGTAGCTGGGCGAGAGCAACATAGGCATCCGGAGTTGGCCGGTCATGCAGCGATCGTTCCAATTCGGAACGAGCGCCTGCCAAGTCGTTCAGCGCGATTTGCGCATTCGCCAATCCCAAGCGCGCGTCGGAATTCTGCGGATCGAGGGCGAGCGCTCTGCGGAAGTGGTCGCGGGCTTCCTCGTAGAAGCCTTGCGACAAGCGCTGCCTTCCCTGATCTACATGCATGGCCGCATGCTTCTTTGGATCGGAGTTTGCCATCTGCGCTTCTTCCGCATTCTCCATGACAAAAGCAAGCTGCCTGAACGACGCCTCGTCATAGTTGCGCTTGATTCGTTCAAGCGGCGGGCGACTCGAAGACGCACTCGATATCGTTAGCGTTTGCAGGTAATTCCTGGCTTCGGTGTCTGAGGGCCGAAGGCTCAGCGTCTCCTTCAATTCGCGGACTGCTGCTTGCTTATCGCCGATTCGGGCAAGCGATAGGGCAAGGTTAAAGTGATAGTCCGGTTCCGTCGGATCCGCTGCCACTGCTTTTTTCAGATAGTCCAGCGAGCCGTACTTGTTTCGTCTAGCTTCAGCCACACCTAGGTTGTTGTAAACCTCAGTGAGTGGAAATCTGTCGGCCACAACTTTGAAGGCCTCCGCGGCGCGATCTACGTTGCCGCTGTAGTACGCGGCCAATCCCAGAAAGAAGTTCGCCTCCGCGGCATGTTTATCCGACTGCGGAATTTTTGCTAGCCAAACGACGGCAGAGGAGTAATCACGCTGGTCGAAGTAGGTTTTTCCTAACGCGAGAATGGCTACGCTGTAGTTTGGATTCAGGCGCACTGCTTCTTTCAGACGCCGGATCTTCTCGGTGTTGCTCGTGGCCACAACTCCACGTACGTAGTTCTCGAGCGCATCCAAACGGATATCCTTTGTGTCCGCGATGAAGTCCTGCTTGGTGGCTGCAAGTTCCGTCTGGATGACATGCATCAGGTCCCATGCAGTCGCGGCCTGAATGTCGATCAACTGCAGCAACGATCCCGATTCGACGACGAATGGCGACAAGTGCAGCCGGCGCATATCCAGCAACTGAGCTTTCGACGAGAAAGAATTGCCATCGTAGTTGTAGTTGCCCAGCACGACATAGTCGACGCCCATCTGCTCAGCGATTCTCAGCAACGTGGCGCGAGATAGTTGTGTGCTAGCGGGGATTCCGACTCTATCGAACGCGTAGAGGCGATCTTCCCGGCTGATCACAAAGATGGACGGAGACTGCATGCGCTGTCCCAGCACTTCAGAAAAGGCTTCGCCGATCCACTCCAGTCCGGGCGCCTTCGAATCATTGTGAAATGGCAGGATGAGCACTGTCCGGTTGCTCGTGGCCGCGAAGTCCGGAGTCTCCTTCGGCGCATTTGACGATTGCATAGACTGGGCAGTGGCGGAGCACAAAACCGCAGAAAATAAGGCTAAAACGAAGATAACGCGGAGCCGACTCAAGATGCTTGAATTATAGCTCCCCGAACTCGGACGCTCTCCCTTGGGCGTCGCTGAATGCTGGAGCGGGAGACGGGGATCGAACCCGTGACATCCAGCTTGGGAAGCTGGCGTTCTACCGCTGAACTACTCCCGCTCGCTTATCGACTCAGGCGAGTCTATCACCGCGAAAACAAGCTCGCAATTGAGTGACTCCAAGCATCTCCGGTGCCGCTCCGATCCGACAACAAACAGCGGTCGAGTCGAAAAATAGAAAGTATCAACCTGTCGTAGTGAGACTGGCGTTGCGACAATTTGGCCCAAAGACGCACTCGGCGCCCAATTATAAATGTAATTAAATCAGACATTTAGCCATCAACGTTAGTGGCATCGTTCGTGCTTTGACCATTCTGGCCATATTGTCGCGCTTGAGCAGCAACTCGCTGTGACAGTGGACAGAGCTTGCGGTTCATGCCCAACAATGATTCCCAATTTAGGACCATCACGCGCGCAGGCGCGATGTTGTCGGTCCTTCTGGGCGCCATAGTTTTGTCTGGCTGGCTCTTCGAGATAGCCTTCCTGAAGAGCATTGTTCCTGGACACATCTGCATGAAGGCGAACACCGCGATTGGCTTTGTTTGCGGTGGACTCGCGCTCCTCTTTTTGGTTCGGTCCGATTCTTTCAAGAAGCTCCGCTATCCCGCCGCTTTGCTTTCATTGACCACGCTGATGATCGGCCTGTTCACACTGGCTGAATACCTGCTTCACCGCGATCTGAAGCTCGACGAATTGTTCTTTCTCGATCGCACTGAACTCATCTATCCGGGGCGAATTGCTTACATTACGGCGATTAATTTCTGCGCCACAGGCATTGCGCTGCTCCTGCTCAACCGAAGCAGGCGGGCACTCAAAGCGGCGCAACTGCTGGCGAGTTTCGTTGGGCTGAGCGCGCTTCTAACGATTATTGGATATCTGTATCGAGTTCCGTTGCTGTACGGTTCGTCTCGATATGCCTCGATGGGACTGCATACAGGCCTCGGCTTTCTAGTTCTGGCGATTTCGATTCTGGCCTACAGTCCTTATCAAGGTTTCATGGCGGTGCTGACCACCGCGCGTCCTTCTGGATGGCTAGCGCGCAAGCTGCTCGCTGCCGCTATAGTTTTCCCCTTCGTGCTGGGACTCCTCGCGATTCGCACTTCCACGATGGTTGGTGACGTACGATTCATTGTTGCCGCCCTCGTTATCGCGCAGATCCTCCTCTTCGCCGGGTTGATATGGATCTCTGCATCACGGCTCGACCGGTCAGAGGCAGAAGAAGAAGTCGCGAAGGGCGCGTTAGCAGCATCGGAACGAATGCTGCAGCAGTCGCAAAAAATGGAGGCGATCGGGCTGCTTGCCGGCGGGGTGGCCCACGACTTCAACAACCTGCTCAACGTGATTCTCGGTTACAGCGAGCTGCTCCTCACGGACCCCGATACTTCAGAAATGCAGCGCAGAAAGATCGAAAAAATAAGGAAAGCGGGCGACACTGCAAGCGGACTCACGCGACAACTGCTGGCCTTTGGCCGAAAGCAGGTTTTGCAGCCCAAGGCACTCGACCTCAACGAGATCATCGGCAATCCGGATGGATTCCTGCACCGTCTCGTCAAGGACGACATTTCCTTGTCGACCTCGTTGTATCCAGGTCTGTTGGCCATCATGGCTGACCCTGTTCAGGTCGAGCAGATATTGCTAAACCTGGTAATCAACGCGTGCGATGCCATGCCGAACGGCGGCAAGCTTCACATTGAAACCGAAAACGTGGTTGTCGAGGAGCCATCGGCTCCTAAATTGGGCGTGACGCCCGGGCCGTTTGTCCGTCTCACCATCACCGACACCGGAACGGGTATGGACGATGAAACTCGAGGTCACCTCTTTGAGCCGTTTTATACCACCAAGGCTGTGGGCAAAGGCTCCGGATTGGGCTTGGCAACGGTATACGGCATCATCAAGCAAAGCGGCGGATACATCGAAGTGGATAGCAAGGTCGGCCGCGGAACCAGCTTTCAGATCTATCTGCCTGCTACTCGATTGGCCGCCTCTCGAGAATTGCCGGCCCCAAACCTCGCACAGAGCCGTGGTGGTGCGACGATTCTTGTAGTCGAGGACTCCGAGCCACTGAGAGATCTAATCTTCGAGACCTTGGAAACGATGGGATACACCGCCCTGATGGCCCCAGACGGTCATCAGGCAATGCGCATTTGCACTCAATTCAGCGGCACCATTGACCTCCTTCTGACCGACGTCATGATGCCCAAAATGAAGGGGCCAGAGGTGATGCGGCGGGTAAAGCAGATGCGGCCCGACATCGGTGTGCTCTTTATGTCCGGCTATACCAACGACGTAACGCTGCGCCACGGCGTCTCCAATGCTGACGTTTCGTTCATCCAAAAGCCATTTAGTTCCACCGAGTTAACTCACAAACTTCGCGAAGCGCTCGCACGCGCACAGGACCGCAGTACGCTCCGTCAACGTCTAGGATTGGAGATGGAGCGACGTGCGGCTTCGTTGCGAGCTGAGAAGACTTAAGCCTTTCCTCAAATCGGCCTCAACGTACGGAGTACATTGTCCTATCGGACAATGGGCATGGTGTCCTTAGGTAACCGTGCCGAATTGGGAAATTAACCCCTGCGGCCTCGTGGATAGTGCATCCTATCTAGTGAAAGCACTCCCACCATCATGCCTGGCGCCCGAATTCTGTGCGTAGATGATGATCCACGTATCAACGAACTCAATGAGATCGTTCTCGCCCGGGCGGGATATGAAGTGGCAACCGCCGAATCTCCCACGGATGCCCTTAACCGCCTGAAAACAGAGACTTTCGATCTCGTAATCACCGACCTCTTCCCGCAGTCTCCCAGAGATTCCGCCTTTGTGGCGAACCTTCGCTGCCTTGATCCTGAGATGCCGGTGATTCTGGTCACAGGCAACCACAACCCTCCACCGGAAATACTCAGACAAGCGGACGCATTTGTTGTAAAAGCCTATTCGCTAAACGCCCTCACTGATTCAGTCCGTGAGGTGCTCATACGGAGCAAATTGAGGCGCATTGGGTAGGAGGGACGCTAGTCCCTTTCAGCAAAGTCCTTCAATTCGGGATAATGATCTACGAGCGTGCCCGGCGCCTTTACTTTCTTTCGGCTGAGCATGCCTTTCAATTCGAGGGCGTTCACAGCCGCTTTTCCCTTGTAGTGATTGTTGGTAATGGCAAAGGTTTTCTCCGCCTTTTCCCCAAGGCGTTCGATCTTCTGTTTCCAGGGCTCTAGCTGCTGAGGCGTGTACAGGTAGTTATAACGATCGTTGCGATTGTCCGATTGAAACCACTCCTTGTAGTTCCGTCCGTGCAGTCGAACGTAAGCGATAGGAGCGGTTGAATAGTCGGTTGCTGCCATAGCACGGCCGAGCTGTGGCTGGTCGATGTTGCAGAAGGCGACGCTCTGTGCGGCAAACTCCGAAAGCACCTTTTCGCTATCCCATGTGGCATGCCGCACCTCGACTACCAACGGATACTCTCGGAATTTCTTGATCAACTTCTCAAGATAGTCTCGATTTTCATCGGTGTTCCTGAACGAAATGGGGAATTGAATGAGAAGAGCCCCGAGTCTGTTCTCTACCGCGATCGAATCCAGTCCTTCCTTCGCGCTGGCTTCGTCTTCTTCCAGAGGATTGAGGGTTGCTGAGGAGGTGGATTGTAACGACGCGCCCGGCGCGTGCGTGAAACTGCGAAATAGCTTCGCGGTGAACTGGAATGCAGGATTCACCTCGGCGACGAGATCACACCATTCCTTGCCTGTCTTGGGGCGAATGTGTCCATAGAACGACGTGTTGATCTCGCAGCAGTCGAAGTACTGGGCCAGGAATTGGACGGGGTGCTGCTTCTTTTTGAGGCCGGCGGGATAGACAATACCTTCCCAGTCTTTGTAGGAAAAGCCTGCAGTTCCGACGAGAATCTGAGGAGGCACGTCCTTCAGCTTACAGCGAGATAGGAATCGGGAGCTCCGTGCGCCCGGCGCTCCGGGAAGTCATGCATGGTCAGATGCCTTTACCAGACTCCCTTATCGCTGCCCGTCACTTTGTAGGCGAAGGCGGCTGCCGAAGCTAAGTAGGGAAGCAAACTCAGCCGGAAGGTCGCGGGAACATCTCCACGGGCGGCAGCCTGAGTCACCTGATAGGTATAGAGCGCGGCGCCATGAGGCAGCACCGGCACACGCAGGAATCGTGCGCGAGGCTTGACCTCATTGCCGCCAAACCGCGCTGCGGCCAACACAAAGTCAGGCAGGGCGAGCGGAGTGCCGCGATATTGCCTTACGTGATCTGAGACAACCATCAGGTATGTCGCGACTCCAGGCCAAATGCCGGCAGCTTGGGTCGCTCGTTTCAATTCGTCAAAGTTCAGTTCACCCGACTCAATGATGGCGGCAGAATTGACGATGTCGCACACGCGGAAGTAAAAGTGCCGGTACATCCGCTGCAGAGTCGCCACGATGATGCGTTCTTCAGAAGCAGGGACGTAGTACGTCTTATCTTCGACGACCTTCAGGACGCGGCGAGTCACAAAACGGCGAGCGAGAGCCATGTGCTCTCCCATTTGTCCCAGCCGCTGAACGTGGATTTCGACTGACTCCTTCAAGCCAGGGACTGCGAAGTTCCATTTGTGCGCCAGCCGATCGCCCCAGCTACGTGCTTCAATGTGCGCGCTGAATTTTCCGGTCATCACCTTACAGATTGCGCGCTCGTCGGCAGTGCTGTAGAGATCAAGGTCGTTACCAAGGTCAGGATAATGATCCAGGGACTTCATTACCGTCGTCGGACACTTGGCATTTTCCAGTTCCTCGCAGATGTTCTGCAGATACACCAGGGCTGTTGAGATGCGTTTATGTTCCTTGTCTAACTCTGCAGACGCCCACTCCGCCAACCCTGTGTTGCCATCGCGTGTGGCTTGGTCCACTACAGTGTTCAGGCTGCGCACGACTACATGGTGTAAGTCCGCTAACGAAACGAATTCCGAACGCTCGTCCGGGGTCAGGGATGCAACTAAAGATACGGCCCTGCCTGCCTGTATAGGATTGAGCGTCAACGAGAAGAGCGCATTCAGATATTCAGCTTCACGGTTCAGTTTGGATGCCATTCGAAGAGGAGACCTCAGGGCGAAGAAATGAGTCCTTAATCTAGGATGTGTGCTGCTGGAATGTGGTTGGACGCGGAACAAGCTCCTAAGCTACTGAGACTCTGAGGTTTTTTCGCGCACCTCCGTATAATCAAGTCTTTTCGAACTTCCATCTAGCTCCGCCGCTTAGAGCTAGGAGCTTAGAGGCTTAGGAGCTTCCTTGCCCCACAGAGATCTGCGCGATTGGATGGCTGCGCTCGAACGCGCAGGAGAACTCAAGCGCATTCGCGCCGAAGTAGATCCAATTCTCGAAGTTACTGAGATCGCCGACCGCGCGTCGAAGTCAAAAGGGCAGAGGGCCGGCGGTGCTGCTTTGCTTTTCGAGAAGTTGAAAGGCCATCCTGGTTCTAAACTCCTGATCAATCAATTTGGCTCGGAGAAGCGGATGCAGATGGCGCTCGGCGTCGATTCCCTTGATGAAATCGCCGGGCGAATACGCGAGCTTCTGAACATGAAATCGCCGGAGGGGTTTCTCGAAAAGCTGAAGATGCTTCCCATGCTGGCGGACATGGGCAAGTTCTTTCCGAAGACAGTAGCTACCGGTTCGTGCAAAGAGGTAGTTAAGAAAGACAAATTCTCATTACTTGATTTTCCCATCTTGAAATGCTGGCCCCAGGATGGTGGACGCTTCATTACCCTGCCGTGTGTGATCACGCGCGATCCGAGAACAGGGAAGCGAAATGTGGGCATGTATCGCATGCAGGTATATGACGAGCGCACGACTGGCATGCATTGGCAACGCCAAAAGGTTGCGGCAGAACACTATCGCGAGAGACTGCGAATGGGTGTGGCCTCGAACGAGCAAGGTGGAAACAGAGGCGCAGCAGTTGACATCATGGCTCGCTCCTCAGGCGGCAGCATGCTCGCGGAAGGGGACCGCCCCGTCGGGAAGATGGACGTTGCAGTTGCGATTGGCACCGATCCGGCGCTCACGTTTTCAGCGATCGTTCCAGCGCCGCCAGATGTCGAGGAGTTCATCATCGCCGGTTTCCTCCGGCAGGAACCCGTCGAGTTGGTGAAGTGCGAAACCGTAGATCTTGAAGTTCCTGCGAATGCCGAGATTGTTCTTGAGGGATACGTGCAGCTCGACGAGCTTCGCCCGGAAGGTCCCTTTGGAGATCACACAGGCTTCTACACATTGGAGGATGCCTACCCTGTTTTCCACGTCACCTGCATTACACACCGGAAGGATCCGATCTACGCCACCACGATTGTGGGCAAACCCCCGATGGAGGATGCTTGGATGGGCAAGGCCGTCGAGCGCATCTTTCTGCCGCTGATGAAGCTAACCTTGACAGAGATCGTCGATGTGAATCTTCCCGTCGAAGGTGTTTTTCATAACCTGATGATCGTCTCCATCCGAAAGTCCTATCCCGGACAGGCGCGCAAAGTCATGCATGGAATCTGGTCACTGGGACAAGCCATGTTTACTAAGTGCATCGTTGTGGTTGATGAGGACGTGAATGTCCACGACATCGGTGACGTAACGTTGAAGGCGCTGAACAACATCGATCCCGAGCGGGACATTCAATTTACCCTCGGGCCTATCGACTCCCTCGATCACGCCTCGCGGCTCGCGAACTATGGTTCCAAAATGGGAATCGATGCAACGCGAAAGTGGTCTACCGAGGGCTTTTCACGTCCATGGCCGGACGAGATCACGATGGATCCCGGGATTAAAGCAATCGTCGACAAGAAGTGGAAGAGCCTGGGGATTGACTGATTCAACGGTTGCCGATGATTGCTGATTGCGCTCGTATGTCCACGGATGCTACCGTCGCACCTTCCTAATGCGGCAGAACTTCGAATATGCGTTGGTCTGGCTCTTCGTCCGAGTGCTTGGAATTCTTCCCCGCAGCTTGTCGCGCGCTTTGGGGATCGGGCTGGGAATGGCAGCGTACATTTTGGTTGGACGCCTGCGAACTGTCGGCCTACGTAATCTTGAGATTGCGTTCCCGGAAATGCAAAAGCAACAGCGAAGCCGCATCGTGCGTCAGTTGTTCGTTGGTTTCGGACGTCATCTTGCTGAGTTCTGTATGTTTCCACGCTATAGCGCCGAAAATGCCCGCAGTGTTGCCGTTTACAATGGCTTCGAAAACTACGCAACGGCTCGTGATGCGGGCCGCGGTGTCTTGCTTCTTACGGCCCACTTGGGCGCATGGGAGATCGGTTCCTTCGTACACTCGATCTTCGGCCATCCGATAAAGATCGTGGTTCGCCGCCTGGATAATCCCAAGGTAGACGCGCTAGTGGAGCGCTATCGAACCCTGCACGGGAACCAGACTTTTGCCAAAGAGGATTTTGCCCGCGGGCTGCTGGCTGCAATGAAGGCGGGAGAAACCGTGGGAATCCTGATGGACACAAACATGACGCCGCCTCAGGGAGTGTTCGTGGATTTCTTTGGCAAACCTGCTTGCACAGCATCGGGAATGGCCAGAGTCGCACTACGCTCCGGCGCTGCGGTCGTTCCGGCATTTACCATCTGGGACAAGAAACTGAAGAAATATCGCGTTCGCTTTGATCCAACGCTGCAGTTAACCTCAACCGGAGACGATGACGCTGACGCGATTAGCAATACGGCGCTCTTTAATCGCGTGATCCAGGACTACGTGACCCGATATCCTGAGCAGTGGTTATGGGTTCACCGCAGATGGAAGACCCGTCCCGCCGGAGAACCGCCGATCTACTGAAATGAGCCCTAACGCCTCAACCCATTCGGCCCAGGACATCGCACGTCATTGCGGTGCAGTTCTTAACGGAAACGGGGCAACGCGGGTGCGAGGGATTTCGAGTATCCGGTCAGCGAACGATGGAGACATTGTCTTCGCCGCCGATGATGCTAGGTTGAAAGAAGCGCTGGAATCACGCGCTGCGCTAGTGTTGACTGGCCAGTTTGCGGCAAATGTGCACAGTACCAAGTCGCTCCTGATCGCGCGTGATCCTAAGCTCGCCTTCGCTCGCGTTGCAGCTCTGTTCTCACACGCTGAGACGCGCATTGGGCATGACGAGAGCGCACAAATCCATCTGTCCGCGAAGATTGGCGAAGATACCTGGATCGGTCCCGGAGTTGTGGTTGAAAGCGGAGTCAGCATCGGCAACCGCACGTCCATCGAGGCGAACTCTGTTATTGGCGCGCACGTAGTTATCGGAGAGGGGTGCCGGATCGACCCAAACGTAACTATTTATTCCGGAACAAAACTTGGGAATCGAGTTGTTGTGCAGGCTGGAACCGTACTTGGATCGAGCGGCTTCGGGTATGTGCGCGACGACGTTGGACACTATTACTTGTTTCCCCAAGTGGGCCGCCTCATCATCGAAGATGATGTTGAGATCGGCGCCAACTGTACGGTAGATCGGGGCGCACTCGACGCAACCGTGATTCGTCGCGGCACAAAACTCGACAACATGGTTCATGTTGGGCACAACGTGGAGATTGGTGAGGACGTTGTCATTGCTGCCCAGACAGGAATCTCGGGGAGTTCCCGGATTGGATCAGGGGCCATTGTCGGCGGCCAAGTGGGCATCGGCGATCATGTAGAAATCGAAGACGGCGTGATTCTTGGTTCCGGCAGCGGAATTCTAAGCAACAAGGTTGTTCGAGGGAAGGGTATCGTTTTTTGGGGAACGCCCGCTCGTCCACTTAAGGAGTATCTAAAGGAACTCGCCACTCTTTCGCGGCTTACGCGAAAAAAGAGAGAGTAGGCTGCCGTTATGGCACGGATCATCGTCGGTGGCCAAACGAAGGATGCCGGCAAAACTACTCTGATCTGCAACATCATCAAAGCCTTTCCTGCTGCCGAGTGGACTGCAGTGAAATTCTCCAATCATCGGCACCCGGCTGAGAACTGCGAAGTGCTAACGGAGGGTCCTGGATGGATTATTTGGGAGCAGAGTGCGACGGACGATCAAACCGATGCGGCCAGATTTCTCCACTCAGGAGCAGACCGCGGCCTGTTAGTTCAAGCTGACAATCGTTCCTTAAGGGAAGTTTGCTCCGTGCTAATGAAGGAGATTTCGACGACTACTGCTGTAATTGTGGAGTCGGCATCGGCAGCGGAATTTCTTCAACACGACTTACTGCTGCTACTTCTGGATGCTGCCCAGAACGATTTCAAAGAATCGACGAGGCAACAGCTGGGTGGCGCGGACGCCTTCGTACTTCGCAACTCCGATTCAAGAGTTGAGCAGGGAATTGAGGGTGTGAAGGAAAAGCCAGTATTTACAGCATTTCTTGATTACCTCGATCCTGGTCTTCTGCGTCTGCTGGCAGCCAAACTCGGAAGCTGCGTCTAGGCGGCCCGCTCGGGGCGATTCGGATATTGCTCTGGTAATTGCTCAAGCACACGCAACGGTGCTCGAAACTTATTACCACCCTCCAGAGCGATTTTTGCAAAGGCAACGTTCAGCACAAGGCCCGAGAGATTTTCAAGGAATTCCTCGGTAATGTGGAGGGCCGCGCTGATCTCGTCATCCTTCAGCCCAGCTTCCAGCATGGGTTCCACACTTAGTTGCGGAGCGTTCGGGAGCTCGCTCGCGAGCGCCAAAGCCGACTCTCGAAGTGCGTGACGGCTCTCTCCGTAAAGAGGAGACGATGCTGCGGGTTTGAAAGCATTCCAATACAGGCTCAAAAAATCGGGCCAGCGCGCCAGAGCCTGGTAGTCGGTATTCACAACGGCGACGCCGAGAGTTCGCTTGATGTCGTCGTAAATCTTGCGTGTCTGAGGCGGCGCGATTTCTTCCGTTACCTGCACGGGCTTCTCAGCGATCACAGGATGTTCGGCGCCGGTTGCGGCACTTCGCTTTTGGGCCGGGCCATCTTCAAACGCTTGCAACTGGAGAGCTGTGATCAGCAGCAGGAGCGGATTGTTGTAATGAAAGAGCTCCACTACATCAGTAAGTTCATGCTGTGCTCCGCTTGAGAATTGAATCTCACGGATACTGCTGCAGAGATCTGGAATCAGGAGGTAGTTGTGAGCACGAGTGTACGCTTCGGCTCTCAATCGTTCGGCGTTTTGAAAGAACTCGCGCGTTTCTACCGCGGGCCGCAACGTCTTCCACATCAAGTCGAGGAACCTCGGAAAAGCGCCGTAAGCCTGGAATATCGGGTTTACATGCGGAACTCCGAGCGCCGCCTTGATCTCATGATAGATCTCCAGAGTTCGTCCAGATGCGTCCGCTTCGCGCACCAAAGGCAGACGGCGTTTCCGACTTAGCGGCATGACCCATATGTGATGACGCATATTGGCACATAGATGTCATCGCCGGAATTGGCACGAAGAATTGCAGCTACTCTGATGCGAGTCGAACCATCGGAACTAGGAAGGTCCTCTCCCACTGAGTAGCTTCGACAGAAGCCGCAAACAAAAACCTTCTTAGCTCTTCTTAGTGAGGAGATGCCCTAGCTTTTCCTTCTTTGTCTTAAGGTATGCGGCTGAACGTTCGCCGACCAGTGGCTCGCAGGGAACACGTTCGACTACTCGGATTCCTGCGCTCGACAGCGCAGAAACTTTTGAAGGATTGTTCGAGATCAGACGTACCTTTCCCACTCCCATTGCGTGCAACATGGCCGCCGGTAACTCGAACTCTCTGTGGTCAGCTTTGAATCCAAGTCGCTCGTTGGCTTCTACGGTGTCGAGCCCCTGATCCTGGAGTTCATACGCTTGCAGTTTCGCGATCAGGCCGATGCCACGGCCTTCCTTCTGTTCGTACAGAAGGATCCCTGCTCCGGCGTCGGCAATTAGCCGAAGCGCTAATTCGAGTTGCTGCCGGCAGTCGCAGCGCAGTGAGTGAAAGACATCTCCGGTGAGGCACTGTGAGTGGATTCGCACCAGCGGAGCTTGCGAATGGATGTCTCCCATCACCAAAGCAACAGCGGCTTCAGGACGACCAGTCTCGGGATCCCGACGATTCCCCTCGAATCCGAGTATGCGAAAGTGCCCGAATTTAGTAGGGAAATCCGCTTCCGCGCGCTTTTTGGCCTCTGGCTTAGCTGTAGGTGCTTTCACTTCTTAATTATAGCCAGCCATTCCTGCTAGGCTTACATCTGCGTGGACCAGAAGTTAATACTCATCACCCTGCTCATTCGGCTGGGCGTGGTCGCGGCCATTGCCAGTGCCGTGGTGCGATCGCGTTACTTCAAGTCCATTCTGTTTCGCAACGAGATTCGCAGCACGCGCCAGCAGCTTCAGATCGTCTTATTCGTCGGCGTTCCGGTGGCGCTCGGTGTATGGGTCCGAGCCACGGTTCCGAGTTTCTCTGCCGCTGACGTTGCATTCGAAAGCGCAATCATTGTCGGCGTGATGGGTGGCCGCCTGGCTGGAGTCGCGCTGGCTGCTTTGTGTGCAATCCCGGAATTGTGGCGGCATGAATTTCTAGCATTTCCGTTAGACGCGCTTGCCGGATATGTTGCCGGGGCGTTTCGCGAGTACGCAGCCAATCGCGAAGACATTTGGTCGTTCTCCCCGATGGTTGACCTGAGCGTCTACCGATGGGTTCGCAGAAATTTTCCGCGTCCAAGACACGACTGGCAGGTCGCCTTTTTCGTTGGAATTCTGCTACTGCAATTTCTCCGCGAGCAAATAGGGCGTGCGTTTCCCGGCCGACTGTTCTTCTTGCATGGCGAGACTTTTTGGGTGGAAGTGGCAGTCTACGCTGGAACTATCGCCGCAGTGGCCATTCCCATCAAGATCTGGAATGCAACCCGTATTGAACTCAAACTTGAGGAGCAGGAACGACTCCTTCTGCAAGCCCGCTTGGATGCACTGCAGAGCCAGATCAACCCTCACTTTCTCTTCAACACGCTGAACTCGATTTCCTCGTTGGTGCGCGTTCGCCCCGAGCAGGCGCGTGACCTGATTGTGAAGCTGGCGAACATCCTGCGTTCGCTACTTAGGAAGCATGACGCTTTTGTGCTGCTGCGAGAGGAGATGGAGTTCATTGACAACTATCTGGATATCGAGGTCGCGCGCTTCGGCTCAGAAAAGCTGCAGGTTATGAAGGATCTTGATTCCCCAACTCTCGATGTGATCGTGCCGAGCATGATGCTACAGCCGATCGTTGAAAATGCGATCAAGCATGGCCTGGCTCCCAAAATCGAGGGTGGAAAGATCACCATCCGCAGCCGATTACAGCCTGAACATCGCGTGCGCATTGAGATCGAAGACGACGGAGTCGGAATGGCGGCGATCAATGGCCGTTTCAGCGATCGTCGCCGGTATACGCGTGATGACGCGGATGCTGCCGACCTGCACACGGAGGGAATCGGAATGCATAACGTCGCCGAGCGCCTGCGGGTGCTCTACGGTGCCAATGCGCACATGACGGTGCAAAGCAGTCCGGGTAAGGGAACGAGGATCTCAATCGAGCTGCCGTTACTACAGACGGACAAGGAATTCTCGGCTGCGTCTGCGATCTACGAGGCGCGTTCCAGCACACGCTGATAGAACTTCTCGTATTGAGGAATAATTTTCGACGCGCAGAAGCGCGACTGCGCTTCAAAGCGAGCAAGCTTCGCCATTTCCCGAAGCCGCTTTTCGTCGGAGAGCACTTCGATCGCACAACGAGCCATTCGCTCCACGTCGCCCACCTCAGCGAGAAACCCATTCTTGCCATCTTCTATTACTTCCGGCAGGCCGCCAACGTTGGTCGCAATCGCAGGTACTTCGCAGGCCATCGCCTCTAAAGCTGCCAGTCCAAAGGACTCGAGCTGGCTTGGTAATAGCATCAAGTCGGCGATTGCCAGCTTCTCGTGCACGTTGTCCTGCTTGCCGAGAAAATGGACTCGATTCAACAGACCCAGGCGTCGCACCTGCCACTCCGCTGCCGAACGCTCCGGACCGTCTCCAATCATGATCAACCGTGAAGGCACTTCCTTCTGCACTCGATCAAAAATCTCAATCACGTCACCGATGCGTTTTACCGGACGGAAATTCGATAGGTGAACAAGGATTTTCTCCTCTGGCTCAGCAAAGATTGAACGATCGGCGCTGATATCTTTCGGCCGCTTGTACAAGTCGCAATTCACGAAGTTGTAGATCACTTCGATCGGATTCCGAACTGCAAACTCCTGCACCGTGCGCTCCCGAAGGTAGTTGGAAATTGACGTCACGCCATCGCTTTGTTCGATAGAAAACCTGGTGACGGGAAGGTAGGAGGGATCTTGTCCTACGAGTGTAATATCGGTGCCGTGCAAGGTCGTCACGTAGGGCAGATGACGAGGAAAGGTAGCACTAGCCAGCATCTGCCGCGCGAGCATTGCGCTTACCGAATGAGGAATCGCATAGTGCACGTGCAGGAGATCGAGATCATAGATTTCCGCAACTTCCGCCATCCTCGTGGCTAGTGCAAGATCATAGGGCGGATATTCGAACAGTGGGTATTGAGAAACGGTAACTTCGTGATAGCGAATATTGTCGTGCAGCGTAGTCAGCCGAAAAGGCTGCGAGTACGAGATGAAATGAATCTCGTGCCCACGATGGGCGAGCTCAATTCCCAGCTCAGTGGCAACGACTCCACTGCCACCATATGTGGGATAACACGTGATTCCGATCTTCATACTGTTTCAGCAGGATACTCGGGATTGGATGTTCGCAGCGGAATCACGTTCCAAAATCTCAAGATTTAGGGACGAGAGTTTCAGCCGCAAGCCGCGTCTAGACTCCAGCGCCGCTGCAGGCTTATTCGCCGATGATCTTTATGATGACGCGCTTTTCCCTCTGGCCATCGAACTCCGCATAGAACACCCGCTGCCAGGTCCCCAGATCCAGCTTGCCCTTTGTGATCGGCAAGGTTACGGACTGGTGCAGCAGCAGACTTTTGAGGTGCGAATCGCCATTGTCTTCTCCGGTTTTGTGGTGGCGATAGTCCTCGCGAAACGGGGCGAGTTTCTCCAGCCATTCGTCGATATCCTCAATCAATCCCGATTCGTTGTCGTTCACGTAGACGGCTGCGGTAATGTGCATCGCCGATACAAAGGCCAGGCCTTCCTCCACTCCGCTTTTCTTCACGGCAGTTTCTACTTGGGGAGTGATGTGGATGTAGTCTCGATGCTTCTTTGTATGGAACTTTAAGTACTCGGTGTACGCCTTCACGAGAAGAGGATAGCAGCGTTACCACTGACAATCAGCGCGCGCGTCATTTAGATTAGCTATATGCCTACTGGCGAGAAATTTGAACGAGCGGTGAACATCATGGCGCGCCTCCGGGCGCCGGGCGGCTGTCCGTGGGATCGTGAACAAACCTTCGATTCAATCAAGCCCTATACGTTGGAAGAGACGTACGAAGTATTCGAGGCCATCGAAAACCGCGACTGGCAGGAGCTGTCAGGGGAGCTGGGTGACCTGCTGCTTCAAGTCCTGTTTTACGCAGAGATGGCGAGGGAAGCCGGATACTTTTCTATTGATGACGTTGTTGACCGACTCTCTGACAAGCTTGTAAAACGCCATCCTCATGTTTTCGGCGACACCAAGGCTGCTAGCTCACATGAGGTTGTTCGCAATTGGGAAGCTCTTAAGAAAACTGAAGCTTCGAGGAAGAATGCGCTAACGGACGAGGTCAAGAGGCAATCGCTCCTCATTGGAGTATCCCGCGCGATGCCGGCGCTGCTTGAAGCGACAAAACTGAGTCGCAAAGCTGCCTCGATCGGATTTGATTGGTCAGAGATCACTGGCATCTTTGAAAAGCTTGACGAAGAAGTCGCCGAACTCAAACACGACATTGCAGAACTTCCTCAACCGATCAAGCCTGCTGGCGGGCATGCAGGTTCGAGAACACATCAAGTTTCTCCCGAGCTTCACCAGCGCATCGAGGCAGAAGTTGGAGATTTGTTCTTTGTGCTCGTTAACCTTGCCCGTTTTCTCGACGTGGACCCAGAGTCGGCGCTGCGCAGGACTACACAGAAATTCCGACGGCGTTTCGAAGGTATGGAGAATCAGTCGCGCGAACAAGGACGACCTCTCGAAGAAATGAACATCGACGAAATGGAAAAGCTCTGGCAAAACTCCAAGGCCGCCGAGGAGGTGAAGCGTTGAGCGCTGCCGCTTCACGCGATAACAGTCCGACAGACTCCATCGCGCTGCACCACTGCCGCGAAGTAGCGGAATTTCAGGCATGCGTGGATTTGCAGCGCGAAGTTTGGGGGTTCTCCGATGCAGATCTGATCCCGGTTCGCATGTTCGTTGTAGCCAGCAAGATCGGTGGACAAGTAATTGGAGCGTTCGCAGGAGAAACACTCGTCGGGTTTGCGTTGTCGATTCCGGGTGCGCGCGATGGCCACACTTATCTTCACTCGCACATGCTCGCCGTACGTGAAAAGTATCGCAATGCCGGACTTGGACGGCGACTCAAATTAGCTCAGCGTGATGACGCGATCGCGCGAAAGTTTGAGCTGATGGAGTGGACTTTCGATCCGCTCGAGATTAAGAACGCTTATCTAAACATCGAGAAGCTGGGCGCCATAGTCAGGCGCTACACCATCAACCAATACGGCATCTCGTCTTCTCAGTTACAAGGCGGACTGCCCACCGACCGTTGCATTGCAGAGTGGTGGCTGAACTCGAACAGAGTACGGCAACTTCTGGAAGAGGGAAGATCGATTGCGGTGGATCCAGCGATGGTGATCAAGGTGCCCGCTCATATTTATGAGTGGAAAAGTGATCCGACGACTCGCGATCGCGCGCTTGAAACGCAACTTGCGAATCGCGAGCAGTTTCTGAACGCATTCTCTCGCGGCCTTACTGTGTTGGGCTACAAGCGAGATCAGGAAGGCAACGGCATCTTTCTGCTGGCGCCTCCGGAAGAACGATTTGAGTTTGGCTCCGTGGAACAGGAAGCGGCCTCATGCACATAGAGTCCATCACGATGCACGAACTGCACATGCCGCTCGTGCATTTCTTTGAAACTAGCTTCGGTCGAACGACTGAGCGCCGCGTCTTGCTTGTTGAACTGAAGATCGACGGAGTCTCTGCCTGGGGCGAATGCGTAGCGGGCGAGCATCCCTACTACAGCGAGGAATCTCTGGAGACAGGGTGGTACGTCATTCAAGCCGAACTGGCTCCGGCTCTGCTCGGCCGCGAGATTGATTCGGGCCGCGACGTTCCCGCTCTGCTGAAGCGCGTCCGCGGTCATCGCATGGCCAAGGGGGCCCTCGAGAATGCGGTCTGGGAGGCCGAGGCCCAGTTCAAGGATGTTCCGTTATGGCGCTTACTAGGCGGAACACGCCGCGAGATCGCCTGCGGCGTCTCGCTGGGCATCCAAAACTCCCTTGAACAGCTCCTGAACAAAATTGAAGAGGAACTGGCTGCTGGTTATCAGCGCATCAAGCTGAAGTGCAAACCGGGGTGGGATCTCAAAGTTTTCGAACGCGTCCGCGCTCGATGGCCGAACATTTTGCTCAGTTGCGATGCTAATTCCGTTTATACGCTCGACGATGTCGAGCATCTCAAAGAATTCGACCGCTTCAATCTGCTGATGATCGAGCAACCATTATGGAATGACGACTTCTATTTTCATGCGACCTTGCAGAAGCAGCTCAAGACGCGCATTTGTCTCGATGAAGCGATTCACCATGCTCGCAGTGCGCGCGCTGCGATTGAATTAGGATCGTGCGGAATTATCAACATCAAAGTGGGTCGCGTGGGAGGCTTTAGCGAAGCAATTGCCATTCACGATGTCGCTGCCGCGAACAACATTCCAGTGTGGTGCGGCGGCATGCTCGAGAGCGGCATCGGACGTGCCCACAACGTGGCTTTGTCGACTCTGCCCGACTTCTCTCTTCCAGGCGATGTTTCGGCCGCGAAGCGATACTGGAAAGAGGACATCGTCGAGCCGGAGATCATTGTGTCCCAAAAAGGAACGATCACAGTGAGTGACAGGCCCGGAAGAGGCTACGATCTGCGTACGGACTTGATCGAGCGCCTTACGGTGCGGAAGAAGACGATGAGGCAAGCGGCTGCTGTACGGGTTTAAAGCTATTGTCCGTTTTTCTGTGCCAGTTCAGGCGTGCCCTTTTTTAAAATGTCCGCACCTTCGGAGAGGCTTACGCGATCGGGTAGACGGCGAAAGTCGGTTTCGAATTCCTGTTCATCGTAAATAAGCGTCTTGAACAATAGGGCTTTTCCGCGAAGGTCGAGCTTCAAGACTGTGGTGTCCCAATGCCTGGCATCTACCTGTTCCTGCTCAACCAGGAAGCCGCCGCCTTTGTAAAGTCTGCCCAAAATGCCCCAACCGAAATCGACGTCGTGGAATAGATGCGCGTCGATTTTCCGTAATCTCTGCTGCGGAAGGTTCAGCCAAAGCTCGCCAGCCATTCCGGTGTAGATCGACTCTTCGCGAGACTGCGGTTCATAGTTAGGATCGGGACGAAATCGCAGCTTCACGACATCGCCATCTCGTCCAATCTCCTGGTAAAAGAACGCGTTTGGCAGAGCTCTTACCATGATCTGGGCGCGATTCTCGTCCTCTTTCTCGCGCTTCTGACGTCGTTTCTGTTCATCGAGGTCGCCAATGAGCTTCTGGATCTTCTGTTCTTCCGCTTGGCGGACGTCGTCCGTCGGTGGCCGTCCGTCTAGCAGTAGCGTTCTCGCAATACTGCCCTGATCGGTCTGCACGATTTGCTGAACTTTGCTGCCCTTTGGGGACACTTTTTTCAGCTTGAACATGTAGTGAGATTTATCGAGCTCTTCCTGTTTGAGTTCGTTAGCAACAACTCTGCGAACAATTTCGCGAGCCTCGGCATTCGGCTGAAAGTCGGACGTTTGATCGGCCTTCGAGTCATCCGCAGCGAATGCTGCAGAACTGCAGGATAGAGCGCAGGCGATAAGCACGAGGAATGCACTGCGCAGGGACGGTCGGCGAATACTAATCACCATAGGAAGCCCTGTTGAAGCCTAAGTACCACGTTATGAATATATAGCTTATTAGACGCGATTTCCCTGCTGGTTTGTTGCAATGCTGCTGGTCGAGGACGCTCAAAAATGTAATTTCGCCCGACTATACAAGGATCAGCAGTCCCCCCAAAAAAGAAGAAAAACAAGCGATCATCTCCCGCGTTTTCATGAATTTACGTGTGACCGGTCGGGGAATTCTCTAATCGAAGCGAAGGTCGCTGGATGCGGCAAGAACTATGTCGGCTCAATCGGAAGAAGGCAGTCCCATTGGCTGTTTTTGATCGCTGACTGTGGCAGAACCGCTGTTCCCCTGGTTCTTCGGTCCTGTTGCTGACAGCGACGTTCCGACTGAGCCGACTGAGAGTTGATTTGCAAGAACATGACCAAATCGTGCAGTCGCAAATCACAGGAAACACAGAGCTTGATAGCGCCGCGTTCAGCCGGCGTGAAACCCGACCGCATGACTAGCGGGCAATCTTAGGCAACAGGATGCCGCAAGTGAGTAGCGCGATTCCATATTCGTTTGCGGTCTCCCAACGATGGAATTGTCTCCATGAGCCTATAATGCTGCTCGAGAGCGAATAGGCTTTAGGGAACTGCCGGCAATCCGTTGCGTTCGGAGTGTCTGCTCTGTATAGTTTGCGCCAAACTGTGCTGCTCCTGTAGCTTGTAAGTCTCGCGATCGCAGCGCAGGATCGTCGCGCTGTGCATACTGGGCGTTGATCTTTCGTCCTGAGATCGAGGTCCGATGTTTTGGCCGCCGGCGCAGGCCGGCAAGGGAAATCAGGAGGTCGGTTCCGTGGACACGTTTCGAACCAGCGAGCAGAGTCGTACCGATGTAGCCCATATTGGCAAATCCGTCGTGGTGAAGGGCGAACTTTCCGGCAGTGAAGACCTGTACGTTGACGGAGAGGTAGAAGGCAGCATTGAGTTGCACGATTACAACCTCACCGTTGGTCCAAATGGACGCATCCGCGCGAACATCACTGCCAAGGAAGTTGTGATTCACGGTCGAGTCGACGGCAATGTCAACGGTAAAGACCGTGTCGAGTTGAGGAAGTCCGCTGTGCTTGCGGGCGATATCGTTACGCAGCGCATTCTTATCGAGGATGGTGCATATTTCAAAGGCGGCATCGACATTGGTAAGGATCAGACTCCACGGCGCGATCAGCAGGCTTTGCATTCGACCTCAACTCCCGTAACTCCTGTGACCACGCCTTCGTCTCCCTTGCCCACCGCGCCAGCCTCATCAACCAGAGGATAGAGGGAATAACGACGACCGGTGGCAAACCCTTTCTCGCGCTTCTTCCGAGGCAAACCGTCACTCGACAACCAACAGGCGGCACAAGGGACTGACGCCGGATCCCGACGCTCCAGCGGCTTGGGCGAATTAACACGCCTGCTTAAGGGCTCAGAAGGTCTAGCGATTCTCGATTTAGGACCCACGTCTCCCGCCAACATTACGCACTTCACCGAACTCGGACATCGCGTTTATAACGAGGACGTCCTGCTCGCGGCCCAGAATGCCGAATACAAAGCCAAGGACGCGAGCGGAAATCCGACCATCGACGCCGATCATTTTTTTCGCGAGAACCTCCTTTTCAGAAATGTGAAATTCGATGCCGTCCTGTGCTGGGACATCCCCGACTATTTGGCCGAACCGCTCGTAAAACCGATGGTCGAGCGCATCGCTTCCGTCGTGAATCCCAAGGGCTATTTGCTCGCCTTTTTCCACACCAAGGACGCCGGACCCGACGCTCCGTATTACCGCTATCACATCAACGGCCTCGACAACCTGCGCCTTCAGCGTGGTCCGCAGTTTCGGCTTCAGCGCGTCTTCAACAACCGGCACATCGAGAACCTCTTTCACGACTACGCTTCGCTCAAGTTCTTCCTGGCTCGCGACAACGTGCGCGAGGTCCTCGTAGTTCGTTAGCCCATTCTCGATCTGCTCTTGCATCTTTCCCAATTTGGTTTAAAGTATCGCGGATGAATTCCGCGGCAGCTCTTAAACCTGCATTGGCTCTCCACGGCGGCGCGCCGGTTCGAACAAAGAAGTTTCCTGCATGGCCGCACTTTACTGAAGACGAGATCGCCGTCGTCGCGGAGGTAATGCGCAGCGGCCGTGTGAACTACTGCACGGGAGAGCAGGGAAGAGCGTTTGAACGCGAATTTGCCGATGCCTGTGCCACAAAGCAGGCGGTAGCAGTCGCAAATGGAACGCTGGCGCTGGAACTCGCATTGCGTTGCCTTGGCATTCGAGCAGGGGATCACGTCATCACCAGCAGCCGTACCTTTGTCGCTTCCGCGAGCTGCATAGCCATGTTGGGAGCGACTCCCGTCTTTGCGGATGTCCATCGCGACACTCAAAACGTTACCCTCGACACGGTTCGTGCGGTTCTCACTCCGGAAACGCGCGCGATCATTGCCGTACACCTTGGCGGTAATCCGTGCGATATGGATACCCTCGTTCAATTTGCCAAAGAGCGAAACTTGTTCCTGATAGAAGACTGTGCGCAAGCCCAAGGTGCTACTTATAGAGGCCGCCCAGTGGGCTCGTTTGGGCACGCAGCAGCATTCTCTTTCTGCAACGACAAGATCATCAGCAGCCTTGGGGAAGGCGGAATGCTCACCACGAATTCCACCGAACTCTGGGAGCGAGCCTCGGCATTCCGGGATCACGGTGTACAGCACGGAGCAAGTGCCCAGCCTGCGAATGGCAACGGGTTCCGCTGGATTCACGATTCCATCGGCACGAACTGGCGAATGCCGGAAGCGCAGGCGGCGGTCGGACGCATACAGTTGAAGAAGGCGAGTCCGTGGCTCGATCGGCGCCGCGCGCTGGCGGACATGCTGCGTTCCCATCTTGGCGGGATTCCTGCCTTGCGAATCCCTTCCATCCAGTCCCACATTGAACCTGCCTACTATCGGTTCTATGCCTTTGTTCGTCCGGAGAGGCTGAGACAAGGCTGGGATCGGGACACAATCCTGCAAGCTGTGAATGCAGAAAATGTGCCTTGTTTTAGCGGGAGCTGTGGCGAGGTATACCTGGAGAAGGCATTTGAGTCGTCGCGTCCAACGTTCCGGCATCCTGTCGCTCGGGAACTCGGCGAGACCAGCCTCGCATTTCCTGTGCATCCTACGATGGCCGACACCGACATGGAAGACATGTGTCGTGCCGTCGAGAAGGTGATGGAATGTGCCACTTGCGGTGACGAATCTTCTAGTACGAGCAAACGGCTTCGATTGGATTTGGTCACTGGGTAACAACGCAAACTCTTGCACTCTGGGAGTCCGCCGTTGCGCCAAGGCCTCGGTTCTATTGAGTTTTCCTAGCCAATCTTCAAGCAGTGCATTTACCCTTCTCCAACTCTGTGAAAGAATGCCTTCTCGCTATTCAGGAGAGTTTTCCGAATGGTTAAAGCCCTCCTAATCGAGGAGGACGCCGAGTCCCGCGCGCTCGCCGAGCGAGCATTTGCCGCCGCGGACATGAGCGTCGCGAGTGCCCCTGACTATCAGTCGGGCCTTGAGCTTTTGCGTGCAGAACGGCCCGGAGCTGTGGTGATCGGCGTCAGCGTTCCTGATCTTCATGGCTACGATCTCTGCCAGGAGATTCGCCGCGATCCCGCGCTCCGAGATGTGCCGATCGTGATTTGTTCCGCACAGAGCTATCCGGCTGACATTCGCCGCGCCAAAGAACTTGGAGCCGACGAGTATGTTGTGAAGCCGTACCAGGAGAAGGAACTGGTTGACGCCGTGTGGAACGCGATCGAACTGCGCAGCACGATATTTCGCGTGAAATTCTGGGGCACCCGCGGTTCGATCGCCACACCCGGGCCCGAGACCATTCGCTACGGCGGAAACACGGCATGCGTCGAGGTGCGCTGCGGCGAGGACATCCTGATCTTCGACTGTGGTACCGGCATCCGCGAGTTAGGCATTGCGCTGGCCAAGGAATATGCCGAGCGCAACCTTGAGGTTCATCTGTTCGTCAGCCACACGCATTGGGACCATATCCAGGGCTTCCCGTTCTTTCAACCCGCGTATCGTGCCGGCAACCGGGTGAACATCTACAGCCTGCACAGTCCCGACCGCAGCCTGGAGAAACTCTTTACCGGACAGATGGACGGTAACTACTTTCCAGTCACGCTCGACGATCTGATGGCGCGCCTGCACTTCGAGGAGCTTTCCGGAGACGTGCAGATCGGCGACGTAAAGGTCTCGAACATGCACCTGAACCACCCCGGATTGGCGCTTTCGTTCCGCATGGAGTCAAAGGGCCGCTCGGTCGTTTACATGACAGATCATGAGCCTTATCACAAGCTGCTTGGAGACAGTCCGCATACCAAAAAGCTCGACGCCGAAATCGACGCGTTCGCCAAAAACTCCGACCTACTAATCCGCGAAGCCCAATACACCGACGAGGAGTACGTCACCAAGCGGGGATGGGGGCATAGCACTACCTCCGACGCGGCGATCTCTGCCGTAAATTCCGAGGCCAAGCGTCTGGTTCTGTTCCATCACGATCCCATGCACGACGACCAGAAGATCGACTCCATGGTCGATTTCTGCCGGAACAAGATCAAAGAAAACGGCAAAGAGATCCGGGTGATGGGCGCCGCCGACAAACTTACGTTACGAATCTAAAAATCCAATCATCGCCACGCATCGTACCTTACGTGTTGCGGGTGAAAAGGAGTGGCGAGCAGCCTGTGCAAAAACTTGCAAGAATTTGCTTGACACCTTCAAGTCTTACCTTGAGAATTTCGCCTTCCCCCCGAAAACAATTGAACGACTGAATCCTCTGAGCCTGGAGTTTTTCTTATGGAATGGCTCGGCCCCGACATAGTCTCGAAGTACGAAAGCTCACGCTGGCCAGTGCTGCTTTCGGTTTGCCCAAACCTCGACCGCATGCAGAGCCGCGAGCATGCATTACTCGCCGCGGGTTACTTAGTCGCCTCAGCCAGCACGCTGACGGCTGCCAAAGAGATGACCCAGCTCTGCAAGTTCGATATCGTTTTGCTCGATCACGAGTGCGCTTCTGACGACGGAGCTAAGAACCTCCAGCAGCACCATGTAAGCGTGCTGCTCGAATCCGGAACCTCCGAACGGCAGTTGCTGAGTCACTTGAGTCAGTTGTTGCAGGTCGCGAGCGCCTCCGCCGCGGTGCACTGAAGGCGAGCTTTCGGCTGCCAGCTATCGGCGATCAGGCTAAGACTAACCGCAAGAGCTCACGGCAAATAACGCGGATGTTGTGGATCAGCACGGATGCCGATTGGGTGATACCTACCGCCCTTGGCTGGAGTCCCAAAGACCGAAGAGCAAAGACCAGCGGCTGCCTGGTGAGTATCAGGTTATTGAGTCTATTCGTGTGAATCCGTGCTTTTTATCCGTGTCGTGTGTTGCCCTTGACGTAGTTCTTTCCGAATCCCCGCCGTGCCAGCCGGAATCTATGGCAGAAACAAGCCTGTCGGCGAAGGGGGCGACCTGTCCCATCCCAAACTGCAGTTCAGCTTCGGTAACAGCTCATTAACACGAAGCATCTGGGTGGTCGCGTTCAGCTTCGTGTGCCTGCTCACCGCCGCCGCTCAAAGCTCCGCGTCCGCAGACGAGATTCCCCTGGAACGCTGCGACCGCCTGCCGGTCGTGAAGGTGCGCGTCGCCGACACTGACATGCATTTCCTTCTCGATACGGGCGCCACCACGATGCTGAATCTGAAATCGTTTACCGGAGGCTCGCGCGGACAGATCAAAATCAGCTCATGGAAGGGAACCGCAGACACCAGCGCGCGCGAAGTGACACTTCCCACTCTCGCTCTCGGCACGCATGTCCTGCACGAGTTGAAGCTGCCGGCCATCGACCTCAGTCCGATCGGACAGGCGTGCGGCGGTCCGATAGACGGCATCCTCGGCGTCGATTTGCTCGACATGATGAATGTCACCATCGATCTCAAGCGCCGCGTGGCTTCACTGGGGGGCGAGCCCGCCGATGCAAAGACCTTATACCAACAGATGGACTCGGCCATGGGCCATTGCACCGGCGCCTTTGAGCAGGCGAAGGCTGAAGAACTCGAGCAATGCTTCGATCCCGAGATCGTGCTCTATTGCCCTGAAGGAGAGTTCAAAGGCCGCAGCGAAGTGATGCGTTACATGCGTGAATATTACTTCAAGTTTTCTCCCAATCTTCACTACACGACCACCCTGCACGACGTGCAAGCCTTCGGCGATGCCCTCTGGTACTCGTACGACTTCGAGATGAAGACTCCGGAAAAACAAATGTCAGGCCGGGGAATGGCCATGTGCAGAAAGAACCAGGGCCGCTGGATGATCCTAAACATGCACAACTCCCTCCGTAAAGGCGAACAGCAAGCAAGCCTGCCAAAGCAGTAGCAGGCCCTGCGGTAGCGAGTGGTGCCGCGCAGAACCCCGCGGTAGAGGGCGGGTGAGGCACAATGACATGGATATGGACAAAGACCTCGAAAAGCAGGCTGTTGCCCGTGCCGCTCTCAGTTTCGTCGAGAATGGCCAGGTAGTTGGTCTGGGCAGTGGTTCAACCTCCACCTACTTCATCCAGTTCCTCGCTGATCGTGTGAAAGCGGGACTGAAGATTCGCGGTGTCCCTACTTCTGTCCGCACGCAACAACTTGCGGAAAAATGTGGCATCCCTTTAGCCACTCTCGACCAGGTGGAGGCCCTCGACATCGATGTCGACGGCGCCGACGAGTTCGATCCGCAACTCCAACTCGTCAAGGGTGGAGGCGGGGCTCTCCTCCGCGAGAAGATCATTGCCTCTGCGTCCAAAAAATTCGTCGTGCTGGCCGACTCCAGCAAACAGGTGCCAATTCTTGGCAAGTTTCCACTGCCTGTGGAAGTGATCCCATTCGCAGAGACGTTGCTGACCCAAAGGATTTCTGCTTTGGGAGCCACGGTTACGTTGCGAAAAACCATGGACGGTACGGCCTACAAGACCGATGAAGGACATCACATCCTCGATTGCCATTTCGGGAGAATCCCCGATCCTGCGAAGTTGGCAAGGACCCTCAGCGACATGCCCGGCATCGTCGAGCACGGCCTCTTCATCAACATGGCGAGTGTGGTCCTGTTAGCAAAAGGTGAGCAAGTGACAGAGCTTCGCAGATAGAAATCGGGGACAAGGCTAAAACGAGGAAGGCCGGGACACCCGTGCGCCTTAATCTCGCTTAAGGCCCAGGAAGTTCAGCAGCCCCGTTATTTCTGCCCCAATTCCAACTACCGCCTACGACGTGTCATGCTGAGAGCAACGGACTCAGCTTGAACCAGTCTTAATTCACTGGTGTTCACGGAACAGCGAATTTATCAGTGAATCTAACAGTGAATTTTTGCTGAAATGGCGGCGAGCAACGGACAGTTCCGCGCAACCTCCTGCCGCGTCAGGGATTATCGAAATTCGCGATTCTTACGCGCCACAAAGAACAGTGAATAACAGTGAATAAGCAGTGAATTATGAAATTTGCAATCCGTTGCTCGCGCCAGCGTCCGATGATTGCGGACGAACACTCTCCCAGAGCCGCCTGAGTTCCAAAATGAAATTTTCGTTGACTCACAATCTCGACTCGTGGTATCACCGAACTATGTTCGGTGCTGAGGAATGGCCGCTCCGGACACGACAAACCGGACCGCGTAACTCTCCAACCGCGGCCGCCTTCGGTCCTGATCATGCTGACAACCACTCCCTCCGCCGACGCCGTCAACCGCGCCGAGGGATAGGGATGTAAAACCAAGGGCAGGGCACGGCTGCCCACGCACCCATCGACTACCCTCACCCCATCAGCCGCAACGCCGGCGTCTGTTGGGGACCCCGATCGCCGACGGGTTCTGCCCCACACGTATCATCTGAGACGCGTGGGACCCGCTTTCCCGAGACAAAGAATGAGTTTCACGATTCGTCCAGCTCGAATTGAAGATGCCGGCGCCATCGCCTTCGTGCAGGTCGAGAGTTGGAAAAGCACATATGCGGGGATCGTTCCCGACGAATACCTTGCATCCCTCAGCGTCGAGTCGCGAACAGGGGCGTGGAAGGAGCTGTTCGATGCCGGAACGAATCTCATGTTTGTAGCTGAAGATACAACCGCCGTTTTTGGATTTGTGAGCGGCGGGAAATTGCGTGACCCAATCGAGGGCTACGACGCCGAACTGTATGCCATATATCTCCTGCAACAAAGACAGCGGCAAGGTGCGGGAAAACTTCTTTTGCGAAAATTCGTAGAAGGCCTGCGTGCAAACTATTTGCGCGGCTTGATTGTGTGGGTTCTGGCAAGGAATCCAGCAGTCGGGTTTTATCTCCGCCTGGGAGGCACTCAGGTTGCAGAAAAGCAGATTGAGATCGGCGGAGTCCAGTTGACGGAGCTAGCCTTCGGCTGGGCAAATCTCGGTGACCTGCTCTAAGAAGGTGTGCCCCGCGCCAGCCGCCTGTTGGCATCCAGCAACGCAGACAAGTGCGCGCGGATCTCAGAGCCTATCCTTTGGGAAGGACGGCCGATCTTCTCGAAAGGCTTCTGCGATCGCGTACTTAATAAACTCCCAAAAAGCACTGCAAAGCAGGTCGAGGATAAGTTCGAGCCAATCCACGCTAGAAATCGCTCCTGAGGCATTTAGACGCGAAGTTTTTTTGACGCCACGATTGGCTATCCCTCGCGAATCAATTTTTTCACAGCTTCCAGACGGGACGTTTTCCTACATTGGGAAATCAGATGAGAATACGTCCCGTTTGTCCCCCGTTTTCCGTTTTCCTCAAATCCAGCAATGCCCCTTCGAGGTGTAAAATACTCTCCCCATGAAAACAGGCTTTCTCGCAGTGATGTTGCTGTTGCCAGGGTTTGCTGCAGCGAAAACAGGGAACGATTTGCTGGGGGACTGCTCCATCGCCCTGAAGCTTTTCAACAACGAGAATGTGTCTAGCGAGCCCGACTTCATGAAGATCGGAAACTGTATAGGATTTGTCACCGGAGTCATGCAAGCAGCGGCATTGAGGAAGGCGGACCCAGGCAATGGTCGATCGAAAAACAACGTAACGCAATTCTGTGCTCGGCCTGATGTCCCTGTTGAGCAAGTGGTTCGAATGTCGCTCAGTCGGCTGAAGAGGAAGCCGGAGGAACTGGATCTTGATGCGGCGGCGGTCGTTCTTCGCGCATTGAACGAGGACATCGAAGAACCTTGTATTGGGGGTTCAGGCGAACAGGCCGAAGGACTCCATTGGCCCGATCCTCCTAAGAAAGCGCGCATGAGAGTGCGTGTGGTCGCCGTCGCTTCAGCTCTGCCGCGAAGTTCTGCCTTCTCCAGCTTTGAGGTGCTCGTCGCCGAAAAGGAGATTGGCGTCGAGGAGTTCAGTCTCATCAAGCTCGTCTTTACCTACCTTCCGTATCAACCGCGGCTCTCCGAATCGGGCTTTGATTACTCAGTTGTTCACGAGGTCTCAGCGTGGCGAAATCCGGATTGCGACGAGACGGTCGCGCAGTTAACAGCGCGGAGCCTGCCTGATCGACATGAGCCGATGATCTACTCTCGCAACGTACCCAGAGAGGATCTGGATGTCAGACATATTCCTCTGCCTTGCTACGAGACGAAGGCGGACGATTACGTAAAGTCCAGCTTAGAGCCCATCCCTCCGCTCCCGGCGCCAGTTATATCTGTTGTGCGTCGACAGCTGACCGGGGAGCCACCCGAACCTGTCCTTCACGTGCGTCCAAACCCGAGATGACCCGCTGGTCTTGCTCGGAATAAAGTAAACGAGGGATGACAGTCGACGTGCTGGAGCTCTAGTTCACCGTTACCGGGATGCTCAGGGTTGATTGGTCGACACTTACGGTATAGCTCGTTACCGTCAGGCTGTAGGTACCGCTTGGTGTTCCGCCCTGGGTTGGAGTAGTGGATCTCGTGCTGCCGCCTCCGCCACAATCCATCCCCATTCCAAATAGACCGAGAAGCACAATTATGCGTATGAGGTGTTTGGATTTCCGGCGACGCATTGCCGGGGCCAGAAGCAGTCCAATCATCAGTCCACCGAACGTTAAGAGAACCCAGCGGTGTCTCTTGTCGAAGAACGAAGCGCTCGTATGCGGTTGAGTGGTCAGGCTCAGGCTGGCGGTCGCTGTCGCAGAAGAACTGAAATCAAGATACGTAGGCGTGATGCTGCAGGTGGAGTTTGCGGGTGCGTTGGAGCAGACGAAGTAAACCTTCCCCGTGCCTTGCGTTGAGTTCAGGTTCAGCGTGCTCGTCCCAGTTTGTCCGGCGGTAACTGTGATCGGCGATGCCGTCATGCTTGGTCCCGGAACCGTGGCTGCCTTATAGACGCGAACATAGTCTACGTACATCAGAGACGGGTTCGGCGTCGTGCCGTCCGGGGGGCCGGGCCAGTCGCCGCCTACTGCGAGATTCATGATCAGGAAAAAGTTGTTGTTATATACCCACTGCGTTCCTGATGGAATTCCGTTCGCGGGAATCGTGAAAAATATGTTGGTGGGATCGTCTACGTAAAACTGGATCAGGTAGGGCGACCAGATCGCGCCATAGATGTGATAGCCGCTATCGTCCACCCGGCCGCCGTTAAGGAATGTGTAAACCTGACCGATGCCATTGCCTCCCGAGTATCCCGGTCCATGGATCGTGGACTTAATCCTAGTTGCGCCCAGCGGCGCGGTGAGGACGTTCTCCATGATGTCGATCTCTCCCGACTGCGGCCAGCCCACCGTGGAGATATTGCTTCCCAGCATCCAGAACGCCGGCCACAGTCCCGTTGCCGACGGCAGCTTCATGCGCGCTTCCATGCGCCCATATTGGAAGGTGGCTGCAGAGATTCCCTGCGTCTTCAGGCGGGCCGAGGTCCATGTTCCGCTCGCTGTCTTGATAGCCTTGATCACCAGGTTCCCATTTCCGTCCTGGTAGGCATTCGGATTGTTGCCATCGCAGGGCGGAGCTGGTGAGGCGCCAATGGGATTGGCGCAGTAAATCTCCAGCTCATGATTGACGTTCAGATTTCCAACGTCATGAGTCCATTTCGTGGAATCAGGGGCCGAGTTAGCGGTTCCATTGAACTCGTCACTCCATACTGGCGCACCCCAGTTCTGCGCCGAAAGACCGCCGCTGAGAACAAACAAGAACAATGAAGGGAGAGTGAGATAGCGTGGCAGGTGGCTATCGCAAAGCTGCTGTACCTCATTCCATAACTTACATGCTGCTGTTGGCCTGGTTTTCATTCCCTGTTTGGTTCACCTTCTTTAAGCCATCCGCCTATATTACTTGGCGGATGACGCGCCGGGTGCCTCAGCCTTTCTTCCATTTAGTGTTTCGCCGGGTGCCCCACCCGTCCAACTCTTGTCATTCCTGAGCTTGCCGAAGGATCCTGTGGTTGGTTCCGGCTGTCTGTTGCTGGGGTGGGAGAGTGCGGCACCCGCATTCGGGAATCCCAGAACAGAAATCAAACAACTGAAATGAGAGCGAAAGGGTGCTCCACCCGCCCGCTCTCCGTCGACGCGCTCTGCTGCGATCCGTTACCGAAGCAGCTCTTTATGAAATACCGGACCACCAGGATTTGGCCGGAAAGCGATCGAGGGGATGAGCCCGAACCTCTTCTTAAAGTCTCCTCCGACTTGCCCATCGGGCCTTGTCTCTTGCCCGCCTACGATCAGGAAATCAGTTGAGAACACGACTCCGCCCTCTCCAAATTCGCCTCCAGGTTCCACGAGCATAAGTTGTACCTTGGTTCCGAATCAGGCTCTGCGCAAACGTCCCATTCTTATGCAATATTATTGTCGAGGTCTCCTCGCCACTCTGATAAGTATAAGTTCCTGAGAGGGCGTTATAGCTGTAATCTGCAGCCAAACAATACCAACCAACAGCCAAGCAGATTAGGAGACCCGTACTGATCCAGATTCTGGGTCCACCTGCAGTTCCGACTGCGAGTTTCCACGGCGCGCTTTTTAGTCTGGATGGCATCGTGTAGTGCCGTCGGGAAACGATCGCATTGGGTCGTTGTCACCCGTGCCGGGTACGCCACCCGCCAGTGAGTTCCAATTCGGAAGGCGGGTGCCCCGTCATTCCACCACTCGGACCGGCCGCGAAAACATCATAAAATGGCGAGGTGCGGAGCCTAAGAGGGATACTGGTTGCACTCATTGTATGCGTCTGCTCAGCGGACTGCTCGGAATGGAAGGACCGCATCGAGCTTTCCCAGTTCCTGACCGATGACGCAGCACTCAAGACGCTAACGATCACGTATTGGCCCACGTACCGGCAAGTTGTGTACGTATATGGTTCGGGGAAATTGATTGGCCAGAGCTATCCGGGCCGGACCTTCTCCCAGCAATACGGAGTCTTTCCAACTTGCAAAGCGATGATAAGCCCGGAAAAAGTCAGGAATGTCATCCGCTTGATGATTCAAGTGCGCTTCTTTGATCTTCCCCAGAAAAGTTTCGTCTATTTGTTCGCCTCTGATGACGTGGAGGATCTTGAAAAGGAATTGGAGAGGCATTCGATAGCTCTCGATGATGGAACTATCCATGCTCAACGGGACTTCGCCGCCGGTACTTATATGGGTAAAAAAGAATCAATTCCTCAGGAATTCGCTGCCGTCGAAAACGCCATGCAGCAATTAATGAAAGAAACATTTAAAGACATGCCATGCAAGGTCGACTCCTACGTTCGTCCTCCGTCACCGGTTGAACGACGATAGCCAGGACCGACCTCGAGTGTCCTATCCATCAGCAACAGCCCAGGGTGAGGTTGAGTAGGATCAGAATAGGTCCTTGACCGGACGGCCCCGCGGCACTGAATACGAACCAATTCGGAGTGGCTTGTGTACGATCGCGCATTGCTCCTGCACGGCGCCAAACGCAACGAGGTGCTGACTCTCGCGGAAGTGAAGCAGTATGGAATCGACAGCTTCGGCGACGCCGATTACGTCAGCATCTACGGACTGCGTCCGCCAGAGTGGTACCGTCGGGGAATCCGTCTCCTTGGGCGCACGGCGGTAGAGTGCACGCGTGACCCGCTCGCCGATCGCATCGGACGGGATGTTGCCTCCATCGCAGCACGCATGCCATCGCAGAAGCGGGTGGTGGCAATCGATCCGTTCGCCGGATCGTGCAATACCCTGTTTTGGATTTTGCGGCACATACAAGAGGCGGAAGGCGTCGCGTTCGAATCAGACACGGAAGTGTTCGAACTCACACGCCGCAACTTTGCCGCTCTTGGCCAGAGCATCGAACTCGTTCGGGGCGACTATGCCAATCTGCTTCAGGAGCACCACATTCCTGAGGATCGAAGCATCATCATCTTTGTCGCGCCACCGTGGGGTACTGCTCTGGATGAAGTCCACGGCCTGGACCTTTGTCGCACCACACCTCCCATCCCTGAGGTCATAGACCGAATCGGGCGCCAATTCGCGAACCACAACATCCTCTTTGCCGTGCAGTTGTACGAGAAAGTCTGCGCGGCATCAATGGCTGTGGTTCAGACGCAGCTCGATTCGAGCGAAGTGAGCTTCTACGATATCAATGAGCTGGGTACGAATCACGGCATTCTTCTCGGAACGAAGAGTTGGGTACCGCGATAAGGTCAGGGAGCGGGCCAAACATCAGCAACAGTCGTGACAGCGGTCTTCGCCCTGGATTTTGTCGACAGCTTCTTTTGCGATGATCGGTGCGACTGGATCAAGGGGCGGGGGATAGGTCACAGGGGACAGGGAACAGGGGAGCAGCCGGGCCGGCAAGAACGATGGCTGAGAGGTACGTGCAGAATTGTCAAACACGCAATTAGCTATCAGCAATTAGCTAAGGCAACAGCAACAGCAAAACAGCAACGGTGGAACGGCTTCGCCTAGGTGCCCAACGGAGTCCCTACTTACCAGCTTTTGCAAATGGGCTGGGGCGTAATCGCGATTTCGCCAGCTCTTTCGCGTCCAGCTCTCCGGTCTTCCTGGTATCGAGTCGGTCGAACTCTGCTTCCCTTCATCCATTCCTGCTTGGTGATTTTCCCATTCTGGTTCGTGTCCATCAGCAGCAGCAACTCCTTTACGTCTTCTTGTGCGAGTGCGGATCGATCAGGCAGTGGCTTTGGGACCGACATCTTCTGTGCCAGGAGGATTCCTTCAGTCGATGCGAGCAATGTCAACCCCGCGATGAGCGAGAGCGCCACAATCCTGTTTCCTTGGTTTCAGCATGATTCACCTCTAAAAATGGCTGGGGGGCGATTGGCTCAATTTATCAATCGTCCAGGCACGCGTATCCGGCGATTGAAGTCTATGCCGGAAGCTGCAAGGGAGACATACAGAAGGAATAAAGATTGTGCAAGGCAATTGCAGTTTAGAGTTCGGACTTCGGGACACCCAGGCTCCGGCAAAATGAAAGATACGTGCTTCGTCTGTGAGCGCCTTTTGATCTGAACGTCACAGAAGCTGGCGGACCATCTGCCACATCCTCTACTAACGACATCCTTACGTTGCCTTTACGGTTCCTGGTGTGGAATTGAGTTGTGCCTGACTTCCTTCGCGACGCTACAAATGTGGCATGCAGCATTGTTCTCATCGTTCTTTTTGTTTTGTTGATCCTGGCCGCGCAACGTTGGTGGTCAGCGCTTGGCGAAATCGAAAATCTCAGGTCTGAACTGAGGCCGCGCTCAACAAAATTCCGGAGGCTCAGGTCTTGACACCATAACGGACGGAGCGTTCCTGAGCGGCCCGCCGGCCTGTTCTGTTTGAATTCTCGATGGAGCTAATACCAGGGCCCAAGGAAAAAACTTCTTTCATGATCGTGATGAAATTCGGTGGTTCCTCAGTGGAATCGGCAAGCGCGATTGTGCGCGTAGCATCTATTGTTCGTTCTCATCTTTCCGAGCGGCCCGTGGTGGTCGTCTCTGCGATGGGGAAGACGACAGACCGGCTTCTGGAAATGGCCGATCAGGCCGCCAAGCATCATGACGAGGTTGCCGATGCTCTGCTGGATCAGCTTGAGAATTTTCATTTCGGGGAGGCAGAAAAACTCGTCGAGGGCCAGCCTCTTGAATCCCTGAAGACTTGCCTGCGCCAAAAATTTTCAGAATTGCGGGTCGCGGTCGATGTCCTCGGACGCTGTGCCGCGGGATTCACTCCGGCACTCAAAGACAAAATCGCCAGCTATGGAGAACAGTTGTCGAGCCTGATCGTGGCGGCGGCTTTTCGTCATCTTGGAATCGAATCGACGCACCTTGATGCTCGTCGAGTAATCGTCACCGACGCCGAACACACTCGAGCGACTCCGCAATATGCGGAGACGAATCGCAGGCTCCGCGATGCCATCAATGGAACCGGCAAAGTGGTTGTCATGGGCGGATTCATCGCGGCGACCGAACAGGGAGTCACTACGACTCTTGGCCGAGGCGGCTCCGATCTCACTGCCTCAATCGTGGGCGCCGCGCTCGACGCTTCTGAGATCCAGATTTGGACCGATGTCGATGGCATGCTCACGTGCGATCCGCGTCTGTTTGCCGCTGCATATCTTCTTAAGACGATCTCCTACGCAGAGGCGGCGGAAATGGCGCGCTGGGGTGCAAAGGTGCTTCATCCGGATACGGTCCAGCCCGCGATCGAAAAACAAATTCCCATCGTGATCCGCAACTCCCGCCGTCCTGAAGTGGAAGGTACCAGCATTGTGCCTGAGGTACCGCGGTGTACGAATCCGGTAAAGTCCATCGCCGTAAAGGCCAACATCATGGTGCTCGAGATTCGTTCCTCCTCTGCGGACGCGGATCCCGATTTAATACATGAGCTCAGTCCAGTCGCACACAAGAAAATTGCTGCCGAACTGGTCTGGAAAACAGGTGAGGCTCTGTACGTGGGTATCAAGACCGGCGACCGGTACCTCGATCTACGGCTCGACCTTGATGGCTGCGTTGAAGCGCACTTGCTGAATGACCGGGCGGTGGTCTCTCTGGTCGGAGACGAAGCAGATCTGCGAGTCGTGAATCGCGCAGCGATGCTGCTGAGACGAATCGATGCCAGGATCATGCTGCCCGATTGCTCGCCTCATACCATCGCCATCGTTGTGCCTCAGCGCGATTTGAGTCGAACAATTGAACTCCTACACAGCGAATTCTTTCAGCACCTTGACCCTTCAGTATTCGTCGGAGAACCTGAGCTGGCTGCTCAGTAGCGCTTCCGAAACTCCTTGGTGGGAGATCGCGGATTTGGGGTTTGGGTGGGAGCCTCAGATTTAGGGTTTAGGTGGGAGCCCCCGGATTCATCCGGGGGAGAGGCTTTCAAGCCTCGCAAGACGCGCATCTTTACTTGTCCCCGGCTTTAGCCGCGGGGTTTCAGGTTGGGAAGTCCCGGGGCTAAAGCCCGAACAATTATCAGGCGATTGCTCTCTTGCAACGCTGAAGCATTGCCCCATGCATGAATGCATGGGCTCCCACCTGAGGGTTCACAGTCCCTTTAGCCGAACCAAAACGGAAAGCATCGGGCACGCGACTATAGGTTCTCCTGGATGAAGCGGGGATTGAGGTGGACGTCAACTTGTACCAGCGGCGAATCGCCGACGGCCTTGAAGCTGTGGATCTCGCCAGCCTTGATGACAAAGATGTCTCCCGCGCCGCCTTCGAAGGTCTTACCGTTGACGGTCCAGACTCCACGGCCTTCGCGGATGAACTGGATCTCGTCATACGGATGGCGATGCGGACCCGGTCCCGAACCGGGCTTTCCATGGAACAGGAACACTGAAACGCCGGTGCCGCCTTGCTCTGCTCCAACAAACTCATGCGAACTACCCACAAAAGGCAGGTTCTCCTGACGCACGTGATGCATCCTCATCATCCTCCTGGCGGGATTGGATTAGTGTAGCTAGGCTGAGGCTCCGGCCTGGAGATTGGTCGTCTACTGGCCTCCCGGACCGGAGGCCCGTCGGGGCGGGGCGAACGAAATTGAGGCTTTCATGATGCGCTCGAGTTCTGACGGCGTGTCGCACTCGAATAGCCATATCACCCAATACTGCTGCAGGTTGGTTAGCACGAAGGATTTGTGCACCTTGCGCAGGAGGGTAGAGCCGGCTACCGGTATCGCGGAGGCGCTGGGCATCTCCAGAAAGAGGTGTCCGGCGAGTTCGATGGCCCGCAGGCGGTTGGCTTCGCGACCGAGCATGGAGGTGCCGGCAAAGCCGCGCACAATGGCTTGTCCTATGTGTTGGAGCGCTTCCGAGTCGCGCACCGAATCGGGATACTTCAGGTCGGGGGCGAAACACGTGGGGTCGGCAGCCAGGATGGTGATTCGTGAGGATGATCCAGTCGCTCTGTCTGCCGGGGTAGCTTCGGTAGCTGAAAGCAGCGTCTTGGTGCATTCCTGGACGATAGCGGCCCTGGTGGAATCGCCTGCTGCTGCGTCCGCTTCATGTTCTTTCGCACTCGAATTCTGCAGGTCGGCGTACCATCCCTCGGGAAGCTGGTAGCCGAATCCCAAAGTGGGATTGGAGTACACGTTGCCGCTTATGGAGCCACGTTCCAAATGGGCCAGATCGAGCTGCGGGGCATTCTCCAGGCGGCGTTTTGCCGCTGATGGGAGATAAGGACGGCTATCCGATCCGGCGATCTCGGCGGCCCTGGCCGGAGCGAAGAACTTCACCGACTCGATGCAGTCGCGCAGTGCATCGGTCTGCCCGGAGTTGTAGGAGGAGACGCTGAACAGAATCACGTAGCCGGCCACGCCAGTGGCGTAGCGCAGACGACGAAGCTTACCGGAAAAAGTCTTCTCCTCAAGCTCGGCTTTCCAGAACAGACGACCGCCAATGCTAATGGCCTGGGCCCCCTTCTGACCCTGCATGCCGGAGAGGTAGACGGCCTTTTGTGCCTCGTCGTCGGGCGGGCCGAAGACCTGAGTGGCGGAGGCGATGAGCAGGGTGAGTCCCTTGCTTGCGGACTTGTAGGCAAATAGCGAGTGTTCAAGTGCCTTGTCGGAATCGCTGAGGTCTTGGATCTGAAACTTACGATCTTTGGGCAGCGGCAGCGAGAAGCCGAAGAAGGAGTTGGTGTACTGGCCGGGAGAGACGAATCCTGCTTCCGGAATGGGAATTCGGGACGGAGAGGGTGATAGCGGGATTTGCGCCCAAGTCGCGCAAATCCAGCCCACGGAGAAGAGAAGCAGAGACGCAATCCTGCGCATGGCAGCACCAGCCGTCGAGGACAGCGTCCTCGAGCGGCCACAATGGCATAAGTCTACCCCGTTGCCAGAACACAGGACAGGGGTTTAGCGCGAGACGACGGCTAGGTCTTGTGCTCGTGTTTCGCTTTACACTTGGTGACGATTGCCTGGTGGAGTCGGTCTCGGATGGGGTCTGGGAGGGGGTAAACGTCGTTGTCGCGGTAGATTTCTATTGTTTTGCGGGTGGTATTGCATACCACGAAGCAGTTATGGCACCACTGGAGGTGCTCTTCCAGCTCCGTTTTGAGCTCGACGTCAATACCGCCGTCCAGGTACTCGTTTAGTTCCTTAAGGAAGTCTTTGCATTTCACTGCGGCTTAGCCCCGTCCTTTTTCACTTTTTTGAAGTAGCGGTTGAGGCGCTCCCGCAATTGGAGCCTTGCCCTCAGGAGCCGCGATTTCACAGCAGGTACGCTTAAATTTAGCATCTCTGCTGTCTCTTCTGTTGACAATCCTTCGATGTCCCGCAATACGAAAACGGTGCGGAAACTTTGGGGTAGTCCCTGGATGGTCTTTTGGAGTATGTCCCCGAGCTCCGATTGGCCGAATAGCTGCTCCGGATTGGGCCCCCAATCGGCCACCTCCCGGGGCATAGAGCCTTCTTCGGTTTCCACGTCCTCGTCCAGGGATACGGTCTTGCTGGTCTTGCGCCGGCGCAACTTCATCAGCGCTTCGTTTACCGCAATGCGCACTAGCCAGGTATAGAACTTGGAGTTTCCCTGGAACTGCTCCAGGTTCTGATAGGCCTTAATAAATGCATCTTGGACTACGTCTTCAGCATCCTCACGGTTCTGCGTGATGTGCTGGGCGATGCGGAACACATTACGGTCGTAACGTTTGATCAACTGCTCAAACGCACCCACATCGCCGTGCCTGGCCTGGTCTACTAACGCCAGTTCTTCGGTCTGTGGCTCCGCAACCTTGGCTTCTACACTTTCCATATGTAATACGACTCGTTCAGCCCCAGAAAGAAACAGAAGACCCACCGGCATCAATAGACCGGAGGTCTACTAAATCGAGTCTGATATCTTAAATGCTACTACGCACTCCTCGCGAATTAAGTTTATCTACCTGCCCGAATGTCGCGGAAGACGATCATTGTCCTGCTTTGGCTGTCGGTGGCGTCCCTTCTAACAGCTTGTAACACCAAGCCTTCGACGCACGACTTCAAGTTTCAGCGGGTTACCATGCGCAAGTTCGCGATTGAGCCCGACGTTATCCGCGTGAAGCAAGGCGAAGATGTGGTGCTGAGCGTGTCCACCGAAGATGTTCAGCATGGATTCGAAGTGGAAGATATGGGAATCAACGAACCGGTCCAGCCAGGCAAGCCGGTTGAGATCCACCTGGATACGTCGAAGAAAGGCGAGTTCCGGGTGGCATGCAGCATCATCTGTGGCCCTGGGCACAACGATATGACGGGGAAGGTCGTCGTGGAATGATCGAAAAATCGGGTGATCGGGTCATCGTGTGAAGTAAGGACACGCTGAACTACACGTACGCGTACAGGCCGAAGTGATAGCCGAGAGCTCGCCGCCTCGGTTTTCACTTCACCCGATCACCCGATGACCCGATCGCCCGATTGCTTCCCGGTTCCCTTATAATCCGGCCTGAACTCTCTCTCTCATGGCTGATCTCAATCAAGTCCGCAGCGGCATCGAACGAGCGGTTTCAAGCCGGCTTACGCAGCAGGCTGACCAGTTTCGTAAGGACGTCGTCGACCAGGTACTGCGCGAGATTGAGCCTCTGTTGGCATCCTCGGGCGCGACGGGACAGGCGCAGTCAATGCTGGCGTCATCCGTTAGCGGCGTACTCAGTTCCACGATTTCGGCGATTCAGGCCTCGACTGTTCAGGCGGACATTCTGAAAGCTTTACTCGAGGGCGTTTCGAAGTTCAGCGCTCGAACCGCGTTGTTCGTCGTGCGAGGGACGGCGCTGGCGGGCTGGCAGGCGCGCGGATTTGCGGACGATAACATCCGGGGACTTACGCTGGACGGATCAAAAGGCCTCGCGGCGCGGGCGATTCAGGGTCGTGATCGCGTGTCCGCGGCCGCAGCCGAGTTTGATGCGGCTTTTATTCAGCAACACGGCGCACCCGCGGACCGCAATGCCACGTTATTTCCGCTGGTCGTGAGAGACAAAGTAGCGGCGATTTTGTACTGCGATACAGGCCCGACGGCAGGTGTCGCGACCGACTTTTCGGCGATCGAGGTGCTTACTCGCTACACCTGTCTGTGGCTTGAGCTTGCTGCAGGAAAGAAAACCAGTGGGTCACCAGTGGCAGAGTCGAGCGCCGCCACGTTTGTGGGTTCTGCCAGTACGCAGACAGCATCGGCTGCTCCCGCCGCAGTAGCCGAATCCAAGCTGTCGGCGGATGCCGGGCCGGCAATTGGAAACCTCTCGGCCGACGACCAGGAACTCCACAAAAAAGCCCAGCGGTTCGCAAAACTGCTGGTGGACGAGATCAAGCTGTACAACCAGTCCAAAGTGGCTGAGGGCAAGCAGAATCGCGATTTGTACAAGGTTCTTCGGGAGGACATCGAGAAGAGTCGAGCCACCTACGACAAGCGATATGGTGGCACCCCTGTGGCTCTTGCCAGATACTTCGACTCCGAGGTTGTGCGTATTCTAGCCGATAACGACCGGTCTTTGATGGGAAGCGACTTTCCCGCCTGAGATCGGGTTAATCTATACGTGAGCTGAATTCAGGACGCCAACCCGCCGTGCTTTTTCGCTGCATTTCTGTCGTACTTCTAATGTTCTTAGTGATCTCCTCGTCTGCGCCAACCCTGGCGCAGAGCACATCCAAGACCAACACGCACAAACGTGCTACTCAGAAAAAGAAGACCAGTAAGCCCAGAGGCAGGACAACGGTCACACCTGCGCATAAGAAAAAGCTGCACCGGGCCTTCGTGGAATCGGCAGACCTGCGTCCGATGGCGAAGCAGTTGCTTGAGCAGCCTACCCCTACTGCTTATGTTGCAGTAGAGCGCTATGCAACCAAGCACCGCGCAGATCAAGGTGGCATGCTCGCTCATCTGGTGCTCGGTTACGCGCACTTGCAGGACAAGGATTACCCAAAGGCTGATAAAGAGCTGAAGCTCGCGGCGGTTCCAGGTAGCGAACTCTCTGATTACGCAGATTTCTTTCTCGCACAGTCCGCGGCGGCTGCGTCTCCCAACCAGCAGCAAGTCGCGACTTTGCTAAAGGGATTCGGTGAGAAGCACCCTGATTCGCTCTTCATCCGGTCAGCGGAGGTGTTGCGGGCGAATGCGCTGATTGCCTCCAACCAGAGCGACGAGGCCATTCGTGTGCTCGAGCCGATGCGCGACAACAGGCCCGACGTCGAACTCGCGCTCGGTCGCGCCTACGCCGCCGTTGGTCAAACGGCCAAGGCTGTTTCAATTTGGAACCACCTGTACGCCGAAATGCCGCTCAGCCAGGAGGCTTCGGCAGCGCAGATCGAGTTAACAAAACTGGGCGGGCAGGGACTCATCTCGGTTCCAACTCTCGAACAGCGCCGCACACGGGCGGATCTGCTGATGAAAGGACGGCGGTTTGACCTGGCAGCAATCGAGTATCGAGCGATTCTCGACAGCATCCGCTCAGATATGAGCCAACAGTCTTTACAGCGCGAGCTGCAGGTGAAGCTTGGTGGAGCTCTCTATCGCCAACGTCAGTTGGAGCAGGCCAAGTCGCTGCTCGAGTCAGTACCGGCGACCTCGGAGCCTTATGAGGCGGAGCGTCTCTACTATCTGCATGAAATTGCGCGCAGCAAAGATGATGGCGGAGGTGAGCGCCAGCTCCTGTCGGACTTGATACAGAAGTTTCCTGCCAGTCCCTGGCTGCAAGATGCCTTGCTGTCCGCCAGCAACATGTACCTGCTGCGGCCTGATTACAACAACGCGATCGAGTACTACAGCGCGCAGTTCAAGCTGTTCCCGGAAGGGAAGTACTCGCCGTACTCGCACTGGAAGGCGGCATGGCTGAATCTGCGCATCGGCAACAAAGACGAAGCCAAGCGTCTGATGGAGGAGCAGATCAAGTTGTATCCGGCGGGGCAGGAGATTCCTCCAGCACTGTATTGGCGCGCACGGCTGGCCGAGGAAGACGGTGATCTCGACCGCGCTGGCGAGTACTACACGTTCATTCTTCGCCGATTTACGCACTATTACTACGCTGACCTGGCACGCCAGCGATTGCGTTTTCACTTCGATGCATCGAAACACGATCCGCTGCTCGATAAAGTTCCGATTCAAGACGATCTCGACAAGAGCAGCTTTGAAGCTCCGTCGGACGATTTGCGTATTGCGCGCGCACAACTGCTCGCCAATGCGGCGTTATTTGATTTCGCTGTGCGCGAACTGCAGGCGTTGCCCGACAAGCTCTATGCCAAGGCTGAGATTGCCAGGGTGTATTTGAAAGCGGATCGCCCGGATCGTGCTCTGCAGTCATTCAAGCGCGCAGTGCCGGGATACTTTGCGGGCGACATCACCGACCTGCCGTCCTGGGCATGGAATATCCTCTTTCCGAAGCCCTATTGGAACGAGCTAACGCGCTACGCCAATGCAAACGGTCTGGATCCCTATCTGGTGGCGAGCCTCATTCGCCAGGAGTCCGAGTTCAATCCTCAGGCGGTTTCTCACGCGAATGCTTGGGGACTCATGCAACTCCTTCCGCCGGTGGGGAAGAAGCTGGCAAGAGAAGTGCGGATGAGGCATTTTAGCCAGGAGCAGTTAACCGATCCGAACATCAACATACAGCTTGGAACGCGGTACTTTAAGCAGATTGTTGACAGCTTCGACGGGCAAGTGCAATACGCCTTAGCTGCATACAACGCAGGCACAGATCGAGTGAAGGACTGGCAGGCACAAGGCCCATATCGGGACATCAATGAATTCGTAGAATCCATCCCCTTCACCGAGACACGCGAATACGTACAAGCAATCATGCGAAATGCGACCGTGTACCGATTGCTGTATTCGAAGAACGTTGAGACCGCACGAGCTACTCCTTAAAGAACTCACGGCAGAATAGTGAAAAATGTGGCACAACCGCCCTCGGCTGTGAAACTGAGTGCCCATACACCTAACTTGTGATAACTGGTGTATTATGTCCCAAATGGCAAGAACCAATATTGATGTTAACGAAGAGTTAATCCGGAAGGCGCGCAAGCTCACTCGATTGAAAACAAAGCGGCAGATTGTGGAACGAGCCTTGGAGTTGCTCGTCCGATCGGAGAGCCGTAAATCAATCGTTCGCTACTACGGAAGCGGCATTTGGAAGGGGGATCTGAACTCGTCGCGGAGAAACCGCGTTTGATCCTGGTCGATACCTCCGTCTGGATCGATTTCTTTAGCTCTTCCCCAGGCGCGGCAGGTGCCGAGCTGCGCCGGATGATTCTCACCGCAGAGCCTTTTGCGCTTACTGGAATCGTCGCAGCTGAAGTCTTACAAGGGCTCACCCGAAACGCTGCGGAGATCGAGCAATACCTGGCACAGTGGGACATGTTGGAACCGAGCGGACTCCTCACGTACAGCGCAGCGGCCTCCATCTTTCGTAGGGCTCGCGAAAAGGGCATCACGCTCAAGACGATCGACACTCTGATCGCGGCGATCGCCATTGAACAGAGGGCTTCGGTTTTTACGCTCGATAAAGACTTTGGGTACATCGCTGGCATGTCGAACCTCGAATTGTATTCGCTGCCTGCGTAGAAATTCATAGCAAAGACAGCAATCGACATTGCTGCCGCTGTTGTTCTCTTCTATCGTCATTTGCAGATGATCTGCCTCAAAGACGTTCAGCAAGCACGAGAGCGCATCGCCAAATATGTCAAACGCACGCCCACCATTCGCAATCGCACTCTAAGCGAGATGCTCGGCGCGAACGTTTATCTCAAACTGGAATTGTTTCAGACCACAGGTGCTTTCAAGGTACGTGGAGCCTTCAACAAGATTCTTTCTGAACTGGAGCACGCGCAGCGCGCTGGTGTGGTGGCTGTAAGCGGCGGGAATCACGCGCAGGCTGTGGCATATGCCGGCAAGGTGCTCGGTTGCCGAACCGTGGTCCTCACGCATCGCAGTACGCCGCGCAATTATCTCGAAGCCACCCGTGGGTACGGGGCTGAGGTCATTCAGCTCGAGGATATTTCAGAGGCTTTTGCCAAAGCGAAGGACTATGAGCAGCAGGGAATGCTCTTTGTCCACCCATTCGACGATCCGTTGGTGATGGCCGGGCAGGGAACTCTCGGGCTGGAGATTCTCGAAGATGTCCCCGAACTTACAGATGTCTTTGTGAGCATTGGCGGAGGCGGTCTCATGAGCGGAACCGCGGTAGCGATCCGTTCTCAGAAGAGCGTGCGCTTTCGTGGAGTCGAGACGGAAGGTGCTGATGCTATGGCTCTTGCATTAGCTGCCGGGCATCCAGTTGAAATTCGTCCTACTTCCATCGCCAAGACGCTAGGTGCTCCCTCGGTTTCTCCCCGCACGCTTGCTATGGCCAAAGAGCATCTCATCACCGTTACGGTCGTTTCCGACAAGGAAGCAGTCGAGGCGCTCGAAATTCTATTAGAGCGGGCCAAGGTTCTCACCGAGCCGGCTGCTTCGTGCACGCTCGCTGCGGCGTTACGTGCAAAGGATCGATTTCGTCCTGATTGCCACGTTGTTCTGATTCTGTGTGGCGGAAACCTTGGCGTGGAAGACCTCTGCGAGTATCATGCAAAATTCCTGAACCACTGATACTCGGAGATCACTTGAGAGCACCGAAATCTTTCCTCCTGTGTTTGCTGTTCGCTTCCATCCCAGCCTTCACTCAGAGCTTTACCGTTGAGCAAGTGATGAGTTCGCCGTTTCCATCCCAGCTCACCGCGGCTCCGGGTACCGATATCGTTGGCTGGGTGTTCAACAACAAGGGCGCGGACAACGTCTGGGTTGCCGCCGCTCCCGATTTCGTTGGCCGCCAGGTAACGCACTACTCCGGCGACGACGGCCAGCGCATTGCATCGCTCAAGATCACTCCTGACGGTCGAACCGTTCTCTATGCGCGTGGTTCGGAGTTGAATGGAGCTGGTCGGTCCGCGAACCCCCTTAGTCTGTCGGCCCAGCCAAAGCAACAGGTGTGGGCAGCCGATGTGGACAAGGGGGAACCGGGCGTGCTCGGGGACATGGGCTGCGAAGAGGAAGGCTGCGAGGACATCCAGATTTCGCCCGATGGGAAGTATGCCGTCTGGGAGACTAAGCATCAGCTATGGATCGCTCACACAACCGCTGCAGCCGGCGCCACAGCGAAGCAGCTGACCGACATTCGCGGCGAACTTTCGTGGCCGCAGTGGTCGCCTGATGGCAAGCATGTTGCTTTTCGCGTAGACCGCAAGTCGCATAGCTTTGCGGCTGTCGGAGATTTGTCAGCGAATCTTGATCAGTCGCTTTCATCGGCTGAGTTAGAGGCAGACAAAAAGATAGAGAAGAAGGATCAACCGCCGCTCCTGAGCGCCGTCCATTATCTTGCACCAAGCCCAGACCGAGACCTGTTCCCACGATGGTCGCCGGACGGAAAGCAGATTGCTTTCATTCGCACTGCAGGTCAGGAAAATAAACTTCCGCTCATTCCGGTTCGTCCGAGGCCGTGGTCGCTCTGGGTGGGCGACACGACGAACTACTCAGCGCGCCAGATTTGGAGTAGCGGCACAAGCCCCCGTGATTCTCTGCCACCCTTTGCGGGCGAGTCCCTGCAGTTCGCAGGGGATCGCGTTGTATTCGTCTCCGAGCAGACGAATCGCAATCATCTTTACTCGATTCCCGTTTCGGGCGGCCAAGCTGTGGAACTCACGCCTGGGGACTTCGATGTAGAGGACGTGGCTCCGAAAGCAACCGGTCGCAGCCTGATCGTCTACTCGTCGAACCAGGACGACGTTGACCGCCGCCACATCTGGAGCGTCGATGCCAAAGGCGGACCCTCACCAAAGGCACTCACGCGCGGAGAGACGATTGAATGGGCTCCCACTACCACTTCTGGAGATCGCATTTTCTGTCTCGGCTCTGCTGCGACGGTTCCTGCACTGCCGTATCGCATTAACGCTTCGGGCCGGGAGCTAATCGCTAAAGACGCGCTGCGAAAAGATTTTCCTTCGGCTTTACTCGTGGTGCCGAAGCAAGTCACGTTCAAGAGCAGCGACGGACTCACGATCCACGGACAGCTCTTTGTACCCAAGAATCAGACAGGCCGAGGCCCGGCGCTGATCTTTACTCATGGCGGCCCAAGCAGGCAGATGCTGCTTGGCTTCCATTACATGTACTACTACCACAACGCATATGCGGAGAATCAGTACCTTGCCAATTTGGGATACACGGTTCTGTCGGTGAACTACCGGCTCGGCATCATGTATGGGTATGACTTTCGTCAGCCGCCACAGGCAGGCTGGCGTGGCGCTTCGGAATACAACGATGTGCTTGCGGGCGTGCACTATCTCGAAGCGTTGCCCAATGTCGATCTCCAGCGAATCGGTTTGTGGGGCGGTTCCTATGGTGGATTTCTTACGGCGATGGGCCTTGCTCGCAACTCCGACATCTTCAAAGCTGGGGTTGACTTCCACGGCGTACATGATTGGTCGGCGCTCCTCCCGCAACGACCACGAATATTCGCGGAAGAGGCTCCGGACGCCAAAGAGGCGCTCCAGTTAGCCTTCTCGTCTTCTCCCAATTCGTCAGTCGACAAGTGGCGCTCTCCGGTTCTGCTGATTCACGGTGACGACGACCGCAACGTCCCCTTCAGTCAGACCACCGATCTTGTACAGCGGCTGAAGAAGCAGGGAGTCGAATACGAGGAGATCGTCTATCCCGACGAGATCCACGATCTGCTGCTATGGCGTGATTGGGTGAATTCTTACAAGGCCGCGGGAGCCTTCTTCGACAAGAAACTGAAAACGCACTGACGGAAACGCGAGGGAACGGAGAACACGAAGGCCACAAAGGCGCAAAAAAGAGGTCACGAAGCCAGATTGTTCGTGACCTCTGCCTTCGGCCTTCGCGACCTTCGTGTTCGCCGTTCCCCTATTTGGGCGGTTGCAGAATCAGTTTCTGGACACGCCAATTCAGAAGTTCCGCGACATATAGTTCATTCTCGTTAGGGCAGGATATTTCGTGAATCCAACCGAACTGTTTTAGCTGCTTGCCTGACTCTCCCAGAACCCCGAGGATCTTTCCGTCGAGCGTGAGCTTGTAGATGCGGCCAGGGAAAGCGTCGGAGCTGTATAACACCTGGTTTGGACTAGGCGTGATGCAGATGGTCCAGGGTGCTCCGGGGCTCATTGTGCCGGCGCTTTGTGTTGGTTTGTTCCCGATTGCGGGGCGAGCATCTGGGTTCATAGGAACGTCGATCGTGATCTGACGAAGGAACTTGCCCTCGCCATCAAAGACCTGAATGCGGCGGTTGCCGCGGTCTGCCACATAGATGTTGCCCTGCGCATCGGCCGCAATGCTGTGCGGAGTACTGAATTGTCCCGGTTGGTCGCCAGGCTCGCCCCACGACTTTAGCCAGTTGCCGTTCTTATCCACTTTGGCGACGCGGGAATTAACATACCCGTCGCTAATGTAAGTGTTGCCCGCAGCATCCCAGGTCATGTCGGTGACTTGACGAAACATTCCATCCACTGGTGGCAGGGGTGGCTTCGGATGCTTCAGCGGGCCAGTGCCTTCATCGGAAGCCTCCTGCTTTCGCCCAAATACCATCGCGACGTGACCGTCAGGATTGAACTTGATCACCATGTCGGATCCTTTGTCGGCGACCCAGATGTTGTCCTGGTTATCGATTTTCACGCTGTGTGCGTACGACCAGGCATAAAGATTGTGGCCAATCTCGCGAAGAAACTTACCGTCGGGGCCGAATTCGAGAAGTTGCGCACCGCTGGCAGCATATGCCGGCCCGGTGGTGTTACCACGAGAGAAGACAAACACGTGTCCCTTGGAATTTACGGCCACTCCGGCCACTTCGCCGAAGTACATGTCGCTGGGAAGCTTCAGGAAATCTGGCACAGAACGGTAAGAAATTTCCGGTACAGGAGCTTGTTGAGCCTGAACGAAGACTGCGGCAAAAAATACTAGGGTAGCAATTGCATTCTTCAACGAGGCCTCCAGCGCGGCAGAGATCGTCCGCGACTAAGTGGCCGCGATGATACGCAGTCACCTATTGGCTCATCAAGCCGTCATCATGAAATTTGGTTCTTCATCGCGAGAATAGCGAAGCGATGCCCATCCGGATTTCATCTATAGTTGGTCCAAGACATCCTTAGTGAGCACTGCTGACAACCTCGAGACTTTTGACCTGCTGGTGATCGGTGCCGGCCCGACAGGATTGGCGTGCGCAATAGAAGGTCAACGTGTTGGGCTCCGTGCTGTTCTAGTGGACAAGGGATGTCTGGTGAATTCTTTGTTCCACTATCCAGCCAACATGACGTTTTTCACGACGCCGGAATTGCTGGAGATCGGCGACATCCCGTTCAGCAGTCCAAATCAAAAACCCAATCGCGGCGAAGCGCTCGAGTATTACCGCAAAGTAGCGGAGCACTATTCACTGGACGTGCGGCAATATCAACGCGTCGAGCGTGTCGATGGGGCCGATGGCGATTTTCGCGTACATACAACCGACCGCTTCGGAAAGGCTCATTGCCACCGCTCGCAAAAGCTTGTTGTCGCTACCGGCTATTACGATTTGCCGAACTATATGAACGTTCCGGGTGAGGACTTAGCCAATGTAATGCATTACTACCGCGAGCCTCATCCGTATTACGACAACGACGTTCTAGTCATCGGCGGCAAGAACTCGGCGGCGATTGCCGCGCTCGAATTATGGCGTCATGGCGGTCGGGTGACCTTGGTACATCGCGGCCCAGCAATGCACAAAAACGTGAAGTACTGGATCCTTCCGGATATCGAGAATCGAATTCGCAACCAAGAGATAACTGCGTTCTTCAATTCTCAAGTGCTCGAAATTCGGGAGCGGAGCGTTTTGCTGGAGACACCAGCCGGCAAGATCGAGATCGCGAATGATTTTGTCTTTGCGTTGACCGGATACCATCCGGACTTCGATTTTCTAAAGTCGCTCGGTATCCAGATGGTTGGCAGCGAATGCCGTCCAGTGTGCGACCCGGAAACCCTTGAATCAAACGTTCTTGGAATTTACCTGGCGGGCGTGATCGTAGCCGGCGCTCGCACGAGCGAGATTTTTATCGAGAACGGGCGTTTCCATGGTCGCCAGATCGCGACAGACTTGGCGCGCAAGTTGTCCCCGCAGATTGTAAGCAAGTAGCCAGCAGACCTGACTTCTACGCCTCAGGCTCCAGATATCTAAGCCCCGCACCGGCTAGCTCACTGGCTTTCACCTGAATTTCATCGAACCGCAGATGTCCATCGCGCACGAGACGGTCAAAGTCCATTTCGAGTTCAGCGTCGGTGAGTGGAAGCGCCAACTTGTGATACAGCAGTTCGCGCAGATCGTCGTTGTTCATGCTTCCGGCAAATGAATTCCCGGCAAGATCTTCGTAGCGAACCTGATAGATGTCAGGCGCGCTGCCTAAACTAGCGTTCTTACGGATGTCGAGTGTACCGTGCATCCCGCACCCCCGTTTTCCTAGATACGCGAAGCGGTACAAGCATTTCCCCAATTCTGACCTATGTCAACTGTGAAGGTTCCCGCTACTCTCGTTCGCTGCCAACCTGCGCTTCGCGGTGCTCGTCTCAGTTAGGGTCATTTCACAGCAGCCCTTTTGCGTAGATGTTGCCAGTTCTGGTAGGCCGGGCTTGTGGAAGACGAGAGACCTGCATTGGGGGGAAGTTCCATGAAAACACGTCTAGCAATTATGCTGCTCGCAGTGGCAGCCTTTACTTCGGCTCCGGCGCTTCGCGCACAGGACCATGGTGAAATTGGGATATTCGGTGAAATGTTCCGAGCCTCAGCCAGTGACCTTAACCTGTTTGGTGTTGGCGGGAGAGTGGGATTGAATGTTCATCCCAACGTCGCTTTAGAGGTGGAAGGCTCCTACGATTTCTCGCAGAGCAACACGCAGAGCATTACGGGGATCGGTAACAATACAACGGTTTTCCGCTCGGATTTGCGAGCCACTCACTTTCAAGTCGGGCCGAAGTTCCAGCTTGGTACCAACTCACCCGTTCGAGCCTTCTTGTTTGCGAAGGGCGGCTTCGTCCGGTTCGGAGTAACCCCAGGACCAGTTACCTTCGGGGCATTTCCCACGCGCCTCGAAAGTACTGACTTGAATGGCACTTTCTATCCCGGCGGCGGAATCGAGTTCTTTCTGGGACCGATCGGTATTCGCGCCGATGCAGGCGACGAAATTTACTTCGATCGTGGAGCTCAGAACAACCTGAAGATCACTTTTGGTCCAACGATCCGCTTTTGAGAGTTGTTGAAACCGTCGAGGGCCGGAGTCTCTGGGCAGACTTCGGCCCTTTGCTTTTCTCGTGAGTGTTATCGATCAAGTAACCACTGGCTGAGGCAGAAATGGTTGCTTCACTTAAGGCCTCGAAAGCGCATAAAAACTAAGGTCGGGCACTTGGTGGCGTTGGTAGAAATATCGTGAAGATTTTTTCTAAGCTGCTGCCAACATCTGAGCAGAGTGCCTCATCTGTAAACACATGATCCGCTGAAGAGAATGGCGGACGGGCCCCAGACAATGAAAGTTTGTTTAGTCACAGCGTTCCCTCCCAGCTCAGAAAGACTTAACGAGTATGGGTTTCATCTCGCTAAAGAAATTAAAAAGCGGAACCTCGTCAGCCTGACGATTCTCGCCGATCAGATGGACACTCCGGCCTCGGAACTCCCGGGATTCGATGTTGACCGCTGCTGGAGGTTCAACTCCTTTCGGACGCCATTCGCGTTGCTGCGTGCCGCGCGGCGACATAAACCGGACGTAGTGTGGTTCAACCTGGTGTTTTCCAGTTTCGGGGATAAACCGATCCCTGCATTCCTCGGAATTTGTACGGCATTGCTCTTGCGGCTCTTCGGGTTCTATACGCACATCACGCTACATCACGTAATCGAATTCATCGATCTCTCCAAGGGGACGAAATTTCCGAGACTGTACAAGCTCTTCGGGGCAGTTGCTACGAAGCTGATGCTCTTCTCGGGATCGCTGACAGTATTGCTGCCTTCGTATCGCAAGGTGCTGCTGGAGACTTACGGTGGGGAATACGTGCACCTTCGCAAGCATGGCGTCTTTTCCGCCGCACCCAAGTTCCCGGACATCAGCCGGCGCGGAAATCCCGAACATCGAATTCTGGCATTTGGAAAATGGGGAACCTATAAGCGTCCCGAAATTCTGATTGAAGCCTTTGCGCAAATCGCCGATAAGTTTTCCAACGTGAAACTCGTGATCGCGGGTTCCAATCATCCGATGTGTCCCGGTTACGTCGAATCGCTGCGCGACCGATGGCGCGACTGTTCACGCATCGAGTTCCAGGGATATGTTCCCGAAGAGGAGATTGGAACTCTGTTCGCATCGGCGACCGTTCTGGTACTGCCTTACACCTCTGCCGGCGGACCAAGCGGAGTCGCTCATCAGGCATGCGAATTTGCGGTGCCGATCATCGGATCGGACATCCCCGATTTTCGCGACATGGCGAATACAGAAGAGCTCGCCATGTTGTTTTACGAAACTGGAAATCCCGACAGTCTGGCAAAAGTCCTGACTGATCTACTCGAGAAGCCGGCTCTGCAGCAGGAAATGGCGGAGCAAAATTTCTCGGTAGCGGTGCGGACGACGATGGAGAGGGTTGTGGGGCAGTATCTCCACTCGTTCGCGAAGACTCTTGCATTAAAGCGGCGGAATAAATCCTCAAGGCGTCTCCCCGTACGGACGGTCGACTACTGGCCGGCGGAGTTTGCTCAAGCGACGGAAGCGATCGAAGAAGAACTTCTCACGGTGAATTCCTAGGGTGTGCCATGTACTCGCTGAGCATTGTTATTCCCGCTTTTAACGAAGAATGCCGGCTCGAAGCTACGCTAGATAAGCTCGACGCATTTATCAAAAGCGCTGACTGGAACGCAGAAATTATCGTAGTAGACGATGGCTCGACTGACGGGACTGCCCGTCTGGTGATGCGCCACATGCAGAGCAAGCCTCAACTGCGTCTGCTGCAAAACCATCTCAACCGAGGGAAAGGCTTCAGTCTTCGTCGTGGCGTCGAAGCGGCGCTGGGAGACATCATTCTCTTAACAGACGCCGATCTCTCCGTACCGATGAACGAAGCGTACAGACTGCTCGAAGCAATTGCGCAAGGTGCAGATATTGCGATCGGTTCTCGTGGAGCACCAGGCGGCGTGTGTGCAGCGGCGCCCTGGCATCGACGCGTTTGCAGTGCAGGCTTCAAGATGGTGGTTCACTCCGTACTCGGGCTGCGCTTCGCCGATACACAATGCGGATTCAAAGCCTTCAAGCACAAGGCAGCTCGGTTAACGTTCTCGCGTCAACGCATTGAGCGCTGGGGATTCGATCCCGAGGTGCTGCTGCTGGCCGATAGGTTTTGCTTTGTCGTGAAAGAAGTCGGAGTCGAGTCCATTCACGACGACCGCAGCCGCTTGAACGTCGTCAGAGACTCGTTCCAGATGCTGTGCGAGGTCTTGAAGATCCGTTACCACATCCTGTTCGGTGTCTATAACCATCCGACGCCGAGCTATCAGACAATTTCTCCAGCAGCGGTGGCTGCAGTTGCCGGCGACTCGCTGAGAACTGTCACCCCTAACTAGCTCGAAGCTGCATTTTAGGGATCCGCGCCTGCGGATTCCTCTTCCTCACCCAAACACTTCTAATCCCGTGCGGTACACGTTCGCATGTGCTTCCGCAGTGAGCTCCAAGGGCAGGGAATATCCGCCGCCGAGAGTGATCACTAATAGAATGTCGTAACTGTGGGCGGCCAGCATCACGCGCCGGTCACGTTCCCGGAGACCTGCGTGAGTAAGTGCAAGGTGCCCGAGCTGATCGGAATGTAATGCGTCAACCCCAGACTGATAGAGGATGATGTCTGGTCGAAACGCCAGTACTTGTGGCAGCACGAAATCGAGGGCCGCCAGGTATTCATCGTCCCGTGCTCCGGCCGCCAACTCAACATCAAGAGTGCTTTCCTGTTTCCGCAATGGGAAGTTGCTGCGGCAGTGGATAGAAACGGTGAAGACGTCCGGATCGCCGGAGAAAATGCATGCGGTGCCGTCGCCTTGATGCACATCCAGATCGATCACGGCTGCACGCCGAATCCTGCCATCTCTTTGCAGGCAGCGAATTGCAACCGCCAGGTCATTAAAGACACAATATCCCGCGCCTGAGTCGGCAAAAGCATGGTGAGTACCGCCGGCGAGGTTTGCTCCCCAACCGTATTCGAACGCATCTTCCACCGCCGCCAATGTTCCTCCCAACGAAGTCAGAGTGCGACGGACAAGTCCTTCCGACCATGGAAAGCCAATGCGCCGAACAGCTGCAGGCGAGAGCGAGCCTGAGAGGAAATCGTCAACATATCTTTCGGAGTGCACCAGCTTCACGAGCTCGATCGGAGCGAATGGCGCCAACTGCAGAGTGAATCCATCGCAGGTGAGCCGCTCACGGATCAGCTTGTACTTACCTGCAGGAAACCGATGCGCGGCGGGGAGGTCGATTGCGTGGACATCGCAATGGTAAACGCGCATACACATAGGTTACAGGGGACAGGGGAACAGGCGACAGAGCAGACAAGACAGCGGATACAACAAAATGAAGGAACACGTGGTAGGGCGGGAGACGGTTTTTCAGCGCAACGAGGACTACTAGCAGTACACCCTTGTTCCCTGTAACCTGTCCCCTGTCCCCTAGAGTTATGCAGCGTTTCGCCGATCTGCGTGAGTTGTTCGCCAAGGCCAATGAGGTGAAGTCGGGCGATCAGCTAGCAGGGATCGCTGCACGATCCGAGCAGGAGCGGGTTGCGGCAAAATGCGCACTCGCTGACACTCAGCTCGCTGAAATACTTGCCAAGCCGCCGCTCGAAGACGAGGTCACTCGCCTCATCTATGACAGCTTTGACGAGAAAGCTTTCTCGCCGATTCGCACCCTGACGGTAGGCGCCTTTCGCGAGCACATTCTGAGTGATCTCACTTCTGCTGAGGAATTAGCTCCCTTGCAGTTGGGAATCACGCCTGAAATGGCGGCTGCCGTGGCGAAGATCATGAGCAACAAGGACCTGATCCTCGCCGCGTCGAAGATTCGCAATGTAACTCGCTGCAGGAACACCCTCGGAGAATCCGCCGTACTTGCCATCCGTACGCAACCGAACCACCCTGCCGACGACATTGGCGGAATCCTGCTGGCCGCGTTTGAAGGTCTGCTCTATGGCTGCGGTGACGCGGTAATCGGCGTAAATCCGGCGACGGATTCGGTCGAGAGCGTTTCTGCGATTCTGCACGCTTTGCAACGCCTGGTCACCGCTTACGAGATCCCGACACAGACCTGTTGCCTTGCGCACATCACCACGCAACTTGCGGCCATGGAGCGCGGTGCTCCTGTTGATCTGCTGTTCCAATCCGTCGCTGGCACTGAAGACGCGAATCGCAGTTTTGGAATAAGTGTGTCGTTGCTGCGCGAGGGACAAGAGCGCGTGCGCGAGCATCATCGCCAGCGGACCGACGTGCATTGGATCGGCGACAACGCCATGTACTTCGAAACCGGGCAGGGTAGCGCGCTCTCTGCCGAATCGCATCACGGCATCGATCAGCTCACGCTCGAGGCGCGAGCCTACGGAGTCGCGCGCGCATTTTCTCCTATGTTAGTAAACAGCGTGGTTGGATTCATCGGTCCTGAATATCTGTTCGACGAGCGGCAGATCATTCGCGCCGGACTCGAAGATCACTTCATGGGCAAGTTGCTGGGGCTTCCAATGGGCTGCGACGTGTGCTACACCAACCATGCCGAAGCCGATCAGAACTCCGCCGACAATCTCCTGGTTCTGCTTTCCGCCGCCGGATGCAATTACTTCATGGGCGTGCCGTGCTCCGACGATGTGATGCTCAATTACCAGTCCACCAGCTATCACGACGCACTGGCCATGCGCCGCCTCTTCCATCTTCGTCCAGCTCCGGAGTTTCTCGAGTGGCTCGAGAATCGCGGCATGTATCGTGACTCCCAGCCCGCGATGCTCGAAGGCCCCATGCGGCGCGAGCTGATGAGCAAAGCCGAAGAGCTCCTGAGCTGCTAAGACCATGGACAGCGATCTTTCACTTCGCATCCTCGAAAAGATTCGCCAGCGCACCCCCGCGCGCCTGCTTGCCGGCCACAGTGGTGGCGGCTATCGGACGTCGACGCAGCTCGAATTGCGGGCCGCCCATGCCGTGGCCCGCGATGCTGTCCGTACCGGCTTCGACCTCCAGCAACATCTGGGCAAGGAACTTATCGAGAGGTTCGGGATTTTCGAAGTCCCAACCCAGGCGATCTCTAAGGATGAATTTTTGTTACGTCCTGATTTGGGACGGAGGTTCTCTGCCATATCCGAGGAGAAGATCGCGAGCACGTGTGTCTCCGCGCCGGATCTTCAGATCGTGATCGGCGACGGGCTCTCCACGACCGCGATCGCGGTGCAAGTTCCGGCACTCCTGCCGCTCCTGATGCAGGGCGCAATTGTGCGCCAATGGAGCGTCGGCAAACCCTTCGCCGTCCGCTTCTGTCGCGTCGGTATTCTCAACGATGTCGGCAATCTCCTCCATCCACGTGTAGCGGTACTGCTGATCGGAGAGCGTCCTGGGCTGGCAACGGCTGAGAGCCTCTCCGCCTACATGGCCTATCGTCCCAGGGCGGGACAAACCGATGCCGATCGCAACCTGATCTCCAATATTCACTCTCGGGGAATCCAGAGCGACGAGGCAGCGACTCGGATCCTGAACCTCGCCGAGAAAATGATGCGAATGCAAACCAGTGGGGTGAAGATCAGGGAAGAGCTGCCGACCGGAGTCTCCGGACAAATCGGCAGGTGATCCGCAACTCTCACCCATGAGAAAACACCACGGAGATGGCAACGGGACCGCCCCAGCCGAATTCTTACCTTGCCAGAGACCCAAGATAATCAGAGGAGGCAACATGCATCGGCTTCTCACGTTTTTTGCTGCGTGCGCACTCAGCGGCGCTATGGCGTTTGCGCAGAGCACAGCGACCGACCCAGCCCCCGCCGGCGGAACGCGGCCCAGCGGCAACAGCACGAGCGCGGTTTCAAACAGCAATGCCACTTCGCCGTCGAGCGCACAGGGACAGACGAGCCGCACGCCGTCTACTCCCAACCAGGCACAGCCCGGCGAGAGCAATCCCGCAAATGCCGCCACGCGCGACGGGCAAGCCAATGGAACCGCCGTGCGTCCCAACACCGACAGCCGCAGCGCTAATCCGCCCGACAGCAGCGAGAACAACGGCATCAAAAGGGACGATACGGGAAGCAATCCTGCCAGTCCCCATGCTCCGGCTGCGAGTCCCAATACGGGATCCAGAGGAGTCGCACCATGGCTCTGGATCGCCCTCGGAGTCATCGCTATCATCGCCGTGATCAGCGCGCTGTCCGGCAGAAATCGAGCCGAAACGGACGTCGACGACAGAGATCCTCGCTGGCGTACTCCACGCGAGCCAGATGTCATCCGGCGCGAAGAGATCTACCGCGCCCGGCGCCACGACATCGACAGCGACGACGACCAGATTCGCCGTGCCTCGTGAGAGAGAGGCAATAGTAGCGATTAGCGGACAGCAACAAGGCAAGACGGATCGGCCCGAGCAACTTACCATTGGGTTGATCGAGTCTTGCCTTAGCTGTTTCTGGGTCCGAAATCCTTCTTTTGAAGTCTCAGGCCCTTCGCGGCTGATGTTGCCCTCATCTGGTTTCTGAAAGTTGATTAGCTAACGGCGAAACTGCTTGACCGATTGCCGGTTCTTCATTCTTGCCGCAGCGCAATGATCGGGTTCACCTTGGTTGCTCGCCGGGCAGGGATATAGGTCGCGATCAGTCCAACCAGGGCCAACAAGACTGGTAATAAGGCAAATGGCACAGGTGATCCTGGGCTGACGCCGTAAAGCAGGCTTGTAATCATGCGAGCGAGTGCAAAAGCCGCGATGAATCCGAGTACGAGTCCCGCCACTAGCGAAACCGAACTCTGGCGAACGATCATGGCCAGAATGTCTTCGCGCCGTGCTCCAAGAGCCATACGGATACCGATCTCGCGCACACGTTGGCCTACCGAGTAGGCGACTACGCCATAGACTCCGATCGCGGCAAGGATCATTGCCAGTGCGGCGAAGATGGTGAGCAGGCCGGCAGCGAACTTGGCGGCCCACAGCGCCTGGGAAATCACTTCTCCGATGGGCCACACATTCGTGAGGGGAAGGTTGCGATCGAGAGCTTGCACCCGCTCACGGACTGATGCAAGTGCGATGCTGGGATCGCCGGTCGAGCGGAAAAAGAGCGTGAGCGCAGGACTTGGAGTCTGAATCAGCGGCAGATACATGTATGGCGTAGGTTCTTCGCCGAGAGTTCCATACTTGGCGTCATGCGCAACTCCGACCACCTGAACGTAGTAGTCGAGGCCAAAGAATTTGAAACGCTTGCCCACCGCATCCTGATTGGGCCAAAAGCGCTTTGCGGTGGCCTCATTAATGACCGCCACTTTCGGGCTGTCTTCGCGGTCGGAGCTGTCGAATTGCCGCCCACGCAGAATGGGAATACCCATCGTCTGAAAATAATCAGGGGCAATGTTGTCGGTTTGCGTGAGGATCCCGTTCCGTGTAGAGGTACCCTCTTCCCCTTCCGGGAAGACGCTGCGTGCGATCGCCGTTCCGCCGAAAAGGGGAACATTCGTGCTAAGCGTTATGGAATTGATGCCAGGTAGACCCTGCGCGGCTTCAACGGCGCGGCGCTGGAATTCGCGCATGCGAGCCGGGTCATAGTTAAGGGCGCCAAGGTCGAATGAGAGCATCCCGAGATTGTGCGTATCGAAGCCCGGCTCGATTTTCTGGGCGTTGCGCAGGCTGACAAGAAATAGTCCCGCTCCAATCAGTGCGACCAGCGACAATGCGAACTGCAGGGTCACGAATGCGCCGCGGACCCCGAATTTGCGGCCGGAAAACACCTCGGATCCCGCTCGCTCCTTTAACTCAGTCACCAAGTCTGGACGCGAAGCCTGAAGCGCAGGGATCAGGCCGAAGACCACACCCGTGGCCAGAGAGATCAGCACAGTGAAAATCAAGACATGACTGTCGAGCGGCAGTTCCATGTTGCTGGCCTGCTGCAGGAACGGTGGCCGGAAGCTCCAAAGCAGATCGCGTGCCAAAAACGCCACTCCGAGTCCGACGATCCCGCCTGCAACCGCGAGCAAAATAGATTCCGTAAGAAGCTGCGTGACAATGCGCGCGCGCGATGCGCCTATGGCGAGCCGAATCGAGATTTCACGCTTCCGTCCGGCAGCTCGCGCCAGCAAAAGGTTGGAGATGTTGGCACAGCCGATGAGCAACACCAGGCCAACAACGGCCATCATCAATTGGCCTGCACGCTCTGCCTGTCCCTGAACGTTGGGATTCAGCGTTGATTCCAACAGCGGCACCACGGTGAAGCTGCGGCCCTTGTTTGGGGTAGGGAAGTCATGCTCGAGCTGTGAGCCCACGTTCTTCAGTTCCGCCCGCGCCTGATCGATGGTTACACCGGGTTTGAGTCGCCCAACAGCGGCGAAATTCAGAAATCGCCGGTCGTTGTACATCTCCTTGAGAACGCCGGCCAGCACCTGATCGTGCGTAGCCATCGGTACCCACATATCCGGACCGCCAAGCGCGGCGGTTCCCTTGAATCCGCGCGGCATCACGCCGACGATCGTGAAGCCCTGGCCGTTGAGCAGAACGTTCTGGCCAATGATGTTCGGATTGGAGGCGAAATAGCGCTGCCATACCCCGTGGGTGAGCACCACAACTCCGGCAGCTCCGGGCTGATCCTCGTCGGGACGGAAGGTCCGGCCAAGTGTTGCTTGCACTCCTAGGACGTCGAAGAAGTTGCCGGATACAAGCTCGGCGTTAAACGCCTGAGGCTTGCCATCGATGGTCATGCTCACACCCGCTCCGGTAAACATCAGTACCTTCGAGAACGATTGCGAGCGCTCGCTGACATCCTTGGCATTCGGCTGTGAAATCGGAAGGAATGTACTCAGCCCACCGCGGTTGCGCTGGTCGGTAGTAAAGATTCCCATCAGGTGATCGGGATCGTCCACCGGCAAGGGATGCAGGAAGATCGTGTTTACCACAGTGAAGATTGCGGTATTCGCGCCGATGCCGAGGGCAAGTGTGAGGATCGCGATCAAGCTGAATCCTCGTGCCTTTATCAATTGACGGATTCCGTACCGAATGTCCTGACGCAGCGATTCCATAGGCTCCTCCTGCGATGGTGCTTAGACGTGAAGCACGGGCGTTCGTTTCCACGCCTTTACCTGCGATAAAGCTCAAGGCGAATCCAGAACACGGATTGAACGGATCGGACGGATCAGAACAGCTGGTGATTGCTGTGAAGATCACCGCGACCTGTGATCACCTGCGGTAGGCTCAGCACGTATCCGTCCGATCCGTTGAATCCGTTCAATCCGTGTTCCGGATTTTGGTGTTCTCTCCTCCGCTATCGACTGCGGTTCTGGTTCATCGCCGCCTCAACCTCTTCAGCGGTGTGCGGCAGATCCTTTGTGATCTGTACTAGATTTCCCTGCTGGTCAACGTAGTAAATGTCTTCGATGCGAACGCCGAGCTTTTCCTCAGGAATGTAAATGCCAGGCTCGATGGTGAACACCATTCCTTTGTCGAGCGGGATCGAATAATCGCCGGAGTCGTGCACGTCAAGTCCGACGTAGTGCCCGAGTCCGTGAATGAAGTACTTGCCCAGAGAATTGCCATGCAGGTCTTTGCCGTGCGAATCGATGTAGTCGCGTGCGACCTTGTCGAGGGAATCACCCTCTTGTCCTCGACGCAGGTATGAGGAACCTGCTTTGAATGCCTGCATCGTAGCTTGTTGCGCCCCGAGAACAATGTTGTAGATTTCGCGCTGGCGCGCGGTGAAGCGCCCGCTCACTGGCGCTGTACGCGTGATGTCGGACGCATACATCGAATATTCGCCCGCCACATCCATTACCACCACATCGCCAGATTGCATGGTTCCCGAATCGGCAGAGTAGTGGAGCACGGTGGAATTGAATCCGGAGCCCACAATCGGTGCGTAGGCTGAGCGCTCGCATCCTCGGCGCTGATATTCGTATTGCATAAGAGCCTGAATCTCGCGTTCGCCCAAGCCGGGATGTATCGCCTTCAACGCCGCAACATGTCCGGCCATAGAGGCGCGAGTGGCTTTCACGACGAGATCGATTTCGCCCTGATCTTTCACTGTGCGAAGCTGTCCAATCAATTTCGTGACGTCCTGCAAGCCACCTGCTCCGCCGAGAGCTTGCCCGCGACGCAGCCATGCTAAGGGTTCTATCGAAGCCGAGTCCTGGTTGTAGCTCCCCAGATCGGAATAAACCGGCTTGCGTGCTGAACTCAGGATTGACGTGAGTTCGTCGTGCATCTTGTCGAGGGACTCGACGCGTTCGAAGCCGGTAATCTTGGTAACCTCGGCGTCTCCCGGACCAAGTTTCGGCCCAAGCCATTTCTCTTCAGCCAAATTGCGTGTGGGAAGGAAAAGAATCTCCGTATACGGACGTGAGGCAGCGTCCTTGGAATCCGCCTTCGCGTCTGCGGGCATGATCAGCAGCCCCGCTCCGGGCTCCGTCCACCCGGTGAGGTAGTAGAAGTTCGATTCCTGGTGGAATCCGAAAATTTCATCCGGCCGTTCAACCGGAGCGAACAAGACCACCACGCCGCCATTGGTCTTCTGCGAGAGAGCAACGCGCCGCTCGTGGTACACGCTAGCGTTCTGGCGTTCAAGCGCCAGGAGTGAGAAGGAAGATAGGAAAACAAGAGCAAGGAGGAGAGGAAGATTCTTCAGTCGCATGATAGGGAAGCGCGATTTTACACCGAGTGAGTTATCTGTCTAAACGGAGCACGAAACAAGAGCTCTTGCCGGGCGATGGCCCGGCGCTCCGGACAAAATTAGAAAGGTGAAGGCCAAGCGCCGTGCCCAAAAAAAGCCCGCAGGTTCGAAGCCTGCGGGTGGAGAGAACATTTTCGATTAGAGAGGGCGAAACTCCATGCGCCGGCAAGAACCCAGCTGGCCGGAGCCTGGGAGGAGCATCGTTGAAAGCCACCCCTGACTTCCCACAATGTCTCTTCGCTAAATAGACGTTCGAATAGCTGGAAAAGTTAGCGCGCGCCGCTCCCTGCACGCGACATTTACAACTCTTTACAGATGAGACTAGACACCCACCGGAAATGGTTTTGCGCTCTGAGGTTCAGCGAAACCGCTAAAGCGCTCGAAGCGTCCCTGCAAGAGCGACATAAGTCCCGTATACCAATAGCCAAGAACGAAGATTAGAAGGAAGGGCACCGTGATGTAATTCTCATTGCTCATCGCGTAGTACACGGTCGCAGCGAAATACGTCCCGATGAGGAGTTCGATCCAGGGTACGAAGCCGAGACGCTTGCGGTACTTACGCGCAGCGATCGACTTTTCTCCTTTGGCTTGCACACGATACTTGGGTGTTCGTTTGAAAGAAGACTTCACTCCGAACAGTGCTTCGATGACCGCCCGCGTGTTCGTAACCGTAAGCCCAATGCCGAGCGCCATGAGAAAGGGAAGATAAAGGAACGTCTTCGGCCACCCTCGCGGGAAGAGCTCCTTTTGCGATACCAAGTAGAAAGAAGATATCGAGAATGTCGACGCCATAAAGAGCGGCAAATCGATCACGAGCATCTGGAACCATCCCTGGTAAAAGCGGATGATCATCGCCGGCAGCAGCAGGGTTGAGAGCACCACCATAAACGGATAGCTGATGTTTGCCGTCAGGTGATACCACGCCTCCGTCTTTACCCTGAACGGCACGTCGGAGCGCAACACAGTTGGCAGAATCTTCTTGGCTGTCTGAATCAGACCTTTCGCCCATCGCGCCTGCTGAGTCTTGAATGCCGTCATCTCGATGGGGAGTTCGGCCGGGCACTCGACGTCCTGAAGATATTTGAACTCCCAGCCTTTGAGCTGGCTGCGGTAAGAAAGATCCGTGTCTTCAGTGAGGGTGTCGTGCTGCCATCCCCCGGCGTCTTCGATCGCCTGCCGCCGCCACATGCCGGCGGTGCCGTTGAAGTTGAAGAAGACGTGACTGCGTGAGCGTCCTCCGTGTTCGAGGACGAAGTGTCCGTCCAGCAGAATCGCTTCCACGTTGGTCAGGAAGGAGTAGTCGCGGTTCAGGTGCGTCCATCGCGTCTGCACCATTCCGATTTTGGGATCGGCGAAGTGGTGGACTACCCGCATCAGCCAATCTTCCGGCGGCACAAAGTCGGCATCGAAGATGGCGATGAACTCACCGTTCGCCGTCTTCATTCCCTCCTGGAGCGCTCCGGCCTTGAATCCATGACGATTGCTGCGATGGTGGTAAGAGATTGGATATCCCAGCGCCGCGTAGCGCTCGACAACGGCGTTCGCGACTTCGACGGTCTCATCTGTCGAATCATCCAGTACTTGGATATCCAGCTTCTCGCGCGGGTACTCCATCTTGCAGACGGCATCGACCAGCCGGTCGATCACGAACTGCTCATTGAAAATAGGAAGCTGCACGGTGACTCGGGGCAGATCTGCAAAACGATTCGGCGGCTCTTCTACCTTGTTTTTGCGATGCTTGTAATAGAGGTAGACAAGAACATAGCGGTGAATGCCGTATGAGGCCAGGACGAATAGGACGATGAAGTAGGGAATCAGCAGGGCAACGTCGAAGCTGTTGAGACGGTAGAGTCCCTTGAAGCCAAACCCATTAACCCTGATATCGCCAAAGTGACTCCTGAAGTAATGCACGAGCCCATGAGGCGCAAGTAGGGCGAGGGTCAGAAATGAGGGGAAAGAAAAGGACATTCGGCGCGCAAACGATCCGTAACCATTGTAGCTGACTAGAGAGGATGCGTTCTGGCATAAATCCCGAACGTCTTACTTTCCAAGGGTATAATGTAAGCAAGACATCTTAACAAGGGTTAGAAGGGCAAGACGTTATGACAATCCGGTCAAAGCAGACGGTCACTCCTAAGGAATTGGCTGCTCAATTAAGAATGACTGAGAAGCAAGTTCGTCGTTTTCTGCGATCGATGCCGTTCTATGACGATGGGATCTATACGAAGTATGAATGGTCGAAGCATGACCCAATCCTGCCGAGAATAGCTGCCTCCATCAATGCCAGAAAGCGTTCGAGCCGCCAGAGTGTCGTGACATCAAAGGGTCAATTGGTGATTCCCGCCGCAATTCGTCGTCGTTATCACATCAAGAGCGGCACACAGGTGCACATTGAGGAACTCGACGGTGGAATACTCCTGCGCCCTATCACCGATCAGAGTATCGAGCGAGTGCGGGGGATATTGGCGGGGAAAGGCTTGCCTGAACGGATTGAGAAAGAGACCGATCGCGACATCCGATGAAGACTCACGTCTTGGATGCGAACGCTCTATACAGATTCCTGCAGAATGGACCCGGGGCCGACATAGTTGAGCAGCTCTTTAAGGAAGCCAATCGCGCTCATACTCCGGTATTGATGTCTGTCGTTAACTGGGGGGAAGTGCATTACACGATTACAAGAGATAGCGGAATCGGAGCCGCCAACACCGCTCTCAAGCAGCTCGAGAACCTTCCTGTGGCTGTGCTGATGGCGGAAATAGAACAGACCAGATCTGCCGCAGTGTTGAAAGCTTCCTACGGCTTGCCGTATGCAGATTGCTTTGCTGCCGCTCTGACGGGTCAATCAGGTGTTCTGGTGACGGCCGATGTAAAGGACTTCGCCCGCATCCCGTGGCTCCAGATACTTGCCTTGCCGGTTCACAAACCTGGTCGCTGAAGTTCAATTCAGAAACATCGTCCGGTAAAGTGTGTCTCTCTGCACTGGCCTGAAGCCGGCGTCGCGGATGATGTGGCGAAGCTCTTCTTCTGTCGTACAGTTCGAGGTGCCCGCAGCGCGTACAACGTTCTCTTCGAGCATCACCGACCCAACGTCGTTGCCACCGAAGCGCAATCCGAGTTGCAGGACTTTCAGTCCTTGCGTTACCCAACTGGCCTGCACGTTTTCAATGTTGTCGAGGAAGAGGCGCGAGATCGCCAGCAGCTTCAAATACTCTACAGAAGTTGCCTCGTCCCACTTTCGTCCGCCGAGTGCGGTGTTCTTGGGCTGGAAGCTCCAGGGGATGAACGCCGTAAATCCACCGGTTTCTTGCTGTAGGTCGTAGACGGCCTGGAAGTGATTGATGCGTTGCTCGTAAGTCTCGCCTACTCCGAACATCATGGTCGCGGTGGTGCGCATGCCGAGCTGATGTGCAGTGCGATGGACATTCAGCCAGTCGCCGGTCAGGCATTTGAGTCGCGCAATGCGATGGCGAACATCGTCGTCGAGGATCTCGGCGCCGCCTCCCGGAATGGAATCGAGGCCGGCGGCACGCAGGCGCATGATGGTGTCGCGAATGCTGAGTCCGCTGTATTCCGCGATAGCAATGATCTCCGAAGCCGAAAAGCAATGCAGATGGACTTTAGGAAACCGTTCTTTGATGCCGTGCAGCAGGCGCTCGAACCAATCGATTTTCAAATCCGGATGCAAGCCGCCCTGCATCAACACGCCTGTGCCACCGACTTCAACGGTTTCCCGGATCTTCTCGTAAATCGTATCGAAGTCGAGGATGTAACCTTCCGCTGCGAGCTTGCCTTTGAGTGGCCGATAAAAGGCACAGAAAGTGCAGTACTCAGTGCAGAAGTTGGTGTAGTTGATGTTGCGGTCGATGATGTAGGTAACCACGCCTTCCGGGTGCAGCTTACGCCGCAAGGCATCGGCTTCCATCCCGATGCCAATCAGATCGTCGGAGCGGAACATATCGAGAGCTTGCTGTCGGGTCAGGGACATATCAGTCTGGATATGATTTTATGGGAACTCCTTCAAGCGGTCTAATTCCGGACGAAAGCTACATAAAGAGCGCGGACACAACGGAACTAGGCAATCCAGTTTTGCGTCTTAAGCCCTCGCACTCGCCGAAATTCTTTCTGGTTATTGGTTACCAAGGTTAATCCATCCGCCAGCGCGTGTGCGGCAATCCACAAATCGTTGTTGCCGATCAACTCGCCTCTCGTTTCCAATTCAGCGCGGATCGTCCCGTAACGATCGGCAGCGGCCTCAGGCAAGGGAAGAGGAGGAAGAACAGTCGTAAGTTCGCGCAAATGCTCAAGGGCGGCGATGGAATACTTGCTTTTTCTGGCCCCGTAAATCAGCTCGCCGTAGGTAATGATGGAGAGCCCAGCCTCTCCAGGGCGGAGCTTCTCAAGATGCTGGAGAACACTCTGCGGCTTCTTCTGGCGGATATAGATACAAATGTTCGTATCGAGCAGATACAAGACCTCCATCAAAGTCCCTTGCGCTTTTGTGGGTAGTCTTTGGTTCGATTTGGTATTTCGAGATCGTCTGGTAAGCCGGCAAGTAAGTGGAATGCTCTTGCTAAGGTTCCCGCCTTTTCACGAATGACGAGTTCATCGCCGCGACGAAAGATCTCGACTTCTTTGCTCTTGAACCGGAATTCCTTCGGTAGGCGTAAAGCCTGGCTATTTCCTGAACGGAACACCTTTGCGGTCGCCATGATTCAGCCTCTTTCGCATATGTATATACCTCAAGTATATACTAAGCTGGCGTTGAGCAAAAGTGGAAAATCAGCGAGCCTTGATCGCTTCTCTCTTTTTCGCAGCGTCGAGCGGGCGTTGCGGTTCCGTCATGTTCACCGGATCAAGGATTTCAGCGATTTCCTCTTCTTTTAGGAGTCCCTTGGAGCGCGCGATGTCGATGATCGACTTTCCCGTCTCAACCGATTCCTTCACGATTTCTGCCGCTTTTTGATATCCGATGTATGGATTCAGCGCCGTTGCAAGCGAGACCGTGCTCTCGGCGTAGAACTGGCACCGTTCTTTGTTCACTGTAAGGCCGCTGATGCAGAACTTGTCGAACTGACGCAGCATGTTGGTCATGATCGTGATCGACTGCAGCACGCTGTAGGTCATCGTCGGCATCATGACGTTTAGTTCGAGTTGTCCGCCCTGAACGGCCATAGCAACTGCGGTGTCGTTGCCGACAACCTGGAAAGAAACCATTGCTGCGAGTTCGGGCATTACAGGATTGATCTTGCCCGGCATGATTGACGATCCAGGCTGCAGTGCGGGCAAGTAAATTTCCGCGAATCCCGTATTGGGACCTGATGATAGTAAGCGTACGTCGTTCGAGATGCGTATTACCTCAAGCGCGAGATTTCGCAAGCCGCCTGAGATCTCCGCCATAGGCGCATTCGATTGCATGGCCCAGCGCATATCCACGGCCGGCATGAGCTTCTGGCCGGAGATGCGCATGAGCTTGACAATCGCCAGCCCACGATAGTCAGGGTGTGTATTGATGCCGGTGCCCACGGCCGATCCCCCGAGCCCCAGCTCGTGCAAGTCCTCAGAGTTGCTGCGAATATTCTGCGCAGCTTTTCGGATCGTCAGTCCATACGCGGCAAACTCCTGGCCGAGGCGAATCGGCACCGCGTCCTGCATGTGCGTGCGCCCTGACTTCATTACTTCCCAAAACTCCTTGCCCTTCTTCTCAAAGCTGGCCGCGATCGCGTCGAGCACCGGATAAAGTTTCTCCAGCTCAATCAGCGTGGCCAGGCGCATTGCGGTAGGGAAGACATCGTTGGTGGACTGTCCGTAGTTGACGTGATCGTTGGGGTGAACTCGTTTGTATTCGCCGAGCTTGCCGCCGAGAATCTCCTCCGCCCGATTGGCGATCACTTCGTTCGAATTCATGTGGAAGCTGACACCTGCGCCAGCCTGGAAGACATCGACAACGAACTCACGGTCCCACTTGCCGTCAATAACTTCCTGGGCAGCGGTAATGATGGCGTCGGCAACTCTCACATCGATTAATCCGAGCTCCTTATTGGCTTCGGCTGCGGCCCGCTTAATCATGCCAATAGCACGAATCAGCGTCGGGTGAGCTCGCATTCCCGAAATCGGATAGTTCTCCACCGCGCGGGCGGTTTGTACGCCGTAATAGACATGTGCTGGAATCTCTTTTGGACCGATGGAGTCTTTCTCTAAGCGGGTGCCAACAGAAGGGGCCGTGGACATGATTGCTCCTGAACCAGGGATGTACAGAGTCGTACTGGAAGCACAGCCGAACCTTCGATTATAAGCGATGCTTCGATGGCTACTGTATGCTATGGCCGCGACGAAATGGCGGCTCGCCTGATCAGGCTTTTCAATGAGTAAGCGGGGAAGTTGCAGAACACGCAAGCGTCGCACTAAGGAGGACCTCATGAGAACACTTGTGTGCCTAGTGCTTCTTGGTACCGCATTCGCCGTTTCCGGTCCCAACGACCGGCAAATCACCGATCCGAAATCCGTAACCTCACAGCAGAATGCTGATGCCAAGGCCGTTCCCGTCGAAGATCTGTTCTTCACGCGACTCATCTCTGACGCGGCCTGGTCGCCGGATGGCAAGCAGATCGAGCTGAGCACTACGCTTACCGGGCGCGCGAACTTGTGGCGAGTGGCAGCTAACGGAAGTTGGCCAACACAGATTGTGCAGTCCGACGAGCGTCAACACGAAGGCCAGTGGTCACCGGATAGCAAGTGGATTGCCTTCACGCAGGACAAGGGCGGTAACGAGCTTTGGGATATCTATGTAGTTTCGAGCAACGGATCGCAGCTCACCAACCTGAGCAACACGCCTGACGTTCGAGAGCAGTCGCCACGCTGGTCGCGCGACGGCCAGTGGCTCGCGTGCATCGTCAAGCCCAAGGATGCGTCTTCCTACAACGTCGCCGTTCTCGAAGTGGCGACTCACCAACTGCGCCAGCTCACGCACGAAAGCGATCCACAATACACATGGTCGCTTGTGGACTGGAGTCCGGATGGCAAGACTCTGTACGCAAATCGCGGCGACCTCCTAGGGGCCAACACAGATGTCTATGGGATCGATGCCGTTTCGGGAAGTGCAACAAACCTCACGCCACACTCCGGCAAGTCTTCGCACACGGGCACTTCGCTCTCTCGCGATGGCCGCCAAATTCTGCTTGCCTCGAACGAAAAAGGCGGATTCGAGAACATCGCCCTGCTCGATGTTGCCAGTCGAAAGATGACTTGGGTCACCGACACCCAGTGGGAGGCGAGCCCCGGCGAATTTTCCCCCGATGGCGTGCATTTCAGCTACGAGCTCAATCAGGACGGACGTAGAGACGTATATCTCGGCGATCGCAATGGGCAATCGCGCCAGCTCAAAATGCCCGAGGGGATCACTGGTCTTTTGGGAACGCAACACTTCTCCCCCGATGGCAAGAGCTTGATGCTTGCTCATGCGGGCTCGAATACTCCAAACGATCTCTGGATTTACGATACAAGTGCCAACCAGGCGCGGCAGCTCACGCATTCCGCGTTAGCAAGCTTGACTCCGCAAAACTTTCCGCAATCTCAGATCGTGCATTACAAGAGCTTCGACGGGAAGACTATCAGCGCCTTTCTCTACACGCCGTTTAATTTGAAACGCGATGGATCGAATCCCGTCGTTCTCTATCCGCACGGTGGTCCTACCGGTCAATCGGAGGACACGTTCAATCGAACGATTAACGCGCTAGTCTCGCGCGGGTACATCGTGATCGCGCCGAATCCGCGAGGCTCGAGTGGATATGGAATCGATTTCCAGAACGCCAATTATCAAGACCTGGGGAATGGCGATCTGAAAGACGATATGGCCGCCGTCCAATTTGTTCTCGACACAGGCTACGCCGATCCTAAGAAGGTCGGAGTTACCGGCGGCTCCTACGGCGGATACACCACGTTAATGGCTGTCGGCAAGTATCCTCAGACGTTTGCCGTGGCCGTGGACCTTTTTGGTCCACTCGATTGGTTCAGCATGATGAAGAACTCCGATCCACTTTTGCAGCAGTACATCGTGAGTCTGCTCGGAGATCCGCAGAAGAATCGGGCCGTCTATGAAAACACATCCCCAAGCAAGTATGTGGCGAACATCAAGGCTCCGCTGCTGGTTCTGCAGGGGGAAAACGATCCTCGAGTCCCAAAAGAGGAAACAGATCAAGTGGTCGATATGCTGAAGAAGCGCGGTAATGTGGTCGATGTCCACTACTACCCGGCCGAAGGCCACGGTTTCGCCAAGCGCGAAAACCAGATCGATGCCATCAAGCGGACGCTGGACTGGTTTGAGAAGTATCTGCCTACAGGAGCCGCTGCGCATCCTGCCTCGGGTGGACGGTGACGTGAGGCGTTCGGGTCTCCTCCAGCGCACCATCCTCCCGAGTTCAAAGCGTAAATCTGGAACGAAAAAACCGACCAGAACCTGCCCTACGTCGCAGCCGTCGCTTGCCACTTGCGACTGGACGGACGCGTTGCATAAGAAACGGCCAGGAATACCAGCAACACGACCGGAATAAACGCTGTCGGGCCATCTTTGGCCAAATAGTGCGCAACGAATGCTGCGATCCAGGCGAAGGTGAATCCAGCGTAAGCCCACTCTTTGAGCTTGGGAAGTCCAGGAGCTACAAGGACGATCGCTCCCAGGAGTTTGGCAATCCCAAGCAGAATGCGCAACTGCTGTGGATATCCCACGTGAGCGAACCCTTGAACTGCCTGAGAATTGCCCGTCAGATAGCTGACGGCGGCAAAGGCCGACATCGCGGCCAATAGACCTGTGATTATCCAGTAGATCACTTTCTGTGCCATGCAGTGGTTTCCCCTTTGATTGGTGGAAGAACAGCAACAGATGATAAACGCGCCAGGCAAGCCACAAAACAAATAAGCGGGCCGCTCATGTTTCTTTCATCCAGCATCCAGGTTCGTCCGATTTTGAACACACGCCTGCATCCCTGAACAATTGAAGAGTTCTATTGCGTCGCAAACCATTGAATCTGCAACTTACCTTCGAGGCAGGGAACTTGCACTGAATGCCAGACGTATCCCCAGCAACTTAAGGAGTCGTCGATGGCATTTTTTCACGCGATCTTGGGAGAAGTTCGCTACGCGTTGCGGCTGCTTGTGCGTAATCCTGGGTTCACCCTGGTTGCGACGCTATCGCTCGCGCTGGGTATTGGCGCAAACAGCGCGATTTTCAGTCTCGCCGACGCTCTGCTGCTGCGTCCCCTTGCGATCTACCACCCGAGTTCAGTCGTCGCGGTCAGCACCGATCCGGCGACCGATTCGGGAGCGATGGGCGGCGTCTCGTATCCGGACTATCGCGACTTCCGCGACAAGGCGCACTCCTTCGACGGTCTAGCCGCTATGGAGCTCTCAAGGGTGAGCGTGGTGAGGTCGACCAATGACAGTGCTCATCTTCGTGCCGCGCTGATGGTTAGCGGCAACTTCTTCCAGGTGCTCGGAGTTGAGCCGGCTCTCGGACGCGGCTTTCTTGCGGAAGAAGATTCTGTCTCCGGAGGGAATCCTGTCGCGGTACTTGCCTATGATTTCTGGCGCACCGACTTCTCCTCCGATCCCTCGATTCTCGGCCGGACGATGCGAATCAACGGAATTGATTTCACCATCGTTGGGGTTGCTCCCAAGGGCTTTACCGGAGTCGATCAGTACGTACGTCCTCATCTCTACGTGCCTGCCGCGATGACGCAGCGTCTAAGCGCAAGCACCGAGAATCAATTTGAAGACCGCAACAGTCACGACTTTGACGTCAAAGGCCGGCTAAAGTCTGGCGTCACCCGCGAACAGGCTCAAGCCGAGCTGGCTACGATATGGAAGGGACTAGAACCGCTCCATTCGGTAACGGATCGGCAGCGCATGATTCGAGTTCGCACTGAACTCCAGGCTCGTGTGGTTCAAGATCCTCCAGACGCTTACCTCATCACTCTTCTGATGGTCTTGGTCGGAGTGGTGCTCATCATCGCCTGTGCAAATGTCGCCAATCTGCTGCTGGGACGGGCCCGCGGACGCAGTCGCGAAATCGCAATTCGCCTGGCACTCGGGGTGACACGCGGAAGACTCGTGCGCCAGCTGCTCACGGAAAGCGTGTTGCTGGCGATGTTGGGAGCGATTGTTGGACTGGGCTTCGCTTATGGTGGCATACGTTTTCTCCAGACAATCCGCATACCGACGGACCTTCCGATCGTGATCTCTCCGCAGCTTGACGGACGTGTACTTGTCTTTAGTCTCGCGTGCGCCATTGCCAGCGCGATCGTTTTCGGTCTTGCACCGGCGCTGCAAAGCTCGAGAGTGGACTTAGTGCCAGCCCTGAAGAGTGCCGAATCGGGACAGCCCGGGCAGCGTCGTCTCACTGGACGCAATGTTCTAGTGATTGCTCAGGTTGCAATGTCGATGATTCTGCTGATCGCGACCGGCATGCTCATGGATGGCTTTCGCAACGCTCTTGTACTCAACCCAGGCTTTCGCATCGACCATATGTTGACGATGCAGTTCGACACTTCGCTCGTGCGCTACACGCAAGCGCAGAGCCACGATTTCTACCGGGATCTTGTGGAGAAGGCGCGCGCACTGCCCGCAGTTCGCGCGCTCACGCTCGCGAGCACGGTTCCCCTCTCCCCGGCGCAGAACGGTGAGAACGTAGCTCCCGAAGGCTATCAATTCCCGAAAGGACAATTCACAGTGGGCGTCCTCTCCAGCGTGGTGGACGAGAACTACTTTGAAGTCATGCAAACGCCGGTAGTTCGGGGGCGGGCATTCACGGCCACGGACAAAGAAGGTGCTCCAGCCGTCGCCATCGTCAACGAACAATTTGCCAAAACCTACTGGCCTGGACAGGATGCCATCGGCAAACGTCTGCGCATCGACAGCAAGAAGAACGAATGGCTTCAAGTTGTGGGCGTCGCGAAGACGGGCAAGTACACGTACACAGGCGAGCCGCCAACGACATTTCTCTATTTGCCGTTTGCGCAGAACCCGCGTAAGAGCATGTATCTCCTCACGAACAGCTATGGCGATTCGGCGGCTTTGGCCGCACCTCTGCGCGAACTTGCGCATGTGCTTGATCCCGATCAGCCAGTCTTCAACGTGAGGACCATGGAGGACTTTTATCAGATCCGCGCAATTTCTGTGATGCGCATCATCGTGGAAGTTGTCGGAACGATGGGCGCGGTCGGCTTGGCCCTGGCGCTTATCGGCCTGTACGGTCTCATCGCATACTCGGTCGCGCGCCGTACGCGCGAAATCGGCGTGCGCATGGCGATCGGGGCACGGCGATCCGATGTACTGAACATGGTGCTGCAGCAGGGACTCAAGTTATCCGTTGCGGGAATCCTGATCGGAGGAGCGATCAGCGTGGGCGTGTCACGGGCACTGACGGCGGGCTTTGTTGGCCTGGGTCACCCAAATTCCGCGACCTACGTGATTGTGCCGCTCGTGCTGCTACTCGTCACCATGGCTTCCTGTTATCTGCCGGCTCTGCGCGCATCGCGCACAGATCCGATGGTAGCGTTGAGGTATGAGTAGCGGAACGACTTTCCACGACTTCATTGGCCGGTGTAGATATTCTTGATTCTTGTGGGGCTGTAGTGAATCTCTGAAAACGTGGCGTCCGCTCCTGAGCCGGCGGGAGATTGGGCTTCGAATCCCACCATCTGTTTCAAATTGGTATCGAGGTTGAAGGTGCGCAGAATATTCCAGTCGTGGCCGTCCAGGGAAGAATAGAAGACGTAAGTGTTTCGGCTCTTGGCTACTTGCAGGAAGACTTCGTTGCCGCTGATCGGATTCGAGTTGCAATCGTCGGATAAGCCGCGCGTCACCACGGTAACCATGGTGGGCTGATTCTCGGGCGACAGCTCGAAAGATAGCTTTGCCCAATGAAGGTCGTCGGCCCAAATCATGAAAGCTCCGGCATCCCACTTGGAACGGAAGCCTACACTGACTTTGGCATTGAGGACATAGTCCGGGCCTGGAGCGAAGAAAAGAATGGGCGCTGAGTTCTCCACCCTTCCGTCGAAGGGATCGACGAACCAATCGGTCTTTTTGCCCGCAGAAATCTTTAACTGATCGCCGGCATCGACGTGCCATGCTAACGGCGAATTCTTCCACGCCAGTCTGCCAGGGAGACCTGCAATGGACGGTTCTTGGCCTTGCGCTCCAGCAGGCAGAGATAGAGATATGGTAATGCTGACAAGTAAGAGGATCGCGAAATCAATATTTCGGAATAGGGATAGACGGTTCATCGAGCGCGATTCGTAATGTTACAGCTTCAGCAACGGGAGAGAACTGAGGACAGAAGATTTTCCTCCTCACGTGCGTACTCTCCGTTTGTTTCCAGTCCCCGGATGCTCAGTTAATCTCTTGGCATGAAGATTTTCGGCAAGCCAGCTAATCCGACGCTGGTCACAAGTGGCCGCTTCGAAATCGAACAAGATGGCACTGTGGCCTATCTGGAGTATGCGTTGGCCGGCAAGGTTCTGGAGCTTATTCACACTGAAGTGCCGGAAAAAATGAAGGGCACCGGCGCAGCATCATCTCTTGTTCAGTCCGCATTGCAATGGGCCCGGGAGCACCACGTGAAGGTCGACGTAATCTGTCCCTTCGCAACGGAGTACATCAAGAAGCATCCGGAATATTCTGATCTTCTGCTGCGCTAGCGGCGCCCCGGCTCACGGCATGTTGGTCGCAGTCCGGTAATCCAAAGCCGATAAGAAACTAGCGAGGAGCAGCTGGAGATGCACTTTGTCCCGCCGGCGAAAAGTGGAGCCGCGTGAGGATTTCCTCCATGTAGAGCGTGACCGAGTGACGTTCTTGCGGATTCTTCAGCCGCGTTCGCAGCCGCGCTTCGGGATCTTTGCTTTTCGCCAACCGCTGCAGGAGTGTTGTGCCGTCGGGAAGCTTCTTACTGCCATCGTCATCGTGGCACTGCGCACATCGGCCAACGAAAATCTTCTTGCCTTGTACGCGAAGAGCAGCGTCGGTCGAGCCCGACTGCAGAGCGTCTTTGTCGGAAGCGATCGCACAGTTTGAAGTCAGTGCAATCAACAAAAGAAGCGCCGATCCCTTCATGATCGACCTCCGGCTCCACGAGCAGACTGAATCTTACAACTTAATACCCTTGGGTGGGCAAAGACCTTTCGAAGAACACAGGACCGCGGCGCCGCGATTTCGTTTTCGTGTTCACAAACAGAAGGCGATTTCATTGTCCGGAAGGAGTCCCGGCTCTGGCCTCGTGATGAGGTGATGATTTTGCAGCTGTGACGGGAATTCGCATGCCGTCATGAGCAAACTCGATGCTTTGTTTATAGGAGTTTGCTATCGACCGCAAGACTTGGCGGCGATTCTCTTCGATTACTGGAGCGATGTGGCTAAGCAGCAGATGCTTCACACGCGCGTCGCGAGCTGCCTGTCCAATTTGTTTCGGCGGAGTGTGCAGAGTGTAGAGGATCTCCGGCGAGCCAGGTGGATCGAGCACTGCCGCGTGAGCGACCAGCAGATCCGAATCGAGCGCCAAGTGCTGCAGGTTGGAAATGGCTGAGGCGTCCATGTCGCCCGAAAAAGTGATGCTGTTGTGCTTGTAATCGATACGGTAGGCCACTGCTGGACAATCACCGTGGTGGGTTGCGATCTCTCTCACACGGAGATCGCCTTCCGAGACGATGTTGCGTTCGGGCGAATCCAAAGCAATCGGCAAATCCACGGCCTCGATCGTCTCTTCGGCTCCAAACGTTTTCTCGTACTCATAAGCCCCTCCCGGCCCAAACAGTAACTGCAGGAACTGCTTGGTACTAGGAAAGAGTCCCTCGCCTTGAGGACCAAACACCTTGAAGCGAATTGGCTGATCAGCCGTGAGCGCGCGATCGAGGAAGATCGCAGGGATATCCGCACTGTGATCGATATGGAGGTGAGTGAGTAACACAATGTCCACGTGTGCCAGATCGAGGCCGAGCTTTCCCAATTCGAGAAACGCACCGGGACCGGCATCGACGAGGATTCGCGGCCTATTTTCAATGAGGATTAGATAACTTGTAGAGGCCCGTCCGAACGATCGCGGGCCGCCGGAGCCAAGCACGACCAACTCAAGCTGCGTCTGTGGCGGCTTCGTAGGTTTCTGCGCCAATAGCCCGAGTGGGATCGCCAAGGTCACTAGGAGCGGAATGGCAGCCGTGTACTTCAGTCTTCCCGGCTGCCAACGTATTCGTGCGGACATTCCCGGCGAGTCTAACTCAATGTCCTCGCGCGAGTCAGCATACTCTCCAGTCGGACGGGGTCGCAGAGACGCCCCAAATGTTGCCTGGACGATCGAGCTCAATCCCATAGCGGGAACCGGTGTCGTGGACGACAGACACGATGTGTGCCGGTGCAGACTTGCCGGTCCGGTGCACGTATACCGTCACAGGAGTGCCCACCTCCAAAGGTGCGGACGTTCTTATCAAGGCTCCGTGGAGGCTAACTCTGACAGTTTCGCCCGCATATGCGAAGCCTTCTCCCTGCACCTCGATGAGAACATCGGTTTCTATGCGTGTGCTGCGGCGAGCTATGGAGCCATCGATCCATTGAGCAGTTTCAGGCAGTTGCATGAGCGGACCTCGCGGAAGTATTGACCGGCATTCCCGGATGCAGCCTGCGCAGAAATTGGCTTTCGATCCACTCATTGAGCCGCTCTCTGTCGGCATTGCTCATATCTGTGAACGTTAATCCCGTTTTGCCGTTGTCGGCCAGCCAGATGACTTGAGCTTTGCAACTCAATTTTTGTTGATCGCCTGGAAGGGCAAATTCGAGTTGAACCACCTGGCGAGCAATCAGCGGAGCAACGCATTCCAGGCCAATACCTGTTTGGCTGATGTTGCTGGTTTGAGCGATGAACCTGCGGTAGCTCAAGTCGATCAGAGTCGCTTCCGTGCTCAGGGAATGCCGGAAGTACCGCATGCGTTCCTTCAACATGATTCCGTACGCTGCCTTCATGGTTCGTTTCACACGATGGGAAGCGAGCGGTTTGTCGATAACAAAATCGGCGACGCGGAAGGCTCCTCTGGCTGAGGACTCCTTGGAGCAAATCGCAAATCCAACGGCATAGCGGCTCGAACTTGAATGCCGCATCGCTTTAAGCACAGACAATTCAGGATCAACCTCGCGATCCACCAGAAACGCATCTGTCTTCTGGCTGCTCAACGTCCGCATCGCGGCCGAGCTCTCCCGATAGACGGCAGGAGTGATCCCGAGTTTTTCGAGAGACTCCGATACTGAATTAACGACCACCGGGTCAGAAGACACCAGGACAGCCTGCAAGTCACAGCTATTCATATTTCCTCCACGAAGGTTCTTGGGGGAGTGCGGGGGAGTCCTATTCTGGAACGATTACGAAAGTCTTCAAAATCGCCGGAGCCTCTTTATCAAGGTGCGGCGTTGTTTCTGTGGGGAGAGTGCGCACTTCATATCTTGTTTCGCGTGGAGTCGTGTCCAGGTTGAATGTAACTGGACCGTCATGGCGCGGCGCCGGACTCATGTTGAGCGCCTGAACGACCGGCATCACAACTACGCTAATGTGCAAAACCGCCTGCCGGGATCCTACCTGGTTCGACTCGGCTTGCAGAGCAGGGGTCACTCCGAACAGGATGAACACGAGCACACATATTGCGAGTGCTATCACGTTCATTACCCGTACCGGATTCCCGTTTCTGTACTGCATGGGATGCAATCTTTCCGCCAACCGTGGCTTGCAGACGTAAGTCACTGGTTTTGGGGCATTTATTGTAGATCAGGCGGATGGCCAGTCAACTAGTATTCTGTCCGAATTTTGGAAAGTGTCCGGGATTTGGACACCTCGAAAACAAGTCCCCTAAGGGTCCTAGCGACGGATATTAAGGGCAGTAAAAGGGGCGACGGCCCCATTCTTTGGTCGTAACTCACCCGGCTCGGCAATCTGCAAAGGTGCGAAGCGTAAGGCCGAATGCGCACGCCAGGGAACGCAAAAAAAACCGAAACACTCCGCGGAATCTACACAGACAACAAACGACTTAGCGAAAGGGCCGATACTACCGATACCTTAGGTATTTTCCGGGCGAGATTTATCTATCTAGGAGGTGTTTGCTGCCGGAGGGCCCTGCATGAAGCGTAGCCTGCTATTAGTTTTGTTGATCACTCTAGGAACGTCGTCAGGTCAAGTTTCGAGCAATCGATCAGTTGGTGTCGGCAGCGATTTGCGGTCGGAGTCCGATGCCGCGCGGCGGTTGCTTACCTGGAGCGAAGGAGTGCAGGTAATAAAGATCGCGTGGAAGAACCTTAGCAAATTCGACTCGGCCATCGATTGCTCGCACTTGGTAAACCAAATTTACGAGCAAGCCGGCCTACACTATCAGTATGCCACGTCAAATGAACTGTACCAGGGAGTCGACGGGTTCGAACGGGTTCGGACGCCACAGCCGGCAGACCTAATCGTGTGGCCTGGACATGTCGGCGTCATTGTCAATCCTCAGGAGCATTCGTTCTATAGCTCGTTGAACAGCGGCCTGAAAATCGATTCGTACGACTCTGCCACTTGGCGCGCTCGAGGTCCAGCTCGCTTTTTCCGCCTTATAGTGCTGAATGGAGACCGTATACGCAACACTACGAACGAAAATGTAGTTGCCCGTTCAGACGAGGACGGATTCGATACTAGTCCCACAGACCATCCCGCATCGGCAAACCTGGGTTCAGCGCTCAAGACGAAATCCCTCCCGGCCCCATCCTCCGACGAGGTATTCCTAAACTGGGAACGGCCCAAGAAAAGTGCTGTCCAAAGTGCGCTTTTGCGGGCATGGGGCCTCCCCTCAGACGATCGGCAGGACAGGTGGCAAGGAGCATCGGAAACGGTGATCGTAGAAACACTCAAGGTCGAGCGCATTTTACTGAGAGGAGCTACTGGGAAATTGGAAGTGAAAATCAGATCCGTCGCCCGTATCACGCCTGAAGAAATGCAGACCCATCCTTCGAACGACGCTGTGACTTTCCGCCTGATTCGCACCCAGAATGGGTGGAAAATCGACGACCGAGCCGGCCCCATGTACTTGGCCGGAGACGCCGCGGTGGTTGCCATCTCGGAGCATCTGGCCAGCATCGCGCGAGCAAACGCCTCCCGCGCAGAACAGGCCGAAGCCGCTGCGCTCTTGCATTCGCTGCTGCAGTAGCAACCTGCCCTTACTCGATCAGTCTTGCGGTCGCCCTACCGTGGCTGGTTGTCGTTGTCAGGCGTTGTTGTTGCGGGGCGACGAGTGCCTCGCCCAACTAATGCCGGAGTCTTTCCTGAGCGGCGGTTCAGCTCCTGTTGAGCCTGAATGCTGGCTTCGGTCTTGCTGTCGTTCTTGTCGGCAACTTCGACCAACTTCTTGCCTTCATCCTCGGCTCGGCTGGCCAGAGTTACGTGGCGCTCGTGATTGTCCGCTTCTTTGGCTTTGCTGTAGTAGAAATTTGCGGATTCGCGGTCCCCGTTCAGCTCGGCGACATATCCCATGTTGTTCAGAGCGAACGCATCCTCCGGATTGAGCTTGTAGGCCTGTGTGAAGTACTTCAGGGCCTCGGCGCGATTGTTACGATTGAGCGCAGAAACACCTCGTTGATTCAAGCGCGCGACTCTGGCATCCGTACTGTCTTCCTTGGCCAAAGCTGACTGCACTTTTTTCGCATTGCTGGCAGCGACCTTGCTGATTGGGCGTCCTCGCCATGATTTGTTCACGGTAACGATCACGGGCTCGTCCGAATTGGCGTCGGCCGCTGCGCGATAGTAGTTAATCGCAGCTTCGAGCTCGCCCTCTTTCTCCTTCGTGTAGCCCATATTGTTCAACGTGAATGGATTTCGCGGATCAATGCGCAATGCCTTCTGCAGAATGGCGTCTGCTTCCGCCACGCGATCTTTGTTTAGCAGACTGATTGCTTCTACGTTCAGGACATTCGACTGAACGTTGCCCGTCTGTGCATGGCCTGCGACCTCGGCTACCGTCTTACCCTTGATGTTGTCGTTGCTAGCGCGATCGATCGTAGCCTGTGACTTCTGATCCTGTGAAAGTTGATAAAAGCGCTGGGCGCGATCGACATCGCCTTCCAATTCGGCGATGTAGCCAAGGTTGTTCAGCGTGAACGGATCATCCGGATCGAGCAGGTAGGCCTTGTAGAAAAGCTTCTTGGCTTTGGCGTAGTCGTGCTTTTCCACGGCCTTTACACCATCGCGGTTGAGTGCCTGCACGGGAGTCGGTTTACTGCGTTTTGGAATACTGATTCGCAGTGTTTTTTCCTCGGCATGGAGGAACGAGGCAAGGAGCACCGTCGAGAAGAGAACAAGCGAAATTCGAGACCAGGGACTTTTCACCAGGATCATGGGCCTCCGCATCCGGCATTGATGCAGAGGCGCAGGGCCGCCTCGCTGCCGGAGCAGTCGATGGTTATGGGAGTAGCTGCACTGGATTTTTGGTTGCATCAGGAGGAATCGGGTGATCGGGTGATCGGGTTAGCGGGTCAAGTAACAGCCGAAAGAACGGCATCCTGAAGTCAGTTGTCATCCTGAGCCTCGTTTGGGCGAAGGATCTCTGGGGATACGGCGGACTTACTTGCGTCTTTCGCGGCACTCTTACCTTACTTCAACCGATGACCCGATGGCCCGATCACCCGATTCTTAGATTCTGCATCCAACTTCTATTGACGCAGAGCTGCTGCTCGTGCGTCATCAGCTGATCTCAGTTGCATTGAGGAGACCGATGTTTCGTTCCACTTCTTGTGCTTTTATTACGGTATTGATCTGCGGAGTTGCGGCCGCACAACAGCCTTCCGGCACCTCGGCTGCGCCTGCTCCCGGAACGCATATGGATCAATCGACCGTGCAGACGGTCGGAACGACGCAGAATGGAGCTGGCGCCACTACGACAAGACCGCAACCGTCGGCGAATACGCCGCCCGCGGTTTCCTCGTCGGACGTCAGTGCAGGAAACTCTCTCGTTGCCAATCCGCCGCAGCCGGTGACTAAAACTCTTGGCGGCGGAGGTCTCGTCGATCCTAACGATGTTGCTGACCTGCTTGCCCCTAAACCGCTAGAGTCAAGCAAGCTCTCTCTGATCGGCGGAACGGTGAAAAGTATCGATCAGATTCGCGACAACATGACCGTGCACGTCTATGACGCCGGGACCATGCGCGTGAAGTTCGATCAGCGAACGCACTTTTACCGCGACGGAAAAGAGACTACGCAGTTAACCGTGAAAAAAGGTGACCGCGTCTATCTCGATACCCAGCTCTTTGAAGGCAAAGTATTCGCCAAGAACGTGCAGGTTGAATCTGGGAGCCGCTCTGCGGATGCCAGCGGTCAGATAGTGAGCTTCAATCGCAAGACCGGGGACATGGTTGTGCAGGATCAACTCGCAGGCAGCACTGTGAAATTCCGAGTCGATCCGCAGACGACGATCAAGCAAGGCGACGCGAAGACAACCGCAAGCGCTCTACGTCCAGGATCGCTGATCGCGGTGAAATTCTCACCACGCTCCCGCAGCATCGGTGCGGCCGAGGAAGTGTCGATCCTCGCGTCGCCCGGCACGTCGTTCACATACTTTGGTCGCGTGACGCACCTCGACCTGCACGCAGGGCTTCTCGCTATCGAGAACCAGGCGGACGGCAAGGTCTATGACATTCACTTCGATTCCGCCACGCGGATACCTGACAATTTGACGATCGGAAGCCAGGTAACAGCCGTCGCAATGTTCCGCGGAAACGACTATGTCGCGCAGAGTATCGAAGTAAATTCTGGCCCGGACAGGGCGGCCATGACTGAAGCCCAACAAAATGCCGCCGCTGCTGCTGATAGTGAAAAGCACGGCAAGAAGGATCGATTCAAAGATGATCGATCTAAGCGGAACGACAAAGATCGAGACAAATCTTATTCCGACGACGATCAGTTGTAGAACGAAGCATGCTGCTTTTCTAACACGCAAAAAAGCCCGCCACCGGCGGGCTCTTGGTTTAAGGGAGAATCTTTAGAGTTGGGTGGTCTTGCGGCTGTTCAGGAGAATCCCGCAGATGAATGCGACGCCGGCAGCAATTAGCCATTCGCCCCGCCAAATCTGAATCGCCTGCCAATCGACCAACGTGGAGGCTGTGTAGATGAACCCGGTCGTTACCCCTGCGCCGATGCAGATCAGGCCGACAATGAAACAGATCATGGCACCAACGCTCAACCCTAAGCGAGAACGAAGCTGGTAGAAATCCAAAGCGTCCCAGCGGCTCTTCTTTCGCCTGGCGACGCCATCACGGGCACGACCACACATACGGCAGAACGGGGAATTGACCACAAATTCTGCGCCGCAATGTTGGCAGAGGTCGTGGCGTGTCTGCGGCTCTGCCACCGGGGCAGGCTCGCTAGCTACTGCTGTTGTCTTGCTCGCGGCTTCGGGTGCTTCTTCTTCCCAATGCTCGTAATCGAGTACGGGCTTCCAGTAACCACCTTCGCGCCTTAGAGGATTGGTGCTCATGGGAGATTCCTACACTGACTTTCGCACGTAGAGAGCCAAAGGTCTTCTATGCGTAAGTCTTTAATTCTTAGTAGGTTAGATTTCCCGTTTTGGCTGTTGGACCCAGCGAGGCGTGAAAGTTTTACCGCTCCCGATCAAAATCGTCGGTGCCGGTACCACGGAAGTTACGGGTAGGCATCTGGATCAGCTTAGGCTGGTCCTGCTCCAGCCAGAACCGCAGCAAAATGAGGTCGGTGCTCTGAAAACTGACGGATGCCGGACGGATGGAGCCATCGTTGAATAGCTTTCGATCCAGAAGGTGATGGAGCCTGTCGACAGAGATCTTCAGCTCTGCTGCCGCTTCTTGTTCGGTGTAGAACTCTTTCGTCGTCTTGGCAGGCCTATGCATAGTAGTGATGGTTTCTCGATCTTTCCGGGGGCAGCATCTTTGTACCTGTTTCAGAGTACCTGGAATATCAGGTAAACTTCGCAGGTACCCTGCCATGAAGCCTTACCCGGTTCTTAGCTCCCCGGACCGACCTCCAGTGGTGCTTCTACTGTGTTTACTCGGTGCCTTGCTAGTAACGGGCCTCTCGAACTGTCCGTCGGCATGGGGATCGTCCCCGGCCTCTATCCCAGCTGTCACATATCACGCGGATCAGGATCCTCAGGTAAAGCTTGCGCTCGACGATTTCTACAACCTGGAGTACGACAAGGCTGTTTCCGAGTTTGAGCGTATCGAGAAGGCCCATCCCGAGGATCCTTTCGCGGTAGTTCATGTCCTACAGGCGACCGTGTTCCGCGAGCTATATCGCCTGAATCTGCTTGATACGACGCTCTACGCACACGATGGATTTCTTTCCGGGAAGGCAGTAAACGGCGATCCGGCGGTGCGCACCCAGGTCGACCAGCTCACAGCGCGCACAGTCAAGCTTTGCGACGCGCGGCTGGCGAAGGACTCTAACGACGTGGAGGCGCTCTACGTGCGTGGTGTTGCACGGGGGTTGAAGTCCACCTACATCGCCCTGGTCGACAAAAGTTTCCTCGCTGCCTTGAGAAGCGCAGTTGCGGCGCGTCGCGATCATGAACGCGTTCTGCAGATCGATCCTAAGTACATTGACGCGAAGACTGTCGTAGGTGCGCACAACTACGTGGTCGGTAGCCTGCCGATGCCGGTGAAGGTGCTTGCCGGTATTGCCGGCCTCGGAGGAAATCGGAAACGAGGACTGGAATACCTGCAACAGGCTTCGAAGGAGGGTCGCGAGTCGAGTGCTGATGCCCGCGTTGCCCTCGCCCTTTTCCTGCGCCGGGAAGGCCGTTACGACGAGGCTAGCGGGGTAGTGGAGACCTTGACTAAGCAGTATCCCAGGAATTTTCTCTTCGCTCTCGAACACTGCAATCTGCTGAAGGATGGCGGCAAGGGTCCGCAGGCTGTGATCTGCTACGAGAAGCTGCTCGACGGAGCAAGATCCGCGGAGTTTGCGAACCCTCACGTCGAATTTGCGGCCTTTGGACTGGCAGAAAGTTTGCGTGGGCAGAAGGATTATGAGGGCGCGCTCAAGGAATACGAGTTCACTGCTAATGTGCCCAGCGGACAGCTCAGCTTAAAGCAACGTGCCGGATTGGCTGCGGGCGAGATGTACGATGTGCTGCGCAAGCGCGACCTGGCTGTGATTCAATACCAGGCGGTAATTGCTCAGGACAATTCATCCGCGCAGGCGGAAATAGCTCGCAAACTCCTGCGTGAGCCTTATCGTCCTGAATAGGACATTTGGCTTCGAACACTGCCGAGACAACTGGTTTAAGGAGGGCATCGGCTGCAGCCGTGCCGCTCGAAACAGAGGTAGAACTTCTGAGTGCTGGAGGCAGGCCACTTCACGATACGCGTAGTGGTGCCGCGCCCCCGGCGCTCGAAGGTGATATGAGGAGAGCTCGGAACGGCACGGCTAAAGCCGATGCCCCTCCCTAAACCCGCGTTCTTCCAGTGGGGGGTACAGTGGGAACTTTTCAGGGATTGCGTGCGTTTCTTCCCATAGGTGGTTCCGACGAGGGCCAGCATGAGTCACTGGAGGGTTTATGTACTGCAATTTTTGTGGACGAACCATGGCAGACGACTGTCTCTACTGTTCGGCCTGCGGCCGCCAGTTAGGGGCGAGAGTAGTTCGGCGACCGCTGGAGCGTGCGCGTGAAGGTCGAAAGATCGGTGGCGTGTGTATGGGTCTTGCTCGCCACCTCGATGTCGACGTAACTCTGATCCGCTTGCTCACGCTGGTAGTAGCGATATTCACTGGCATCGGATTTGTCGCATATGTGATCGCCTGGATCGTGATACCTGAAGAGCCGGTCATCGTGCCCCAGACGCAGGTAGTGCACAGCCAATCCGGCCCGCCCATGACCTAGATTCTGTCGGGATTGCAGGTTTGGAGGACCACATCATGTTCTTCGGCCGATCCTGGAACGAATGGATCGCGCAGTACGCAAGCAGCCATCAGAATGCCGTCAATCGTGTCTGCCACACGATCGGCATTCCGATGATCATCCTCTCTCTAGTTGTCACGCCGGTGATTCCATTTGTCTCTGGCTTCTGGCGATTGCCTCTCACGCTTTTCATAGTCGGCTGGATCTTTCAATTCGTTGGACACGCATTCGAAGGCAAGCCTCCGGAGTTCTTTCATGATTGGAGGTTCTTGCTCGTGGGAGCGAGGTGGTGGGTGGCAAAGATGAGAGGTAAGGCTTAACAGAGCAAACACGAAGGTCACGAAGGAAAAACCAAAGACACGAAGCGCCCTCCGTGACCTTGATGTTGCCTTCGTGACCTTCGTGTTCGCTCTTCGATCTTTCCTCGGCGTTCAAGAAGTCGCAGGCTGTTGCTGCGTGGCGCAATGAATTGCGCCTAGTCCCCAAATGAAATCGCCGCAATAAATGCCAACCACGTCTCGATCTGGAAACAGTTCACCAAGAATGCTTAACGCGGCTTTGTCGTAGAGATTGTTGAAGGTGGGGACCAAGACGACGGCGTTGGCGATGTAAAAGTTGGCATAGCTGGCCGGCAACCGTTGCCCACGAAACCAAACAGGGGAGGGAATCGGAAGCTCAATCACTTTGAAGCGTTTGCCATCCTGATCGGTGGCACTTCGCAGGCGTTGCAAATTGTCCTGCAAGGGCGCGTGGTTCGGATCGGAAGAATTTTTCTCGACGGCGGTGACAATGGTGTCGGGCGAAACGAACCTGGAAATGTCATCGACGTGGCCATGCGTATCGTCGCCAGCGATTCCGCTTCCTAACCAGATAGTCTTCGTGACTCCTAGATAATCGGCGAACATTTGTTCCAGCTGCTCACGAGTGGCGCCCGGATTTCTCTCCTGAACGTCACTTAACAGGCATTCTTCTGTCGTGAGCATTGTGCCGCGCCCGTTCACATCGATGCTGCCGCCTTCGAGCACGGCGCGCCGGGGCTTTCCGTTGACTTTCAACTCGGGTGGCCAGCTCTCGAGTCCAAGCTTGCGGCCAATTAGTGCGGGAAGCTTTTCGTCCTTCTTGTAGTTCGGATATTTGGCCCATCCGTTGAATTGCCAATGCGTGATTGCCAACTTGGGATTCTTGTCTCGCGTAACAAAGATCGGGCCCGAGTCGCGAGTCCAAACGCGATCTGTCTTCCAGCGAAAGAATTCCACGCGATCTAACTGCACATGCGCGTGCTTCAGAGTGCGTTCGGCCGAACGCTGATGTGAGGCATCGTTAACGATGATCCTCACCTGCTCGCCGCGCGCGAGATGGCGAACGATGTCGGCATAAATAAACGGAATAGGTTGGAACTTGCCCGGCCAGTCATCGCGGTTGTGCGGCCACGCGATCCACGTGGCTTCATGACGCTCCCATTCCGCCGGCATGCGATAGCCAAGCAACGCTGGCGTGGCTGACTGCGGTCTCTTCAATTCTCGCCTTTCAAACAACACAACCACAGAGGACATAGAGGACACGGAGGAAAATTGGAGCCATGTTTTCCCGGTTTCCTCAGTGTTCTCTGTGTCCTCTGTGGTTAGCTCCTACTTTCAATCTAGGAATCGATGCGTAATGCCGGAATAGCTCTCGATGCGGCGGTCGCGCAAGAACGGCCAGTTACGGCGAGTTTCGTCAATCTCGCTTAGGTTCACCTCAGCACAAAGGATCTCTTCGCGGTCGTGTGAGGCCTCTGCGAGGACGCGTCCGAAAGGATCGGCGAGGAATGAGCCTCCCCAGAACTCCAGGCCGGCGCCTTTGGCTTCGTTTCCGCGGATGTTGCCGGTTTCGTGGCCAACTCGATTCACCACAGCAACGAATACTCCGTTGGCGATGGCATGTGCGCGCTGAATCGTGCGCCAGGCATCGTGTTGCGCGACCCCATGTTGCTCCTTCTCCGCCGGATGCCAGCCGATCGCTGTCGGATAGAAGAGCACCTGTGCTCCTTGCAGCGCTGTAAGCCGCGCGCCTTCTGGATACCACTGATCCCAGCAGACCAACGTTCCAATGCGGCCAACATCAGTGTCGAATGCTTTGAATCCGAGATCGCCGGGAGTGAAGTAGTACTTTTCGTAGTAGAGCGGGTCATCGGGAATGTGCATTTTCCGATACAGACCCTTGATGGCTCCGTCGCTTCCGATCAGCGCTGCAGTGTTGTGATACAGGCCCCGAGTCCGTTTCTCGAAAACTGAAGTAACAACAACTGCCTTGGCTTCCGTTGCTGCCTTCGAGATTGCGTCAGTGGTCGGACCGGGAATTGTTTCTGCCAGGTCGAAGAGGGCAGGATCTTCACGCTGGCAAAAATACTGGGTCCGAAACAATTCTGGCAGACAGATGATCTGCGCGCCATTGCGCCCGGCTTCGCGGATGCGCTGAACGGCCTTCTGCAGATTGGCATCCGGATCCGGCGAGCAGGAAAGTTGAATCAGTCCGACTTGGAAACGATCTTGAGTCATGGAAAGCAAAAACCAAGAGCGAACACGAAGGGCACAAAGGTGACACAAGAGGTCACGAAGAAACTATTGCCAAATCTCTGGAAAGAATTACAAATACGTTCTTCGTGTCCTTCGGAGTCGCCTTCGTGACCTTCGTGTTCGCTCTTCCCGGTCTTACTCGAAAATCAGAATTGCGGCTGCAATTACGGTGGTCCAACGGCCGTGCTTATCCCCCACTGCCGACTGAGTCATGTTGGCCGTGCGCACGATCTTGTTCGAGATGCGATAGATTTCCTTCTTCTCGTCCCAGGACTTGTCGGCGTCGAAGTCCACATCAAGCGTTGTCGCCAGCATCTCGGCTGCGAGTTCTTCCGCGTAATCGCCCGCCTGGTCGTCGGTCTCACCAAAGCTGTGGTGCTCGCTCATGTAGCCGTAAGTGCTGCGATCCGTCGGAATAGCGACACCAATACTTGAGGCCAGCAATCGATGCGGTTCGCGAGTTGAATTCTCGGCGACTACCGCAAACACAACCTCGCCGTGATTGAGGTACTTTTGGCCTACTTTGCGGGAGGTCAACTTGCAATGCGGCGGGAAGATGGAAGATACGCGTACCAGATTTTGCGATGCGATGCCGGCGTCACGCAGTGCCAGCTCGAAGGAGGTCAAGCGCTCTTTGTGTTTTCCCACCCCTTTGGTGAGAAAGAGCCGCTTGGGAACCATGTCTTTACCCAATTCAAAAATCCTCCGGAAAGGCTGATAGAAAAAATAAAGCTAACAGAAATTGTGCACTACGCGGGAAGGAAAATGTTTAAGCAGTATGAATTTCCCCGGTTTAGGAGTGGGCCAATTTCTTTACGGCTTTTCTATGTACCGCAATGTCCATGAAGGCGCGAGCAGCGCGGCTCAGCGTCTTGTCCTTGCGATAAACCAGCGCCAAGTCTCGGGCGATCGGAGGATCGATGAAGTTCAGGGCCACAAGCGTTCCGGCTCGGACCTCGTCGGAGATATTCGATCGTGCTACAAAGCCAATGCCCACGTCGGCGGCCACGAACCGCTTGAGCAGCTCACTGGAATCGAGTTCCATTGATACATGAGGTTTGAGCTGAGCTTCCTGAAAGACGTCATCAATCGCGTCGCGCGTGCGTCCTAACTTTGGGAGAACCAATGGATACTTGGCGATTTCCTCGAGGCGTGCGTGTGCAAGCTGCGCCAGAGGATGTCCGGGAGAAGTAATGAGGACCAGTTCATCGTGGTGTATGGGAAGGGCTGCTAGCCGAGCATCCTTCACGGGCATCGAGACAACGCCGAAGTCCACCGTCTGGTCAATCACGGACTCCAGCGTCGTAGTGGTCTCCGCGCGTTGAATGCTGACGGAAACCTTGGGGTACTGGCGTTTAAAGTCGCCAAAGACCTCGGGCAGAATGTAGAGACAGGTGGCTTCGTTGGCCCCGACAACGATTTCTCCACGTGGCGTGCGCTCCATTTCCGCAATGGTCATCTTCACGGACTTCAATGATCGGAGCGCTTCTTCGGCGTACGTCTGAAATGCTTTTCCGGCCATGGTAAGCGTAACCTTGGCGCCCGAGCGGTCGAACAACTTGGCTCCCACTTCCTCTTCGAGAGCGCGAATCTGCGATGAAATGGCGGGCTGAGTCCGAAAACAGCGCTCGGCAGCTTTGGAAAAGCTGGAGTGCTTAGCGACTTCCAGGAAGGAGTTGAGTTGGTCGAGATCCATGAGGCCGGACGGGAACTTGACCTGTATCGTACCCCGGATTGCTTAATTTCGCAGCCAAAACGGCGGGCTCACCCAACCGGCACCTCAACTCGCGTTATGAAGACCTCCGTATGGAGACTGTCGTTTATTTCAGTGGGATCAGCAGACTCAAAGAAGAGTTCCAGCGCCTCAACTAGATTTGGTTCTTGCCGCCTCGACGGTTTCACCCTGACTGGCAATGTCGAGCTCCGGGCAGAGGGCTACATATGCGTCGTCTTCGCGTTCAATGATCGCCGTCAGTTGTCGAGTGCTCTTCATGCGCCGAATTGTATCCCACGAGTTCGTGGCGATTTCTTGCTGCTTTCATTGCTAGAATCGAAGCGTGCCGCAGTCTCGAAATCTCATGCGAGCCCACGCTTTAGGGCGCGTTTTGTGGAGGCTTAGCAACCGTCACTATGCGGTGAGAGGAGGAGTTGCTGCGGCTAAGAGTGTTGGCAAGGCCGCTGCACGAACCACTCGGATCCTGGTGCTTGAGATCACTGGCTTTTTCTTCGCGGTGTTTGCTGCGATGGGCCTCGGAGCTGCCTGGCGTCAATGGGAGAGGATTCAGTCTGGCCAGTCGTCAGCTCCCGTTTCGCATGTGATCGTGACTTTGGCGTTTACCGCGACATTCATCTACTTCTCTGCGAGTTCCTTTCTGCGTGCTCGCCGCCGTGCCGCGATTAAAGAGAATGGCAATGGTTGATTCTGCGCGATCGGAAAGCCTCAAGCCGGCTTCTCAACCCGAACTGCGCGAACTCTATACCGAAGAAGACCTCTCGCAATCGCAGTGGAATTACGACGAGCAGGCTGGTTTTCCTGGTCAGTATCCATTCACTCGAGGCATTCAGCCCACGATGTATCGCGGACGCCTCTGGACCATGCGCCAGTATGCAGGCATGGGAGATGCGGAAGAGTCGAATCGCCGTTACAAATACCTGCTTGCGCACGGCACCATGGGGCTCTCTGTCGCCTTCGATCTGCCGACCCAAATCGGATATGACTCAGATGATCCCATGGCCTTGGGTGAAGTCGGCAAAGTCGGAGTAGCTATTGATTCCATCGAAGACATGGAGCGGCTTTTCGACGGCATTGATCTGGAGAAAATTTCCACGTCGATGACCATCAATGCCACGGCCATCATTCTGCTGGCGCTGTATGTTGCCGTGGCGAAGCGAAGGGGCGCGAATCCCCGTAAGCTGTCGGGTACGGTGCAAAACGATGTGCTGAAGGAGTACATCGCGCGCGGGACGTACATTTATCCCCCACTGCACGCGATGCGGATCATTATTGACATCTTCGCCTTCGCCAATGAGCATCTGCCGGAATGGAATCCAATCTCGATCTCCGGCTACCACATGCGAGAGGCCGGCTGCACCGCTGTGCAGGAAGTAGCGTTTACGCTTGGGAACGGTATTGCTTACGTGCAGGCCGCTCTTGATGCTGGACTCGACTTGGACCGCTTTGCTCCGCGACTCTCATTCTTCTTCAACGCCCACAACAATTTCCTGGAAGAAGTTGCAAAGTTTCGCGCTGCGCGACGGATGTGGGCTCGCATTATGCGCGAACGTTTTCGGGCGAAGAACCCCAGGTCGTGGATGCTTCGGTTCCACACTCAGACTGCCGGCTCAACGCTCACTGCCCAGCAACCTGAAGTCAACATCGTGAGAACCGCGATTCAGGCACTCGCATCCGTGTTGGGCGGCACGCAGTCACTTCATACCAATGGATACGATGAAGCGCTGGCGATTCCCACTGAAGAGGCGGCGCGCATTGCGCTCCGCACTCAGCAGATCATCGCCTACGAATCAGGCGCAGCACAGACCATTGATCCATTCGCCGGATCGTATGCGATTGAGAGCCTCACGGACGAAATCGAGAGTCGAGCCAGCGACTACATCGAGAAAATCGGTTCTCTGGGAGGCATGATCAAGGCCATCGAACAAGGATTCGTGCAGCAGGAGATCCAGAACGCAGCTTACGACGTCCAAAAGAAGATTGATCACGGCGATGTGGTCGTCGTTGGTGTGAACCGCTTCGCGATTGAGGACGAAAAGGCAATTCCAATCCAGCGGATCGACGAAGCGCTGGAGCGCAAGCAGGTGGAGCGAGTGCGGGCACTGCGGGCCGGCAGGGACGCCAACCAGTGGCGAATCGCCATGAATCGCCTGAAAGACAGTGCTTCAAGCGGTGCCAATCTTGTTCCCGCAGTGATCGAGGCAGTGGAAAAAAAGTGCACAGTTGGCGAGATATCCAATCAATTACGTGAAGTATTTGGAGAGCACCGCGAGACTGTCGTCATCTAAGTTGGCTGCATCCAATCGGCCAGATCGTTTAGGGAGAATGTTGGGCCTGGAGATCGCATGCTTCGCGGCAGTCGCGGCAGTAGTACGCGCCGTCAGCGCACAATCGAACGTCGCTCAATCCCTGGCACAAAATGCAGTATTTCTCGCAGGCACAGCGCGCTTCTTCTCGGTCGCACTGTGAACAGATGAATTTCGTTGCCATACCAAGAATGTAGCGCGGTTGCGACGAGAGGGAAACGCCGGAGCAGAACAATTTGTGTTGAGGGAGTAAACTTTAGTAAGAGCTAGAGAAAGTAAGAGCTAGAGAAGCAGAACTGCTGTCATTGGGATCATGGTTACTTAGGATTTTTTTCGATCCTGCGCATTTCCTTCAGCAGTGCGGCCTCCACTTTTGCGGATTGGCGTTCCCCTCGCGCGACGCGGCTGACATAAGACGGATCGATTCCTAATTGTTTTGCAATTCTGCTGTAGATACCGCGGTATAGGCTTAGTCGATTGAATTTTTGGTTTTTGGTATTATCCAACGTCATGATTCGTGACCCGCTGTCCTGGTCAGCGTGGCGCGATGCTAGATCACGACAACTGAGGGACAAGGGTGAGCGCCCTTTTTGTGGAGTTATAACTCTAATGTTAGCGAGAATAGCTCCGCCGCCATTCCCTGTCAAGGACTGATATGCGCGCTGGTACCAGGCTGGCTAGACCAGAGTGGGCTATACAAATCGAACGTTTGCGTGAACGTCTGCATTTGAATCAGGCAGGCCTTGCGCGTCTGCTCAACGTTTCCCCAATGGCGGTCTCGCGCTGGGAGCGTGCCGTCAACGAACCCGAAGCTGCCTTCTACATTCACATGGGGACTCTCTCCGGAGATCCCGACTGCTGGTACTTCTGGCAGCGTGCAGGACTGCCCGCCAGCGATCTCAAACGCGCCCTGCGCAAATCGAAAAACAGCAAGAGTCCACAGGCCGCCGTTGCCGAGCTGGAAAACCTGGCCGTTCCGCTGCTCGGAGTCAAAGCGGGTACTACCGAACCTGGAGATAACGATCCCAATATCGAGCGGAGTCCGATCGTCGCTAGAGTGATGGCGCCTAGCGATTGGAGCGAGAACAAGCTGAGTGTGCGCTGCCTGCGGGTTGTGGGCGACGGCATGGCTCCCCTGATTTCGGACGGCTCCGTGGTTGCCGTCGATCTGTCGCAATTCGATCCCTCTAAGCTGAACAACATGATTGTCCTCGCGTGGCACAAGGACCATGGCCTACTCATTCGCCGCCTCAAGAGATTTGGAGCCGCTGAAGTGCTCGCCGCCGATGCTGATCGTACTGAAGCCAGCACACTCAGTCTCGATCGCAACTGGCGGGTTCTTGGTCGCGTTGTGTGGTGGCTGTCGCGACCGAAATAGGATCGGCGCGTTCCGTTGTCATCCTGTCTCTCGCTTATGATTTGTGACACTCCATCCTGCTATTCTGATTGTTGAAGATCGTCAACAAGATTGCGTTTGTCGGAGGCATTCTCGCCTCCGGCTATTCAGCTTCTCCTCCCCTCGCTTTAGCATTAGGACTCGCACTTGCGCTAGCACTCGGGAACCCCTTTCCTGAATTTACTTCCCGCTGTTCGAAGTGGCTGCTGCAGATCTCCGTTGTAGGACTTGGTTTTGGCATGAGCCTTACTGAAGTCGTTCATGCCGGGCGCTCTGGTTTTCTTTACACGCTGGTGGGAATCAGTTTTGCAGTAGTGTGCGGACTGCTGCTCGGGCGCGCACTTTCAGTTGAGCGCACGCCGTCGCTCTTGATTTCGGTGGGGACCGCGATCTGCGGAGGAAGTGCTATCGCTGCTGTAGGACCGGTCGTGGACGCCGACGATCACGACATGGCTGTTTCTCTCGGTACTGTGTTCATCTTGAATGCGGTTGCTCTATTCGTGTTTCCCGTCATTGGCCATCGGCTTGCGCTCTCACAAACCCAGTTTGGGATCTGGTCAGCGCTGGCGATTCACGACACGAGTTCAGTCGTCGGCGCCGCCGCCCGGTATGGAAGCGTGGCCTTGGCGGTGGCAACGACCGTGAAACTCACACGCGCCCTCTGGATTGTGCCGGTAACGCTTGCCGTAGCAGCGCTTAACAAGCACAAAGCACGTGTGCAAGTGCCCTGGTTCATTTTGTTTTTTCTGCTGGCGTCGGTTGCGAGGAGCTACTCACCAGAATCCTTCATGCCCGCGTACGCCTTCTCGCTTAGTGCAGCCAAAATTGGATTGGCCGTGACACTGTTTCTAATTGGCAGCGGATTGTCGCGCAAAGCAATCGCCGAAGTGGGAGCGCGTCCGCTGGTGCAGGGAATAGTTCTGTGGGCGATTGTGGCTGCGGGATCGATGTGGCTAGTGCGTTCGGGATTATTTTAGGCACGGCTTCCCGTGCTCGAACGCGGCCTGTCCCGTTGTCCCGCGAGTATAGGGTTCGGGACAACGGGACAAAATAGATTTTGCAATCTAAGCCACTGCTAATCTGAAGGTTAGAGCCATCCAGTTTGCCGGGACAAGACTCGCTTTTTCCGCCTTTTGTCCAGAGCCATTTTTCCTTCCAGATGAAGCTCAAACGCAAAACAAAAAAACTCACGCAGATCGACGCAGATTTTAGGGATTCACGCTGATCGTTCTCCGGGATGATCTCGGATTCATATCGTTTGGGCGTGATGAAGCTTTTCTAGCGGATTCAGCGTTTTCGAATGCGCGCTGTCCCACTGTCCCAGCGCGTATGGGGTTTTGGGACAGTGGGACAGAAGCCCTTCCTCTCAGTAAGTGGTGTGAACTCATGTATTTAGGCGCTGTTTGGATATTGGGACAGTAAGCGTGGTTTTCATGCCTCTGTCGCAAGCCTCTAGTCCTCGAGTTATGGTGCCGAACCGGATCAAAAGCTCACTCCAGCTTCCAAAGAGAAAATCCGCGTGAATCCCTGAGATCCGCGTGCATCTGTGTGAGCTTTTGCTTTTGTTTTTTAGCGCCGATAAATAGCCAAGCCCGTAGCGACCTGAACGATCGACTCCATGCTCCTGCGTGCCGCGGACTTAGCTGCGCTGTTGGGTATGAACAAAACATCCTCATTCTCCAGCGCAATATCGGGAGCTTTAGAGGTCATAATCTCCTTCAGTTGCACTGGAATTTCCTGCAGCTTCCCAGCGTTACGCCGGATAATTCTTACGTTTTTCGTCGACGCGGTGGGATTCACTCCCTGGGCCAGGGCTATGGCCTGCAAGACGGTCAGATTGTCATCGTTATTCATCACATAGCCGCCGGGCGTCTTTACGTCGCCGCTCACGTAAACGATTCCGGCGCGGGACACCATTACGGTGTCTCCGGGCTGGAGGAACGCGTTTTGCGCGAGCGCTTCCTTGGGATCGCGCGACAAAAGGATCGCGTTTCCGGCCGTGGGATGCTCGCGATGACTCACGTAAATCATCTTTCCGGCGCGGTTTGTGGCGCCACCCGCGGCAGATAATGCGTCGAAAAGACGCGGTGAACCGAGCAGCGGATAAATCCCGGGTCGCGTTACCTCTCCCAAAACGGAAATTCCCTGCGTTGCAAATTCTTTTACGAGGATGCCTACATGCGGATCGCGCAAGAATCCACCGCTTACCAGTCGTTGTTCGAGGTCTTTCTGCGCCTGTTCTGGGGTTAGCCCAGCCACCTTTGCGGCTCCAACCAGCGGAACTGTGATCTCTCCAGCGCCACTTATACGCAGAGTCCCACTCAACTCCGGCGCTCCGAATACTTTCAATTCGATCAGATCACCGGGTCCAAGACGCGGATCGGACGCTGCATGAGCGGAAGTCGCATCGTTAGCCACGCTCCCGACACTCTTTTCGACGGAACTAGCGTCATTAACGGCACTTGTTTGAGCAGAATTTTGCGCAAAGAGAAGACCATTGCGGGAATCAATCGAGGGCAGAAAGACGCAGCAAAGCATCACAAAGCGGCGGATAATCATGGGAAGTGCGGGATTCTAGCACGCCGGTCGCGGGTTGGTAGAGACGCAGCATGCTGCGTCTCTACGCGTTAATCCGCGGGTTCGGCGACGAATTCCGGCACGCTAAACGCGCGATGATAATCAATAAACCGCTCTGCGCCCTGGCTTCCCAGGTATTTGTGCAACGATTTGCGGTCGCTATTGCGCAAATCGACGACGATAAGCCCGTCCAGCGTGTCAGAAAAGCGGCCATCAACGTTGAAGGCAAGCACTTCGCCGCCCATTTTTAGGTATTGCTTGAGCAGAATCGGGATCCCTTTGCCGTCAAATTCGAATTCCGAAATGGACCCCGAGAGCTCTTCCGGATCGCGAACGAGGCGGTTAAAAGCGCTAATATCCCAATGTTTGAGCCTTGCAGAGCGGAAAGCGCGCCTTGGCTGCACCATTGCGGCCAACGGATGCGTCGCAAACTGCGCCTGAAAGAACTGATACATCAGCGTTCGCGACGCTGGAGCGTACGAATTCGAGATGCTAACCGCGCCAAACAGCACCGGATGCGCCGGATTCAGCGCAACATAGCGTCCAATAGCCTTCCATAAAAGCAGCAACGGCGCATACTGACGCTGGTATTCGGGGCGCACAAACGACCGTCCCAGCTCCACCGCCGGCCCTAAAAGATCGAAAAAGTCGTCCTTAAAGCGGAAAAGCGTATTGGTATAGAGCCCGTTAACGCCGAATTTGTGCAGGATATTCACAGTCGGCGCCAGCCGATAAGCGCCAACAATCTCTTTTTGGGGCTTATTCCAGACAAAAAGGTGCGTGTAATAGTCGTCGTAGCGGTCTAAATCGACCGATTTTCCCGTTCCCTCGCCCTCTGCGCGGAAACTTAACTCCCTTAGCCGACCGATTTCGCGCAAAATATGCGGGATTTTCGGCGCGCTAGCGCAGTAAGCTCCATATTCTTCGCTGCTTTCCAGGCACGCTGACGACGGTAGAAGCGCGATTTCCTGCTCCAATTGCGCCGCTGGAACCGCGTCCGCGAGCGCTTCCGGCGCGGGAAGAAAGGGAATTAACGGCAGTTTTGCGGCGGGTAAGAACGGAATTTGCGCGGTTTTGGGGTCTTCGGACGCCGTTTTTGCGTCATTCCGGCACACTTTTGAGGCGCGATTGGCAAGCAAATAAGTCTTCCAGCGCAGGAATTCGGTGCCTTCCCGGACGGAAGCGAACCCCTTGAATCTGTCATCCTGAGCGGACGAGGGTTCCCGCGCGCTTTCTCCAGCGCGGGAAACGCGGGGGCCCCGAGAACCCGCTGTTGGTTCTTGGGGTGCGGAAACCGGAGTCGAAGGATCTTGTGTTTTGGTGTTTGCGTCGGGAATTGATCGACCGTTGACCCATTCGCTACCGCGAACGGTACTGACCTTGTTCTCTAGCCTCTCTGGCTTCCCAATTCGGATCTCGACCTTCGCGCCGCGCTTGCGCAAAAATTCCTTCGCCAAGCTCGCTGTCCGCAGACGTGGATGGACAAATCCCATCAATTGAAACGACGCGCTGTTGCGCCCATCGATAAACACCGGCAGTGCCGACGCCCCAGTCGAACGAGCCAGGCGAAACGCTGTTGTGTTCCATTCCGGATCAGTCACACCCTTCGCCCACTGCTTCGGATTCAAGTGAGCAACTTCGCCGGCGGGGAAGATGAGCAACATGCCGCCCCGATTCAGCCACTCTTTTGCTCCCCGGATCCCGCGCTGATTAACGTTCGGTGAGGACGCTTCATGTTGCGTCTCCACAGATTTCTTTGCCGAGTGCTGAGTGCTGACGGCCGACTGCTGTTTTCCCCCGAACGGATCCAGCGGGATACAGTACTCATCCAACTCGGGAACGCCAGTCAGCATGTAGTTGGTAAGAATCTTCAAATCCGGACGCACCCGCAGCAACAACGCACCCAGCAATATGCCGTCGAGAATTCCAAACGGATGATTCGCCACCACGACGCAAGCGCCGGTAGCAGGCACGCGTGCAAGATCGGCGTCGCTCACCGAACAGGTTACGTTCATCTTCTTTAAGAGCCGGTTAAAGATATTAGTGCCATCCGGTTCGCGCGTCGCTTCGTAGACTTCGCGCACCTTATCCAGGGAAAGCAGCTTCGCCAAAATGGGATTGAAAGAAGGGAAGAGCGTCCTTTCGCTCACAAAGGACCCCCGCGCACCCTCGTGCGGGTTTTGCCGGAAGCTGGTAGCCGGAGGCTGGAAGCTATTTTTGCGACGCATAGTTGAATCTATCTAGCTTGCGTTGCTTCTTGATTAACCCAAAGTGAAATGAGTGTGAATTGAGCGAAGAACCGATTACGGAAGTGGTACGACTTCAGGGTCAGGAGGAATCGTGTGAAAGAGCAAAAGCAACACACGACACGGATGTCACGGAAGAAGCTACGGATTTACACGAATTTCGTATCGGATGCTTTGGGCGTGCTCCGACACGAAACGAACCAATCTGCTCCGCACGGGCGCTCGGCTACCGCAGCCACGACGGTTGGACAAAAGCGCCATCGCCTGCCGAGTCCCATACTGCGAAACGAACCCAGGATTTTCCCGCGGCCTCAAATGGGATTGAGAAATGTTTTTTCCCAAACGGCGGCAGGTCTTTTGCTGAAATGATTTGCCGGTCGACTTTCTTGCCATCGCCCCAAACTACTTCGACGAACTCGAGCGGGAACGTCCACTCCACATCGGCTGAGATGTTTCGCCGATATCGGCTGCCTTCCACTGCGTAGTTCGTGATGAGGATCTCCCCGGTAGTCACAAAGAAGTCGCCGGAGCGGAGCGCGCGCAGGATCGGTGACCAATCTTCATCCGGCCCGGGCACGCGGCTTAGCTTCAGGTAATTCACCGGGAAGTTCGGATACAGATCATCCTCCGGCCCCTTCTTGTAAGTATCGATGTCCGCAATGATGTATTTCGGCTTCAGCCCGGAGCCGGCGTTCTGGTTGTTCATCGTGTCCATGGAATCGAAGCAGCGCCACTCGCACAAACGCTGCTCGGAAAGGTCCATTCCCATTCCGGGCTTAAACGCCACTCCCAGGTAGCGATCGCTCCTGATCCAGGCCTTGTCGAACACGGCGTCGGGATAGCCGGTCGTGCCCTTGGTCCGCGGATGTGCGTGGTACCAGTAGGCATCTTCGGCGGCGATCATCGCCTGCACATCGTCCGTGCCGCCCGTGTGGTACACCTTTCCGTAAATGGGATCCATTTCCGTAAACGCCTGGCCCGGAGTGCGCACCTTCGACCAATACACATTCTTCGGCCAGAGAATGTTGTAGTGGCCTCCGAAGTAGGCGCTCGGCTCCTCCCAGGGCACGACGAGGAAGTTTTTGTCCGACGCGCGCCGGCATCCTTCGAAATAATCTTTTTGATCCTTGAAGCGCAGCGGTCCCGGATCATCGCGCGCCAGCTCGAAATGAAAGTCGCTGAGCCCGATGATGTTCAGATTGAGAGCCCGCATCGCTGCCAGGTCTTCGATCTGTGTGTCGAGCGAGCCGCTCTGGCGCAGGCGTCCGGTAAAGTCCAGGTGAAAGTGGTTGACGAAGGTTTTGTACCCGGGCAGCGGCTTGAACGTATCCCCGTGGGTGAAGGCCAGCACCGCATCCCGCGTGGCTTCGGCGGGTTTGGCGTCCACATAGAAGTACACCGCCATGCGCTGCCACGTGCCCGGCGGCGCGTTGAACAGCGCAAAGTTGTCGCGATACTTCTCCACCTCTTCCCGATCCGGCTGGCGAATGCCGATCGCGAAGCGCTTATCGCCGTCCTTGCGGTACCACACATATCCCAGATTGGTATCGACCTCGCGCGTAAAGAAGAAGGTGTGCGGCGGAGTGAATGTAGCCATCGATCCACCCTTGCCCTCAGCCACCAGCACACGGTTCGCCGCCTTCACCGGCGCAACCGCATCGTTCTTCGGACCGCCAAACAGGTACCGCTGCGGATGCCCGCCAACGTCGTGCCAAGCAACCCGTGGCATAAGATCGGTCGAAAGGCCGCTCAGTCCCGCCTCGTACTTGTAGGCAATCGATGGTTCGTCGGTTTTGGCGACCGCCTCCATGCGAATGAGGTTTGTTCCGCGATACACCGTGAATCGCAAACTACCGGAGAAGATTCCCATATCGAGACCGGGAAAGGTGACCTCGATGCGGTCTCCGTCGGTCTTCACGCTGCATGAATCGGCATGGAACGCTGCCGTAGCCTGGCGGACCTCCTCCGGCTTGCGCGGCAAACCCAAGCTGTGCGGCGTCTTCTCTCCCGGATGCGTACCGGGAACCTCCAGCGGCGCATCCCAGAACGCATACCACTTATTCTTCTCGATGACCTCAGGAGTAATCTCCACCCCAAGCGACCGTAGAGGCGCCGCCTGCTGCTCCGACATCCGCCGCACTCCGCTCGTCACCCGGAATTCCGGCGTCAGATTCTGGCCCAGCGTCCTCCAAGCGCCGCCAGCACGCACCGCCAAATCGCGAATGGTAGGCACGCCATTGCTAACGGCAAACTTGGTACGCAGTTCGTTAGTACCTGCACCTGTCCACTCCACAACCAGGACCTCGCCCTGGGGTGTGGCAGTCAACCCTGAACGAACCTTGTATTCGCTGAGATCACACTTGAGCGGCTCAGCCCAGCAGGTTACGGTTGCGGAGAGTGTGATAAGTGCAGGTAAAACGAATCTCGTGAGCTTGCGCATGAGGTTGTTCGGCATGTTATCGCCTGTGGCCGCGCAGTGTAGCAGAACCACCTGCGGTAGTGGGTGGTGCGGTTGCAGTTGGTTCTTAAGCAACCGCCTTCAGCATGGCTGCTTTAGAATTTTCTCTGAAGCGCCGTTGAAGCCATCTAGTTAAAGGAAAGGCCAGTTTCGCCGAGATAGCTCGAGGGCGTGAAAAAGCGAGGAGATCGTACCAGACGGAATCATCCCGGCTCTCCCGTTCCACAGAGAACCGTTCTTCTCCACTTTCAGCATGGTCTAGAAGAGTGCCGTACGCGAAACCACGTCTCTCCACTGAGCCGCTGCGTTCGTTCAGTACGTAGACGACTCGAGCTGCATTCAACGACCAGAAGCCGAAGTGCCGGATGAGAACTGCGACGTTCGTTCCTTTGGTGATTGGAGCGTCGGGCCAACACAATTGCAACCAGCCCATGTTGAACATCTGCCAATTATTAATTGCCTTTACAGCACGACTCCAAACATCCTCACCGTAACCAAGTAGCCATCGATTGTGATCGATTGTGTAACCAACAACGCGAGAGCGATCGGCAGAAAACCCAACGCCAGAATAGGAAAACTGTGACTCAGCCTGGCTGGCAAGGAATCCGCGGATTTTGTCGTCGGAAGGCTTCGCAATCAGGAACATTGGAAAACTAGCGCCAGCGGAAAGTCTACCTTGATCACACCAAGACACTTCGATTGCCAGAATAGGAAAACTCTGCAGGCGCCGCTGCAAATACGACGAAAGTAACTTTGCCCATCGTTCCAGCACCGCTATGATCCGGTTGCACTAAGATTTGCCCCAGCGACATAACCAAAGAACAAGGATTCATAGCGATCATCATGAGTCAGCGAAACATAAAGATCATTGGGGCGATAGCGATTCTCCTCGTACTCTGCAGCGCGGGATGGCAGATCGGTAAGTGGGAGTTGGCGAGTGTTGAGTTGCGCGACGATATGCACGATATGGCGTCGCAGCTCGGCCCACGCATTGGATATAGCAACGGCCTCTCGGATGAAGAGTTCCGCAATGAAGTTATACGCAAGGCCAGCAAATACGACATTCAGCTAGCGCCGGAGCAGGTCACAGTTGTGCGAAACGGCGAAGGCATCCAGGCAACCATGTACCTGGCTGCGGATTACACGGTTCCGATCCATCTTCCGGGATTTTCTTTCCAACTTCATTTCAACCCCGAGAGCGGCAGGAGACCCAGTTAGAGCCGGAAGGGTGGCATACCCTTCGCCGTTTCCTGTTTTTCTTGCTTACGATTTCTAGAGAGTGGGTGCCGCACTCTTCGTGTTTTCGAAGGGTGCGGGAACAGGAGCTGGTCGAGCAACTTGTTTTGATTTTGTTTCTGCTTCGAGTCTCCGCAGCGTGCTTCGATGACAAATCAGATCGACAACGTGCATCGCCAGCGCACCCTTTCGAAAAACCGCAAAAGGATGCGGCACACCCACTTTTTAGGTATGGCAAACAAGAAAAATTACGAGCAGCGAAGGCTGCGCCACCCGTCCGTACATGCTAGGCAGGATTTGAGACCCTTGGCTTCACGCCGTTTGTCCAAAGCTTGATTGCTCTTCGAAAGCACGGATCGACTCCTCGAATTCTTCGTGAAGGGCCTCGCCCATCAGCATCATGTCGGAGATACAGGTGCTCATGTCAACGGAGAGAAAGTGCTTGTGCAGGACACGAGAGAGGACAATGTGCAGCAATCGGGCTTCGATCGCGATACGTTGCGTGGTATAGCCCTGTTCAAAGCGCTCCCGGCCGTGTGTCGTCGCTCCCGGTTTCTTACTGTTAGCGATCACATTTGGACCAGCTTCGATTCGCTTCGCAAGCTCCTCGATGATCAGACGAACGTGATCGAGTCGCTCCTTCTTGCTGAGCGGAATCGAAGAGAGCATTGTGTTCTGGCTCGATTCGCTGAGCCATTTAGCCGCGATCTCATCGACGCTCTCACGCAAGATAGCTGAGAGGCGCTTGACCTGAATCGGAGTTACTCGCCGCGGCTGTTTGGCTTTTTCCTTAATCGTCTCGACGAGGTGTTTTACCTCGGCGGGTTTTGTCAGGTAGTCGTCGACCTGGTTTCGTATCGCTTCCAGTGCGGTTGCGAAATCAGGATACCCGCTGAGAATTAATGTTACGGCGCTCGGCTGGACGCGGCGCATGGCGCTGATCAAGGTGAATCCGTCACCCTTCTCGCCGATGTTCAGGTCAGCCAACAACACGTCGAACTTATCGCGGTTGATATAGGCCAGCGCTTCGGCAACTGTGCCTGCCACCGACACTGCGAAACCTTCCTGTTCCAGGATGAGCGGCAACGTCAATCGAATGCCAGGTTCATCATCGGCGAAAAGAATCCGGGTCTTACGTACTTGCATACACGTTCACCGGGAGCACAGAGAAGCTTTCCAAGTCCTTCCGGCACCTTTCTTGTGGAGAGGTGAACTCCACGAACGGAAAAATGAACCCCCCAAACCTTAGTTGCTGGGTTCCGATGCAGAGTTGGCTAAGGTGCCTGCGATATACTCGCCCGGCACTTCAGCTAGAGGCCGCATATGCGCCGGTTACTTCTCGCGTTCGTCGCCGTGCTGTTGGTCGTTCAGTGGTCTGCCACCGCGGGCGCCCAGAGTTACACGATCCAGGCCATTCGCTACGCCACCGTGCCGGACTTTCCCGTGTCTAATCTCGTGATCGGAGCGCCCAAGGAGGAAAAGGTCAACCTGGCTATGGTGTTCTGGCTTCTACGCGGCGGCGGACACAACGTCCTGTTCGACAGCGGCTTTCATCGAGAAAAATGGTTCAAGCAGTTTCCGATCACTGAATACCTGCGGCCCGATGAAGCTGTGAAACTTGCGGGAGTGAAGCCTGAGGAAGTGACGGACATCATCGTCAGTCACGCCCATTGGGATCACATGGGAGGCATTGACCTGTTCCCAAAAGCCACTGTCTGGATTCAGAAAGAGGAGTTCGCTTACTACACAGGCGATGCCTGGCAACCGGGCGGAAAACACGGCGGAATCGACAGCGAAGATGTCGCGGAATTGGAACGACTGAACACGCAAGGTCGACTGAGACTAGTGAACGGAGACGACGTAGAAATCCTTCCCGGCATCCGCGCATACACGGGCGGCCGCCACACCTATGCTTCGCAGTACATTCGCGTCGATGGCGAGCCGGTTTACGTATTGGCCTCAGACAACTGTTACCTGTATCGCAACCTTAAAGAGCGAGCTGCGTCGGCCACCTTCAGCGAAGCTGATCACCCAGCCAACATCCGTAACCAGGAACGCATGATCCAACTCGCCGGCTCCGCCGACCGTGTCATACCAGGCCACGACGCATTGCAGTTCAAGAACTTTCCTACCGAAGGCCGTATCGCCCGTATCCGCTGAGCGGACAATTCCAGCCGGATGGGCCGAGACTGTTTCCATTTCGGTTCGTGCATGCGAACTCCGTGGTCCAGGGTTGGCGGGTGGCCAGGCCTTTTTGTTGAGTTCCAATATGGAACTAACAAGAAGTCGGGTGCCCCATCCCCCCACCCCAGCAACAAAATCGAGTTGCTGGGACCCCGGCCTCGCTGTGTTGGCGAGGGTGGGAGTGACATGAATGTCAATCAGCCCGGTTTTGTTTGTTCTCTTCTTTTCGGGCAGCTTCCAATTCGTCTATTCTGTCCAATGCACGTGAAGCCAGTGGTGTCGGACAATGCAAAAGTCAAAGGCGGAATTACACGCATTCTCCTATCCCACCCTCGCGAACGTCGCTTATCGAGGGGCATACCCCAAGCTGTTAGTGCTCGACTTCAGTCAGGCAGGATGGAGCGTTTTCGTAGTTCTTCGGCGTCGCCGAGGTCGCGCGCTCGGCCGGTGTGCTCTTTGTTCCGGATCAGGGCTGCGCGGCCTATGAAATAGACCGCAACTCCATCCAGTTCCCCCTGGTCACGCGTGGACCAGGCATCTTCGAAGCTAAGGCCGGAAAGGCTAGTCAGCAAATCTATCCGGTTAGGGCTCATGCCCAATTGGACGACTTTATCCGGATCCTGAAGATCGCCGCTTCCTATCGCAAGATTCCCGAAGCCGAACTGCGATAGGGCACGCATCACCCGCTCGGCGTTCTCGGGAGCCGGACGAATGAGCAGGCCGAGATCCGCGGTGTACCGCGGAACGCCGTGATAGGCGACCGCAAAGGCTCCTACGACCAGGTATTCAACTTTGTTCGCGTTTAATAATTCGACAAACTCGCGCAAGTCCTTGCTTAGCGGCATCGGGGTGGCGGCGGTCGCGGAGTTCGATCACCACTCTAACGCGTTCGTCAGGCGACATAGCCATATCGTCGCGGGCGTTCGATTCGTCGGCGTCTTTAAAACTCGAGAAAATCCTAACCGTTTTCTCCACGGCGACATTATACGTGGCAGTGAATGCTCCAGAGTCTTGGTCCTCAAACACACTGGCTTATTCACCATGCCTTCGGCACGCAAACAGGACTCGTGTACCTTGACAACGCCTTCGTTCTTATCGAGGGGCACGCCGCTCGAGCCGCGGGTGGATAAATGGCGATAATTTCTCGGGTTTCGATGAAGTTTTCGTGGCGGCCACAACTTTCTAGTTGCGCACTGGGTTCGCTAGGAGCACTCTGTTACGCGAAAATTGGAGACATCCCCTGTGAAGCGTCTCATTGTGGTGGTGATTGCCGTTTCCACGGTCTGGTGTGGCTGTGGCGGCGGCGGAAGCTCAAGTACACCGGCTCTTCCTCAGGCGCAGATCGTGGTGACTCCTGCGTCTCCTCAAGTCCGCGCGGGAAGTACGCAGCCGTTCGCGGCCCAAGTCTCTAACGCCAGCGGCAGCGTGACCTGGGCGGTCAACGGAACGGCGGGAGGCAGTAGCACCATTGGCACGATCGATGCCAACGGACTTTACACGGCTCCGGCATCGCTTCCCACGCCCAACACGGTAACGATCTCCGCTGCGTTGAGCTCCAATTCAGGGGTGTCGGGAAGCGCGGTTGCGACGCTGCTGAATCCTGTGCCCGCGATTGCGAGCGCTTCCGTGACGGCGATTACTCCTGGGAACTATGTAGTTAGTGTCACCGGCTCGGGATTTATCAGTGGTTCGAAGCTGATGCTGGGAACCGCGGCATTCGCGACGACGGTGCAATCGGCGACGTCGCTCACCGCGCAGGCCCTGGGCATCGCGAGCACTACGGCGCTCTCATTTCAGGTCACGAATCCCGATCCGGGAGCGTCTAGCTCGAACACCGTGAACGTGGCGGCAGGGAACGTGACGCAGGCAAACGTCACCGCCAACTCCCGGCTTCTCGACCAGGCGAACTGGGGCCCGACCCTGGCCGACATCGCGCACGTGCAGAGCGTCGGTCTTCAAGGTTGGCTCAACGAGCAGTTCGCCACGCCACAGACGCAGCTTCCGCCGCCACCGGCGACGCTGCCCACGTATTGCAACACCACCGTCGCCTGTGTGCAGCAGTCTTTCTTTCAGAATGCGCTGGGCGGGCATGATCAACTGCGTCAGCGTGTTGGCTTCGCGCTCTCGCAGATCTTTGTGATCTCCGCCGTGGAGTCCCGCGGGGAGACGCGATGGCGAGTTACTTCAACATGCTCGCCAAAGACGCTTTCGGGAATTACCTCACCATCATGAAGGATGTGACCTTGTCGGGAGGGATGGGTACGTATCTGAACATGGTGAACAGCGATAAGCCGAACACGGCGATAGCAGGACAAATCGCCAACGAGAATTACGCTCGGGAATTGATGCAGCTTTTCACTTTGGGAACCGAGATGCTCAATCCTGATGGGACTCCGCAGCTCGACGCCTCGGGTAATCCCGTTCAGCCATACAGCGAACTACAGGTACAGGCTTTTGCCAAGGCCTACACCGGCTGGACATATGCGCGATCGGACGGCACCACTCCTGCATTTCCAAACAACACGCAGTACTTCGGGGCTCCCATGGTGCCACTCGATGCCCATCACGACATCAGCGCCAAGGATGTACTCAACGGTGTGACGCTGCCCGCTGGGCAGACGGCGCAACAGGACCTCGATCTAGCGTTGCAAAACATCTTCAACCACACGAACGTCAGCCCATTTGTGGGTCGACAGTTGATTCTTCATCTGGTGAGCAGCAATCCGAGTCCGGCGTATGTAGGCAGAGTGGCTGCGGTGTTCAATGACGACGGTTCTGCCTCGCACACGCGTGGAAACATGAAGGCGGTAATTCAGGCGATCCTGATGGATAGTGAAGCGCGCCGTGGCGACTCGGCGGCAACCGCGCAACCCGGCGATGGGCATCTGCGCGAACCGGTGCTCTACCTCACTAACCTCCTTCGCGGATTGGGTGTACAGGCATCGGATCCCAATGCGTTTGCCAGCAGCCTGCAGGGATTCGGCAGCAATATGGGGCAGCGAGTCATGTATTCGCCGAGCGTCTTCAATTACTTCTCGCCGGACTACGTGATTCCCGGAACGACAACGTTCGGCCCAGAGTTTCAGTTGCTCACGACGGCTACCACGATTGTTCGCCAGAACACCGTGGATTCAGTTCTACGAAATGCGCTTGGCGGAGGGACGCTAATTGACCTAACGCAGTTCGCCAACCTGGCGGGCAATCCGCAGCAGCTCGTAGATACGCTCGACGCGATTTTTACTCATGGGGCATTGCCGAGCACCGACAAGGCTGCGATCGTGACAGCGGTGAATGCCGTCCCCAGTTCCAATCCGCAATCGCGCGCCCGGGTCGCGGTTTACCTGATTACTTCTTCTTCGCAGTACCAGGTGATTCAGTAAAGGACACTCTTATATGGGTATCTCGCGCCGTAAATTTATGTCTATTACCTGCCGCTCTGCGGCGTGGCTTGGCGCCTTTGGCGCATTCTCCCGGTTCGGCGTGCTGAACGCGTTCGCGCAGCAAGCTTCGAACTACAAAGCGTTGGTGTGCGTCTTTTTGTTCGGCGGCAACGACGGAAACAACACGGTGATTCCGTTCGACGACGCCAGATACCAGATGTATTTTGCAGCGCGCGGCGGCACGAATGGAGTGACCCTGTTGCAATCGTCCTTGGGTCCGACAGAGATTCAGCCGATTTCGAACCCGTCCCTACCATATGCACTGCATCCGCGGCTGACCGAGATTCAGACACTGTTTCAAAGTGGGAAGGCAGCGATCGTTGCTAACGTAGGAACCCTGGTTTCGCCCACGACACAGGCGCAGTATCGAGGCCGAACGGTGCCCATACCGGCCAACCTATTCTCCCATTCCGACCAGCAGAACCAGATGCAGACCGCCGGACCAGATTCGAAGCTGCCGACCGGATGGGCCGGCCGAGTCGCCGATGTTCTGCAGTCGATGAATACCGGAGCGCAATATCCGGCCGTGGTCTCGCTGGCCGGCGCGCCGATTTTCTGTAATGGCACTGTGACCAATCCAGCGTCGATCGTCGCGGGCAACGTCGGCGGCCTGAACTGCTCGGAGGGTACGTCGGTTTGCAGCGCGCGTGCCCAGGCGGCGCAGCAACTACTTACCTTCGATACCGGCATATCGCTGGTGCAGTCGGCAAGCCTGGTGGCTACGCGGGCCAACCAATACAGTGCATTACTCACGTCGGCGCTGAACGGTCTGCCGGCTCTGGCCACTGTCTTTCCCACTACCGGGATCGGAGCGCAGTTAAAGCAGGTGGCGCAAATTATTCAGGCACGCAGCGCTCTTTTGCTCCAACGTCAGATCTTCTTTGTTTCGCTAGGAGGTTTCGATACGCACGGTGGCCAACTGCCGATCCAGGACACGCTGTTGGCGCAGTTGTCACCCGCCTTGAAGGCTTTCTATGACGCCACCGTGGAGATGGGAGTTGCGTCTCAGGTGACCACGTTCACCGAATCCGACTTTGCCCGCACGTTCCAGTCGAATACGAACGGAGGCACAGACCACGCATGGGGCAACCACTACTTCGTGATCGGCGGAGCGGTAAAGGGCGGCGACATGTACGGCACGTTTCCCACCCTGGCGCTTGGCGGTCCCGATGACGCCGGCTCAAATGGTCGATGGATTCCGACAACATCGCTCGATCAATATGGCGCCACCCTGGCGACATGGTTCGGAGTGACCGCGCCCGATTTGGGAACGGTGTTCCCGACACTCAAAAACTTCCCGACACAGAACGTCGGATTTATCTAGATGAGGCGCGTGCGGGTAGCTATCCTGCCTTTGGCACCCAGATATCAACGCCTGAGGGGACATCGAACTTCGTGGGCATGACCCCAATCACGGTAAAGGTTCGTCCATTCAAGCGCATGGTGGTGCCGATTGTTCGTGGATCCCCGCCGAATCGCTGCTGCCAGAAACGCTGACTGACCATCACAACCTGCTGCCTGCCCGAGCTGTATTCCTCCGGAAGGAAACCACGGCCGAGCAAAGGCGGCTCTTTCGCACTCTGAAAAAAGGCGGAAGTAACTGAGGCGCCACGAACCTTCTGAGTGCTTCCACTATCCTGAAGGTCAAATGAGCCGACTTGATAACTCGTGGCCGGTGGACTGGGTGCATTCGCTTCGCGAGTTTGAACGCAGCCCGCAATCAAGATACAGCCCACGATTCCTGCCACGGCCAGAGGCGCAGATGATTTCATGTTGTCCTCCAAATCGGCTTGGTTGAAGTGTAAAGCAGGAGAGTTTCAACACTGTTACACCACAAAGGATGCGGCCCCCGCGGGGGTCGAGTTCAACACGGTGTTCAACCCTATGGTCGCGCCGCCCAAGCCAGGCCGTCCGGCTCCTGGCCGATATCCAGGTGGCCGGTGACCCGTAATAGGAGCGTTGTCGGCAACCTTCGAGACCGCAGAACTTTTGCAGCAGATCATCTCAGGAGTCGTTATGGTATTGAAGTTGGAATCTGACCTGAGGAGGTCTGCGATTGAAGTATCTCTGCCTTGTGTACGGTGAGGAGAAAGAAATGGGGGCCATGACGGACGACGAGTGTATGGCTTACGATCAGTCCCTCAGAACCTCTGGTCGATGTCTTGCCTCGGAGGCCCTTCAGCCCGTTCGTACCGCCGCCACTGTGCGGGTCCGCCACGGAAAAGTGTCCATCACGGATGGCCCTTTCACGGAAACGAAGGAGTGTTTGGCAGGCTTCTATTTGATTGAGGCCGCCGACCTAAACGATGCTATCCAAATTGCTTCGCAAATTCCGCCCGCTCGTGTAGGCAGCATCGAGGTACGGCCGGTGAGAGAACTAACGAGCACAAGTGGCGAGCGAAGGCAGTTGTAGGGAGAGGTACTACCGGTGACGCAATTCTCCGAGGTTCCATGCGCGGGTGACGTGCTAACCCATGAGCGGGCTATGGACCGCATTATGTTCCTGGCGTTGGCGACTGCTTTCACCAGCTTTCTCGGTTGGCAGGAACACGGAGAAGCAAGTGCCGCTTCGTCCAGCCGTCGTCGCGGAGCGAACTGTTATGCGACCGTGATGACGCGAAATAATATCGAGGCTGAGCCATAGGCCCAAGCCCGACCCTTTGAGCTGCTTGGTGGTAAAGAATGGCTCGAAGATGTGGCGTTTGATCTCGGCAGGAATTCCGGTTCCTGAATCGAGGATGCAAATGCGTATTCCGCTGCGCGATAAGTCTTTCCAATCTACCGACGGATAAGCATGAATCAACAGTCGTCCGCCGGTGGGCGTTGCCTCCATCGCGTTTCGCAACAGATTGGAGAATACCTGTCTCAACTCCCCGGGAAATCCGAGCACCGGGAGCGTTGATTCATAACGACGAACGACGCTCAGGTTCTTCTGATTGAATTGTGGCGTGTAGAGAGTTACTACTCCGTCCAGCAGTTCCGGTATGGCAATGTCGACCGGGTGGCTGGTCTCGCGATTAAAAGCGAGCGTCTGCTTGCTGATGCGACCGATGCGCTCGAGTTCCGTGCTCGCCATGTCAATGTATTCGGTAGTTTCCGGATCATGCGTGCCCATCTTGAGCAGGTACAGCAAGTTGGTGACGGCTTCGAGCGGATTATTGATTTCGTGGGCGATGCTGTTCGCAAGGCGTCCCATGGCAGCCAGACGCTCGGTGACTCGCAACGCCTCCTCCGCCAATTTTCGGTCCGTGATCTCGGTAAGGATCAGAATGGCGCCGCGCGAGGAATCTTGTTCCTCAATAAGATCAACGCGAAGAGAGAACCAGCGCCGGTTGTGTTGCGTCTCGAACTGCACGCGCGATAGTCGCTCTTGCAGTTCGTTCAGATTCAGGTCGACCGTGGCGCGCAGCAGGGCGCGTGCATCCTGCCGCTCGATCTCCCCAAAGCTTTTAGCCAGCAGACGCGTCATTGCGCGGTTACAGCGAATCACTTTCCAGTCGGTGTCGATCAGGGCGATGCCTTCGCTCAGCGCGTCGAAAGTCGACTGCCATTGCTTTGCGGAAAGCCGGGAGAATGCCTCCGCATCCCGAAGGCGGAGAAGCGCTCGAACGTTCGCGAGCAGCACTGGTGGTTCGACCGGTTGAGTGAGATAGGCGTCTACCCCGCTGTCGAGCGCTTGCACGCGGCTCTCGCTCGAAGTAAACGCAGCCGAGACTTGAAGTACGGGGATATTCGCAGTTTGAGGATTGGCCTTGATGCGGCGGCACACTTCATAGCCGAGCATGTCGGGCAGGCGAACGTCGAGGATCACCAGCACGGGATCGAGAAGAACTTTTTCCAGCGCTTCACGGCCAGTGGATGCTTCCATCACAGCGTAACCGCCGCTTTGTAGCGTTCGCGAACAAATGTAACGGTTCTCCTCGCGATCATCGACTACGAGAATTGTGGGAACTTTTTCAGGCATGCTGTCTTCCAGCAGCTTCAAAACCGAATCCAATGGCTGAAAGCGCGCGGTTAAGGTGTTCCATGGCCTCGGGGCCGGAGGTATCTTTTTTTGACAGGACAGTTACGAACGGCAAACGCAACCGAGCCTTCTCCTCTTCGCTCAACTCCTGCGCGCTATGAATAATGACCGGGAGATCGCGACCAAAGTCCGAGAGTCTGAGTTGCTGAAGCACTTCGAAACCGGACATATCGGGCATCTTCAAATCGAGGAAGATGGCGTCTGGCAGTTCTTTGGATGCCAGGCGCAGCCCCTCGCGTCCACTTCGAGCCTCCGTAATGGCGACCTTCGCCGACAGCAGCTCGCCAAGCGAATACAGGGCCACTTCATCATCGTCAATTAGCAACATTCTACGCACGGTACCGCGATGCGTAAGTGCGCGCAGAGTCGCGACTAGAGCCTCACGCGAAACCGGTTTTTGCAGAAATGCATTGGCGCCCATGGCCAATGCCTTCGATTTCTCCGCGCCCATCACGCTCACCACCAGCACCGGCAAGTTCCGTTCCTGCACTCGTTTCAGCGTCTCCCAGGAACTCTCCCCGTCCATCAGAACGTCCAGAATTACGGCCGCAGGGTTGGCGCGCTCGACAAAGTCCAGGCCAGTTTTGGTGTCATAAGCCTGAACCACCTGAAACTCGGAGTTCTCGAGAATCTTGCCGACTAAGAAGGCGGTTTCGCGGTTGTCTTCGATCAGCACGACCGTCATGCGCTCAGGGTCAAGCTCGGGAAGCTGGGAACGGTCTTCCAAATCCGCTCCGGGGAAGACGACGGGAATGTAGCAGCAGAAGGTCGAGCCCACTCCCACCTCACTCTGCAGGGTTACGCTGCCTCCAAGAATGTGGGCGAGGTTTCTTGATAAGGGCAGGCCAAGACCAGTTCCGCTCGCGTTCTTTTGCAGCCGGCTATCGATTTGCGTAAATTCCTCAAAGACGCGCTGCTGGTCTTCCGGAGCGATTCCAATTCCCGTATCGGCAACGGCAAAGGCGACGGTCTCGGGATTGGCCAGGCTGGCCGTTACCCGCACTTCTCCCCGCTCCGTGAACTTTAGCGCATTCGAAACGAAGTTCCTCAAAATCTGTGAGAGCTTGCCTTCGTCGGTGAACATCGTGGGCAGATCAGCGGACTCTTCAAATACCAGATTCACAGAGGCGGTTTGCAGAATCGGCTTCAACATGCCTCGCAGCGCGCTGAACAGATCCTCGATCTCGAACTCGCGAGGCTTTACCTCAATCTTTCCCGCCTCGACCTTGGCGATATCGAGAAGATCATTCACCATATCCTGCAGACCTTGAGCGGAAGCGCGGATATAGGAAATTTGTTTCTCCTGCTCCAGCGTCAAATCGCCATCGAGTCTCTGCAGCAGCATTTGCGATAACGACAGGATGGAGTTCAAAGGCGTACGGAACTCGTGGGACATGTTCGACAGGAAAGAGGTCTTTGCATCCGACATGCGCCGCAAGGTGCCGGCGCGATCGTCCAGCTCAGCGTAGAGCGCTACCACTCCCCGGTTGGTATCTTCGAGCTCTTCGTTAAGTTGAACGAGTTCCTCCTGCCGGGCTCGCAACTCTGCCAGCGTCTTCAGCAGCTCCTGATTCTGGCGCTCAACTTCTTCGTAAGGATTTTCGGGATTCTTCTGGCCGATCTTGCGCGCGATTTCCTCTACCCGGGCAGCGCTGAGTTCGGCGGCATACCTGGGCACAACCTTCGACATCTCGATGACGGTGCCGTTTTTTCCTGTCTCAATATGGAAGTCATCCATCAGCCGCCGGGTTCCGGCGATGCCCTTTCCCATTCCAGTCGTGGACTGGTAGCGACCCGCGAAAATCTCTTGGAGATTGGGGATTCCGGGTCCGGAATCGCTTACCTTGATCGACAAGCTGGCGGGGGCGTCGCATTCGAGCAAAAACTCGACTCGGCCGCCGCGGGCATAGCGGAAGGCGTTGCGGGCGATCTCCGAAGTGGCAGTTGCCAGACGGATCTGCTCGGAATGATCGAACCCCAGAAGGCTGGCGATTTCCCTGGCGCGCTGACGGGCAAGCACCACGTCCTGCTCAAACCGGAGATTGACAGTAGTCAAGGACTTCTTCAAGCCGCCCTCGTTTCCCGGCTCACGACCACCGTGGCATCGTCGCGCGTGCGCTTGAAGTCGCGGTACAGGACTCCCGCGATCAGCGACGCGTGTTTGCTTTGCAGTCCGGGATAGCGATCGAGGCTCCAGCGCGTGTTAATGCCATCGGAGTGCATGATGAGAAAGGCGCTGCGTTCCCACGGGAAAGCGAGCTCCTGAATGCTCTCAGATCGGTGTCCGACGATTCCATTATGGGAGATCATGCTGCGGGTGTTTCCATTGGCGACGATCACACCGGCTATGTTGCCGATTCCGGAATAGCGCACGATCTGGCGCTCAAAATTGATCTCGGCTACGGCTACCGCGGCGCCCCGGGTTTTTTCCAGGTGTCCGTGCGTGGCCTCGATGATTTCTCCAGGGCTCTTATGTTGGTTGGCTCGAAAGGCAGCCAGAGCCTCCTCGGCGGCGTCCGAGGCGTAAGGTCCATGGCCCAGCCCGTCGGCGAGCATGATCAATCTTCTTCCTGCCTGGTCCTGGCATTCCCAGGCATCGCCGCAACGCGTCTCTCCGGCAACCGGCACGCACACTGAGCCGGTGGCAGACTGCGTCTCCTCGTGTTGTTTTCCAGGCACGACTCTGGCCAGAACTGCCGTGCCCTCGCCCGGTTTGCTGTAGACCTCGAAGACCGCGGAGAGACGGGAAACGGCTCCGAACCCAGTGCCGCGCGTGCCTGCGGAGGAGTATCCGTCACTCAGCGCGCGTGAGATGTCTGCGATGCCGTTACCTTTGTCGAGCGCAAGAACATCGATCCAAACGTTTGCGCGTGCTCCGCTTCCCGGTTGCAGGACAATCTCGCCACCTGCCGCGTGCAACAGCATGTTTCGGGCAAGCTCGGTAACAACGATGGCGGCATGTTCCTGGGAAACCGGATTGAACCCCAGGTCGTGAGCAAGCCGAGCCGAGGCACGGCGCGCCTCGCTGACATGGGTGTTCTCGGCGATCGGAACCGAAATCTGTTCGCGCGACACCCAACCTCATTTCCAGCGGACCACGGTAACGCGAGTCCCCTCGCCTACCTTAGATGCAATCTCGAAGTCGTTTACTAGCCTCTTACTTCCGCTTAAACCGAGTCCCAGACCTCCGCCGGTGGAATAGCCATCCTTCAAAGCAAGGTTAAGATCGGGAATCCCCGGCCCCTTGTCTTCAAAAGTGAGCCTCAGCCCGGTACGGGCGCCGTTGCTGACCATTTCCATGAGGCAAGTTCCTCCTCCGCCATGTCCGAGAGCATTGCGAGCGAGTTCGCTGGAAGCGGTGATCATCTTGGTCTGGTCGACCAGGCTGAACTTCAACTCGCTGGTCCATGCGCGGACCTTCTGACGAAGGCTCACTACGTCGCTGGATACCTTGATGGGGACGGACTCAGACTTCAAAGTCGTCATCGCCGGTCTCCAGACGATTTGCGGTTACCAGCTCACGAAGCAATTCCATCCCGGCTTCCACGTTGAGAGCGGTTCGCACCCCGGGCATCGACATTCCAAGTTCGACAAGTGTTATGGCTACGGCCGGCTGCATGCCGACAAGCACCGTCTGCGCGTCGAGGATTCGCGCCATGGCCGAGATGTTCGCGAGCATGCGTCCGATAAACGAGTCGACGATTTCGAGTGATGAGATATCGATCAATACCCCGCCGGAACCGTGGTTGGATATCGCGGTTGTCAGATCTTCCTGAAGGGTCATGGCGAGCTGGTCATGCATGTCCACCTGAATCGTGACCAGCAGGAAGTTACCCATGCGAAGAATGGGGATTCTGTCCACTGGTCAGGCTCCCTTCGTCTCGCCACGCTCTTTGGCGTCGACTGCATCCTTACTTTCGCTGGGCTTTCGCTTGTCCACTCTGACGACGGTCTTTCCGGTTTTCTGCAGGGCAACCGCGAGAGCATCGGCCATGGACGCTTTGGTGATGACCTCATTGAGGTTGATGCCGAGGTGAACGATGGTTTGGGCGATCTGCGGCCTGATGCCGCTAAGGATGCACTCCGCGCCCATCAGCTTGGCCGCAGTGATGGTCTTCAGCAGATGCTGCGCGACGAGCGTGTCCACCGCGGGAACACCTGTAATGTCGATAATTGCAACCTTGGAATTGGTCGCGACGATCGTGCTCAACAACGATTCCATTACTACCTGAGTCCGGTTGCTGTCCAGCGTGCCGATCAGGGGGATGGCAACGATCCCCTGCCAAAGCTTCACCACCGGCGTGGAAAGCTCCAGCATCTCTTCGGCTTGCTTGCGGATCATCTGCTCCTTTGCCTGAATGAAGTTGTCGGTGGTCAGCAGGCCTAGCTTGTCAATCAAAACATTGGCGGTCCAGAGCTCATTCGCAAGTGCGTCAGGGTTCTTGGCGAGATCCTTTCTCAGACGCCCAAACAGTGGCTGCTTCAGCGAAAAAACGAAGGTAGCCGTTTCAGCGGGAGTGAAGCCCTGCTTCGCCCGGCTCGCCGAGATCTCCGAAAGGCGCTCGCGCACATCAGACCATTCCGGACCAGCGGTATCGCTCAGATTGCCATTTCGGGTGGCTTTGGCTATCGACCGCAAGAGCTCCGCCGATTGGGTTTGCAACTGGGTGTCGTCCATCAGGTCGCGACGGCGGGAGGTCGAAAGCTGCTCTTTCACCCAGTCTGCAAGCAGCTCAGATTCGTTGTCCTGCAGTAAATCGGCGATCTTGCTCATGGACTCTCCTGAGCAGACATGGCAATGCCGCATGCCCACTGGAATGCTTGGCCCCTTCAGGCCAAACCTCGATTATATCGCAGATGTTATGCCCGTTTTGCTTCCGAGCCGGTTCTCAGAAGGGAACTGAGAGATTTGCGCAGAGTGGTGGGACCGCTGTTCTTCGAAATCAGCTTCTTCGAACCCATCCAGGTCGTCAACTTCTTATCGATTTCACCATCCAGAACGCTCCAAACAGTCAAAGGAACTTCGGCAAGCCCGGGCGTCGCATGATAGAAGCGCAGCAACTCGTAGCCGCTGGAGTCCGACAAGTTGAGATCAACGACGATCAATGCCGGCAGTTCCGAATTGGTATGCAGCACATCGGACAGATAATCTACTGCCTGGGATGCGGCCTGAAAACGCTTTACTTCGAAGTCGCCAATTTGGCTCAAAGCCGATTCGACTTCACTGGCATCGCTGTCGAGGTCTTCCAAAAGTAGGACTGTCGGCATGGGAACTCCTGATTCTTGTAAATGAAATTGAGTGCCGATCAGTGGCAACTCAGCAGGGGGAAACAGCTCTTCTGGAATTCTAAGCTCCCGACTTGCTTGCCCACAAGTCGCGTCTTTTCAGAGGCGTTAACAAATCTTAAAGTTTTGCTGCACGACCATTTGTTGCCCGTTGCTTGGAGACTCTTTCGGATTTGAATTTGTCCGGCTTGACTGACCCCAGCGCAAGATCCGCAAAATGCAGCAGTCTGTCGGCAGAGGCCGGCAGTACCTGGTCAAATAAGGATTGAGAGGGCTGCTTGAGGTGCCGGCTCAAAAGATGCGTGTCCACCCACAAGCCGAGCTTCTCGTCGCCCGGTGCGGGAGCGCCTTTGATGGCTCTTTTGGGCTTTGCGCCCATGCTGAACCTGATTTCTTGAGGTAGTTGGGTGCAGCATACCCCCAGAACCCACAGCATGCCAACAACAATGTGCGCAGAAAATGGACCGTGTGGGTCCCTCAAGGGCGAACAGCTGTCAAACATTGAAGTTAGCTAAGGAGCCTACCTGTTGCGGTATTCACCTGCTCGCAATCATCGGCTCGCTGGTCCTCTTGAAGTTGTCGAGTTTCTTGCGTTGTTCCGGAGTCAGGAGCTTGTAGAGTTTGGCTTGCATGCGAGAGTTGGCGACGATCAACTTCGCGAGCATGTTTGCCTGGGTGGCCGCCAGGGCCTTCACTTCTTTGTCGTTCGCCGAGCCGGTGGCAGCGAGCAGTTTTTCCCTGGTTGATCGCAGTTGCGCCATCAGCGGTTGGAGATTCCCACGTTCCTCAGTCATCAATTCCTGGATTGCGCTGCTCTGCGAATCTGTCAGGTCCAAATATTGAGCCAGCGAAGGATTGAGCTGCAGAGAAGAAAACGGCAGGGCTACCATTACGATCTCGCTTGCCTGCGGCGCAGAGGGATCTGGTTTAGCCTCTGGAGTTCGGGCGAGATCCTGCTCCAGCATTTCGCGCCAGGCACTGAGCAAGTCGAATTGCATCTGCGCCATTTGATATTGCTCAGTGCTGAGCTTCTGTCCCTGTTCGCTGCTGAGTTGTCCGCTCTGCACCGCTTGAGCGATGGCTGCCACTCGCGCGGAGAAGCTCTGCGTAATCTCCGCCATCTCGGCCTGATAGTCTTCAAGCAGCGCCCGCGGTCCACGCGGGAAGGCCGAAGGAGCAGAGAGTACATTTGCGATCGTCGTAGCGTTCGCCTCGGATGCCGGCGTCTCTATTTGGAACGATGGAAGGTCATTCGTACCCACATCGGTGCGGCCCAACAATGTGACTGGGACCGCAGTAACTAATAACAGCATGATGAAGACGAACTTTGCTTTCATTTATCGACTTCCTTTTCAATTCGAGTCTGGATTTCCCGTCTGTCAAATAGACGTAAGCCAAAGTTTTTCTTGCGTAAATTCCCAGTAAAAAACGTTAAGGACTCATAAGAGCCCGCGGGCTCCAATTGTCATCTTTAGTAGATGGATTGAATCCAGTTAAAGTCGCAAACTTCTGATCGGCAGGAGTGGAGTGAACAATCAACGCTTGACGCGATAATAGCAAGCATGGTGCTGCTGATCATGGGAGTCGCTGGCTCAGGCAAGACGTTGATCGGCACCATGCTTGCGAAAACACTGAAATGGAACTTTGCCGATGCTGACCAGTTCCATCCTGTCGCCAACATTCAGAAGATGAGCCAGGGCGTACCGCTCACGGACGCCGATCGTGAACCGTGGCTCCGCGCCATGCGGCATGCCATCGCCGGCTGGATCAAATCGGGACAGAATGCTGTGCTCGCGTGTTCAGCCTTGAAGCGACAGTACAGAGAGCAGCTCACAGTCGGCCCGGAAGTTAGGATTGTCTACTTAAAGGGTGAACCCGATCTGATTCATGAGCGCCTGTCGCATCGGCAAGCTCATTTCATGAAGGCGGAGATGCTCTCCAGCCAGTTCGCCGACCTCGAAGAACCGACAGACGCGATTGTCGTCGATATCTCACGCTCGCCCGATCAGATCGTTTCGGAAATACAACGCAGGCTTAGTTTAAGTGGATTGGGTCAATAGTCGACGCGAGCCGGTGTCTCGTCCGGAACCATGCTGGTACTTGACGAACCGGAACCTACACGTAAGCATGGCTGACTAATGAGAAAGTTCTTTGGCATTGGTCTGGGAACGGCTCTCCTGCTCAGCTGGGGCGCACACATCGGGGTCTGTCAGCAGGGTATTGTGCTGGTAGGTTCGGGTTCCACGGTTCCAGCTCCACTCGTGAGCAAGTGGACGGAGGTGTACAACCAACAGAGTCACAATGTTCAAGTGAGATATGTTGCCATCGGCACTGACGAAGGCATTGCTGCGATTTCTCACGGCAGTGGCGATTTCGCCCTCGGGGAGATTCCCTTGAGTACGCAGCAACTCTCCAAGGCTGGACTGATCCAGATTCCCGCGGTTGTGATCGGGATCGTTCCCATCTACAACATCCCCGGCGTTAGGAGCGAATTGCGATTCTCGGGAGAGGTTCTGGCAGACATCTTCATGGGCAAGATCAAGACTTGGAACTCTCCGGCTTTGGAGAAACTCAATCCCGGAGTAGCTCTACCCGCGGTGCCGATCAAAGTAGTCTATCGTCCAGCGGGAAGAGGGTCGAACTTCATCTTTACTGAGTTTCTCTCCAAGGTGAGTCCGAAGTTCCGCAGTGAAGTTGGGACTAGCTCTTCTCCCAAGTGGCCGGTAGGCAAGCCGGCGGAGCGCAGTTCCGAAATGGTAGAAACGGTCAAGTCGGAGTCGGGCGCGATTGGATTTGTCGAGGCTCAGTATGCGATTGAGTCGAAGATTCCGTCTGGTCTGGTCCTCAATGCTTCAAAGCATTTCGTGAAGGCTTCACCGGAGAGCCTAGCGGAGGCATGTCGTGCTGTCGAGGCACCGTCTTTCGACAAGTTCTCTGCCTCGCTGACGAATCCGCCAGGCGAGCACTCTTTTCCCATCTCCAGCTATGACTGGCTTTATCTCCGCGTGCATGGGCAAGATGCCGAGCGAGCAACAGCCCTGCGCGGCTTCCTTACCTGGACGCTCTCCGATGGCCAGCAGATCGCCACCAAGAACGGATACTCGGAGCTGCCGATACCGTTGCGCGTCAAGATAGGCGCTCGGCTGCGAGATCTGAAATAGGAACGTCGACCGTCGTGAACACCGTCTGCGCTTCAGTCGCCAAAGTAGCTTGCCTGGCGACTAAGGCAAGGACTACGAGCCCTTTAAGGTCCTGCTTGACTCCTTCTCTACCCCGACTGCGCTCGCGCATGCCCGTTTATCTACAAACGAACCCTTCGGTCAACGTGTTGGCCCTCTTGATCTTCTAACCGGACGGCTAGACTTCCGCTTAACTCCGAGCCGGAGGGTTCGTCCCGCTCCCAGGCTAGCCGTGCGGCAAGGATTGCGTTGCACCGCAAAGTCAGCACCTTACGAGAACTGCCAGCTTTGGCGAAAAAATTGCAAGATGCTAAGCAAACGGCGCAGGGTCCGAGGTGGATCCAAGTTCAAGACTGAAGTGGATTTGCCCCCCACCAGACCGGCCATTTGATGAGGAGTTACGACCATGGCCAAGCTAATCGAATTCTATATTCCGCAAAACCACAAGGCTCGAGAGCACTGGGTGCCGGCAAGGCTCCGCGGCAGGGTCATTGACTTTCACGTAAGAGCAGAGTTTCTAAACCGCATGTTCGTTGAACGCGTGCGAGTAGTATCCAAGCTTTCCCGGACCGGTACGCCGTGAAGTAGCTCGCCCGAGCTTCTCATTCCTCGAAATAAAGGCCGGTTCAGACGGCGGGATGTCATAGATATCCCGCCGTAACCTTTTTTGCTTCCCGTGCGTTTATCTTAATGAGCGCCACATGCGGAGAGCCGGTTGAAGGCTTTGAAGAATGACGCGGACGAGCGGCTTCTAGTGGAAGCCGCGAAGCGCGATCCCGCGCGCTTTGGGGACCTCTATCAGCGGAATGTGTATCAGGTATACGTCTACGTGTCGCGGCGGGTGGGCACGCGCGAAGAGGCTGAAGACATTACCTCCGACGTGTTTCACCACGCGCTGGAGAACCTAAAGAGTTTCGAGTGGCGTGGAGCGCCGTTTGCCGCCTGGCTGATTCGTATTGCGGCACATCGCATTATCGATCGCTGGCGGAGCACGGCCAGGGAGACTGGGAACCCGATTACGGATGAACCAAAGGACCCTCGCATGGAAGAGATTGAGGAGCGAGCGGCTCTCTTCCAGTTGGTAAAGCGTCTTCCCGAGGATCAGCGGCGAGTTGTGGTGTCGCGTTTCGTTGAGGAGAAGAGTATTCGGGAGATCGCGCAGGAACTGGGACGAAGTGAAGGAGCGGTGAAGCAACTTCAGTTCCGCGCTCTGGAAAAACTTCGCGCAAGCGTGGAGGGTGGTAATGGCTAAGCTCTCACGCTTCGAACGACTGGATCAGGCAATCGGCAAGCTGTTCTCCCGCAGCGACGCGTTGCCGGTACGCGGCGATGCTGAAATAGCGCCACTTGTGCGTGTCGCGGGTGAATTGCGCAACTTGCCGCGCGAAGAATTTATTGAACGTTTGAGATCTGATTTGGAAAGGAGCACTTCTATGGCGGCAAGAGCAGAATCCATCCCGGAGGTTCACGCACAGGCGGCGCCGGCGTTGAGATTCAAGAAAGCCGGAATTGCAATCGATTTCTACAAGCGCGCTTTCGGTGCGAAGGAGATCATGCGCTTCGAGACAGAGGGCGGCATCGGACATGCGGAGCTCATGATTGGCGACGCACTCATCATGCTCGGTGAAGAATGGCCGCAAGGCGGACGCTTCAGCGCGGAGACACTCGGCAATACGCCCATTAGCATTGAACTCAACGTTCCTGACGTCGATGCCTTTGTCGCGCACGCGGTTGCTGAAGGCGCGACGATAGCTAATCCGGTGAAAGATCAGTTCTACGGGTACCGGCAGGGAACTCTGCGTGATCCCTTCGGATACCTCTGGGGTGTTTCCACGGTCAAGGAACGTATGTCGGTTGAGGAGATGCATCGCCGCTTCCGTGTCATGACGAGCGAGGAGCCCAAGAAAACGAAAGTGGATCCTGTCCCGAAAGGGTACCGCACGGTCACACCGTATCCGGTGGCGCAAGATGCGGCGGCGCTGATCGAGTTCGTGCAACGTGCGTTCGGAGCGGAAGAGAAATTCCGGGCTATCGGCTCGGCCGGCGGCATTCATGCGGAGATTCGCATCGGCGACTCCATGCTGATGATGGGCGGCGGCGGTCCTGGACTCTCATGGCGCGGCGAATCGACGCCGATGGCGTTTCACATGTACGTCCCCGATTGCGATGCAACGTACAAGCGAGCGCTCGAAGCAGGTGGTACCTCGATCGGCGAACCGGTCGATCAGTCCTACGGAGAACGTTCGGGCGCTATAAAGGACCCGGCGGGCAATTTCTGGTATATCGCCACCTACAGAGGTGAGAATTACAAATGGGAAGGGGCGCCCGATGTGCAGCCGTATCTGCATCCCGTGCGCGCGCTACCCGTAATTGATTTCATGAAGCGCGCCTTCGGTGCCGAAGATCTGGGCCGCTACGCATCGCCCGATGGAGTGATCCATCACATGACGATGAAGATTGGCAGCTCTCATCTAGAGATGGGCGAAGCACAAGGCATCTATCAGCCGATGCCGGGCATGTTCTATCTATATGTCCCAGACTGCGACACGGTGTATCACCGTGCCCTGGCTGCAGGAGCCACCTCAATCGCCGAGCTCACCGACCATCCGTATGGCGATCGCAGTGGAGGAGTGAAGGACGCGTTTGGCAATACGTGGTACATCGCGACACACATTAAAGATATGGAGCAATAGAAACACTTCGCCGCAGGTTTTGACCGTAAGGGGGACGGATAGCGCACTAGACGTCGGTTGATCAAAAATCGGCCGCGACTTGTTTGCGCGGATGGGGTTCATGTCGGGCAGAAGCCCACGATGTTCGTCCCTCGCTACTCCTCCGACGCGCCAACTTGCAGGAAATGGCTTTCTGCAGGCTTGGTGTGGCTGGTTTCTGCTGCTTTACTGACGGTTGGTTTTGCAGAGGACAGCCGAGGCAGCAAAAGTTCGTCGGTGAACTCTGAACCCTCGAAACCTACATTTTCTGCGACGGTGAAGGTCGTTAATTTGTTCGCGACCGTGCGCGACAAGCACGGGCAAATCATCAGCAATCTTTCGAAGGATGATTTCTCGCTCGAAGAAGATGGCCGTCCGCAAGCCATTAAATATTTCACCCGCGAGACTGACCTGCCGCTCAAATTAGGATTGCTCGTCGATACCAGCATGAGCACACTGAGTGCGCTCCCCGATGAACGCAACGCCAGCGGAACGTTTCTTACTAAAGTTGTGCGCGAGGACAAGGACTCGGCGTTTCTGATCCACTTCGACCGCGAAGTTGAGCTGCTCCAGGACCTCACGTCGTCCAAGCAGAAACTGGCCTCCGCCTTGGAAGAGATCGAACCTACTCAGCGCACCGATCAGGGGAATTCAGGTGGATCGCCCGGAGGATACCCGGGAGGCGGCCGAGGCCGGCGTCGTCACTTTGGCGGTGGCGGTACGCTGCTTTACGACGCCATCTTTCTCGCCTCGGATGAGTTGATGCAAAAGCAGCAAGGACGCAAGGCGCTCATCCTGCTTACCGACGGCGACGATCGTGGCAGTAAGACTTCACTCGAGAGCGCGGTTGAATCTGCTCAGCGCGCGAATACTCTGGTCTACTGCATTTACTTCAAAGGGGAAGAACCCAGCGCCTTCGGCGGATATGGCGGCCGGCATGGCGGCTGGAATCGCGGAGGGATGGGCCGCCCCGGTGCGGGTCGCTATCCGCAGGAGTCTCGAGAGGATGGCAAGAAGGTCCTCGAACGCATTGCGAAGCAGACCGGCGGGCGTATGTTCGAGATCTCGAAGAAACAGTCGGTCGACCAGATCTATTCCCAAATTGAGCAAGAGCTGCGCAATCAATACAACATCGGCTACACACCCGATCACGGCGGAACAGCGTCTGCCTACCATAAGATCCACCTGGCTGCGAGGGACAAGAACGACGTCGTACAGACGCGAGATGGATATTACGACTGAGTGCGATCCGTTGCAGCCTACGCTCCCTTGAATTGTTGAAGTCAACTTGCAATCACGTGCTCAAACGTTTCTTCACCAGGGTCTTAGACGAGGATTCGAGAGGCAGCAGTCAAATCGAAATATTCCTAAAGGTTCTCCTCGCGGTTCAGGATGGTAGTTGCTACATGTTTCCAACTCAGAGGGAGTTGACCATTCGAGTCTGAAGGAGTTGAGCGACTTCGTCCCAGCTTGGTATCCTTTTTCCGAGTTCCTGAATCAAAGCAACCACACTGAACGCGGAGTAGCTGAATGGAGTTGAAGAGCGCAAGCTGGTTCAAGGCACTGCTGTTGTTCTCGTGCTCAATGGCTTTTATCTCGTGCGGAGGAGGCGGTGGCGGATCCAGCTCTGGCGGTACTCGTAACTCAGGTAGCTCAAATATTACGGTTACAGTTGCACCTCCGTCGGCAACACTGGCTCCCGGCGGAACACAGCTTTACGCCGCCACGGTGACAGGAGCCACGGATACAAGCGTGACCTGGAGTGCAAACCAAGTGCAGGGCGGGAACTCCACGGTCGGCACCATCAGCTCATCGGGACTCTACACCGCTCCGGCGGTCGCTCCCAATCCATCCAGCGTAACGATTACCGCAACTTCGGTAGCTGATACTACCAAATCGGGAACCGCCAAGGCCGACATTCGTGTTCATCACGACAATCAGGACCCACAGAGCGGTCCAATCAAACTCGGTACCAGCGGCGGCAATTCGACCGACACAACGAAGAGTGGGAACAGCCTCTTTTGTTGCTCAGGAACGCTCGGCTCCCTAGTCTCGCGCGCCGGAACCCTTTACATCCTGAGCAACAACCACGTGCTTAACAAATCCGATCAGGGTGCCGTGGGTGATCCGATTTCCCAACCAGGACTGGCAGACAGCAATTGCGGGCAATCCGGGATTCGAACCGTCGCCAACATGTCCCAAGCAGCGGCGCTCAAGACCAGCAACGTCGACGCGGCGATCGCACAGATCGTCTCCGGGCAGGTGGATACAAGTGGAACGATCCTCGATCTGGCGGCCTCTGGACAGCCAGCTCAGCCTTCAGCGACCACGGGGGTACCTGCGGTGAATCAAGGTGTCGCTAAGAGCGGCGACGCGACTGGGCTCACTTGCTCAACAGTGACGGCCACCAACGCACTAATTCGTGTCACATATTCAACCTCATGCCAGGGCGGCACGAACTTCGACGTCACTTTCAATAATCAGGTCGCCATCGCTGGCGTGAACTTCAGCAATAGTGGAGACTCCGGCTCTCTGATTGTTGATTCCTCAAATTCACGCCCTGTCGCGCTACTCTATGCTGGCAGCAGCACCGGGACGGTGGGAAATCCGATCCAGGATGTGTTCAACGCGTTGAAGGACTCCAATAGCGTAGCTCCGCAAGTTGTCGGCGGCCCCGATCATCCAGTCTCATGCCCTGCAGGATCGCAAGCACAAGGTGGGATTCCCGGACCGCAGTCGAAAACCGGACTGCGGCAAAGCGAAGTTGTGCGCGCAACGCTCGCGCG